>OGUN01000572.1_pt1 | contig 31789 bp, 34 predicted proteins | sample 1553621 | NCBI WGS metagenome assembly OGUN01 (sample SAMEA2580300, study PRJEB22360) | human gut metagenome | biome: human gut; feature: human-associated habitat; material: faeces | place: Denmark | collected 2008/2010
CGAAAAGAAACGGCGGCTCTGAAAATCAAAGCCGCCGTTTCAAATGGGCGTGTCAAATTGTCTGCTCTACGACGGCTTTTTTTCTTTTGCCGTCGTCCGGCAGATTAACATAAGGAAAAGCGGCTGACGGATACTGAAAACCGCATCCTTGCCCATTGAGGGTATATCTTGTTCCCGAGCCAAAATGGCTCTGCTTCTGCTGCAAATATCGCGATTTGAGCCACATCTCGGCGTTTTGGCTCAGCCGAACATTTCAAGGTCATCCAGCACACTCTTTTCATTTTCGGCTTGCTGCTCCTCGGTCAACTCCGGTTGTACCTGCTCAAAAACAGGAGATGCCGCAACAAACGACACCTCCTGCAATTCCTCCCGTATGACCTGCCGAATATCATCCAGCAAAACCCCATTTGTGGATGTCTGCCGCTGCATTTCGTTTAAGACCGCCGTTACCATAAAAGCGTTGCGGGATTTATCCAGCGACTGTAAATACTGTGCGGCGTTTGCCTCCATCGGCTTGTCTAAGTCAAACCGCACATTGATTCGATATTTGCTCATTTCTTCGCCTCAGCCTTCATCTGCGCCTCGGCCAGATACTCATATCCCTTTGCGGCGGCGCAGATGTCCTCAATGAATTTCACCCGATCAGCGTTGAACTTATAAAAGTTCTTCACAAGGCAACCGCCTCCGCCGGTCACATACAAGATCATCGTATTCTCATCGTAGCCGTGCTCGCGCAGCCTGCGGAATATATCCCGTACATACTCGGCGGCGATGCCCTTGATGATTTTCAGGTCAGCAGGTGCAATATTTGCCGTGCCGGTGATCAGCACTTCGTCGATGATGGCATCGTTGATTTCCCGCTGCGTTCTCTGCATAAACGCCTCCCGGGCAGCGAGGGTACACTGGTAAGTCCCGAATTTCTCGGTGAACATTTTGCCCTGCTGTGGTTTGCCGTTGATCATATACAGCGTGTTCATCGTGCCGTTGCCGATGTCGCCAATCAGGTTGACGCCTTTCAGTGCGGTTGCAAAGCTCGCAATGGCGGCGTAGCCCTGCGGATAGATGCGCACATCGTCGATATAGATGTGGTAGTCCGCCTTTTTGTAGGTGAACTCCACCTCGGCATTTTTCATCAGATATTCCTTGAAGTCCGCTTTCTGTCCGCTTGTCCAAGTCAGCGGCAGACCGGCGGCAATCACAATGTGCGCCTCGGTAAGATTTTCGGTTTTCAGCTCCTTGGCGATTGCCGCAAGGGTCAGCACATAGTAGTCCTCATCCTTGATCTTGTCCGGCGCAAACTCCTTGTGCCCCTCGCCGATGAGATAATACCTGCCGCCGTAGACCAGCATATCCGCCGTGAACAACGGTTCGTGGTCATAGGCGGTGATGCCGGTGGGAAAACAGCAGTTGGCCGTTTTCATATTCCCGTACCCGTGGTCGATGCCGATAATTTTTGTGTTGTGGATTGTTTTCATTTCCTTATCCTCCTCATTTATTCTGATCTCTGATTTGTGCGTATAACTCACTATCGGACGGCAACACCGCCCGGCGGAAATAGTGGCAGTAGATGCCGCCGCTCCGGCTGATGATCTGCACACAGCAGTGCGGCTCTCCGTCATCCAGCAGGATGCAGTTACCGTTGTCATAGCAGCAACATCGCCGGCGCACCAGTTTGTTGACCCGCCCTCGCTGGGACGGGTATATTCTCCATTTCATAATCTCCACCTCCGTTTGGGCATAAAAATAACACCTACCGATTTCCGATAGGTGTTACCCGGTGATTTTGCTGCCCTCAAAGCCGTAGTCCACGCCGGTATAGGCTTCATAGGCCTGTCCGATCTTTCGGATGCGTTTGAGAACGCCGCTGTGATTTTTGTAGCCCAGCTTTTCGGCAATCTCCTCCAGCGTATCGCCGCTCATACGCAGTTCAAGGATCTGCATATCCTTTTCGCTGAGCGTGGATTTGAACTGATCCACCAGTGTCTGTGCTACCGCTGATTCCTCCACATTCTGCGACGGGTCCGGCTCCTCGTATTCCTGTCCGCCGTGGGCGTCGGCATAGGCCTCCTGAAATTCCTCCAGTGAGATCATCGGGTGCTTGGTGCGGGTGTGGTACCATTTTCGGATGAAGTCCGTTTTCTGGTTGCTTTTCCGAAAGTCGAAGTCCTCGAAACAAGGGTACTCCCGTGCCACTTGGATGATCTCGTCCATCCGGTGCTTTTTCATCACATTGGGCACGATGTAGCGCAGATAGATGTCGATCTGCCATTCCGGTATATAGCCCAACGCCGAGTGGCAACCTTTGAATAATTCGCCGGCGGACGCCAGAATGCCTTCGTCCGTCAGCTCTTGAATCCAGTAGTCCGGACAGTGGGCGAACCGCCACGCCGGGTCGTAGCCGGAGTAAATTTCCATATACTCGCCGAAGCCCATATACGGTCAAACCATAAAGGCGGTGGCGTCTATGATGAGCAGTCGGAACAGGTCGCTCTCCACGAACTCACAGGCGGCCCGGTTGTGAAATAGCTCCTGCGGATTCCGTGGAATGGCGTTCAGCTCCGCCCCACAGCGGGACAGGATACTTTTCAGGATGAAGTAGTAGAACGGGATGTACTCTGTGTTGCGGAACGGCGTAGGTGGGCCGTCCTTTCCGGTCAGCATAATTGGCATTTTTATCGTCTCCTTTCCAGAGGGCCAGCGCCCTCTATTTTTAACGGCATAAGCAAGCGTCGATTGTTCCTGCTTTTCAAAAATAATTTTAGCATAGTTGCTGTCCGATAAAAATCCCTCATTAGAGAAATGCTTCAAAAACATTTTTTAAAGAACGTGATGCACACTTCACTGCCATATAAATGTGTTGTAAAACAAAATTCAAGAATATCCGTGCGTTCTCTCTGCTATCCGTTGAAATTCGGCATATTATGCGGTATAACGTATTTGTAATATTGTGTGGTAATTGCAAATTATGGGGGTTCCACTATGTCGGTAAGCTACAAACGGTTATGGCATCTTCTCATTGATAAAGATATGAAGAAAAAGGACCTGATGGAAAAAGCGAATGTCAGTGATTATACCATCCGGAAGCTCAACCGTAGCGACAATGTAACAATGGGCGTTCTGGTTCGGATCTGTCATGCGCTGGACTGCTATATCGAAGATATTATGGAGGTCCTGCCGGAGGACAAGAGAGTGATTCAAAATATGCTGAGATACAGCGGAAACGAGGATGGGTATGGGAGATTATACGCAATTTCTGTCCCAAAAGGGCAATAGCATTTCTCCAGAGGATGAGAACTACATACAGGAGCTGCTTGAGATAGCTAGTTCCTTCCGGACATTTGACGCCGCACTGGATGAGTTTATTGCGCAGAAGGGCTATACCGGCAACCTTGCAGACACGGATGCCAAAGTCAGGTTTATCAAGTGTAAATTTGATGAGGCGGGCATCCCGATAGAAGCACGCATTCTGAAAGGCTGGTTTCAAAAGCACACACAGGCCGAGAAACGGGATTACGCGATTCAATTTTGTTTTGCATTTCACCTGACACTGGATGAAACACGGGATTTCTTCCGCCGTGTGTATTTGCAGCGGAATCTGGACTGCCACACGATTCGTGAGACAATTTACTATTATTGCATTTGCCATCAATTGCCCTATTCCGAGGCGCGTGTATTGATCGAAAAAGCCCCGAAGGAGAGCGAAAGAGGGCCGGTTGATCTTCATTCCGATGTTCTCTTTACCGGCACGATTGTCAAGGAATTGAACCGGTTTCAAAGTCCGGAAGAACTGCTTGCGTTTTTAGCGGCGAACAGCAGCCAGTTTGGCTATAACAACGCAACAGCGAAGAAGTATATCTGTGAACTTTGGAGAAGAATTGCCGGTGAAAATGGACTGGCTGTTCAGGAATTGAAGCACCGCTATCCAAAAGAGACTTTCGCCGAGAAATCCCGGTCGGCATGGGACATTTACCGGCAGATTTTTGGACTGCTTGATTTTGATGAATCCAACGGCGAAAAGCTGTACCCCATAAGCGGCGACCGCACCTTACAGCCGCTGCTGAAAGCAAACGCCACGATCCATCCCCTTGTGAGCAAATCGTTCCCGGATCGGCAGGGCTTGGAGGCCATCATCGGCGGGAACTGGCAGTCGGATGAGGTCGTCCGAAAAACAATGATCCTGCTGGCCTTCTATCGCTTCTGGACAGAACTGCTTCTCAAGGGAACGGAGCCGGAGTATGCGGCAAAGCCGTATGACGGTCCGAGATGCATTGCATCCATCAACCGACTGCTGCTGGATGCCAGCTATCCGGAACTGTATGAGGGGAATCCCTATGACTGGATCTTCCTCTATGCCTCGCAGGATGCCTACCCGCTGGATGCGTTCCGTTCCTTTATGCGGGAGGCCTATCTGAATAAAATGGCTCCTGAGAATGCCCTGCACTGAAAAAACCGCTTTCTAAATTTTCGGTGTTAGAATCTAAGCGTCGCAATATGCGAGCAAGGTTAGGATGTGAGAAAATGGACTCTAGAGCTGCACTTAAAGCGAGCACTACGCTTAGATTCAATGACGGATGGGAATACACAATCACCGATGAGTTGGCCCGTGGCGGGTCGAGCATCGTTTACAATGCTTATTACATCGACAATCTGGGAACGAAAAAAACTGTAAGAATCAAGGAATGTTACCCCTTCAGATGCAATTTACAAAGATCGTCGGATGGAAATCTGCTGATCCCGGAGACAGAGCGGAAGCTATTCGCGCAGGCAAAGCAGAAGATGCGGCGGGCTTATCAACTGGGCAATGAATTCTTTGCAGCGGATGGGCTGACGAACCTGACGGCCAATACCTATAATATTTATGAGGCAAGCCACACATTGTATGTGGTTTCTGTGTATGCTCAGGGGCAGGAATTGTCCTATGATCGTTATTCCTCTGTCAAGGACAGCATTGCTGCAGTAAAAAGTGCGGCAACTGCCATTTCTAAAATCCACAATAAGGGTTTTCTGTATCTCGACATCAAACCGAGCAATATTCTGACGCTGGAGGGCACCACGGAGCTGATCCAGCTATTCGACTTCGACACGGTCGTCCCAATCTCCGACGTTCCGGAATTGGGGGATAAAATCTCTTTTACCAAAGGCTTTGCGGCGCTGGAACTGCAAAGGGGTGACGGAAAACGAATCGGGACTCACACGGATGTGTATGGGATCGGTGCGCTGCTGTTCTATATGCTGTTTGATCGTGTACCGGATGCCTTTGACTGTGATGCCGGTGCCCGGTACGATTTTTCAAGGTCCAAGCTATCAGGCGGCGCGTATCGGGATGCGCTGACCTTCCGCCTGACGGATTTCTTCCATCACACCCTTGCGGACTATTATCTGGATCGGTTTTCCAATATGGAAACTGTGGTCGAAAAGCTATCGGAGCTTCAAGCTCTGGCGGATCTGTCCGCCCGCTATGTGGTAAGCTCCAAAATCTATGGCCCCGAGTTCTTTCTTGGGAGAGAACAGGAGACGGCATGGCTGACGCAGCGGCTTCTGGATACCTCCGGCGGTTGCAGCTTTCTTGTGGGAATGGGCGGTATCGGAAAGAGCGCTCTCGCCCGCCACTGCATCAGGCAGTGTATGCCGAGAATTGATTCTGTCCTGTACCTGGATTATCGGGGCACGATTGAGAAAACTATCTGCGACGACTACGCCGTACAGATTCACGGCGTTCAAAAGGACAAATCAGGAACAGAAGAAGCCTACTTTGAGCGAAAATTGGGGATTCTCCGGGAACTTGGCGTCGGTAAAAATTGCGTACTGGTTATGGACAATTACGCCGGCGACAGCGGCACCGGTATCCCGAAGCTCCTGCAAACGGGCTGGCGTTTGCTGTTTCTGACCAGAGACAAGGCGCTTGCACAGGGGTATGACACCCTTGAAGTGGAATCCGTTTCCGAAGAAACTGCGCTGCTCCTTTTTGAGAGGCACATCGGCCACCGGCTCAGTGCGGAGGAGCGGTATTATGCCGCCTCGATCATTCAAGATGCAGCCGGTCACACATTAGTCATTGAGCTGATTGCCAAGCAGATCGGCAGTCCCGTCTGCACACTGTCTCTCGTGCAGGCGGCCCAAATCGTTGCAGAACAAGGCTTCTCAATCCTTGCGCCCGAAAAGGTCGGATACCAGCGGGATGCGGTGCTGCATCAGAAGACCATTCGGCAAATAATCTCCGGCCTGTTCGCGGCAGAGACCTTGTCGGAAACGCAGAACGCTCTGATGAAAGCCCTGTCTCTGTTTGGCCGAACCGGCGTTTCCATTGAACGGCTGTGCGATATGCTCCGCTTACCAAACAGAGACGATATCGGAGCTCTTTACCGGCAAGGCTGGATTGCTATAAACGACACGATTCTCACAATGCACCCGGTTATCGAGGAGGTCGTAACGAACTGGGGGTTCACGGATGCGGCGCTGGATGCAGCAAACAGGGTCCTTCAGTATCTGGATATCCGGCTGAAGGTTGAAGCGCAGAAAGAGGAATATCCGAAGCATCTTCTCCGCAGTCTCCGGCGAGTTCACGAGGTTCAAAAGGATGCTCCCGTCGGCTTTCTTGACCGGAGGCTGCAAAAAATGATGGCGAAAGATGGTTCTGGCTGGGCAAGAGAATCCTACCTTCACAGAATCGGCAGCTACGCAGAAAGCACGGCAACAGATCACGATGAGATTCGGGAGATTCTTCGGCTGGCTGCGGCTGTATTGAAAGGCGGCAAGCGGGAACCTCAGATATATTCTTCGGATATTTATATAGAACTGCTCTATTATGCGATCCAAAATATGCCCTACGAGAATGAACAGTTTCTTCTGGAAAAGAGTACGGAATTCATTACTGTGGTTCCTCCGGGCAATGAGCGGATGCTCCTGAAAGTTTATCAGATCCTGCTGGAGATTCTGTACGATCACAGGCGTTTCTCGGAAGCGGAACGGAAAATCCGGCAAATGCGGACCGCCATCTCCCGAAATCGCAGTCCGGAGCTTTTGGGACGGTTCTATTACATCCTTGCGGGATTTTATGATGCGAAGTTGAGCGGCGCTTACGATGCACAGACAGCAGAAGAAACGCAGATTGTTCGCCTTCTCCTTAAATCAGTAAATAAGGCCATCCACTGGCTGTCCGTTTCCAATGCCGGAGATTCCGGCATTCTTCTGGGTGAGTGCTATCGGCTGAAGGCCCTTGTCCTGATCCGCAGCGGCACCGGGAAGAAAAAGCAGGTCTGGGCAATCCTGGAAAAGGTCCGGAAGCAGATTGACAAATACGCCCAGCCCAATTCCAAGCTGGTGCGGGACTACGATCTGACGATGGCATGGTACTACACCTATCTGGAGGAGAATTATCCGCAGACCTGCGCCTATCTGTTCAAGGCCTACGACATCACAAACATTATCAGCACCTCGGAGCTTGCCAAAATCGACGATCAGCTTTGCCCGATGGCCAATCTGATGCTGGAATGGCAGCAATACGATCAAGCGGAGCTGTACCTGCTCCGCTCCATTCTGACCTGCGGAGATCACTTGGAGATCGCCGCCTATGCAAGACGGCAAGTCGAACTGCTGGGGCATTTGCTGGAGGTGTACTTCCGCGCCGGAGATTACAGCAAATGCCGGGCGGTGATGGATAAGATCAACGAAAAGGTTCGTAAAATCGGCACATTGCATTTTGAGGATTATGTGTCGGAGGAAATACGGGAATTCATCGCATCGGAAAGTAACGCAGAATCACAAGCTTAATGGAGAGAAAGGAATAAGAATTATGGAACAGGCTAAAAACGAAACGACCTCCGTAGCACTGGAAACGATCATTACCAATGCAGTCAAGATACCCGGCGTAAAGGTCAACCGCAGCAAATTTCTTGCAGAGACTTTTGCAGGCGACGGTATCGATTTGCAGACCATCATTGATATGGGGCCGGTCAGTGCCGGAATTCCCCAAGAGCGTATTGAGAAAGCCGCCGCGAAACTGATTTTCGTTCGTACCAGCCAGTCTTCTGTGGCATCTTTTGTTGCCGGTATTCCCGGCGGATTTGCGATGGCGGCGACAATCCCAGCGGATGTGGCACAGTTTTTTGGCATGGCCCTGCGCCTTGCGCAGGAATTGTCTTACTTGTACGGTGCGTCGGATCTGTGGACAGAGGACCAGCTTGATGACGAGCGAGTCAGGAACCAGTTGATCTTGTATTGCGGTGTGATGTTCGGCGTGTCCGGCGCTGTGTCAGGCGTGCGGGTTCTTTCCACACAGATTGCAAAAACAACACTGAAGAAGCTGCCGCAGAAGGCACTGACCAAGACCTTCTGGTATCCGATCATCAAGCAGATCGGCAAGGCCATTGGCGTGAAGGTAACAAAAACCACGGTAGCACAGGGAATTTCCAAGGCGGTTCCCATTGTGGGCGGCGTGATTTCGGGGAGTCTGAATTATGTGTCAATGATGCCGATGGCAAACCGCCTCAATGCAGCGCTGGATAAGGCTTGTTTCAACTACTCTGAGGAGGAAATGGCTGCGGATATAGAGATGGTCGAAAGCATTGACGCAGAAGCATCCGAAAACGCACAGCCAAGCAAGCTCTCTCGGTTCGCAAGCACGGCAAAAGGTGGCCTTCAGGAGGGCTGGAAAAAGGCGTCCTCCGGTGCTGCATCCTTGCTGAACAAGATCAAGAGCGAAAAGCCCGCAAAAGAGGCAGACGAAGCATTGATCTCATATGACGAGAAAATCGAAACGCTGCGTAAATTGAAGCAGCTTGTCGATGAGGGCATTCTGTCTCAGGATGAGTTTGATGCCAAAAAGAAAGAGATCCTTGCGTTGTAAAAAGCATTCCAATGTGATTCTGCACTACCCTCAAACAGCATTTCTCCTATTATTTAAAGAAAGAGGTCCGGCACTTGCCCGGATGACTGGGTGAAGATTATGAGAAAAGTCGTACAATCTTCTAAACCGTTCTTTGCGCTGCTGTTTTCCATTGTGATAGCAATGATGGCGATTTCGCCACCTATTGCGTATGCAACCGAAGAATCGAATGAATCCAAACACTACTTGGGTACTGTTGTGAATGCAGGCCACGATACCGGCTTTTCCGAAAACAATGCAATCTCTGAGAACGATCCTCATTTCGGGTGGAAACTTGGAGAGTTCTACGTAAATGGATACACACGTGTCACAGAGGATAAGAATGGCACTCCAGTATTTTTGAAAACAGTCGGTGATACAGTCACACTGTGGTTTAAACTGGAGCAGGACATTACAAAGCTCAATGGAGGTGAGACGCTTTCGATCAACGATGATGCCAACGGCCACGACGAGTATTTCGGTATTGAAAAGACCGATATGGGGCGTGGCACATTGATTATTCGCCATACAGATTACCAAAATCATGCCGGCGACCCTGTAATCTACACTGATTATTTGGCGGCAACTGCATCACAGAATGCTGCCGTGGAGGTAAAGCTCTGTGAGGAAGGAGATTATGAGGTTGCTTTGGATTATGAGTTGCGTAAAAACAATCTCGATGTGTTCGGTTGGAATCCGTTTCCATCATACAATGACTACCGGATTTTCTTCCGCTTTTCTGTCCGCAATGGTAATTGTATGGTTTATCCATTTGATGTTGTTACAGGAGCCGAATTAACAAACAGTTCGATTACCGAAAACGGTTTCTACCTTGATCTTGCAAAATCCAGATACCTTAACATTGATATTAAGAAAGAAGTACGCAAGGATGGCGCAGAGGGACTAACCGAAGATGTTCGCTTCAATAAGCCTGCCAAAGATGGCGAGAAGTATACAGATGAGGGCATCTATACAATTACCGTAAGTAATCAATATACAAATCAAACAACTACGAAAGTTATCTATGTCGGAACGGATGATGTACTCAAAGCTCACGTTGCAACAGGACTTTCCATTTCGGATGTAGAATATCAACTGTCAATGGGAGCAACTGTTGCGGCAGATGGTACGCTGATTCCAGCATCTGAGCAGTCGCTACCACCGGCTGAGCCTACGAACCCAAATGAAGAAAATGATACAACGACAAAAGACGAAGATAATCACAGCGAGCAACCTAACAGTGAGGTTTCTTCATCCGATGATGCATCAAAAAACCACATGCCAGCTGGCATGTGGCTGTATGCAGGAGGTGCTACACTTTTAGCGGCATTTATTGGGTCGGCAATCGCAATAGCCCAACGCAAGAAAAAGCGCCGTGCGAAAAACATCTCACGAATAGATTCAGCAGACAAAGCCGATAATGGGGGTGATGTTTGATGAAGCGATTGATTGCCCTGATTCTTGCGTGTGCTTTATTGACCGGGTGTGCACCGCAAACGAATAGCGATGGCAGTCAAGAGGAGACGACTACCCCAGCGACGAGTCAACCGGAATCGGCATATTCTTTTACCGAAGAAGAGCCGCCAGAATTCTCTGACCTTAATGATGTGAATCTTCTGCCATATTTGGAGGATAGCATTTATTCCGAGCTTGTAACGGCACTCAATAGCGAAGACTACTTCGTAGAAAATGTAAATGCCATATATATCTCAAAAGAGTATTTGGAAGAGGTCGCATACAATTCGCAGGAAAACATCTACTTTGGCTACACGCTATCAGAACTGGATTCTTACTTTCAGGGAACAAGATATGTGTTTACCCTTGGCGACGACGGACAAACCGTTGTCACAGAATTCCAGAAATACGATGATACCTACGATCAGATGCTCAAGAATGTTGCGATCGGAACTGGCGTTATTCTAGTTTGTGTTACGGTTTCTATTGTGACCTATGGCGCAGGTGCACCGGCTGTCAGTATGATTTTTGCGGCCTCTGCCAAAACGGGCACAATTATGGCACTCTCATCCGGTGTGTTCAGTGGCGTATCCGCAGGTGTTGTCAAAGGAATTGAAACCGGTGATCTAAATGAATCTATGAAGGCTGCAGCATTGGCAGGCAGCGAAGGCTTCAAATGGGGCGCAATTTCAGGCACGATTGCCGGAGGTGCCGGCGAAGCGATTGCATTAAAGGGTGCTACACTGAATGGCTTGACAATGAATGAGGCCGCCCTGATCCAAAAAGAGTCTGGATATCCGCTGGATGTCATCAAGCAATTTTCCAGTATAGAACAGTATCAGATTTGCCAATCAGCCGGTCTGTCTCCACATATGGTCAATGGTAACATTGCTCTCATCCGGAAAATAGATTTAAATTATGTCGATGATATGGGGAGGACAAATCTACAGAGAATGGAGCAAGGAATAGCAGCACTTGATCCATCCGGGACATCGTATGAATTACATCACATCGGTCAGCATGCAGACTCAACTCTGGCAGTGTTAACCAAGGCCGAACATATGCAGGGCGGTAACAACAAGATATGGCATGTGTTTGGTGAGCCTTCTGAGGTGCATGGCGCAGGAAATACCTGGGATTTACAACGCCAGCAATTCTGGAAACAGTTAGCGAAAATGATGGGAGGTACCACATAACTATGAATGACATTGCAACGAAAATGCAACGCAAAGAGAATTTCTGCGCATTAAATGGAGCTTCCGATAAAAACATTCAAAATGCAGAGATTACGCTTGGTCTTCAGTTCGCGCAAGACTATCGAGAATATGTCGCTGCCTTTGGAGCGGCATCTTTTGCTGGGCATGAGCTAACAGGCGTTTGCGGGTCCAAACGGTTAAATGTTGTGCCTGTTACCTTAGAGGAACGCAGCAACACTACTGTTCCGTTGGATTGGTATGTGCTGGAGCAGGCCAATATCGACGGTATTGTTCTATGGCAGGACAAAAGTGGGGCCGTTTATCAAACAGCGCCTCATATAAAGCCTCGAAAACTCTGCGGGTCATTGGCGGAATATATCGAATTGTAACTCAAAAGAGGATCGTATTTATGGGACGAATATCTACAAAAGAAAATAAAACCGTCTATCAGATTAGCCGCGAGGCGCTTGGCTATTCCAGAGAAAAGGCCAGCGAAATGCTGGGATGGATTTCCCCGGAACGAATTGAGAAAATCGAAAATGAAAAGTCTACCCCTCGCTCTGATGAGGTTTTGGAGATGTCCATCGGCTATAAGAACCCCAATCTGTGTAACCATTACTGCGCCAAGGAATGTCCGATAGGCCAGCAATATGTCCCCGAGGTAAAGATCAAAGACCTTTCACAGATAGTCCTTGAAATGCTGGCATCTTTGAATGCCATGCACAAAAAGCAGGAGCGGCTGATCGAAATAACAGCTGACGGACAGATTACAGGCGATGAGATTCAGGACTTTATACATATCCAGGAGGAACTTGAAAAAATCTCTATCACCGTGGAAACGCTTCAGCTTTGGTCAGAGCAGATGCTGGCCAATGGATCGATTGATATCGAGGCTTACAATGCGGCTAAGAGCAAATAGGTAAACATAGTTGTTGAAAACCACTTCGGTCAATTAGCCGAAGTGGTTTTTGCTGTAATAGAGGAAATACGGCATCGTATTTTGCACTTGCAGTCATTTTTCCAAATGCGGCAGAGATGTATACTTTAATCACATTCAGAAAAGCTGTTGAGTACAGGAAAGGAGCAGAAAATGAATGTGAAAGAAAGAGTTCTGGCCTCCCGGCTGGTGGAGAAGTCAAAGCAAAATCAGAAGCTGGCAGAACAAATTGGGTTGACCTGCAAGCTGAGCAGGATGAAAGCCGGAGGCAGTCAAAAAACCAGAGCCAAATAAAATCGGCGTATGATGTAGCCGAAAAAATCTTGTTGGGGGGATAGTATGGAAGACATTTGCAAGAAGAATTACGCCGGATTTTTGGAAAAAATGCTGGAAGCACTGGTGGAAATGCCAATTGAAGGCCTTTGTGTGATTGGCAAAATGAAAGGGGGCGCAACCTTTGTCAATTACTACAAGTCATCCATGGCGGACAAAATCCTGTATGTTGGACTTATTCAGCAGGATGCAACCCTAGATATGCTGAAGGCAAACAAACATAACGAGGATGAAGATTAAGGGAGGAATGGTCATGAGTATCTTCGGCAGCAGAGATAAACAAAAGATCTCTTCTTTGGAAAGGGAGATCGAAAAGAAGGACAGAAGAATCAGGCAACTTGAATCGCTTTGCGCTGAAAAGGATGAATACTTTCTTGGCGCAATATCCGACGGCCTCAGGCACGGCAGTCCGGAGGCGGCCCGGCACATGGCTGACAGGAAGAAGTATTTACACGGGAAGTGAGCAGGAATTTGAACAGTAAGAAGTATGAAATGATGAAGGAGGAACTACATATGATGTCACGAATTTACTGTACGAACCCCCAGCATGGCGAGCTTCATTTCTATCTTTTGCTCCGTGGGAAACCTTATTACTTGTTCTGCCAACCTTATCGTCGGCAAGTATACCAGTTTTATGCTAGACCGATGCTTTTGGACGATGCGCTTTCCTATGCAAAGGCCAAGGGCAGTGACCAGATCAGTAAGACGATCTCGAGACTACCCGGAGCCATACACTATATTGAATCTGAGTATGGGATTGCTGTGCTGAAGCGTACCGCGAAACGGCAGAATATTGCCGCATAAGCTCACCGGAGAGGGCTGATAATTCAGTCCACTTCGGATCAGAGTGTTCGGTATGCAGTTGAAAGCCCAACTATATAAAGCATTGTCGTACAATACAGTTGCACGACGAAAGATTTATTTTTACGGGAGGAAAGCACATGAAATATTCTAATAAGCAGATCCTTGATTCACTTCTGAACAGTGCTGGGAGTACCGCAGCTGATATGACCAGCCAACTCAAACTGTATGGTAACGGAAAAATGGATGCGGGTATTGCTAAAGTGTATGAGGCCGGTGTGGGAAAGGGCTCGATAATCGCTGCAAGCATTATTGGCGCGGTTGCTCTTGGAGGCATAGCGATTAAGAGCATCGTTGATTACTGCCAAACTAAGAAAGAGCTCTCAAATACTCCGATTTTGGAGGCCTCCGCAGAATCGGATGAATGTGATTCAAACGATTCAACAGTGGAAGATAGAAGCATCGCAAACCAGCAAAGCGAAAGCATAAGCGAAGAATAGGAGGAAGCATTATGCAGGAATTAAAATTCAGGGATGACCCCGCAGCGATGGAGCGTTTGATGAATGCGCAAAACGCTATCGATGAGTATGTTTCTTCTCATCCGAAAAAGTTGTCTGAAACTGAACGCGATGAATTGGGAGAGTTGCTAAAGGAAAGAGCTGCCGCACTGTCCGAAGCAACCGACTTTGAAGTTCATTCCATCGTAGACTGACCTAATTTGTATCATTAGTAAAAGGGAGACGGGTTCAGCACCGTCTCCCTTTTGGTGTATAATCTGGTTAGCCCTCTATTGTTCCGTCATTATCATCCTCGTCGGAATAAACTTCCTCGCCACAATTTTAGCACTTCCAGCAACCATCCCATTCCATAACGCCATCGCAGTTAGGACAAACCTTAAAAGGTCGAGGGCTCGTGTCTTCCTGCAATTCGCCGGAGCAATACGGGCAGTGGCTGTATTCGGACTCATCATAAACTTTATCACAAAATGGGCACATTTGCATTTTTAACATCTCCTTAAATCGTCAATCAGAATTTAATTACCGCCTACCGGCCTTACTGTGATCTCGATCTCCTCAATATTTTGAGACTGGACAAGGTTATCATACTCATTTCCTTCACTGTCGGTGCTGAAGACATACTTCAGCTCGGTATTCGGCGAAACGCTTTGGCCGGTGATGACATAATTTTTCAGCAATTCCGTATCTTCCGGATCGATAAAGCTGCCATCATCGGACACGATCACAAATTTAATATATCCAGCCCCGTAATGATCCATCCGGTCGCCGCCCATTGACAGGTAGCCGCAGCTCGCAAGGTTTCTGCCGGAATAATCCCGGATGTACCAAGTGTATTTATCCGGGGATGGTGTGATTTCTGTCAAGCCAAGGGAGGTTTCCTCGCTGCTGCCGACTTTCTTTACGCACAGCACGATTTCTTCAATATTCTGTGACTGGACAAGGTTTTCATATTCATTTCCGTCTTCATCCGTGTCAAAAACATATTTCAGTTCCGTATTGGGCGCATAGCTCTGAGCGGTGACGACATATTGCTTCAGATCATCATCCGTTTCAATGTCAATATATGCTCCATCCGGTGTGACCATAACCAACTCAATATAGCCTGCTCCGTAGTGGTCCATGCGGTCGCCGCCCATAGAGGTGTACCCAATCGAAGCACAATTCTTACCGACATAGTTTTTAATGTACCACGTGTATTTGTCAGGCGAGTTCTTGATTGTAATGGACTCGTCGGTGGGCTGCTTGCTATTCGCATTTCCGGCAGGATTTTCAGATTTGCTGTCGCATCCGGCAAGCGCTATGGTCGTCATTACGATGACCAGCAGCAAGGATATTGCTCTTTTCATTGTTGTCCCTCACATTCTTTGATTTTAGTTTGCAGTTTTCGCTCTGCCGCAATTCCACCGGCAGCAGACCATACTCTGCAAAGCGCAGTGTTTGGTCGAGACGCATTAACCTCCTCGCAGTATTCGGTGGACAATACATAGTCTATCATCAGCGAATTTCAAACTGGGTTTTTGAATGCAGCACGGCATTTGCTCTGAAACGAATAAAATAGAAGCCGGTATTTTGCACATGCAGTCATTTTTCCAGACGGGGCAAGTGCGTATAATAAAATTGTAGTCGAAGAGAATTTTGCTTTTATAGCGCTGCTGAGAAAGGACCATTTATGATAATACTTTGTTTGACAATCCTAACCATACTACTATGGATCGGATATCACATCACGGGTGCGCTGCTTGCAACAATAATATGGCTTTGCGTTAAACTCCCATGTGCAATTATTGTTTGCTGCTTCGGGATTGTGTGCTGTGTACTGATTCTCCTGTCCCCCATCGGGCTTCGGTGCTTCCGCTATGCTTGGAATATTCTTATATAATTGCTGCGAATACAAGAAAAGGCGGTAGAGAGTTGGTACTCCCCGCCGCCCTTGGTCATATATCCTTATGAGAAAATCAGTTCTGTATTTACGATCTCCATAGCTCGGTTTCGGATGCTGTTCATTCGTCTGACCCATTCCATTTGGTCGCTTGCTTTCAGTTTTTCCGTAATTCCCTCTGCATCTGCCGTTTGTTTTGCAAGCCGAAGAAAAAGTTCCTCTGCCTGTCGGTCAATATCCGCAAGATATTCGGGTAGCTTGCCGCTTGTCAGCAAATTTGCATAGATTACCTTGTAGTGGCGTTTCAAATAGTGTAAATGCCGCTGCCCCCATATCCCGATTGGCTGATCTTCCTCCGGCTCATCCTCTCCGGCAATCAGGTAATAGTCACCGACCAATTCATATTTCAGCCCAGTGCGTTCATCGGTAATGTACTTTTCCATCATTAGCGCCTCCATCCCCACAACATTGACTTCTGCGGCTTTGCCTTGGCGACTTTGAAATATCTCATCTACGGCATCTGTGTACCGTCCCGCCGCAATCAACTTGTTGCGGAACCGGCTCAGCCCCTCAATGATAAGCCGCCATTCCTGCCGGTTCAGTTCTACATAGTATTTCTGCTTCATACGCTGTTCCTCCTTTGATTTTCTGCAATTATTGTAGCAGGAGAATTAGCGTAAATCGAATGTACGGATATAAGGAAATCACCGAGAAAAGTTCATAATGAACTAATCTCGGTGATTTTCTTTGCCATTGCTACGCCTGACAGCTAAGTCCTTTTAACATTTCGTTTTCAGTCCGTGGCTTTGCATCTCGGTTTTTCTCCCATTGCCGATTCAGCTGCGGTGATAATTTGATTTACTGCCTTATCGACGAAAACCGAAGGGTTTCCGGCGTTTTTTCATTTTTACGAAGAAACAGCAAAAACGAAAAAATCACAAATTTTCATTAGGGTCTATCTGAAAACCGGGAATATGACCAACAGCGAGGGATTTTTCGCCTGCTGAAGCCATTTTTCCGCAGGAATACTTTGTGTATTACAAGGGAAAATGGTGCACAGCAGGCGGAAAAGACCCGCTGTTTGGGCATGTTGACGGTTTTCAGATAGACCCTAATAAAATTCGCATTCAACAAATCAGCAGGTTCAAATTCTTCGTCCTGTTTACAACATATTGTAAATCGAAGTTATGAATATTTCTACCCGCCGTCTATTGACCTCTATTACGAGGGAAATAGGCGGCTTTTTTGTTTGCATAAAATTTTTTCAAGAAATTTTGAAAAAACACCCCCCCAAAAACGCTCTCCCATTTCAAACAAATGAAGGGGTTAATTCCGAACCACGAAAAGGTCAGCCCTTTCACTTGTATTTTGACAACTGAATAAATCATTCACTAAAACTTTAATTCTGATGATTTTAGCCACCTTATCGGGTACGCCGAGACTTCTGCATTGCAGAACAGCGAGAACTCCCGGCATAAGTAATAGGTTGTCTCTGTTACGGCGATGACAGTCAGAAGGATAATGATACTTCTCTACGGAGCTGGCGGAGTACCCGGCAGAGGTGAAATTCCTATGATACAGATTGCAACACTGGTGCAAATCGATCCCAAACCAGTTAATTTGCATCGGTATATGGATGAATCTATCCCAGCCATTCAGAAGAACTTGCAGAAATCAAGAATGTGTGCAGCACTCCAAGAACCGTGGGAGAGCTGCGTTCTACGTTGAACACCCTGTTACGGCCTTTCCTTTTAGATGGCATTACCATGCTTGGATTGGCCGGAGAAACAGAATTAGCCAATCAGTTTTCGCATATTCAAAAAATCTTCCTCAATGCCCTGCGGCAGGAACCCGGCACAACAATCGTCCTTGGCGAGTATCTTCCGATTGCTGATCTGGAAAGTGCTGTGGATGAATATACCGTGTTGATTGAGAGAAATAAATGAATGCTGCAATGATACGTAATACCTGCAAGATGTGGTACATTTGGCGGGGTACAGACTTGCTTTTTTCGACGGAATTTGCTATGATATCGATTACTGCGCTGCGGCGCGGTAATTCCGTTGGGAAGGGAAGGATGTTTTGTGCAGAGTACGACCCGGGACATGACGCACGGCAGCCCGTGGCGGCTGATCGTATCGTTTGCTGTCCCTGTGCTGCTCAGCCAGATATTTCAGCAGCTTTACAACACGGCGGATACACTGATCGTCGGCCGTTTCCTCGGCGACGGGGCGCTGGCGGCCGTCAGTTCGTCCGGACCGCTGATTTTCCTGCTCATCAGCTTCTTTGTGGGCATGACCATGGGCGCAAGCGTCACCATTTCGCGCTATTTCGGCGCTGGCGACCACGACCGTGTTTCCCGTGCCATCCATACAAACATCCTCGTCAGCATGTGCAGCGGTATTTTGCTGACGGTCTTCGGCGTCGCCTTCACGCCGAAGATCCTGCGCTGGATGGGAACTGACCCGGAGGTTCTGCCGGAGGCCATCTCCTATTTCCGCTACTATTTTACAGGCGTGCTGGCCGTCGTACTCTACAACGCCTGCAAGAGCATCATGAACGCCCTTGGTGACAGCCGCCGTCCGCTCTACTACCTGATTCTCTCGTCCCTCATCAACATCGCCCTCGACCTGCTCTTCATCGCGATCTTCCACTGGGGCGTATGGTCAGCGGCGGTCGCTACGACGATCTCGCAGGCCATCAGCATGGTGCTCTGCCTGATCCACCTGAGCAAGAAAGGAATGCCCTATCAGCTCCAGTGGCGCAAACTGCGCTTCGACAGGGAGATGCTGGGACAGATGGTGCGCTATGGTCTGCCGTCCGGCGTGCAGAACTCGGTCATCGGTCTGGCAAACGTCATTTTGCAGAGCAATATCAACTCTTTCGGCAAGCTGGCCATGGCCGGATACGGCGCGTATTCCAAGCTGGAGGGCTTTGCTTTCCTGCCGATCACGAGCTTTACGATGGCTCTGACTACCTACACCGGCCAGAATCTCGGCGCGATGCAGTATGATCGTGCGAAGAAGGGCGCGCGCTTCGGCATTCTGGTCTCCATCACGCTGGCGGAGCTGATCGGCGTGGGCATGTATGTCTTCGCGCCGCAGCTGATCTCGATTTTTACGCCGACTCCGGAGGTCATCGCCCTCGGCACGCAGCAGGCGCGAACCATTGCGCTGTTCTACTGCCTGCTGGCCTATTCCCACGCCGTCGCCTCGGTCTGCCGCGGTGCGGGCAAGGCTTTCGTACCCATGACGATCATGCTGGCAACCTGGTGCGCGCTGCGCATTGTCTATATCACGACGGTCATGCACATCGTACACGAAATTCAGTACATCTATTGGGCCTATCCGCTTACATGGTCGGTCAGTTCGGTGATTTATTTTATCTATTATCACCGCTCCGACTGGATACATGGCTTTGAGGCGAAAGAACATTGATATTGTATTGTCAGTCAAAAGTGGCCGTTTTGGATGGAACATATCCAAAACGGCCACTTTTCAGAAAAACATACAAAAAACTCGGAAAGAAGTTGACCATGCGTTATTCTGTGTTATAATTTTATCGTCTGATCCAGTACGAAACAGAGAAAGGTGGATTTCATGAGACGATTGTTTCTCACGGCTTGTATGCTGTTGTGTCTTGCGTGCGGTTTGTGTGCATGTAAAAGTGATGCAGTAAAGACTGTGGAGCGGCAAATATCTGAAATTGTGGTTTCAGAGAACAGCGGAAAAGCGATTGCGGCATCCAGAGCAGCGTATGATGCGCTGACAGAGGATGAAAAGAACGCCGTTGCAAACTATGACAGCCTCGTAGAAGCGGAAGAAGCCTATGACCAGATTTTTGCAGACAAAGTAACGGAAGTTATTACAAAAATTGGCGCAATCGACGAGAATAGCGGACCAGCTATTGCAAGTGCCAGAGACGCATATGATAATCTCACAAAAAGTCAAAAGCAGTTGGTTGCAAACTTTGACAGCTTGATTTCCGCAGAAAAGGATTATGAAACCTATATTGTTCAGTATTGCGGAGATTTGATACAGAATCTGACGGGAGATGCTATCACATCAGAGGCGATTGAAAAAGCTGTTTCTACTTTTGATGCTCTTCCAGATACGCAGAAAAGAGAAGTGAAGAACACATATCCGGACGCGGAACAAATTATTGAAAACGCGTACTCGAAATGGACGGTTTCTCTGATTGAAAAAATTGAATACAAGAGTGGTATGCCATCAAAAGAAATGCTCCGAAACCTGATCGACGCCAAAAAAGCCTATGATGGGCTGAACGCCGCACAGAAGGAAGCGGTAACAAACAGCGGTCTGCTCGAAAAAAGCTTGAAGGCATTTCAGAAGTTCTGTGACAGTCGGGAGAAAACAGATACGATCTATGCCAAGCATCAATATATCGGGCAAAGCAAAAATGTGACATACGAAACGCTTGTCGATTATCCAACCGCATCCAAAGGGCAGCAAATTGTACTGGAAGTAACCATTGAAAACGTTGAAAAGGGGATTTTTTCAAGTTCCATACAGGCATTTGCCGGGGGAGACACTGAAAAACCTGTTTTTCTCGTGGATAATCGGAAGGTGAAGGAGCCAATATTAAAAATCGGTGATACCTTAACGGTATATGGAACGCCGGATGGTACAGATACCGTCACCATTACGGAGGAGAACAGCGGCTGGTTCGGCACGAACTTCCTGAATAAGAAAACAGGAGAATACATTGTCCCGATCATAAAGGTTTTCTACACAAATCAGGAAAGTCCATTTGAGCAGGAGCATCCGTTGGATTCAGAGCAGGAAGAAATGATAGTCGAACTTTTACAGATAATCAATAAATAGAGGTGTAAAGAAATGCGATCGATATACAAATTAATCGCCGCAGTTGTGTGCGTGGCGCTGATTGCTGCAGGAGCATTTGCTGTAGTGCACGCCCTGTCTCCCAAAAAGGCAGAAGCAAAAACGACCATTGGCGATATTGAAGGAAAGATTCAGAATATCGGAGAGTTGTCAACAGCAGAGTATGTCTATAAAGTATCCGGAACGCTCGATAAAAACGGATTGACACTTCCCGGCAATATTGTCATTACATCAAGCAAGGTCATCTACAGCTACGAAGGGACAATTAAAGCGGGAATTCAATTCGGAGAAATCCAAATTGATATCAATACTGTACAAAGCCCGGCAAAGGTGTATGTACACTTACCGGAAGCGGAAATTTTCAGCAACGAACTTGATAACGACTCTCTGGAAATTTACGACGAAAAATACAGTAACTTCAATAAGGTATCTTTTTCAGACATAAATCAAAGCCAATCTGCGTGCAAAGAAAGGGCGAAGGAATCCGCGCTGGACAGTGGAATCCTGAAGAAAGCGTCTGAAAATGCGGAAACGATGATTCGTTCCATGCTCTATGGTTTTTTAGACAGCGAAGAATATGAAATTGAATTCTATTAAGTGAAAAAGTTCCGCTGACTTTCTGTAAAAGAAGGTCAGCGGAGCCTTTTGTTACTTATCCGTGTGTTCCTTAAAGTCCGCAAAAAGCTCACAATGCATCATGCATTCTCCGCCCGCTGCACTTCTTCCGTCATGATGACGGTGGCAACGGAATTCATGCCCAAGTGGCAGGCGATGCTGCACGGCAGGTTGGCGTAACTCACCTTCGCAAAGGGAAATTCCGCCTGCACCTGCTGACGCCAGTGCTCTGCCAGTTCGCCGTTTTCCAGCGTTCCGGCGGTTTCGATCAGGAGGCGGGACTCCGGGACGTCTTTGAAACGTTCCGCCCGGTCTTGATGAATTGCTTCGATCATTTTGCTCTCGGCAAGCTTCATGCCCCGTACCTTGGCGAAGGCGTCCAGCTTGTCCCCCTGAATGGTCAGAACCGGCTTGAGGTTCAGCACCGTCGCCAGCGTGGCCGCGGCGGGCGTGACCCGGCCGCCCTTTTTCAGGTACTCCATGGAATCCACGGTGATGTAGATGCTGGCATCATAGGCGTGCTTTTCCAAGAAGTCCCTGATCTGTCCCGCGTCATACCCCTGCTCCACCAGACGAAGGGCGCTGATGACCGACTCCTTCTGGGTGACGGAGATGCGGTGATTATCCACCACCTGCACCCTGCCGTCGTAGTCCTGCGCGAACAGAGCGGCGCTCTGACAGGAGCCGCTCAGGCCGCTGGACATGGGAATATACACGATCTCATCATAGCCCTTTGCCAGAATTCCGTCCCACAGCTCCATGAGCTGCCCCGGCGACGGCTGGGAGGTGGAGACATCCCGGTGCTGCCGCATGGCGTCATACAGCTGCTCCGACGTGATGTCGATGCCCTCGTAGTGGATGGTTTCCTCCAGATTGACGGGCATGGCCAGAACAAAAACGCCCAGCTTTTCGCCCTCCATGGCGGTAATTCCGCTGTTGGTATCCGTTGCGATTGCGATTTTCATAGTGCGATAGTGCCTTTCTTCCTGCCGAAACGACGTGGCTGTCAGCCGTTGAGAATTTTCATGAATTCCTCACCGGTGATGGTTTCCTTTTCGTACAGATAGCTTGCCAGTTCATCCAGCTTCTGCCTGTTTTCCGTGAGAATGTTCTTCGCCTTTTCGTGCTGCTTCTTCACCAGAGCGACTACCTGCCGGTCAATGCTCGCCTGCGTCTCCGCGGAGCAGGCCAGAGACGCGTCTCCGCCCAGATACTGGTTCGTGACGGTTTCCAGCGCCACCATGTCAAAGTCCTCGCTCATGCCGTAGCGGGTGATCATGGCCCGGGCCATCTTGGTGGCCTGCTCGATGTCGTTGGATGCGCCGGTGGAAATGGTGCCGAACTTGACTTCCTCCGCCGCGCGGCCGCCGGTGTAAGTGGCGATCTGGTCGAGAAGCTCCTCCCGGGTCATCAGATAGTGGTTCCCCTGCTCCACCTGCATGGTATAGCCCAGCGCGCCGGAGGTGCGGGGAATAATGGTGATCTTCTGCACCGGAGCAGAGTGGGTCTGCATAGCCGCGACCAGCGCGTGGCCGATCTCGTGGTAGGAAACCGTCCACTTTTCCTTGTCGGTAAGGATGGCATTCTTCTTCTGATAGCCCGCGATGACCACCTCAATGGACTCCTCCATGTCCGCCTCGGTGGCGAATTTCCGTCCGTCCCGGACGGCGCGCAGCGCCGCTTCGTTGACGATGTTGGCAAGCTCCGCGCCGGACGCGCCGGAGGCCATCCGGGCGATCTGCTTGAAGTCCACGTCGTCGGCGATTTTGATCTTCTTCGCGTGTACCCGCAGGATGGCTTCCCGTCCCTGAAGGTCGGGCAGCTCCACCGGCACCCGGCGATCAAACCGGCCGGGACGGGTCAGGGCGGGGTCAAGGGATTCAGGGCGGTTGGTGGCGGCGAGGATGATGACGCCGGAGTTTCCTTCAAAGCCGTCCATTTCCGTGAGCAGCTGGTTCAGCGTCTGCTCCCGCTCGTCATTGCCGCCCATGACGCCCGCGTTCCGCTTCTGGCCGATGGCGTCAATCTCGTCGATGAACACGATGCAGGGGGCTTTTTCCTTCGCCTGCTTGAACAGGTCGCGCACCTTGCTCGCGCCCATGCCCACGAACATTTCCACAAATTCGGAGCCGCTGATGGAGAAGAACGGGACGTTCGCCTCACCGGCGACGGCCTTTGCCAGCATGGTCTTGCCGGTGCCCGGAGGGCCTACCAGCAGAACGCCCTTGGGCATGGAAGCGCCGATCTCCCGGTACTTGTCCGGATTGTGGAGATAGTCCACGATCTCCTGCAGGCTTTCCTCCGCCTCGTCCACGCCCTCCACGTCGTCAAATTTGATGCCGTCGGAGGATTGGACATACACCCGGGCGTTGGAATTGCCGCCGTTGAACATCATGGAATTGGGGCCGCCGGCTCTGTCCATCAGCTTTTTGGACATGAACTGCCCCAGAGCAATGAACAGCACAACGGGCAGCACCCAGGTCAGCAGGATGTTTAAGAGCGGGGAGGTTTCCTCCACGATCTCTCCGCCGAACTGTGCGCCGGAATCGTGGAGCCGGTTTACCAGATCGGGGTCGTTCATCAGGCCGGTTTTGTAAACCTTGCCGTCCTTGCCCTCAAAGAGAATCTGGTTGTCCTCCACCTTTACCTGATCGATTTCCTTATTTTCCGTCATGGTGATGAAGGTGCCGTAGTCCACTTCGATGATCTGCTGCTCCGCAATCCAGGGAACCAGCAGGAAGTTGAACAGCGCCAGCGCGACCATCACCAGCGTGTAGTAGAAAATCAGGGGTTTCTTTGGCCGTTTGACTTCATTCATATCCGTTTTTCCTCCTTTTGCCGCCGACCCGGACGCAGCCGGCAGATGTATTTTTTCTGATTTCAGGCAGCGCCGTCAGGCGATGCCTTCCTGATTAAAATTAAGATTTTAATCAGGAAATAGTATCAGACTGTTTCTTCCTGCTTGGGCAGTTCCACGGTAAAGGTCGTCGAACCGCTGCCGCTGTCCACCGTGGCAGTGCCGCCGTGGAGCTGCACCACCTGCTTCACCACGGCAAGGCCGATGCCGTTGCCCTCCGAGGAATGGGACTCGTCCGCCTGATAGAATTTTCCCCAGATTCTGCTGACCTTGTCCTTGGGGATATCGGGGCCGTAGTTGGTGATGGTGACGGCCAGCGTCTCCGGCCCCTCGGAAATCCGCACGCCGATCTCCCCGTAGTTGGGGGAATACTTGATGGCATTGTCCAGCAGATTGATCCAGACCTGTTTCAGCAGTTCCTCGTTCGCCCGGATGGTATATTCCGGGAATTCCAGATCGAGGTCAAGCTCTTTGCGGCTCCACTTTTCTTCCAGCAGAAGCACGCAGGCACGAATCTGTTCCGACAGGTTGAATGTGGTCAAATCCGTTAAAATCGTCTGGTTTTCCACCTTTGTCAGGTTCATCACATTGGTGGCCATTGCCGCCAGCCGGAGGGATTCTTCCTCGATGATGGCGAGGTATTCCTCCTTCTGCGCGTCGGTCAGATTGCCCCGGCGCAGGAGCTTCGCAAACCCGGCAATGGAGACGATGGGCGTTTTGAACTCGTGGGAAAAATTGTTGATGAAATCGCTTCGCAGCATCTGGGTGTTTTCCAGTTCTTCCGCCATGGCGTTGAAGCTCTCCGACAGCTCCTGAAAAACGGGGTTGTCCCCCATCACCTTGCCATAGTGCATTCTGGCCGTGAAATCTCCCGCCGCCAAACGGTCTATGTTGTTGATCAGCCGGTTAAAGGGGCGCAGCGGAATTTTCACGGTGCCGATGGCAACCACGCTGCCCACCAGAACGCTGATGAGCAGCATCACGATCAGCATGGCAAAGCCGGAGTTTCTGGGAATACCCAGATTGTCCAGCACCCCCAGCTTGGTCAGCAGGAAGGACAGCGCCGCTGTAATGAGAACCGCCGCCAGCTGAATGAGAAAAAACGCGGTGGAATAGAACAGCGTCAGCGACCAGCGGCGCTTTCCCGGCTTTTTGCTCATACCTTTTTCACCGCCTTATAGCCCAGTCCCCGGACGGACTCTATGGTGAATTCCGGCCAGTCCTGAAAGCGCTTGCGCAGACGTCCCACGTGTACCGTCACGGTCTCCCAGCCGGTGTCGGAATCCGCGCCCCAGATCTCGTCCATGAGCTGGATACGGGTGAAGATTTTTCCGGGATAGGACAGGAGTTTGTATAGAAGCAGGAATTCCTTCTGGGGAAGCTCCTGCACTTCCCCCTTCCGGCTCACCGTCAGGCAGTCGTAGTCCAACACCACGTCCCCTACCACGATACGGCGCTCGCTGGCGATCTTCGCCCGGCGCAGCAGCGCCTTGATCCGCCAGAGCATTTCCTCTTCGTCGATGGGCTTGGTCATATAGTCGTCGGTGCCGACCAAGAAGCCGTGCTTCTTGTCGGAGGGCAGCTCCTTGGCGGAAACCATCAAAACGGGCAGGTTGTTGTTCGTCTCCCGCAGGGTTCTGGTAAACTCGTAGCCGTCCATTTGGGGCATCATGATGTCCAGCACCACAAGATCGACGTACTCCGAGTCCATGAGCGCCAGAGCGTCCTCTCCGTTTTCGGCGGTGAGCACCTTGTAGCCGTCCGCTTCCAGCACCGCCTGCAAAAGTCTGCGGGTGTTTCGGTCATCGTCCACGACCATGATCTGAAACATGCGATTTTCTCCCCCCCCCATATTATTTATTGTCAGGTCACTGAACGCCGTTTTTTCCAGCGGACAGCCCAATAACTCTTGCCGTAGGCGATTCCCTCCGCCAGCAGACAGACGGGCAGCGCCACGAAGAAGTCCACGGCGGAATGCTGCTTGATAAACATGGTGGCAAGGCAGATAAACACCACCGCTACGATAATGAACGCCTTGAACCACTTGGACACGTTCTTTTCCTTCAGCCACGCCGACGCGATGCCCATGGAATAGGCCACATGAAGCGACGGACACACGCCGGTGGGCGTATCCTGCCGGTACAGCAATCCAATACACGCCGTGAGGAAATTCTCTCTGGGGAATACCTCCGGGCGCATATCCTGCCGGTTGGGATAGATAATGTAGATCGCCATGGCTACCACCTGGGTGACGATAATGAAAATCTGGAACCGCTTGAAGCCCTCCACGTGATACAGCATCAGGTACAGCAGCGTAAACACGATCAGGAAATACCAGAATACGTAAGGAATGAGGAACCACTCGCAGAAGGGAATCAGATCGTCGATCCAGCAGTGGACAACATGGCAGCTTTCCGCGGGGATCAGGTTCTCCGTCAGAAAATACATGATAAAGTAGCCGATCCAGCCGCCCAGAAGCTTTAAGTGCGCAAACTGCGGGTCGTTGAGCTTGGACAGCCGAAAGGTGCGGTAATCAATTTCCGGTTTTCTCATGGGTGGCCTCCTGTGGGATATTGCAGGGATATTGTTTTTTGGGCATGTTGGGGTAAGGCACGACGATGTGCTTTGGCAGCGCCTGCGCCATTTCCGTGACCTGCTCCATCAAGTATTCGCAGATGCGTCTGCGCTCCTCCTCCAGGGGCGCGTCTGGCTGAAAGCGGATGGGCTTGCCCAGATACATGGTTTTCAAGCTGGGCGCCAGATACTGCGGCACAAAGGCAAGCGCCTTTCCCGTGCGCTTGTAGTAGAGCTTCGCCACGTCGATGAACCTGTCCTGGAACTCGCAGATAATGTTGTTTCGCGGCACGTGATGCTCCGGAAAAATCACCACGCTTGCGCCTTCCTGAAGCGCCGTCACCGTCTTTTTGAAAGTTGTAATGATTTTGGCATCGTGGTACACGCCGATGGTGTTGGCGTTGGTGAAAACCAGCTGGGACAGGGGCGCGATGATGTAGGACAGCAGCTTGTAAAACCAGCGGACGGCCTTCGGCTTTTCCGACCAGAAGTCCTGATAGGCGTAGGCCGGCACTTCTTTTTTGTCCATCATCTCACCGGCGCACCAGATATAATGCTCACCGGGGGTATACAGCTCGCATGCGATGGGGCCGTTCATCTGGCTGTGGTTGCCCACATACACCACCGGCTCCGGCGGAAGGTTCTCCTCCCCCACGACCTTGATTTTGGGATACACCGCCCGCACGGCGGCTTTGATCAGCCGGTACAGCGGAGAAATTTTCCGTTCTCCCAATCTGCTCCTTCCTTTCTCTGGGAATAATGCGTCCAGAATATCGCGGGAATCTAAACCGAAAATAAACAAAGTTTCGTTTCAGTTTAGATTCGCATGGTATACGGGTGGTATAATTATCGTCGAAAGGACGGGAACTTTCAAGGGGCAAAACCGCATAAAATGTCGCGGCTACACGAAAAAGTTTTTTGCCCCAAAGATTTCAGAAAGAGAGTGTACTTATGGCAAAAAAATTCGGAGACAGGAAAGACGGCGCAAAGCTCAGAAACATCCACGCCATGCATCTGGTCATGCCGCTGATGTATCCAAACCGATGTGACAACGAGGCGTTCATCAGCGAGCGGATCGACCTGACCAATGTGCTGGCCTATCTGGACGAAAAAAACGCCTCCGACCCGGACTACAAATACAATTTCTTTCAGGTGATGGTCACCATCATGCTGAAGGTCATCACCCTGCGGCCGAAGATGAACCGCTTCATTGCCAACAAGACCATGTATCAGCGCAATGAGGTCTCCGCGGCCTTCACCGTGAAAAAGGAATTTTCCGACGACGGCGGCGAGGCGCTGGCTTATATCCACTCCAAGGGCACCGACACCATCGACACCGTTCATGACGAAATTTTCCGTCAGATCTCCATTTGCCGCAGCAGCGACGAGGTGGATAAGGGTACACAAAGTCTGAACGCGGTGCAGAGCCTGCCCGGTTTTCTCGTGCAGGCGGTGGGCGGCATCGCCCGTTTCTTAGACCGCCACGGCTGGATGCCCCAGAGCGTCATTGCGGGCGACCCCTACTACTCCTCCGTGGTGCTGACCAACCTCGGCTCCATCAAGCTCCACGCGGGCTATCACCACCTGACCAACTGGGGCACCACGTCGGTGTTCTGCGCCATCGGCGAGATTAAAAAGCGCCCCTTTTTCAATGACGACGGCACCTTCGAGATGAAGCCCAGCATCGATCTGGGTCTGACCATCGACGAACGCATTGCCGACGGCTATTATTACGCCAAAACCGTCCGTCTGTTAAAAACGCTGCTGGAAAATCCCCAGCTGCTGGACGAACCATTACAAAAAGAGGTAGATTACTGATGGAGACAATCACCGCAAAGACCCCATGGGCTGGCTCCATGGGCAGTATGCCCATGCACCTTGACTATTTTGAAGGCTCCATGTTTGAGGCTGTGGAGGCCATTGCCGAAAAATACCCCAATTACGTTGCCTTTGACTTCATGGGCAAGTCCACCACCTACAAGAAGCTGGTGCAGGAGGTGGAGACCTGCGCCAAGGCACTGAAAACCATTGGCGTCCGGGAGGGCGACAAGGTCACCATCGCCATGCCCAACTGCCCGCAGGCCATTTACCTGTTCTACGCCATCAATCTGGTGGGCGGCATTGCCAACATGGTGCATCCCCTGTCCGCCGAGAAGGAAATTGAGTTCTATCTCAACGAATCCGAAAGCGTCACCGCCATCACCCTGGATCAGTTCTACAATAAATTCGAGTCCGTCCGCAAGAACACCAAGGTGGTCAACATCATCATTGCCAGCATCAAGGACGCCCTGGCGCAGCCCATCAAGGCCGGTTACATGCTCACACAGGGGCGGAAGATCGAGAAAATTCCCGAAGACGCCCCGGTCATCCGCTGGCAGGAATTCGTGCGGATGAGCCGCTATTGCTTCTATAACTACAAGATCAGCCGCACCGCCGACGATCCCGCCGTCATCCTCTACTCCGGCGGCACCACCGGCACCACCAAGGGCATCGTCCTGACCAATAAGAACTTTAACGCGCTGGGGCAGCAGGTCATCGCCGCCAACCCCATGTTCCGTCCCGGGGACAAGATGCTGGCCGCCATGCCCATTTTCCACGGCTTCGGTCTGGGCGTGTGCATCCACACCATGCTGACCCAGGGCGGCCGGTGCATTCTGGTTCCCCGGTTCACTCCCAAGAGCTACGCAAAAGACCTGGTCAAGCAGCGCTGCAACTTCGTCGCGGGCGTTCCCACCCTGTATGAGGCGCTGCTCCGTCTGCCGGATATGGAGGGCGCTGACCTCAGCTGCCTGAAGGGCGTTTTTTCCGGCGGCGATTCCCTGTCCGTCGAGCTGAAAAAGAAGCTGGACAAGTTCCTGTACGACCACAAAGCCTCCATTCAGGTGCGGGAGGGCTACGGCACCACCGAGACCGTCACCGCCTGCTGCCTGACCCCCAGCCACATGCACAAGGAGGGCAGCATCGGTCTTCCCTTCCCCGATACCTACATCAAAATCGTCAAGCCCGGCACCGAGGAGGAGCTTCCCTACGGTGAAGAAGGTGAAATTCTTCTGGCAGGCCCCACGGTGATGAAGGAGTACATGCACCATCCGGAGGAAACCGCGAAAACCTTGCAGCATCATGCCGACGGCCTGACTTGGGTCTGCACCGGCGACCTCGGCACCATGGACAGCGAGGGCTTCGTGTATTTCCGCGGCAGAGCCAAGCGGATGATCATCACCTCCGGCTACAACGTCTACCCCGCCCAGATTGAGAACATTCTGGACGCCCACGAATTCGTGCAGATGAGCTGCGTCATCGGCGTGCCGGATTCCTACAAGATGCAGAAGGTCAAAGCCTTCGTCAAGCTGGTTCCCGGCGTAGAAAAGAACGACGAGACCAAGCACGCCATTATGGAGTATTGCCGGAAGTACGTAGCCAAATACGCCATGCCCTACGATATCGAATTCCGGGACGAGCTGCCCAAGACGCTGGTCGGCAAGGTGGCCTACCGGGTTCTGGAGGAAGAGGAGCTGAAGAAGCTCCAGGAAGCCGCCCCTGTCGAATAACTTCACAAGCGCTTACCGCCGCGTACCCCCTGCCGGGGGTACGCGGATTTTACTATTCTTGTCATCTACACGCCAAGCAGCAACAAGAATTGCCGCCGAAATCCATCGTATAACGAGTACCCCCATGGTATAATGGCAGCATCTGGTATTTTACCGTACCGCCAATACAAGGAGGACTTTACCATGCGAAGAACGATTCTTGCTCTGCTGCTTGTCTGCCTGTGTCTGCTGACGGCGTGCAGTTCTGCCCCGCAGGAAACCACAGCCCCCACCGCTTCCGAAACGACTGTCCCCACTGAAACCGAGCCGACGGAGACCATTTCGCCGGTGGCGGAGGAAAAAGAGGTCATCGTCTACTTCGCCAACTGGTATCTGGACACCAGAACCGCCGAGGAAGGCGCGGAGGTGTGCAGCATTCCATGGGATAAGGTCACCTGCATCAACCACGCTTTCTGGGCGGTAGAACCCGCCGACGGCTCCACGGAGACCTCATGGGACCGGCTGGCGGCGTCCGGGGAACCCCGAACCAGCTTCTGCGTGGCGTCCACCCTCCCCAAGGCGGATTTTGACAACGACGAGCCGAGCCGGATGGCGCCCGGCCTGCCCCGGAACCACTTTGCCCAGTATCAGTATTATTCCGAGCAGTACCCGGATGTCAAAATTCTGATCTCCATCGGCGGCTGGACCCGCTGCGGCTATTTCTCCGAAATGGCCTACACCCCCGAGGGCCGCGCCTCCTTCGTGGAGAGCTGTCTGGACATTCTGGAGGACTACCCATGGGTGGACGGCTTCGACATTGACTGGGAATATTTCGGCGGCAGTAAGGACGGCGCGCGCCTGCCCGAAAGCGAAGAAGATCAGGGCTGTCCCATCTGGGGTACGCCCGAGGAGGACAGCGCCAACTTTGCCGCCCTTGCCCAGCAGCTCCGTCAGGCCATGGACGACGCCTACGGCCCCGGCGTGAAGCGGCTCACCGCCTGCGCCTCCGCCTCCACCGGCTGGACGCTGCCCATGCAGAACTGGCGTCTCGTGTCTCCCTACATGGATTTTGTGAACATCATGACCTATGACATGGCGGGCACATGGGATAAGATCACCGGCCACGCCAGCAAGCTGCAACACGCGAAGGACGCCGTCACCGTCATGAATCTTGGCTACGGCGTGGAGCTGCGCAAGATCTGCATCGGCAGCCCCATGTACGGCACCGATCTGAAAATGTTCACCCCGCCCTCCGGCAGCAACCCCGTGGGCGTTTCTGTGGAATCCAAGGCCCCCTCTGACGTGGAGATCACGCAGGAAATGCTGAAAGCGTGGGAAGCCGAAGCCGTCAGCGGCTACACCACCGAGGGGG
>OGUN01000575.1_pt1 | contig 31700 bp, 29 predicted proteins | sample 1553621 | NCBI WGS metagenome assembly OGUN01 (sample SAMEA2580300, study PRJEB22360) | human gut metagenome | biome: human gut; feature: human-associated habitat; material: faeces | place: Denmark | collected 2008/2010
CTCGCAAATGCCCATTTTACTAGGCTTTGCGAGCTTTTGAAAATTATTCAAACTCAATCGTTCCAGGCGGTTTACTCGTCAGATCATACATTACACGGTTGACACCCTTCACCTCATTTATAATTCTCGTCATAACCTTCTGCAATACTTCGAATGGAATCTCGGAGCAATCAGCGGTCATGAAGTCGCTGGTGTTAACTGCACGGAGTGCGATTGCATAGTCGTAGGTACGCTCGTCGCCCATAACACCGACACTACGCATGTTGGTCAGTGCTGCGAAATACTGTCCCAGGTTCTTGGCAAGTCCTGCCTTGGCGATCTCCTCGCGATAGATGTAATCGGCATCCTGTACGATACGAACCTTGTCTGCGGTTACTTCACCGATGATACGGATACCAAGTCCCGGTCCCGGGAATGGCTGACGGTATACCAGATATTCCGGGATACCAAGCTCCAATCCGGCTTTTCTTACTTCATCCTTGAAGAGCAGGCGGAGTGGTTCGATGATTTCCTTGAAATCAACATGATCTGGAAGTCCACCTACGTTATGGTGACTCTTGATGACTGCGGACTTTCCAAGTCCAGACTCAATTACGTCTGGGTAGATCGTTCCCTGTACCAAGAAGTCTACCGCACCGATCTTCTTCGCTTCTTCCTCGAATACACGGATAAATTCTTCGCCGATAATCTTACGTTTTGCTTCTGGCTCGGTAACGCCAGCTAATTTCTTATAATAACGCTCCTGCGCATTGACACGGATAAAATTCAGCTCGTATGAACCATCCGGACCAAATACTGCCTCAACCTCATCGCCCTCGTTCTTACGAAGTAAGCCGTGGTCAACGAATACACAGGTAAGCTGCTTTCCTACTGCTTTTGAGAGAAGAACGGCTGCTACGGAGGAATCGACACCACCGGACAGGGCACATAATACCTTTCCGTCTCCAACCTTCTCACGGATCTCACGGATTGTTGTCTCAACAAATGAATCCATCTTCCAGTCGCCGGAGCATCCACATACGTTATAAACGAAGTTTGACAGCATCTTCTGTCCTTCTTCAGTATGCATAACCTCTGGATGGAACTGTGTCGCATACAGCTTGCGCTCCGGGCACTCCATCGCTGCAACTGGGCAAACTGGTGTCTTTGCAACAACCTTAAATCCCTCTGGTGCCTTTGAAATATAATCTGTGTGACTCATCCAGCAGATTGTCTGTGGCTTTACGCCCTGGAAGATAGCACTGCTGTTATCTACATCCACTTCGGTTCTGCCATACTCACTGACTGGCGCAGTTTCCACGGTACCTCCAAGCATATATGCCATCAACTGCGAGCCATAGCAGATTCCGAGAATCGGAATTCCCAAATCAAATATTTCCTTCTGATAGCGTGGTGACTCCTCGCCATACACACTATTTGGACCACCCGTGAAAATGATTCCCTTTGGATTCATTTCCTTGATCTTGTCGAGCGACAAGGTGTACGGATGTACCTCTGCATACACATTACATTCACGGACACGACGTGCAATCAACTGGTTGTACTGACCACCAAAATCAAGCACGATAATCATTTCCTTATTCATGTGCGTCTCCCTTCTTCTCTTAATTTATTGTTATATTCTATAAGAAAATAAGCAAGAGTCCTATCTTTCGATAAAACCCCTGCTTATTATACTAATTATTTAGCATCTCTGCAATAACTTCCTGCGCTTTTTGTAACTGCGTATCATCTGCACGATCAATATTGACGGCGGATGTCTGTCCATCTGGAAGTTCTACCTCATAATCTGGTGTAATGCCCTTCTTATGAATGTCATTTCCATTTGGTGTAAAATACTTTGCAACCGTAAGCTTCACAGCTGTTCCATCGGAAAGTGGAATAACCGACTGAACAATACCCTTACCGAATGTTGTTGTACCAACCAGCTTCGCCTTACCGGAATCCTGCATTGCTCCGGAGAAAATCTCAGATGCACTGGCACTGTTGCCATTTACAAGTACAACCAATGGAATATCTACGCTGTGCTTTCCCGTATCTTTGTACTCACCAAGCACATTTCCATCACGATCCTTCGTAGATACGATAACACCATCGTCCATGATATAATCGCACATATCAACAACGGCTGTCAGAAGTCCACCCGGATTATCACGCAGATCAATAATTGCTGCCTTGGCACCATTTGCCTGCACCTCATCGATAGCATCTTCAAATTCCTGTGCTGTATTGTCGTTGAACTGTGTAACTGCGATATAACCAACCTGATCATCCAGCATCTCGCTTTCTACCGTGTAATTCTCCACCGTACGACGCTCTACATCAAACTCCAGATAATCGGATTCGCCCTGACGGTAAATCTTCAGATGTGCCTTCGTTCCTTCTTCGCCACGGATCATATCTACTACCACAGAAAGCTCCTGATCGGTAATCTCCGTGTCATCTACCTGAACTAAAATATCGCCTGCCTTCAGTCCAGCCTGCTCAGCCGGGCTGTTCTTGATCGGACGTACGATTTCGACACGCATATCGGAATTCATCGTCACAACTGCACCGATACCTACATATTCACCCGAAGTATCTTCCTGCAGTTCTGCATACTCTTCCTTTGTATAATAGACAGAGTACGGATCATCCAGACCATCCATGATTCCGTCATACAACGCTTCTTCCTGCTTATCCCGGTCAACATCGAAATAATAATACTTGTCAATCAGGGAATTGATCTCATCGACCTTCTTTGCAACTGAACTGTCCTGCCACAGATCCGATGCAACTACTGGTTCTGACGTATCTGCCTGTGTTGCATCCGAATCCGTCTGTACATCAATGGATTCCCGTGTATTCTTCTTTGACTCTGTCTGATTTCCACAACCGATACATGCAACAGATAACGCGGTTGCCAACGCCAAAGCCCATAGTTTTTTCATGTTCTTTTTCACGTCTACTTTTACTCTCCTTTAACCTTGCGCTTTCATCTTATTGTAAATACGGCCATGGATCAACATAGCTTCCATTGATTCTTAATCCAAGATGACAATGTGGACCTGTCGAATTTCCGGTACTTCCAGCAAGCGCAATGACCTGTCCACGCGATACCGTCTGTCCCACGCTGACACACAAGCTTGAATTATGCATATATGTAGTTGACATAGACGAACTGTGTGCAACCGTTACATAATTACCCATCGAGCTTGAGTAAGACGCCGCAATTACCGTTCCAGCCTCGCATGCTACAATCGGTGTTCCTGTCGGACATCCAATATCCAATCCCTGATGATATCTCGAACCAATACCTCCAGGACTCTCTCTCGGTCCAAATCTGGAAGTAACCGTTCCTCCAGTTGATACTGGCCACTGCAGGCTTCCACCTGTATATGTGATATTTACATCTGTCGGTGCCGTTGTTGTGCCTCCTGCAGCTGCTGCCGCGGCCGCTGCCTGCTGCTGTCTATATGCTTCCTCTGCGGCTGCGATTGCCTGATTGGTTGCCTCGATATCCTGCTCCAGCTCTGCAATCGTTGCCTCGTAATCACCGATGGATGATTCGTAGTTTGCTACCTGTACCTGCTTACCCTCGATCATAACCTCGACAGCAGCCTTGTTGTCTTCCACTTCCAGTTTGATATCCTCAACATCCTTCAGATCTTTTTCCAGACCGGCCTTTGTATCTGCGATCGTCTGTCGTGTCTCTACCAGATCATCAAACATATTCTTATCGTAAGAATAAATCTGATCTGCATATTCTGCCTGATTTACGATATCCGAGATATCGGAGGTTGAGAAAAGTACATCCAGATACGATGGATTACCATTTTCGTATGAGTATTTGATTCGCTCTTTCATCGCCTCATACTGTTCCTGCTCTTTCTCCTGTGCAGCCGTAAGCTCAGTCTGCTTCGTCTCAATATCGGCTTCGAGCTGGGTCTGCTGTGCCTCCAGATCCGTAATTTCATTTGTATATTCCGTTACCTGCGCATCCAGTTCTGCAATCGCATCCAGAATTGAATTCTGTTCTTTCTCCAACTGGGCAAGAACGGCTTCTGCTTCTTCCTTCTTACTTTCCTTCTGATCCTTCTGATCTTTCAGGTCCGAAATACTCGTCGCATTTACCGTCATACTCATGCTTCCAGCCACAGCAAATGCAATGATTGCTCTCACAAGCTTTTTACACTTCATATGCTTCCCTCCTAGACTTTCAAATGTTTCCGTGTTGTCAATAAACTACCAATCAAACCAAGTCCGATACCAATACCCGCAGATAATGGAATCAGAACTGCAAATATCTCCTTTGCCGGTACAAATGCAAATAAGCTCTGTACAACGGAGAACCGGCCAATGATGTACTGAACCACTGTATCATACATATAGTAGATCAAGATCAATGGAATCAATGATCCCACAAGTCCGATCACAACACCCTCTACAATGAATGGCGCACGTACGAAGAAGTTTGTCGCACCAATCAGCTTCATGATACCAATTTCTTCCTTACGCACAGTAATACCGATTGTAATCGTATTACTGATCAGGAAGATCGATACGAGCAACAGGATCACAATAATTCCGATGGATGCATAGCTGACAACGCTGTTCAGTGCTGCCACACCGTCTGCAGTTACCTCGGAGCTAAGTACCTTACGTACACCTGTCAATCCCTTTAAGTACTGTACAAATTCTGCCTGATTTGACAGATCCTTCAATGTGATCTTATATGATGCACTGTTCTTCAATGGGTTGTCCCCCTGGAATGCATCAATCGCTGCCTGCGGATCATCAAACTTCTCTTCTGCATACTGCTTCCATGCCTCATCTGCGGAAATGAAATCCAGCGTATTGACCTCATCACGCAGTCGAATCTGCTGACCGATCATCGTGATATTCTCATCTGTTACACCTTCATCAAAGAATACAGAGATCGTAACTGTATTCTCCAGATCCGTCATTGCTGTACGGAAATTCACGATCACACAATAAAATAAACCAAATAAGAACAGACAGGAAACAATTGTTCCGATTGATGCCAATGAGAACAAAAGGTTTCGTTTAATATTTTTAATACCCTGTCTGATACTATACATGAATGAACTAATCCTCATCGATATACCCACCTTTTTGCTCATCGCTGATTATTTCGCCATGCTTCAACGTGATTACACGTTTCTTCATCATATTGACGATCTCTTTGTTATGCGTTACAACGACAACCGTTGTTCCCTTCTTGTTGACATCCTCCAGAAGGCGCATAATTTCCCATGAATTTTTCGGGTCCAAGTTACCAGTCGGCTCATCCGCAAGCAGGATCTCTGGCTTATTTACCAGTGCTCTCGCAAGTGCAACTCTCTGCTGCTCACCACCGGACAACTGCTTTGGAAATGACTTATATTTATCCGCAAGTCCAACCAATGTCAACATCGCTGGTACCTGCCGGCGAATGTAGCGGCTTGGCGTCTCAATGACACGCTGCGCAAATGCAACATTCTCATATACCGTACGATCCTTGAGCAACCGGAAGTTCTGGAATACAACACCGATCTTACGACGGATCTTCGGAATATTTTTTCTCTTTAATTTACTGTAATCTGTGTCTGCAACCTTGATCTTTCCAGAGGTTGGATCTAACTCCTTTAACAACAGCTTAATCAGCGTCGTCTTACCAGATCCGGAAGAACCTACGATAAACACAAACTCGCCTTTTTCTATCTTCAAACTTACATCGTTCAAGGCATACGTCTTACTCGCCGGATACCTCATCTTCACGTGACTCAGTTCTAACATCTTATTATCTCCTTTTGAGCGTATCTTTTAATACTCTAACGATTCCATGTACTTCATATATTTCACAACCATAAGGGCAATCTTGAAGGTAATGGCATCCTCGAATACCCGGAGGTCAAGTCCGGTACTCTTCTGAAGCTTATCCAGACGGTAAACCAAAGTATTACGGTGAATGTAAAGCTGACGGGATGTCTCAGATACATTCAGGCTGTTCTCGAAGAACTTGTTGATTGTTGTCAATGTCTCCTCGTCGAACTCGTCTGGTGATTTACCATCAAAAATCTCCTTGATAAACATCTTGCAAAGTGGAAGTGGCAACTGATAGATCAATCGACCGATTCCAAGATTGCTGTATGCGATAATCTTTCTGTCGCTGTAAAAGATCTTCCCTACGTCCAGTGCAAGCTTTGCTTCCTTATAAGAACGGGACACTTCTTTGATTTCGTTGACGATTGTACCGTATGCAACATTGACCGATGACATGGCTTCTGTATTCAGCATATCCACAATTACTTTTGCCGTCTTGCGCATGTCCTCGTACGTCTCACTCGGCTTTATTTCCTTGACAAGAATAATATTCTTCTCGTCAACTGCCGTAATGAAATCCTTTGTCTTGCTGGAGAACAAGGTTCTGACTGTCTCCAATGCATTGGTATCCTTCTCCGTCTTTGTCTCGATAATAAACACGATACGTTTTACATCTGTCTCAATGTGCAGCTTCTTCGCACGGTTGTAAATATCCACCAAAAGCAGGTTGTCAAGCAACAGGTTCTTGATAAAGTTGTCCTTATCAAAACGCTCCTTATATGCCACCAGAAGATTCTGAATCTGGAAAGTTGCCATCTTTCCGATCATATAGACATCCTCGGCATCCCCTTTTGCCAGTATGACATATTCCAGTTCATTCTCATCATACACCTTAAAAAACTGGAAGCCACGAATCACCTGACTGTCCGCTGCTGATTCAGAGAATTTCACAACCTCATCCTCATACTCTTCCATTCCGCGCATAGTTGTCGCAAGTATCTTACCTTCGGTATCCATCACACAGAGTTCTACACGTGTAATTGACTTAATTCCAGTAACCGTATCCTGCAGTATCTGATTCGAAATCATTCGTCCACCCCTATTCTTTGTTGTGAATTTTTAAAAATTCTGTAACAAAATTGTAACATTTATATATTCTTCTGTCAATGTCAAATACTTTCCAATTATTCGACATTGCCTATACTCATACAAAGTACATTCTACACGAAAAATGCAAAAAAAAAAAGAGGAAACGCATAATTTTTATGCATTTCCTCTGAAAAATCACACTTTGTTCAAATTTTAGAACCAAGTACCTGACTAGTTGATGATGATCTCCTCTGTCTCCTTATCGAAGATGTGGATCTTGCTCAGGTCAAATGCGAACTGAACTGTATCACCAGGTCTTGCTGTTGTACGTGCATTTACTCTTGCTGTGATATCGAACTGATCGATTGTGAAGTACAGATATACTTCAGCACCAAGCATTTCGTAAATATTGATTCTTGCATCGATAACACTCTCAGGTGAAGACTCGATGAAGAGCTGCTCATCATGAATATCCTCTGGACGGATACCAAGAACAACTTCCTTATCAAGGAAATCACCGCTGATAAGCTTCTGAGCCTTAGCATCAGGAACCTTGATTGAGTGAGAACCGAACATAAGTAATACGTCTGCTCCAGACTTAACAACCTTACAATCGATGAAGTTCATAGGTGGCATACCCATGAATCCAGCTACGAACAGGTTGCATGGCTTGTCATACAGATTCTGAGGTGTATCAACCTGCTGGATGATACCATCCTTCATAACTACGATTCTTGTACCAAGAGTCATAGCCTCTGTCTGGTCATGTGTTACGTAAATGATAGTTGTCTGCAGTCTCTGGTGAAGCTTAGAGATCTCAACACGCATCTGAACACGAAGCTTAGCATCCAAGTTTGAAAGAGGCTCGTCCATAAGGAATACCTTAGGCTCACGAACGATTGCACGTCCCATAGCCACACGCTGTCTCTGACCACCTGACAAAGCCTTTGGCTTTCTGTCAAGCAGATGCTCGATATCAAGAATCTTAGCAGCCTCATGTACCTGCTTATCAATCTTCTCCTTTGGTACCTTTCTAAGCTTCAGACCGAATGCCATGTTATCATAAACTGACATATGTGGATACAAAGCGTAGTTCTGGAATACCATCGCAATATCTCTGTCCTTAGGCTCTACATCGTTAACCATCTTGTCACCGATCCAAAGCTCACCGGAACTGATATCCTCAAGACCTGCGATCATACGAAGTGTTGTTGACTTACCACATCCTGAAGGTCCAACGAAGATGATGAACTCTTTATCTTCAATATCCAAGTTGAAGTCCTTTACAGCGTTGAAGCCATTTGGATAAATTTTATAAACATTCTTAAGTTGTAAACTAGCCATTTTGATTTTTCCTCCTTAGATTTTAGCTATAATCATCTGACTCATGATGTTTGTATGATACACCAAATGGCCCGAAGTTGCCATATTACTATTCAACAAATAAGGCTGAAAAATATTGTGTAATTTGTATATGAAAAATTTTTTCATGATTTTTTTGTGGATTTTTCACAAACTTTACCGAATTCTGACTAGCTATATTTTGTGAAACCTTCACCATAAGCCTCCCGAATATCCCCCACAAAACAGATTGCCCGGTCATCCAGCTCATAAATTTTCCGCTTGACATTTACCATTTCTTTTGAACTAAGTGCACAGAGCAGCATCTGCTTCGGGCAGCCGGTATATCCACCCTGTGCTGGAACCCGCGTAACGCCCCGTCCCAGTTGTCCGGTAATGTATTCCGCAAGTGCTTTTTCTTCATTCGAAATAATATACATAAGTTTTGCATGGTTTGGTCCCTCCAGCACCAGATCAGAGACCTTTGTCATGACAAACAGGACAATCAGTGCATAAATTCCATTGCGAAGCCCAAACACGCCGATTCCGAACAGAATAATGATGCCATCCACGATTGCCATCAGCTTTGGAACGGATACATGCGGAATACGCCGATTGATGATCTGTGCTGTCATATCCGCACCGCCCGAGGACGCATTTTGCAGGAAGATCAAACCAAGTCCGCCACCCATGATCACGCCGCCACACAGCCCATCTACCAGTACATCACCTGTCAGAAGCGGCAGTGGACGGATCAATCCGAGAAACACAGACAGACACACCGTCGCATAGACTGTCCGGTAAAATATCAGCTTCCCAAGTACCTTATATCCTATGATAAACAACGGAATATTGACCGCCGCATTAACCAGCCACAGTGGGATATGAAACAAATGCTCCAGTAAGATTGCCAGTCCGGTCACACCTCCAGTTACCAGTTCCAGCGGATTAAAATAGACAACGACCGAGAAAGCCATCAAAAATGCCCCCACAGTCATCAGACCATACCTCTTTGCAATCATCACACAAACCTCCATACGAAAAAAGACTCCATACTAACCTCTAGTATGGAGTCCGCCATTGATTTTTATTCGCTTTTAATGATTGCTGTCAGATGCACCGATAATGATCACGACATCGTAACCGTCTGTGGATTCTGTCACATTGCTTGTCACAGTTCCAACTTCATAGCTGGCATTTGCAAAATACTGTACCAGTTCTTTGCCCACGCCATCTTCTCTTGCTACAATCTTTGTATCAGCGAGTGCTTCTGTGTAATCCGATGCATTTGTGTTTGCATATCCATTTGCATTTAATGTATCACACCATCGTCCTGCAAGTCCAGCAATATCGGTACTGTTCAGCACCAGGATCTTCCTATCCGTTGCACTGACTGTCTCAGCCTCCTGTGCAGCTTCGGTTGTCTCAGCCTCTGTGGATGGTGTGATCTGAAGATCATCCACCTGAGAATCCGTCAATGCATTCTCATCGAGGGTTGTCGCAGGCGTATCCTTCGCTGTGTTCCCCTTTAATGCCTGCATTACAAAAAATGCACCAAATGCCACAATGGCAAGTCCTAATATAATAACGGCTGCGCGAAGCAACATCGAAAAGAACAATCCTGCCGCCGTCTGCTGTTTTCTTCCACTCATAATTTTCTCCTATCTACGTCATACGTTGTTTCCATCTTTTTCTATTCGTATCTACCGTCGCTCATTCTAGTCTTTTTTTCAATACATTTTCCAAGTATAGCAAATGTTGTTGTTTTTTTCAACCGTTTATAGCATAATCATAGTATGGATTTTTTGTGAAGAACTTGCATCCTGATCATATATGCTACAACCAAACAAGGAGGTTCCAATCCTATGAAAACAGCACTTATTACCGGTGCTTCCCGCGGAATCGGCGAAGCCACCGCCTATCAGTTAACAAAAGAATACGACTGTGTTGCCATTATGAGCCGGAATACCGACGGAAAATTAAATACCGTTGCGAATCAGATTCACACCACAACCAATTGCGAATGCATTCCATTTACCGGGGATGTATCCGACTTTGCATTTGTCGAAGAATGTGTCCGGTCACTTGCTGCATCCGGACATCCTGTCGATACACTCGTCAACAACGCAGGCATCTCGCTCGTCGGGCTTTTTCAGGACATGACACCGGAGGAATTCGACCGCATCCTGCGCATCAATGTGACATCCGTCTACAACACCTGCCACGCTGTCATCCCAGATATGGTCCGCAACCAGCGGGGACGCATCCTGAATATCTCTTCCGTCTGGGGACTCGTCGGTGCCTCCTGTGAAGTTGCTTATTCAGCGACGAAGGGGGCCATCAACAGCCTGACGATGGCGCTTGCGAAGGAACTAGCCCCAAGTCATATCGCGGTCAATGCAATTGCTTTCGGTGCCGTGGACACGACCATGAACGCTCATCTGTCTGTCGAGGAGAAGAAGACGCTCTGTGAGGAAATCCCGGCAGAAAAGGCAGCAGGTTATACCTATGATGAGGCTGGTTGCGAGAAAAAAGGGCGCCTCCAGAACAAGCCGCCGCCTGTATCTCTCATATTTTGGCAATGCCGGATTATATGACCGGCGAAATATTGAAATTCGATGGTGGCTGGATCTAGCCACCATTTTCCTTTTCTGAATTCTTTTCTGAATTCGTTATGAATCCTTCTTACGCAGGTTTTTGATTGCTGTTGTAAGCTTGATCGGATTTCCGTAACGCAATGTCGAACTCCGGAAGATCTTACCGCCGATCACACCCATAAGTGCAACGGAAATATACAGAATTACCGCAGATACGATGATCTCCCATGTCTGTACATGTCCCATCGCCACACGTGCAAACATGGCGCTGTAAGAGCTAAACGGCAGGAAGGAACAGACTTTCATCGGTACGCCATCCACCTTGTCAAGCTGAAGCAGCACAACAAAATATACGATCATGATAATCATCTGTGCTGATCCGGCAGACTTGTTCAAGTCCTCAATCTTCGATACCAGAGCACCAAGCGCACCGTACAGAAACGCATAGAACAGGAATCCGCCAATTCCAAATATGGCAAATACAACCAATACATTGGCTGGGATATCCAGGAACATGCCAAGGTCAATGCCCCAGAAATCTTTATTGTACTGGTACGAACCAAGCAGACAGACAGCAATGATTCCGACCTGAAATACCGTTGCCACGGCACCTGCAAATACCTTGCCGAACAACAGCGCCGTTGAATCGGTACTGGTAACCAGAATCTCGATGGAACGGTTGCTCTTCTCATTTGTAACAGAGGACGCAATACTCATGCCATACATGATGATGAGCATAAATATCAGGATTACCAGCACATAGCAGTACCAGAAATTCTGTGTGCTATCCTTGCCAAGCACATACTCGTCATGGGTAATCTCCTTATAGGATGCCTCCATGAATTCATTCAGATCCAGATCATGCTTCTCACAGTAATCCAGTTTGACAAGCATCCCCAGATAGCTGTCAAAGACGGCCGCATCGGAATTATCCATGCTCTTGTTATATACATAATAATCGTAGTCTGACAGCGAATGAACCGCAAATCCGGCGGCTGCTTCTTCCTCTTCAACCGCTTTTTTCAAAGTATCCTCACTGTCAAAGCTGACCAGATTTATTCCTGTTTCCATAGACCCCCATACCGAGCCATCCACGTCAATGATCAAAATTCCATCCGGATCGTAGACCCCATATGTATGCTCTGCATCCGCCTCTGCGGAAGAATCCTCCTTTGAAGCGCTGTCCTGAACGGTAGAATCCTTCTTATCTCCCGTAATTGCATCCTTGACACGCGGAACAAACATGATGCCCGCTGCCAAAACAGCAATCAGGATTGTAGATATCACGTATGACTTGCTCTTAAAATAGTTGTCCAGCTCAAACTTTAATATCGTGAAAAACTGTTTCATGTTATACCGCCTCCTTTGCTGCTTCCGCATCCGGTTCTTCATCCCCGACACAAGAGATAAAGATATCATTCAAGGATGGCTCATAGGCTCCAAACTGGTGAATTTCAACACCTGTTTGTTTACAAATATCAAGGATCTGCCACATATCAGCCTGGGTTTTCAGTTCAAGCACCACGTACTTTTTAGTCACACGCTCAACAGCTGCATAAGAAGACAGCTTCTCCCTGCAGATATCAGCCAGCTCCTGCGGGCTGTAATTATCCGCCGATATCGTCTTTCTGCCACATCCGTACGTATCCTTGATATCATCAAGATGTCCGGCTAATACGACGTCGCCATGATTGATGATCGCGATATCCTCGCAGAATTCTTCCACATAGCTCATCTGATGGCTGGAGAAAATAACGATGCGGCCTTCACGGATCAATTCCCGGATGACGTCCTTTAGCACCTGTGCATTGACCGGATCTAACCCGGAAAACGGCTCGTCTAATATTACCAGTTGTGGCTCACCGACCAGAGTTGCTGCAAGCTGTACCTTCTGCTGGTTTCCCTTCGATAATGTCTCTAAATTCCGGTCAATATATTCGGATACATGAAGACGATCCAGCCATTTCACAGTGCTCTCATTCGCCTGTTTCTTATTCATGCCACGGAGCATAGCAAGATACACCATCTGGTCACGTACTTTCTTCTTCGGGTAAAGCCCCCGTTCCTCCGGCAGATATCCAACCTGGCTTGCCGTCGGACGAAATATTTCTCCATCAAGCATAATCTCACCGGAATTCGCATGGAATACATCCATGATAATCCGGATCGTCGTCGTCTTACCTGCACCATTTCGGCCAAGCAGCCCGAGCGCCCGTCCGCTCTCCACCGCGAAGCTGACCCCATGCAGGATTTCTTTTTCCCCGAAGCTTTTTCTTATATCTTTTAATTCGAGCTTCATAACCTCTTCCTTCTTTCCTGTCTACCGATTTTGTTATTCCCGCTTACCGCGTATTATACAAATCCAAAAATCTGTATAAAAATAACATGTCCCCAATATAGCAGAATTAATTGTCGTTTACAACTATCTGCCCCTGCATTTCATCTGTCCGCCAGATAAAATACAGGTCTATTGAAAACATGTTATGATCCGTCACCATGTATCCGCATGATGACCGGCATGCACATCCGTGCATATCTTTCTATTATTATCAACTGTTATGGCAGTGCATACTTCTGTTCATATGCGCGGTACTGTTCGTCGTACCACTTCGCATCCTGCTCTTTCACTTCTTTGCGGTGCTCATGTGCATCGAGTTCATCATCCTCCACCTGGATTACGCAGGTAGCAATATTCGAGCAGTGATCGGAGATACGCTCGTAAGTATCCGAGATATCTGACAGACTAAGTCCAAGCTCAATCGTACATTTGCCTTTGCGGAGACGCTTGACATGACGTTTCTTGAGTTCTTTGTTCATATCGTCCATCAATTCTTCCAAAGGCTGTACAAGCGCTGCCTTATAACGGTCATTTTGCTCAAATGCATCGACTGTCATTGTCAGGATATCTTTCAATGCCTTGCTGTAGACAGCAAGCTCATCCATCGCCTTCTTCGAGAAAATCAGTTCTTTCTTATGCATCTGTTCCACTGCCAACAGTATATTCACCGCCAGATCCGAGATACGCTCAATATCTCCCAGCGAATGAAGCATCAGTGACAGGCGGTGTCCATCTTCCTTCGAAAGATCTTTCGTGGAGAGCCGGAGCAGATATGTGCCAAGCTGATCCTCGTATTTGTCGACGGTATCTTCTTCCTTGCGGATCCGTTCCGCTATTTCCTCGTCGTATGCGGTAAGCAATCCGACTGCACGTCCAACAGATTTCATGGAGAGCTCTGCCATCTCAGAAGCTACCTTCCGACACTGCATGATTGCGAAACCAGGTCTCTCTAAGAATACAGGATCCAAAAGCTGCAGTACCTTGTCATGCTTGCTAAGCTCATCCTCTTCCTCGTCGTCATCCTTGATGGTCTTGACAGCAAGAAACTCCAGGAATCCGGAAAGCGGAAGCAGCACAATCGTTGCGGCAATATTAAAGATCGAATGGATCGTTGCAATTCCTACCTCATTTGCCGCCTGCGGCAGGAATGCATAATGTACAAATGCATTGGAGATATAAAATACTAACATGAATACAACCGTTCCGATTACATTAAAGTAAAAATGAACCGCTGCCGCGCGTTTTGCATCCTTACTTGCTCCCACACTTGAGATCATCGCAGTCGTACAGCTGCCGATATTCTGTCCCATAATGATAGGGAGAGCAAGTGCATAGGAGACAGCGCCCGTGGAACAAAGTGCCTGCAAAATACCTACGGACACAGAGGAAGACTGCATGATTGTCGTCAATACAAAACCTGCAATAACTCCGAGAAGCGGATTCTCAAACTTCGTCAGAATCTGTGTGAACTGCGGAACATCCTTAAGCGGTTCCACTGCCGAACTCATTGCGGTCATACCATACATCAGAATCGCAAAACCAAGTAAGATCGTTCCGATGTTATGTTTCTTCTCACTCTTGCAAAATACAACTAAAATCGCTCCAATCACAGCCAGAATCGGCGTAAAAGAGGTCGGCTTCAGCATCTGAAGGAAGAAGCTTCCTCCGTCAATACCGGACAGTGACAGCAGCCACGAGGTTGCCGTTGTACCGATATTCGCGCCCATGATAATACCGACTGCCTGATTGAGCTTCATGATACCGGAGTTAACAAAACCAACGACCATAACCGTCGTCGCTCCGGATGACTGGATGACTGCCGTTACACCTGCGCCAAGCAACACAGCAGACCACTTATTGGAGGTAAGGCGTTCGAGAACCTTTTCCAGCTTACCACCTGACATCTTCGCTAATGCGTCTCCCATTATATGCATACCGTACAGAAACAATGCGAGACCACCAACCATGGATAGAACGTCAAAAATATCCATCTTTTTCTCCTATTCTCTTTATTGACATTTTATAAGCCGGTCTGCTGGATTTTACCCAAAATTCACCTAATTTTTACAGTTTCCGGTCTTTAACAATAATACAACCTTGAAGAGGTCTCCGTCAATCATTATTTCCACTTTGCCGTTCTGTAATTCCATCAGGCTCTGCGCAATGGATAGTCCGAGTCCATTGCCCTCTGTATTTCTTGAACGGTCGCCACGGACAAACCGTTCCTTTAATTCATCGCCAGAGATGTTGAGTGGTTCCTTCGAAATGTTCTTGAAGGTCACTGTAATCTCTCCCGGTTCTGCCTCGTCAATATCGATGTATACCCGGCTGTTTGGCTGGGCGTACTTGATGATATTTCCGATCAGATTGTCGAACACGCGCCACAGATGTCTGCCATCTGCCATGACATGGCAGTCTGCCTGCGCACCATATTTCTTCGTCAGATAATTCGTCACTACCGGCTGCAGCTTACATGCCGCAAGCCGCTCTTCGAATTCTCCGAGCGCCTGTTCTAAAAGCATTTCCACGTCGGTCGGTTCCATATGCACTTCCAGATTACCCGTAGACGCCTTGCTCGCTTCGATCAGATCCTCGATCAGCTTCTTGAGCCTTGCAGACTGTCGCTGCAGCACCCCCAGATATTCTGCTTCCTTGTCACTTAAATCGCCCTCCTTGGAGAGGATATCCACGTAATTGATAATAGACGTAAGCGGTGTCTTGATATCATGGGAAACGTTCGTGATAAGCTCCGTCTTCATCCGCTCGCTCTTCATCCGTTCTGCCACTGCCACGCGCACGCTGTCCTGAATACAGTTTAATGTCTCGCCATGTGCCGCAAATTCCGGCAGCATATGTGTCGTGTCGATCTTATAATCGGTCTCGCCGTCCGCAATCTTCTTCGCACCATCCTTCAGCCGATACATCTGCACGATCACGCGGATCAGGAATACCGCAAGCAAAGCCGCACATACCAGATCCAGCATGATTGCCAGTCCGGCAGAACCACTTGCAGCCACGAGGATCAACCGGAGCAGTGCGATTCCTGCCAATCCGCCAATCCATTTCCAATAGAGGTTAAAATGTCTTCCAAGGAAACGGAATAAATCCCGAAGCTTGCCAAACGCCCACTTTACAACCCGCACAAGCAGTTTACAAAGCCGCCAGATCAATGTGTTTGCAAACATTGCCCAGCCGGAAGCCTTCAGTCTGGTTGATGTCGTCATCAGAAGCGGTGGAATCAGAAACGCCACAACCGCCGTACAGATGGATGCTAGGAAGATTTCATCCCGTGTGGAATAGCTATACCACGTAAGCAAATTAATTCCACAAGCAACAAGTCCGACCGCGATTGCAATGAATAAATCATATGGTATCCGGTCAAATACATTGCAGGTGATTGTCTCCTGCCCTTTCCGGTGTCCAGACGCTGCAATCAGAAATCCGCCCATAAAAAGAATCATAATCAGCGAAATCGCAAGCACATAAGGTGCCATATTCACAATTGGCTTGCAATACCGCAGCACGATCGACTCTGCATAGATATCACGTGCAGTCAGGTCGGATCTGACATAGGCATACAGCGTGTAAGAAACCGGTGTATACATATCAATGCCCTGCGTCAGGCTGCCGTCATAATCCAGCGTCAGGCTCTCATTGTATATCTGCACATCACCGGCTTTCTTCGTCGCACGTGCAACTGCCTTCTGATAAGCGGAATTGTTCGAGAGATAATAAATAAAATTTGTGTTGTCAAGCTGAATATACGGATCCGCATTGCCTTCGTCATCTACGGCACTGTCAACCACGGTCATATCCGCAAAGGAAATATTGCTCCAATCCCAGTACACGTCACGGATTGACATAGGAACTTCCCCGGATGTTGCAAATACAGTTTCGTCCGCTTCATAGCTGCTGTAATCCTCATCATATTCGTCCGGTACATAATTGTTCTTCCAGAAATCAATGATATCCTCCAGAGAAAGCTTACAGGTGATCGTCGTCTGTCCGGTATAGGTCATTATCCGCCTGGATCTTACGTCATGATACTGATACTCTTCTGCCTTATAATTCGACAAGGTTGGATACTTCTTTGCATCATCCGGTACGACCTCGAAGTAGAAATTGCTGTTTTTCTCATTGAAATAATCCTTATAATACCGTATCGTATGATTCTCCTGCGTATCATCCTGACTTTCCACATATGCCTTGTAGTATTCGTCCACCTGATACGAGGAATTATCCACGAGATTTCCCATATAGCCATCGTAAATCGCCTCCGCCTGCATCTGGCTGGAACCGCCGTAGGAAATCGCCGCAACTACCACACAGCTGGAAACCGCTGCCATAAAAAGCGATACAGAAAGCAGGATTGCAGCAACCACCTTTGCCACTGCACTTTTCTTTAATTTCTCCATTTTATCATTCCTTCCCAAACATATACCCTTGGCCCCAGACTACTTTGATGTAACGCGGTTCCGAAGGGTCTGCCTCGATTTTCTCACGCAAGTGGCGAATATGTACCGCAACAGTGCCCTCCTGTCCGAATGGTGCATCCTCCCAGACGGCACGATAAATATCCTTCGGTGCATACACCGTATTCGGATGTTCCATCAGGAATTTTAAGATTGCATATTCCGTCTTAGTCAGGTTCACAGGTTCTCCATCAATCGTAACCTTCTTCGCCCTGTCATCCAGACAAACCCCGCCGATCTCGAGCGCATCTGTCTCCTGCTTCTTCGGGACATTTCCGCCAAGCATCATGTAACGGCGCAGCTGTGCCTTTACTCTTGCGATCATAACAACCGGGTTAAATGGTTTGGTAATATAGTCGTCCGCACCGACGGAAAGTCCAAGGATCTTATCTGTATCCTCACTTTTCGCTGTGAGCAGGATGACCGGAACATTGGAAGTCTTACGGATCTCGTTCATCGCTGTGATACCGTCCATCACCGGCATCATGATATCCATCAGCACAAGCTGCACATCCTCGGTTTTCAGCTTCTCACAGGCTTCCTGTCCGTTGTACGCTTTCGTCACCTGGTACCCTTCTGCAGACAGGTAAATACCAAGTGCCTCCACGATATCCTTCTCATCATCACAGACTAAAATGTTATACATATTGTTCTCCTCTTCCCAATCAGTAATTTCCGACCATACAGGTATCCCTGTTGTTATGATACCTGTATTATCGCAAAATGAATTTTAAGATACTAGATTTCATATATTTAAGATTTTATTAAGAACGTTAAATTTCTTTTCGATCCTGCAATACCGGAAATGCCTTTCGGATCTTTGCCACATCGTTTTGTATGTCATATACGAGCAGTTTTTCTTCCTTACAAAGTGCATCCGTAAGTCGGATTTCCTTTGTCGGCACAAGCAGGCTGCCATCAGGTGCATATAAACCAGAATCGCCAGAATAATACTGTCCGTCCATATCGCCGCAGCAGTTCACACCTACTACATAACACTGATTCTCGATTGCGCGTGCGGCAAGTAATGTCTTCCAATGCGACGTACGTGCCTCCGGCCAGTTTGCAGGCACAATAAAAATCTCAGTCTTCGGCACCATCGCCCGGAACTGTTCTGGGAAACGCAGATCATAGCAGATGCCAAGTCCCGCCCGAAACTCTCCAAGTGTTCCAGTACAAAGCGTCGTTCCTCCTTGGAAATGCTCATGTTCCTCGCCATAGGAAAATGGATGGATCTTTGCAAAATCCATTGCAACGCCGCCATCCGGCGTTACGATCGAATAATGGTTTTCACAGAGTGGTTCTGTCTTTTTCACCCAGCCGATACCAATTGTCGTGTGGTGCCGATCTGCAAGTGTTTTTATCTGTTCAATCGTCCAGCCGGTTGTTGGTTGGTTCGTCATGTCCGGAGTGCTATCCGTTTGCGCACGCGATTGTATCTCAGCATCCGGTTGACAAATTTCTGCCGTCACATCGGTATGCATCGAGAATCCCGTCAGACTCATCTCCGGGAACAATACAACCTCCGCATCTGCGGCTATCACAAATTCCTCTGCCCGGACGAGATTCGCCTGTTTGTCTTCCCATATGATATTTGTTTGTGCCAGTGCAATCCGCATGTCCTGTCTACCTCCACACTTTTACCACTGTCCCATTACTTTATGCATAAATGCGCCAACCTCTTCCCAGGCGCGCTTTGACTCCGGTATCACTGTGCCGCTCATCTGAAACACATGAAACATTCCTTCATATACTGTGAATCGTACCGGAACGCCTTGTTCTTTTGCCTTCTTCGCAACCGATGCCGCATCATCATACAGCATCTCGTGTGTCCCGACCTGAATCAGCATCGGCGGAAATCCGGTAAAGTTTCCGTACATGGGTGAAATCAAAGGGTTCTTCGCATCATTTTCCCCGATATAAGGGCTGTGCAACAGCATCTCTCCACCGCCATCTGCACCAAAGACCGGATCGATCTCCCGGTTCTTCGTGTACGATTCTCCCGTGATTGCCAGATCCGTCCACGGCGACATCGCAACTAATCCCGCCGGCATCGGCTCCCCGGATTTCCGTACAGAGTCCCCCCGCCAGCCCGCCGCCCGCCGAATCGCCTGCAACGATAATCCGTTCTGATTCATAGCCTTTATCACGCAGCCATTTGTATGCAACGACTGCATCTTCTAATGCCGCCGGAAATGGGTGCTCCGGTGCCAGCCGGTAATCGACGGAAAGCACTGCCGCGCCGCTGCTGATCTCGGCGTAAAGTCCCGCCATCTTCCGGTACTGTCCCTGCAGACCGGACATATACCCGCCGCCATGAAGCTGTAGGATCACGTATGGATTCTCCGAGCCGTTCCATGTCAGATATTCCATCTTGAACAGTCCCATGTCGATATGTTCTACGGAAAGGTGCTCCGGGTATTCAAATTCTGTGTTCTGAATAGATTTTTCCTTTTTTCTCTGCCATGCCTGCTTTAAAACCGGGTTCTGGTTGACCATGGCTACGATATCACGCATCAGTTCTGCGCGGTGACTTGTCTTGTCGTTCTCCTTCATACATACCTCTCTTTTGATAATGATACTACACACGGAAGCGGCGATTTAGTTCGAGCGTAGTGCTTCGCCCACCGATTACGAAAATTCCGAAGAGCTGGACGAGTACGGTGAATACTGCAACCAGTGTCAGAAGCTTCCATGTGACAACTTCCAGACTGACTAACAACAGCTCAACGGCTGCAATCAGGGTCAGTTCAAGCTGCGGCATAATATAACTTCGCCAGTCGCGGCGTCGCACCATCATGAATACGAAGATTGTAATATTCGTCGCAATCACGACAACCGGAATTCCGATATTGACGGACCAGCCTGCATAGCCAAGAGAAAAATCGACTGCAAGCACAAGTGCCGCACTGATTACTCCCTGAAATATGATTTTCTGCTGTTCATCTGCAAGTGGCTGTGCGGTAAACGTAAATGTAAAGTACAGATACGCTATTCCTGCAAGACTTACCAGTGACCAGCGAACACCATGATAGGTCATATAATTTACGATGCCAAGCACGACCACACCGACAACCACGCAGAACGTCACGATGCGGATTGCGAGACGCATCCGCTGCTGCTTCGGGAACATGTCCGGATAGACCGGCTGCACATGCTCTGTCTCCGACAGCGCGCCCTTGCAAAGTGGGCAGATCAGGCTGTCATCCTTCACTTTTATATTACAGCGATTACATTTACTCATAATACACTCCATTCGTCTCTACCGAGACATCAATTCCATCTTCTGCAAGCTTGCGGAAGAATACCTTCTGCACATCGACTTCCCGCACTGCCGAGCTGAATGTGAACACCAGCGTATCCTTATACGACACAACCGCTGCCTTCAGGTTCTGATTCTTCGACATGGACAAGGTTGCATACAGCGACTCCACATACGCGTCGTACGGGTTTGCAAGCTTCACCAGACCAAGGTTCGTCACACAGCCGGAGTTCGCCTTCGCAGACATCTGATAGATGATCTTCATTGCGATATTCTTGATAAAGAGCGGTGTTGCACGCAGTGCTTTGTTCTTCTCATTTGACACATTGTACGCCATGATCTCTTCGAGATGTTCCTTCGTGATCTGGTTTTTCAGGCTCTCTGCCACCTGGGCAAGCACCTCTTCAAATGTATAATCCTCCCGCTCTGCCCGGAACATTGCCGACACGACCGCGAAGAAATTCTTCGTTGTCGCAGACCCATAATATGGCCGCAGATTTACCGGCACGCATACCGCAAGCGGACGCCGGTGCGGGATACTGTGCATATAGCCCTTATATACCGACCATGCAAATACTCCGAGCAGATACTGATTGACAGTCACGCCGTACTGCTTCGCCACGCGCTTGACATCCGGCAGATGCAGATAGCCGTGCATGATTCCGAAATATTCCCGCGGGAACATTTCCCCACGGATCACAAGTGCCTTCTCCGTCTTATAGCTCTTCTTCGCCGGACGCTTATAATGCTTCAGATAGCTGTCCTCCCGGTCGACAGTCGTCTCTTCATGCAATTCCATCCGGTCGCCCTTGCCGATCTCCGGATGCACCAGACGCAGATACTGGTACACGAGTTCTTTTAAGAACATCAGCGCGCCATTGCCATCGGTCAATGCATGAAAGACTTCTAAGCTGATTCTTCGTTCATAATATAATACCCGGAACAGATACTCCCGGTTTAACAGCGGATTGATATACTGGCAAGGTCCCATGTCCTCCTGCATCACACGCGGCGCCGGGTTCGGATTATCCTCGAAATAATACCAGAATACACCAGTCTTCATACGCACATGCATGACGTCAAAATACGGAAGCACCATGTCGAGCGCCTGTTGCAATTTCTCCGGCTGGATCTCCTCGGTCAGTGTTGCCGCGATCCGGTAGACATTGCTTGATTTGCGGCTGGCAATTACCGGGAAGAGATTCGCGGTATTATCCAGCTTGTCAAATCGCGCTTCACGGATTCGTTTTGGCTGTCTCTTTACAGACTTCATCTTCGAATCCGTCGGTTTCACTTCCGGCTTTGTGTCCGATTTTTTCTGCGTATTCTGCGCTGTTTTTTTATTTGTCGTTTTCTGTCTTTTCTTACTCATTTTATTCAGTCCCAACTTCATCATGTACCTGCATGCGTCATTTTGTATCCATATCCTGCATAAATCTATACAATTTCATACATTCCCGCTCGCAGAACTTACACTAAGAAAAAAGCGGGCTGACATATCGTCAACCCGCATATCTCCAAGCTACTGATCGGATTCGAACCGACGACCTATTCATTACGAGTGAATCGCTCTACCAACTGAGCCACAGTAGCATGACAACCATCTTTCTATTCGCATAGAAATCCCAGCTGCATGTGATACTCTACCACACTAACTCAGATTTGTCAAAGCATAAGTTGACTTTGTATCCTTTATTTTTGACACCAACTGTTTATCATCCGTCAGAATCAAAATCTGCTCGGATGGAATCTCCTCTATACTCGCAAAAAATCCCTGCATCTGCGTATTGTTCATCTGCGGCAAGCCGTCGATCACAACTGGCATATGCTCTTTGCATAACCGTGTTGCAATTCCTACCCTCACTGCCATCCGCACCAATGGGAAATCCGTCGCATCAATCTGTGTAATATCCGTAAATGCGCCATTTTTCTTAATCACCAGTCGAAGCTTTTCATCAATCTTCGCGTCCTCATACAATCCACCTGTCACGCGCTGCATAATATCCGTCATGTGATCATTGATAATATAATTCCACTCTTCTACATAGCTTCTGGAAAGCTCCTGAATCGTATTGATAGCAAGCGTCGTCGCATAAATCTCTCGTTCAATTGCCTGTTTTCTGCCTTCGCACACACGGATTTCATCCTCCAGCTGTGCTTTCTGCTTCTTTCGCTCCAGAATCTCTGCCTCCGTTGCCCGCAGATCTTCCTTGAGATCCATATATTTCCGCGCGAAACTCATGTCGATCTCGACATCCTCATACGCCTCATTTTTACGTTCCAGTTCATAGACAATCTTCTTGAATTCTTCCTCCGAAGGTGCCTGATTTTCTCCATCCAGCGCGCCTTTTCTGTGCAAGCCGTCCACGATCGTCATAACTACAAACAATGCTGTACACACAACAAAGAGCTGCCGCACACCATCATCAAATGGAAGGATATATACAAGTGCGGCAATTACACCAATGACTAGCAATCCCGTCAAGGCAATCATCCACCAACGATCTGTCAGCTTCTTCGGTGCCTTATAATCCTTCAGCAAATCGGCATCCAGAAACACACTGTTTTCCTGCAAGGAATCCAGATGCTCGTTTAACTCATCGTCTTCCTCATACTTCGTGCCTTTTTCTGTATCAATTAACCGTCTGGCTTCGCGTTTCCGCTTCGCCGTCTCGATTGCAAACTCCTCATCATTGTCTGCAATCTTCTTACGGACTTCCTTCAGCGCTTCTTCGTCACCATCGTATTGTTTCAGTTCTTCTTTCAGCTCTGCAATCTGCTGCTCCGTCTCCGTCACATCCAGTGCATTTTTCTGGTCGCGCAGGATTGCCAGCGCCCGTCTTTTATCCAGATTGGAAGAACCGGTGGTTGCCAGATTGGTAACAAATGTATTGAGTTCTTCTGCTTCATTTTCTGTATCTTTTTGCTGACGAATATAGAGTGCATCACTATATGTCTTTTTGTCTACACCTGTCAGCGACTCATACAAGCTGTTCTTGTGCTTGAGCTTGCCAACACGACCATTCTTCACATTTAAGACCTGCGTCGTCATATTGTGCTTGCGGAAGCTGCGCTCCACCAGATACTCGTCTCCATCCTTTATCACATATGCCTTTCCAGAAAAGCCGTGTCCATCCATCGGCTTATGATGCGCCAGATCATCGTCCTCCGTCTCTGGAAATGTACCGATACCGTACAGCGTTGCATATTCAAAATCCGCGACCGTACTCTTGCCCGCATTTCGCGTGCCATACACAACATTCACACCCGGCTTCAAATTAATCTCGCGGTTATGAAATTTTCCAAAATCTTTTAATAATAATTTACTGAAATACATCGTTATTTCTCTCCTGCTCCAAGCAGGGCTTCCATACAATAATGCAATGCCTTATCCCGAATCGCCTTATCGCCGCCTTTTTTATCGTCTGTCAGTTCGTCTATCAGTCTGCCAAGCAGATTGTCATGATTCGACACGTGCAGCTCGTCCATGTCGTAGTCGCATTCTGTCTTATCGATCACTTCGTTGATGCAATAGCGGCGTGTCAGTTCGCTTAAGTTGATCTCCATATTCTGAGCGGCACGTCCACGCAGCAAAATACGGTAAATGTTATCCGCCCCCAGCTCCTGCATCTTTCCTTCTACAAGATTGCAGATATCGCCATTTGTATAGGTCGAATTGATATCCATCGCCATATTCACATATTTTCTGCATGCAAATGGCACAAATGTGATCGTCGTCTCACCTGAAGTTGACACCTCGCCTAAAATATAGCCGTGCTTTCCAGTCTCTGTATAAGAAAGTGGCTCCAGTGTTCCGGCAAATGCCATATGATTTTTCAATATATGTGCCGGCTTGTGCATATGTCCAAGTGCCACATACTGAAATCCAAGCTTTGCCACATGTTCCTTGGAAAATGGCATATGCTCCATGTCTCCGCCATGTCCAAGCAGAATATTGTATGCATCCGGCTTACCCGGTCGCATGCGTTCCAGAATCCGTCCAGTGTACGTCGCATGTCCATAGCTGTATCCGCTGACACAGACATTCAGATCCTCAAAATACACGCTTGCCGCCTGATCCCGTGGCATCACGATCGTATTACTCTCAAATGTATATGTCTCCCATGCGGAACCCGGATCAATATAGTCCTGATCGCCAGCAATAATTACCGTCTTTGTATTTGGAATCTTCCGAAGCTGGAAATCCAGTTCCTTCAAATCCTGTTCCGTCGGCTTTGTGTAAAACAGATTTCCCGCAATCAAAAGCAATTCAATTTTCTGTTCTTCGCATACCTCAATCACACGGTGAAAGGTACTGTAAATCTCCTTTGCCCGCACATCACTCCAGATTCTTCCGCGGTCTGGTTGCGCACCCAGATTGACGTCTGCTATATGTATGAATTTCATAGTGTTACCTTGCCTCCATGCAGGCTCTCATGTTCCTGCACCAGTTCCTGATATAAATCCAACACATTCCAGTGAATGTTATGTTCTGTCACAACTGCCCGATAATCGATCTGCGGCATGCCATCTTCTTTACATGCCGCAAGAAAACGATTCAACAACCCACCCGAAAACTCTGAAAATAATATCATCGGATCAGGCAGATCTTTTCCTTCGTACCAATCCCCGTTCTGTTCAAATCCCGGCAATCCGGCATGACAGCCGATTGGCTGTAAAAAGCGCTTGCGCGCAATCTTCTTGCAGGAATATCCAAGACGCATGCCAAGTGCTTCTAATTGTCTGTGCTGTTCCGCTGGAACACTGTATAAAAGTATCGTTGGCATCGCATCCGCCTCCATTCCCACATTACATACTTCTGATTATTTTATCGCATCGGTACATTGAAATCAAGCTTTTCCAGAAATTCACGAGAGTTTCACAAAAGAAAGGACTGTCCACCCTTTTCGCGAACAGCCCTTCTTAATTCGATCCATCACCCATGGATTTTCCTTTATTCATTTAACTCATGAATGTTCTTTGAAAGTTTCCGCAACGAGTCCACAATCTGGGAACTTGCCTGGCTCATACCATCTGCCAGCTTCTGCACTTCCGATGCAACTACTGTAAAACCACGCCCGGCTTCCCCTGCACGTGCCGCTTCTATCGCGGCATTTAAAGCAAGAATTCTCTGACGGCCGCTGAATTCCTCGATTTTCTGTGTCTTCTCACTTGCATCATCAATGTATTCCACGCACTCCTGGATCCCCGTCTGCAGTTTATCCAGCAAACGCTTATTCACTGCAGAAGTATAAGATGCGCGCACAAACATATTAATCACATCGCCAAGCAGCGTCGCTGCTGCCTCGATTTCTTCCCTTGTCTTAACATTCACCTTGTGCAATGCCCGAACATAGGCCTCTGCATCGATACCAAGCTCTCCCGCAGTCTTCCGGAATGCATCATCATCCGGATGCTCCGGCAGCACCTGTCCGCCAATTACACTTCCCAGCACCGTTCCATCGTCCAGGGTAATCGGTATTCCAAAATCCACGAGTCCTGCATGGCAGGAATACACGCCCTTTCCTTCCCGGTCACACTTCTCGCAGCGTCTGCGTCCTTCTGCACTTCCACGAGTCAGATCAATACAAAACTCTGTAAAGTTGTAGCACTCACTGATGTACTTTCCATCTGCCCCAACAGCCACCGTTGCAAGTCCGGTACTCATCGCCCAGTTCTTCATGATGTCCTCAAACTTCTTCATGTCACAAAAATCTTCGATACGAATCATATACTTCCACCCCATCTCTCATGGCTTCGCCATTTCGTAATATTATACAAATTAGTATATCATTTTTGGTGGTTTTTTACAATCTTAATCAATGTTCCATATGTGCATATTTTTCTTTCGTCGCAAGTCCACCCCGGATATGACGCTCGGACTTGTTGACATCTAACACCTTCCTTGCCTCGTGTGCAAGACGCAGGTTGATCTGCTCTAAGCGTTCCGTGACGTCTTTATGTACGGTTGACTTCGAAATACCGAACTTCCGCGCAGCCTGTCTGACCGTTGCCCCCTCCTCAATGATGTATTCACCAATTTCAAGTGCCCGTTCTTCAATGTAATCTCTCAACTATACAAACCTCTGTTTGACTGTTTGTACAGTGTATGAAGATGGTTACGGTAATATGATACCGATTGCGGTTACATTATTTTGTTGTAATGTTCTATCATCTTGTCATATCCGAAAACAATATCAAAATATTTATATGGTGTCCGGCGAAACTGATTATCAAGAAAAAACAGTTGGTAGCAACTATCATATTATGTTATAATTTAATATAAGCAAGGAACAAATGACTACATATTGTATATATGATGGTTTGTCGCTACTAGATGTAATAGGTTGAACACCCCTCCAAAAATAGTGTATCGTTCAACATAATGATTTAGTATCAGGAAAGGAGCGATAACTTATGTCTAATTATAAGGATTATAAAGATGCCTATATGGTGTGTTTACGTGCATTGTTTGGCGATGTCTTGACACTAGACGAAGAAACGTTTGTGTTATTAGATGCCAGTTTTGCATTGGTGGAAAATGATGGCGATTATATTTGTTCAAAAGGTTTTGAACGTTGGCTGCAGGTGCAGTTACCATATATTTATGGTGCTTTCTTATCCAGAGAAGATTTTACAAAGAATGTATATGATGTAATGTATCATTTTGTAGCAACTGGGAAAGAATCGGCTTTAGAAAAATTAAAGGCAAAGCCTGTTAATGAAAAGATGGCTGACCGTGTTTATACAGTAACATTTCAGAATTTTAGTCAGAATGTATATATGCAATGGCTTGATTTGATTCAAACATGTATTACGTATTTGAATGGTTTGTCTGAATGGATTGATGAACAGGCATCAAATATGAGCGCGTCACATAGATATATGCTTACATTTATTTTGTTCAATTTTCCTGTTTTTGTACAGTTATTAATGCGTGATGAGAATTTTTTACAGGCATTTGAAATTGGTACAGAATATATGGCTGATAGATACCAATATGTTCATTATGAATTGCATGGTGATATGTTTGAACTGGCTGATGACGAAAAATGTTAAATGGATGAAAAGTTACATGTTATTACACAGAATCTTTAACCTCTATTCGAATAACTACTACTTTTTCATTACAACAGTTTCTCAATCTTCTTTATTAACGCCGCCAAATTGATCGTTAACCTGCCATCATACAGACTGACCGGGATATCCGCATCAATTCCATAAATCACAGGGAAGATTTCCTTGTTGAACTCATACACCATAATGCGCTTCTGGTATGGGTCCACAATCCAGTATTCCTTCACACCGGCATCCATGTATTTGGAAAGCTTCTTTCCATAGTCGCGAAGCCGGGTGGATTTTGAGATTACCTCCAGCACAAAGTCCGGCGCACCATATATGCAACGCACCTTCATCCGGTCAATGTCGCACAAAATGACGACGTCCGGCTGCAGCATCGTCTTATCATCACAGTCAAGCTGTACATCCACCGGCGAGATAAACGGCATGCACGGTCCATCATGCTCCAGAATAAAATTTGATATCTGCCTGTGAACTTCCCCTGCAATCAACTGGTGAATCGTCGAAGGTGCCGCCATATCATAGATACAGCCATCAATCAGCTCTACCCGGCGATCCTCCGGCAGCGCATAATAATCATCCAGCGTATACTGTCCCTGAACCTTTGCCGCGTATGCTGTTCCGGAATCCTCTACCATATCCGCATACAGGTAATCATGGTCGCCATTTTCAAAGATACGTGCCAATGCCTCAAGCGTATCATAGCGCGGCGATTTCGTCTCACCCGTAAAAATCTTCTGCACGGTTCCAAGCGGAACTCCCGACATCTGCGACATCATGTTATACGTGTACCCATGTTCCCGCTTCTTTTCTTTCATTTCTTCGATTGTCATATGCATCACTCCTTTGAAAAATTCTTTCATTACCGATACCTTTATATTTAGTATAATACTCTTCTATGTATAAATCAACCGTTTTTTACCCTTTTTATATCCAAATATTTGATTTTTTTATTCTATGTTACATCCGCTAAGTATCCGTTTTTATTCAGTTAAGAACTCGTTTCTACTAAAAATGCAACTTATAATTGACATTTTTTCTCGGATAGTGATAGTTTAATAATGAATAAATGGACATACTACAGAAAAATGGTGAAAAATATGAATGAGAACATAAAATCTGCCAATCCACTTGGCACACAGAAAGAATCCAAATTACTTGTCAAATTCGCAATTCCATGCATCATTTCGATGCTGGTAACTGCCCTTTATAACATTGTCGACCAGATCTTCATCGGGCAGGGGATTGGAATCAACGGAAATGCAGCGACAAACATTACCTTTCCACTGTCTACGACATGTACAGCAATTTCCCTGTTGCTCGGAATCGGAAGTGCGACCAATGTCTCCCTGAAGCTTGGCGCAAAAGAGGAGGAAGAAGCTGCCAATTACGCTGGTTGTGGTATCTGCCTGATGACGATCTTCGGCCTTGCATTATTCGCATTTACCTCGATCCTGCTTACACCCATGCTGAAATTCTTCGGAGCAACAGCGGAAGTTCTGCCGTATGCACAGGAATATACCCGCATTGTTGCGATTGGATTTCCATTTCTGATTGCAAACACTGGTATGAGCAAGCTGATCCTCGCCGACGGAAGTCCGCGTTATTCAATGATTTCCATGCTGATCGGTGCCATTGTAAATACGATTCTTGATCCAATCTTCATCTTTACATTGGACATGGGAATGCGTGGTGCCGCACTTGCAACGATTCTTGGACAGATTGTATCCTTCTGCATCAGTTTGCGATACATGTTTCATTTCAAGACTATCCGGTTGCGCAGACGGTGTTTCCGCATCCGTGGAAATAATTTTGCAAACATCATGCGCCTTGGTGCCAGTGCGTGTTTCAACCAGATTGCTATGACTGTCGTGCAGATCGTGATGAACAACGTCCTGTCACATTACGGTGCATCATCCGTCTATGGAAGTAATATTCCACTTGCCTGTGCCGGTATTATCACAAAGGTCAACATGATCTTCATGTCGTTCGTCATCGGTATCTCACAGGGCATCCAGCCGGTCATCGGATTTAATTACGGTGCAAAGAAATACAACCGTGTGAAGAAAACATATCTTCTGGCACTTGCTACCGCAACCTTCCTGTCGCTGATTGCATTTGCATGTTTCCAGCTTTTCCCAAGACAGATCATCCGTGTCTTCGGAGAAGGAAGTGAGCTGTACTATCAGTTCTCCGAACGGTATTTCCGGATTTATATGTTCTTCACCTTAATCAACGGCATCCAGCCTGTAACTGCGAATTTCTTCAATTCCATCGGCAAATCGCAGCTTGGTATTTTCATGTCACTGACGAGACAGATTCTCTTCCTGCTGCCGCTCATCGTGATCTTCCCGATCTTCATGGGAATCGACGGTGTCATGTATGCTGGTCCGATTGCAGATGTCGCAGCCGCTGTAGTCTGTGGTGTGTTTACAATCAAGGAATTACGCGAGCTGTCGCGGCTGAATTCACAACAAACTGTATAAATTACAAAAGCCGTGCATGGGTATTTCTACAACCCATGCACGGCTTGTTTTTTATTTTGTAATCCGGTCGATCTTCTCGCGTTCTTCCTGTGTAAATGTCATATTTGCGAGCATGCCGATGTTGTCTAAGATCTGGGATGGTCTGGATGCACCAATCAACACACTTGTAATGTCGTTATCACGCAGAATCCATGCAAGTGCCATCTCTGCCAATGTCTGACCACGGTTTTCTGCAATCACGTTGAGTGCACGAACCTTTGCAATCGTCTCCTCATTGATAGCAGTCTCCTTCAGGAATCTGCCATCGGTACGGATACGGCTATCCTCCGGGATACCATTTAAGTAACGATTTGTAAGTAAACCCTGTGCCAATGGACAGAATGTGATGATACCGATGCCGTTTGCGGCTGCGTAATCTTTTAATCCATCCTCTTCCATCTCACGGTCAAACATATTGTACCGTCTCTGGTTGATAATAAATGGCGTTTTCATCTCCTTGAAAAGCTTTGCAATCTCGATTGTCTGCTCTTTATTGTAGTTGGAGATTCCGACATACAACGCTTTTCCGCTTCGTACAATGCCATCCAAAGCGCAGGCAGTCTCTTCCAGCGGGGTATTCGGATCCGGTCTGTGGTGATAGAAGATATCCACATAGTCAAGTCCCATCCGCTTCAGGCTCTGATCGAGGCTTGCTACCAGATATTTCTTGCTGCCCCAGTCGCCGTAAGGGCCCGGCCACATCGTATATCCGGCCTTCGTAGAGATGATCATCTCGTCCCGATATGGACGCAGACTCTTATCTAAGATCTTGCCAAAATTCTCCTCAGCAGCGCCATCATATGGGCCATAATTATTCGCCAGATCGAAATGTGTGATACCGTTATCAAAGGCTGTCTCGCACATATCCATCATCGTATCAAAACTTCCGTTCGAACCAAAGTTGTGCCAAAGCCCAAGCGATACCGCAGGAAGCTTCAAGCCACTTGCGCCACAGTAATTGTACTTCATATTGTCATATCTTGTTTCTTTTGCAATATACATGTTGTACCCTCCTCGTATACCCAACTAATTTTTTGCGAAGCAGAAAGTCCCATGTATATGATATATTCCGACACTGGCTTCGTGTTATATGAATATGTTTGAAGCTTAGAGATTCTTAATGTTCTGTAAGTTATCAGCAATGTTTGAACACGATGTTCAAACAAGCCGCCACTGAGCCACGGATGGCGA
>OGUN01000603.1_pt1 | contig 30949 bp, 25 predicted proteins | sample 1553621 | NCBI WGS metagenome assembly OGUN01 (sample SAMEA2580300, study PRJEB22360) | human gut metagenome | biome: human gut; feature: human-associated habitat; material: faeces | place: Denmark | collected 2008/2010
CCGATACGCTCCATTCACTGTTTTACGACCACCCATTAAAGAGGCAGCCCCCTGTTTTTCATTACAGCACTTCCCGGCAGGCTTGCTGCAAGGCAGCTTCCTGCTGCCGGTACATGAGCGCCTGTGCGTAGTGAAGATACGGCTCGCAGCCGTGCCGACCGATGTACGTCAGCGCATTGGGCGTTCTGGTCAGAGCGGACACCAGCAGGATCATCTCCTGCCCCTCGCCAAAGCAGTCCGCCACGAAACGGAACCCGTGGGAAAGCTCCGTCTGGATGCGCCGGATCAGATCTTCCCGCCGCTGGACGTCCTGACCGAACAGCGTGCGCAGAAGCACAAGCTGCTCTTTTTCATCCCGGATATGCGCCTGCTTTACTGCCAGCTCCATCTCCCCCAGACGGTGCAGCACCCATTCCTCCCGCCGGGCTTCTTCCGTGGAAAGTAAGGCGTTCTGGCGTTTTATCTCCAGACTTTTTCGGTTGGCGGTGATAAACTCCGTCAGGGACTGGTTCCCATTTTTATACCGCCCCAGCAGTTCGTGGAGCCGGACGACCGCCGCGTCTTCCCGGGCATAGGCCGCGAATTCCGCCCCCAGTGCGTCCAATACCAGATTCACCACCGTGATTCGCTCGTCAAAGCTGCCGCCCCGCGCCATGGCCACCCGCTCCTGATAGGCTTCCTCCGCCAGTGTTCCGTTCAGGATCTCCGGTATGGCGTAATCGGAGCCATAGGTCTGGTAGAGGCGGTAGTAGGCGGCAAAATCTCTGGCCGTTTCCTCATGGTGCAGGAATTGGGATACCAGTGCCTCGGTCACCGGGACTTGCAGCGCTTCATAGCCTTTCAGTATCTGGGACAGGTCTTCCCATCCCCGCGCCGTTACAAACGACAGATTATCCTCCGTCCGCTTCACCACATAGAACCGCTCCCGCTTCACGGACAGATAGGAAATGACCGCGCCGTGGAGTTGCTTCTCCCGGGCATAATCCAGCCAGATATCCAAATCTGCTTCTACGTTGATCTGCCGCACCCGATCCAGCGTCACCACATCGAACTCCCGTACCGATTTGTTATACTCCGGCGGATTTCCCGCGGCCACGATGACCCAGCCCTCCGGGACACGGTGCGTGCCGAAGGTCTTGTTCTGCAGAAATTGCAGCATGGTGGGCGCCAGCGTCTCCGAAACGCAGTTGATCTCGTCCAGGAACAGGATGCCCTCCTGACAGCAGGTACGCTCCATGGTCTCGTAAACGGAAGCGATGATCTCGCTCATGGTATATTCCGTGACAGACATGACCTGCCCGCCGTAGGTTTTTTCCTCAATATGGGGCAGGCCGATGGCGCTCTGGCGGGTGTGGTGGGTGATGGTATAGGCCACCAGTCCCACGCCGCAGCGCCGGGCGACCTGTTCCATGATGGCCGTCTTTCCGATACCCGGAGGGCCCATCAGCAGAATGGGACGCTGGTGTACCGCCGGAAACAGATAATTCCCGGCGTCATCCTTGCGAAGATACGCCTGCAGGGTATGGATGATCTCCTGTTTTGCTTCCTGAATATTCATAGGATTCTCCTAAATCAGTAAAAGTCTGCCCCAAGCGGGAATCAGCTCCCGATGGCCGCTTTCCTTCAGCAGGACAAAGGCCGTCTCATAGTCCGGCGGCGTTGTGGGGTACGCCCCGTCGCCGTCGGTAAAGTAGAGCAGCGCTTTTAAGTCCTTTAATTCCTTCCGCTGCCGCTGCTTTTCCACGTAGTCGAACACCGGCGTAAAGTCCGTGCCGCCCCGCCCACGGATGCGGATTTTCTTTTCATATGCCAGCCAGTCCTCCCGGTTCCGGATCATGGCCACATCCTGAATCAGGCAGTCGCACTGGATAAAGTATACCTTCATCCTTCGGAAAAAGTTTTCCTGCCGGGAAAGGATGGCATAGGTCTCGCTCAAGAAGCGGCTTACCACTTCCCGTGAACAGGAGCCGGAGGTGTCGATGGCAATGACCAGCTCCTCCAGCCGCCGCACTTCCTTGTATTCCAGCGGCTCGATCAGGGGCATGGAACCGTATTGCTCCATGCCGAAATTGTAAAAGATGTAGTCAAAGCTCTCGGTGTCCAGCTCCACTTCCTCCCGGGGGAAGGTGAAGCGCTGCAGAAACTTCCGGTAGTCGTATTTGGATTCCGCCGTTTCCATGGGGCTTTCCGTCGCCGCGCCGGATGTCGTCCCCCGTTTCCCCTTGCCTGCCTTGTTTTTTGCCGCGTCTAAGAGCATCTGCTCCCACTGGCTACGCAGGCCGCCAGTTGCTGACTCGTCCCAACGGCTGTGGTCGTCAAAGGAAAACGCCGCGCGCATTTCCTCCATGGTATAGGGAAACGTCCCCGCTTCCAGCAGCTCCAGAATCCGCTCTGCGGGCAGCGGCTCATTTCCCATGCGGTCAAAACAGTCTTTTCTGACGGCATTTTCCAGCGCCAGCCGGGGCTGCGCCTGCCGCTCGATCATCTGCTCCACCGCCATATCGCGGGCAATATCCCACATTTCCCCCGCCGGTTTGAACAAATGCAGGAACAGGCAGTGCAGCAGCATATGCAGATACCCCCGCCGCAGCGCCGCCGGTTCCCGGCTGTAGCATTCCAGCGTTTCCCGAACCGGGAAATACATGGCCTGCCCATCAACGGAGAAGCCCGGTTTGGCTCCAAGCCGCCATCTCAGGCAGCCAAAGGCCGCATCCAGATAGGGGAACAGATCACACAGTTCCGCCCGGCAGGTCTGCAAAATCCGCAGACACAATTCCGTTTGCTTTTCGTCCTGCACCATGGAAACCGCCCTCTGCCTCAAAGGTCAAAACTTCGGTCATGAAACCCATACTTCCGGGTTTTCCGTTCCAGCAGCCAGATAAACGCCTGTGTTTTCTGATTCCGGATGGCATAGTCCATACAATTCTCTATTACGGAAGCATCCATCCAGCCCAGTTCTTCCAGCACTTGCAATTTATCCAGCGCGTCTCTCTGGATCAGCGCCTCCGCCGCCGGCCGGATGCGGAGCCTCAGGTAATCTCCAAAGTCCCTGTGCTGTTTATCCGTATAGCCGTCCGGCTGAAAAAAGCCCGACAGCGCCAGCTCCAAACGTACAGGCGCCTGTTTGGAGGACATAAATTTCTGATACAGCGCGTCTCCGTTTTCCATCTTCCCGCCTCCGTTTTCGTATAGAAATAGAATAGCAAAAAAACAGAGCGCGGTCAATCCATGGGGAAATTCTTTTCTCCCATATCCGTAGCATCATTGTAACACTTACAAATTTTCCGTGCACGGGAAGAAAACAGCCGTAGATTATTTCACATTTTTATGGTATAATTATTTAGGGTCTATCTGAAAACCGTCAACATGCCCAAACAGCGGGTCTTTTCCGCCTGCTGTGCACCATTTTCCCTTGTAATACACAAAGTATTCCTGCGGAAAAATGGCTTCATCAGGCGAAAAATCCCTCGCTGTTGGTCATATTCCCGGTTTTCAGATAGACCCTAACCAAATTGAACGATTGGGGTGGACATATATGAGTCTGAATACAAATACATTGCCAACCGCATCTGATTTATCATCTGAAAAACGCAGCGTATGCCTCATTAACGATTCCTTCCCTCCGGTGATTGACGGCGTGGCCAATGCGGTCACCAACTATGCCTCCATCATCCAGCGGAACTATGGCGACGCCACCGTAGTAACGCCCTACTATCCCGACGCCGACGACAGCATCTACCCCTTTCCGGTGCTGCGCTATCCCAGTATCGATGTGACAAAGCTGGTTGGCTACCGGGCAGGTCTGCCCCTGTCCCCGGAGCTCATGGCACAGGTTGAGGGGCGTCACATTGACCTGATCCATAGCCACTGCCCCGTCACTTCCACGATTCTCGCCCGGATGCTGCGGCAGCGGCTGCATGTGCCGCTGGTGTTCACCTACCACACCAAGTTCGACATCGACATTGCCAATGCCATCCACAGCAAGCGGCTGCAGGAAGCCTCCATCAAGCTGCTGGTGGAGAACATCTCCGCCTGCGATGAGGTATGGACAGTCAGCCGCGGCGCAGGAGAAAATCTCCGATCTCTGGGCTATCAGGGAGACTACATCGTCATGCCCAATGGCGTGGACATTCCAGCCGATCGCCTGCCGGATGAGACGGTACGCGCCGTAAGCGAAGGTCTTGACCTGCCGGAGGGTGTGCCGCTGTTACTGTTTGTGGGACGCATGATGTGGTACAAGGGACTGCGGATCATTCTGGACGCGCTGAAACAGCTGAAAGGCGAGGGGCAGGACTTCCGCATGGTGTTCATCGGTAAGGGCACCGATGGAGAGGCCATCCGTGCCTATGCCGAGGAACTGTGTCTGGGCGACAAGGTATTCTTTCTGCCGCCCTGCTATGACCGGGAAATTATCCGAGCATGGTATTGCCGCGCCGACCTGTTCCTGTTTCCCTCCACGTTTGATACCAACGGTCTTGTGGTGCGTGAGGCGGCGGCCTGTGGCCTTGCCAGCGTGCTGATTGCCGGAAGCTGCGCCGCCGAGGACGTTACCGACGGTCGCAACGGCTTTTTCATTGAAGAAAACGCCGCTTCCATGGCGGCGATGCTGCGCCGCCTGCTGCCCCAGCGAGAGTTACTGCGGCAGGTAGGTGAAAATGCCCGGCGGGAACTCTACATCTCATGGGACACTTCCGTTGCCAATGCCTGCCGTCGTTATGAGGTGGTGCTGGACAACTTCCGCCGAGGGGTATATCCAGCGCGCGACACCCGGGTGGACGAATTGCTGCTGGACACGGCAGAGTCGCTGGATGCCATCAACCGCCTCCGTGCCATTCCCCAGCAGCTGCGCGCTGCCATGGACGAGGATGTCCGCCAGTGGCATGACGAGATACAGGAAAACCGTCTGAATGCTCGGGAGAATCGCCAGAAGTTACAGGAAAAGCTATCGCAGCTGCGCCAGCAGATCGACCGGTATCTGTAAAGGCGTTTATATAAGGCAGCACCGCACAATTCGGCAAGAAGTCTCAGGCAGGATTTTTGTTCCAATTCAAAGTTCCGAAAATGGAGGAATACTGTATGTATTTCCCATTTTCGGAACTGCGGAAGTGGAGCAAAAAGACGGCTGAGACTATTTCCTGATTAAAATCTTAATTTTAATCAGGAAGGCATCGCCTAATGGCGCTGCCGGTTTTGTGATTTATAAGGAAAGAAATCACAAAACAAGTCTCATATGAACTTCATGCCCTTCGGGCAATTAAAATCTTTTTTAAAGATTTTAATTGAAGTTCAGTATTAGATGCAGCAACCCCGGCCTGCTTTGGGGTTAAAAATTTAATTTCTTTCTGAGCTTTCTTTCGGCATTTCTATTTTCTTTCGCATATAGATTGACATCAAAACAATTTCCACTCTGCTTGGACACGCGAGCACGAAGATCACATTAGATACGTACATCCATCTGATTCGGGACACTGGCAAATATGCTGTCGAGATGCTCGAGGCAATATGACAATCGCTAAAAAATAGGCAGGACGGTCACGTCCTGCCTATTTTTTAAGCTAAAGAAATGGATGAGGGACTAAGCCCTTTTTCATTGGATAACTTCTTCCGGCCAATTTTTATTTTACCGTCGTGTCAGAGCCGTCACACGACATCATCGCTCGGTCAATTTTTATTTTACCGACGAGTCATACTAATTCTTAATTAAAGCATTTAATTAAGAATTAGTATAACAGAGAAATTCACCCCAAATCTGTTATCAGGTCGGGAATGTCATTGCCCGGAAATGACCACGAAGCCGTAGGGGGCAAGTGTGGTGTGGGTCAGGGCTTCCGAGAGCAGGGGCGTTCCGGTAACCGGCTGGGGAAGCTGGCAGGGATCGGGGCTGAAATTGCACCAAACCGTAATGTCCGCCCCATCAAGGCTCCTGCGGTAGGCAAAAAGCTGCGGGTCATCGGGGACAAGCAGCTGGAAATTGCCCCATTTGAGGATGTCACTTCCTTTGCGCAGGGCAATCAGGCGACGGTAAAAGTGCAGGATGGAGTTTTCGTCCTCCCGGGCGTACTGCACGTTGATCTCGGCAGCGTTGGGATTTACGGCGATCCAGGGCGTCCCTGTGGTGAAGCCTCCATTCGCTGTGCTGTCCCACTGCATCGGCGTTCTGGCGTTGTCGCGCCCCTTGTGCCGGATGCCGTTCCACGCCCACGCCTTTTGCGCATCCGTCTTTGCCTCTTTCAGAAGGTTCAGGCTTTCAATGTCCCGCAGCTGCGAGGCATCGGCAAAGGGATAATTCGTCATGCCGATCTCCTCACCCTGATAAATGAAGGGCGTTCCCCGCTGCAAATACATGGCCACCGCCAGCATTCTGGCGCTCCGCTGCCGGAGCGTCTCCGACGCGGTGCAGCCCCAGCGGGATACGATGCGGGGCTGGTCATGGTTGCTCCAGAACAGCGTATTCCAGTCCAGTGTGCTTTGCCACGCGGCAGTCAGCGCCTTGAACTTTTTCAGAGAAAAGGGGATCACGTTCCACTTCCCGTTCTCGCCGTCGATGTCCATGATGTCAAACTGGAACAGCAGATCCAGTTCTCTTCCGTCCCCGACGACACTGTTCGCATTATCCAGAGTGACGCAGGTCGTTTCGCCTACGCACATACAGTCCCGGCCGTCAAAGCAGCGTTTGCGCATCTCGCGCAGATGGGAATGCAGCGCCGGCTGGAAGGCCGTATGCTCGCCCGGGAAAACGTAGCCTGAGCCGCTGGCGTCGGGCAGGCCGGGTGCTTTGGCGATCAGGCTGATCACATCCATGCGGAACCCGTCCACGCCCTTGTCGAACCACCAGTTGATCATGGCATAGACTTCTTCCCGAAGCTTCGGATTTTCCCAGTTGAGGTCAGGCTGCTTCTCCCCGAAAAGATGCAGATACCACTGCTCTGTCGCCGCATCATAGCTCCATGCCGACGGCGTGAAGAAGGATGACCAGGTGTTCGGCTCCTTCCCACCGCGTCCGTCGCGCCAGATGTAATAGTCGCGGTAGGGATTGTCTTTGGATTTTCTCGATTCGACAAACCATGCGTTCTCGTCCGAGGAATGGTTGACGACCAGATCCATGACCAGCCTGATGTCCCGCCGGTGCATTTCCTCCAGCAGTCGGTCGAAGTCCTCCATCGTGCCGAATTCGGACATGATCTTCCGGTAGTCGCGGATGTCGTAGCCCATATCGTCGTTGGGCGAGTCGTAGACCGGGCAGAGCCATACCGCACCGATGCCCAGCCATTGCAGGTAATCCAGCCGGAAGATCAGACCGGGGATGTCCCCGATGCCGTCGCCGTTGGAATCCTGAAAGCTGCGGGGATAAATCTGATAGAACACACGTTCCTTCCACCATGGGTTTTTCATGGAATCGTTCACTCCTTCACAATGAGATCGTCAATAACCGGCAGCGTGCCCCGCGCCGCCGTAAAGCAGGGCAGCGCCCCGCCCAGAAGCGCCAGCCAGGGCAGGCTGTAGGGCAGCAGAAGCGCCATTACCGCCGTCAGCGCAAGGGCAAGCAGCAGCCAGCCAAGCACCAGAGCGGGGCAGCGAAAGGCCAGGCAAATCGCGTTTTTCAGCAGCGCCGGGAGCTTCAGCTCCACCCGCGCCTGCATTTGAAAGGCCAGAGCGCCGATGCACCACAGCAGATAGCTGCCAATCAGGCAGAAGCAGGCCAGCACCGCCCCGACTCCCGCCCCCTCTGTAAGCCGGAAATAGAACCAGCCGCCGTAAAGAATTGCCGCCGGACCGGCGAAAAAGAGCAGCCCGAGAGGAAGCGACGGGAGAAAATTGGCACGGAAGCTGTTCAGAAAGCGGCGGTACGGCTGCTTTTCCTCCAACAGCAGACTCTGGCAGGCGCGGCATAATGCCGTCCATCCTGCGGGAGCAGTCAGCACCGGCAGGCAGGTCAGCAGAAAAAGCAGATTCAGCACCATCAGCGGCAGCAGCTTTTCAAAGCACAGCCGCACGAAGCCGGCGGTTCTATAGTCTCTCTGCATCGCCGCGGTTCCTCACTTCCTTGTAATACTCCGAGGGACTCATGCCCGTTTTCTTCCGGAACAGCTTTGAGAAATAATACCGGTCGTCGATCCCCACCAGGTACGCGATCTCCTGAAACGGCAGATCCGTGGTCGCAATCAGCTGCTGGGCGTTATAAATGCGCAGCGTGTTGAGATATGTAAAGATCGGCGCGTCGGTCAGCTTGGAAAAGGCGCGGTTCATGTAGTCGAAATTCATCTCGAAGACGTCTTCGATCTCCTGGCTCGACAGCGGCCGCGTATAATTTTCGTTGAGGTAATGGAGCAGCCGCTCGGCCACGACTTCCGACTTTTTCAGTTTCTTCCCCTGAGCAGCGCCCCGCGCCAGCAGGTGCTCATGTGCTACTTCCAGAAAGAACGAATGCAGCAGCGCGGCGGTGCGGCGCTTGTAGTGCTCCTCCCGGGCATTGTAGCAGTCCAGCGCGGTGCGGAGTATCGTATTGAATTCACTGCCCGGCAGGTGAAACTGCTTCGGAAGATAGGTGATGGGGTCGGTGGGGTCGGCTTCGTCCAGATTGTAGCTCACAAGGCTCAGCCTGCGCTTTTCCGCAAGCAGCGACATGGCCGCGTCCTCGTCCTCCACCCGCGCCATTTCCGGGTGGGTGAAATGGGCATAGTAATAATTGCAGGCCGCACGCTGATAGCCCTCGTGGCACAGCCCCGGCTCAAGCAGGAAGAAATCCCCCGCCTTGAGGTGATAGAAAATGCCGTCCTCCTGCAGATACATATTCCCGTCACGGATCACATACAGGACATACTCGTCGATCGTCCGGGAAAAGTGAATCCACGGCTCGGTGTAGTTGATCCGCCCCAGCATCCGTACACGGGGAAGCAGATCTGCATTGTAAGACAGAAGCATCGTCATTCCTCCAGTTGCACCCACACGGCAGTCCAGCAGCGCACATCGGGCAGCTTTACGGTATAGATGCAGCCGTTCTCTGTTTGCTCCGCCGTGTAGGGAAGCTTTTGCGCCGCCAGACACTCGCTGTCCGGCGAGGCACAGTAGATGCCGCGCACCGGCCGGTCAAGGCGGATGGCCGCCGAAATACCCGCTGCCAATACCGGCTCCCGCTTTCCCTCGTTCCACATGGCGTTGTTGCCGGTCAGGTTGATCAGGTGGAGGGTCAGCCGGTCACGGGATTCGCGGAGGAGCGTCCAGACCGTGTCCGCCTGTCCGTCCGTGGAGAAGGTGCAGGCATCGGAGAAGAAACGGACGTCCTCGTTAATGCCGCCGGAGGCCGTCTTGCCAATATCCATACCGGGATCATTATATAACAAATCCTTGTATCTGACAAGAAAATCGCAATTGCGCTGTACGATTGGAAGAAAGCTTTCCCGCAGGTGGGCGTAGTTGACATAATAACTGTCCCGCAGCAGGCTGCGGTTCTCGCCCAGAACGAGCTGCGTACCGCCGGAGGCAGAGATCACCGCCCACGCAAGACGGAATGAGCGCTCTGCCGCGTCCATATCCTCTCCCTGAAACGCCTTCAGATAGGCGGCAAGGATGACATTCCGGTGGGACAGCAGCCGCGCTTCCCGAATCAGGCGGTAAAGGTCAAAATAGGTATCGTGGGGCGGCCAGACCTCGATATACACTGCATCCTGTGCCGCCGCGGCGACGGTTTCCGTTGGCCAGTTATTGACGGCGTTGAAGATCACGCCGCCGTCGGCCGCTTCCTCGCGGACGGCCTGCGCCGCCGCATTGATCAGGCGTGGGAACTCGTCCGCCAGCTCCACGGGGCGGTGTTCCGCGTCCCAGATCCGTTTGGGAAAGCCATAGGTATCCATGTGGATGCCGGAAAAGCCGAAGCGCACGGCACTGCGGAATTCCTCCACAATATGCTTCGCCCAGCCGCAGGAGGACGCCACATTCATATAGTACAGCCATCCGGCAAAGGTCATCGGCTGACCGTCCATCGTGTACATTCCCCACATTGGGTGCGCTGCAAAGGTGTCCTTTGTTGCCGCGTAAACCGCGCCGTAGGCCAGCGGGCGGATGCCGCAGGCTTTGCAGTGTTCGATCTTCTTCGAGATGACGCTTAAGTCCGTCTGACGCCCCATCGGGTCGTCGTATTGCTCGGTGGGGGGCAGAAGCCGGTCATGCCGGTACATCCAGTCGTAAAACTGCACCGCGTTCAGATGCAGATCCCGCATCCACTCCACGTCCAACCTGTCCCCGTCGCCGGAGGAAAAGTCCGACAGGAAGCCATAGCGAATTTCGGTTCTGCGGTCGGAAACCACATCAAACGCGCCTTCCCAGACGCCGTCTTCTGTGCTGATGCGCACACCGTAGCCGCCCACCGGCACATCCGTCAAGACCAGTGTGTCGTCCTCCCGAACGGCTTGCAGCGTGACCGGACGCTCCATACGGAAGAACGTCGCTGAAAGAAGCGCCGAATGCGCCGGCAGGATCAGCCGAACCGGCTCGCCGGGCAGATATTGTGCTTTGTCAAAATGACAGGTGATTTTCTGCATTGGCTTATCCTTTCACTGCTCCCTGAGTCAGTCCGCCCACGACCGTTTTCCGCTGGAAAACCACAAACAGAACGATCACAGGGATCAGCGCCATGATCGACGCAGCAAACACCCACTCCCACCGTGTCGCATACTGTCCGTTCAGCCGCTGGAGCAGCAGCGGGAAGGTGATCATTTTCTCATTCGCGCCCACCAGAACCTTCGCCGTAAAGTATTCCTCCCAGAAGCCCTGGAAGGCAAAAATGGTCATGGTGCCCACCGCCGGGGCAGAGAGGGGCAGCATTACCCGGAAGAAAATGTCCTTGTGACCGCCGCCGTCCAGCAGCACCGACTCCGCCAGCGAGCTTGGCAGGCTGCGGAAAAAGTTGCGCAGGAAGAAGGTGTGCCCGCAGACATTGGTCGCAACGTAGATCAGAATCAGTCCCGCCCGGGTGCCGATCAGGCCGTTGGGCAGGCCGGGAAGCGTAAGCTGCTTAAGCACCAGAAACTGGGGGATGATATTCAAAAAACCCGGCATCATCAGCGTAAACAGGTAAACCGCAAACAGCTTGTCGCGCCCGGGAAAACGGATGCAGGCAAAGCCGTAGGCGGAGAGCGTCGAAACAAACACCGAGATCACAACGGTAATGACGGTATTGATCACACTGTTTGCCAGTGCCGTCGGGAAAATGTCCATACTGAGAATGTGCCGGTACGCCGAAAAGTCCAGCCGCGTGGGGAAGAGCTTCGGCGGATAGGGCAGCACATAGCTGAACTCCTCAAAGGAGTTCGTGATCATAAAGAAGAACGGAACGGAGAAAATCAGCAGCGATGCGATCAGAATGACCCACAAAACCGTCTGCCCGAGGATCTCCGTTGCTTTTTTGCCGCGGAGCTTCATTTCTATCCCTCCTGTTCCACGTTGTCCAGCTTGAAGACGCGATTGAGAATGATCGTCAGCGCAACGATCGTCACGGCGGAGATCATGCCGATGGCGGAAGCCTCGCCGAATTCGAACTGATTGAATGCTCTGTCATACAGCAGGTATTGCAGCACCGAGGTCTTCCCGTTGGGGTCGCCGCCGGTCAGCATCATGACCTGGATGAAGACGTTGAAGGAACCGATGATCATGTTGACCATCACATAAAAGGTCGTGGGGCGAAGTCCCGGCATCGTGATATGCCAGAATTTTTTCCACAGACCTGCGCCGTCCAGCTCTGCCGCCTCGTAGCGCTCCTTAGGAATTCCCTGCAATGCCGCGAGGTAGACCAGCATCGACCAGCCCACGTTTTTCCAGATACCCATCAGCCAGATTGCCGCGTTGCCCGACCATTCCCGCAGCAGCCAGGGCACATAGTCGTCCATGACGTGGAGCACATCCACCAGCAGGTAGTTGATCAGGCCGCGGTCGGAGTTATTGAACATATACTGGAACACCAGACTGACGATGACCCACGAGGTGATGACCGGCAGATAAAAGCCGACGCGGAAGATCGTCTGCCCCCGCCTGAGGTTGTTGATCAGGTAGGCAAACAGCATTCCGCCCAGCAGAATGAACGGCACCGTCACCAGCGCGTACAGGAAATTGTTCCGGTAAGCGTACCAGAAGCGGGAGCCGCCGGACAGAACGTTTTTAAAGTTTTCCAGGCCGATGAACGTGATCTCGCCCTGCACGATCCTGTACTCAGACAGCGCGATCCGGATGGTAAAAAACATCGGATAGATGACGAACGCCAGCACCAGCAGCAGGCCGGGAAGGACGAAGGGTGCTGCCGCCGCATAGGCCCGAAGACCCTTTTTGACGGATGATTTTCCACATACCGGGGATGGTTCATGCTGCAGCAGCTTCATTGGCGCTGCCTCCTTTTTTCCAAGGGAGCGCAGAACCCTCCGGCTCTGCGCTCCTGATATTTTTGGTATTCAGAGTTTCCCTTAGGAAAGCTGCCCGTCGATCTTTGCGGCGGCGTCGTGCATCGCCTGCGCAGCGTCAGCGCCCTCTACGAAGATGCTGGTCACCATTTCGCTCCAGATCTCCTGGATCGCGGCGTTGTTGGGGGAGGGAATTCTCGCCTTGGCGGATTCCATCTGCTTCATGTAAACCGACCACACCGGGTTATTCTTGACTGCGTCGTTCTCCACAAGGGACTTGAGGATGGGCAGCTGACCGGCCTCCAGCATGGCAAGCTGTACTTCCTCGCTGGTCATGAATTTCGCGAATTCATAGGCGGCGTCCTTCTGCTTGCTGGTGGAGAAAACAGCGATGTCCTCGCCGCCGACAACGGAAGCGCTGCGGCCTTCATAGGTGGGAATGGTCGCGGCAACGATGCCCTTTGCTTCGCAGTCATCATAGGAGCCGAAGTACCAGGGGCCTTCAAAGAACATGGCATATTCGCCGTTGATGCCGTCCCACGCATCCACGGAGCCGTCCACGTCACGGATGGTGAAGATCTTCTGGTCGTGCAGCTCGATCAGCTTGTTCATGGCGGCGATGCTGGCATCGCTGTCCAGATAGCCGGTCGCCTTTGTAAAGCCGTCGTCGGTCAGCGTGCCGCCAAACAGCCAGAAGTAGGGGTACATATCCCAGTCGCCCACGCCGGAAACGTTCAGACTGTAGGTGCCGCGATCCTTGGCCGCTTCGATGAAGGCTTCCATCGTCTCGGGAACATCATCCAGACCAATTTCCTTTAGCACGTTCTTGTTGACGACTGCGGCCTTGCAGTTGGTGTCCAGCGGCAGGCCGTAATACTTGCCCTGGTAAAGATTGGTGGACAGGGGCGCGTCCAGATAATCGCCGGAGATCTCCGCGAAGTCCGCGTAATCGCTCAGGGCAACCAGACCGCCCTGCTTGGCATAGGCCGCGATGTTGGCAATGTCAACACGGGCAACGTCGGGGCTCATGCCGGTGCCGAAGGAGGTGACGATCATCTCGTGGAACTGACCGCCGTCCTGGCGCACCGCGTCGATCTTGATGTTCGGATGAGCCTTCTCCCACAGCGGCAGAACCACGTCTTTAAACTGGGCTTCTTCCGCGTCGCCGTAGGTGTGCCAGAAGGTCAGAGTGATTTCTTCGTCCACCGGGGTGCTGTCCTTTGCCGGCTCTGCCTTCTCAGTTGCCTCCGCTTTTGCGGGCTGTTCGGTCTTTCCTGTGCAGCCGGTCATGCACGCCGTCAGAAGCGCGGCGGCCAGAAGCAGCGCAAGCAGTTTTGCAAGTTTGTTTTTCATGTTGATCCTCCTTACTTTTGTTGAACGTGTTTCGGCGTACATACAGATATCCGCCGGTGAAGAAGGTCGGACAGCGTCGCGCGATGGTATTTTTCCGCCATCCGGGCTTTGCATCAGAGCTGTCGGTCGTCTATCCATATTGTACAGTTTTTTGGCGGGATTGCAATACGGTAACCCCTGTATTTTGCCTCCGCCGTTGGTCGATATGACCAACTTGCTGTGCTTATTATCCATCTTTACAGTGCATTCTGTAAATGGGCGCTGGCGACTTTATTTGTATTTCAGCGACCTTTTTGTTCCGGCAAATAAAAAAGGGCGCACCGCAAAACGCACCCGGGAAACACCACATCTGCCTCCCAGGAAGGGGGCTGATGTGGTGCTTACGTCAGAATGGAGTTGGAATGAAGATAGTTAAGGCTAAGGCATGTCGGAATTTGTGAACGGAAATTGCTTTGCTTTTCGCGGATATGTAGACAGAGCCAACCCCCAAAACGTCTGCATCTAAAGTGTTGAACAGATACAGAAGTGATGTTCACTTTTGATCTCGGACGAAAAAGTTCGGACAAAAGTGAACATTTCTTTTCATGCGCTATATTAGTGCTTGTAATGTTTGAATTTTCATGGTAAAATGTTAACATGAATTTTTGGGGCTTCTATAGCATTACGCGCATGAGGCCTTGCAATACCGCCAATCTGGGGAAATGCTCTGTAAAGAGCAATGTGAGTCCTGATGCTTGAGATAGTTTCAGCATCCAGTCCCCGCTCCCAATTGTCATCTTTGAGAGAAACTAGCACAGATTGCTGTGCAGTCTTTATGACAACCATATCCCGGTTACGGTCTATTGCAGACACAACACCTCTACCGTAGCGATCCAGCTGATACTGCTCCAGCTGTTGATATGCAATTAACACATTGGCTTTAAGTATTTCAAGCATGCATCAGCACTCCAGCATCTCCAGCGTGCAGGTTTGAGCAATGCTCTGGCGGATGGCTGCACGAACAGGCAGCACGGCAGAGGGAGATACAGACAGTTCATCGATACCCATAGCCAGGAAGGTAGGCAGCATGGAAATGTCAGCACCCAGCTCGCCGCAGATACCGATCCAGATGCCAGCCTTATGGGCAGCATCGGCAGCCATTTTGATGGCACGGAGCAGAGCGGGATGATGAGGATCATAGAACTTACCCAGATCGTTTGCCTGACGGTCGCAGGCCAGGGTATACTGAGTCAGATCGTTGGTGCCAACAGAGAAGAAGTCCACCAGTTTGGCAAGTTCCTCGGCCACAAATACAGAGGAAGGAGTCTCGATCATAATGCCCAGCTCAGTATCCTTGTCATAGGGAATACCCTCGGCTTCCAGTTCTTTCATAACGCTCATGCAGGCACGCTTACATTCCTTGACTTCCCAGACAGAAGTAATCATGGGGAACATAATGGCAATTTTACCGTAAACAGATGCCCGGTACAGAGCGCGCAACTGGGTGCGGAATACCTCAGGACGATTCAGACAGATACGAATAGCGCGAACACCCAGGGCAGGATTTTCTTCTTCCTTCATATCGAAATAATCCACCTGCTTGTCTGCACCGATATCCAGAGTACGAATCACAACACGCTTGCCGTTCATGGCAGCAGCAACACTACGGTACGCCTCGAACTGCTCATCCTCAGTGGGGTAATCGGAAGCACTTAAGTAAAGGAACTCACTGCGGAACAGACCGATACCCTGACCATCGTTTGCCAGAACGGCAGCCACATCCTCGGGAGAACCGATATTGCAATACAGCAACATCTTCTTTCCATCCAGAGTGATATCTTCCTGGCCCTTCATGGTTTCCAGCAGCTTCTTTGTTTCCTGCTGTTTTTCATATTTTTCTTTCAGAGCAGCCTGAGTCATAGCGTCGGGATCGATGATCAGCTGACCGGTTTCACCATCAATGTAGCCAACACGGCCATTGTAGCCTTCTGCCAGAGCTTCACCAGCACCGCAGATAGCAGGGATACCCATAGTACGGGCCAAAATAGCAGTATGAGAGTTACCGGAACCACCCATGGTGACAAATCCCAGAATCTTGGACTTGTCCAGCTGCAGGGTTTCAGAAGGAGCCAGATCGTCCGCTGCCAAAATAACCGGAACATCAGAGCGGATTCCTCCGTCCACAACACCCAGCAGATTATTCAGAATCCGCTTAGCTACGTCCTTGATGTCCGCAGCACGAGCCTGCATATATGCATCATCCATAGCAGCAAACATGGCAGCGAACTGGATGCCTGCCTGTTCCACGGCATATTCTGCATTACAGGATTCTTCATCAATCAGAGATGTAATACACTCTACAAAGTCTTCATCTTCCACAAACATGGCATGGGTTTCAAAGAGGACTGCCATCTCCTCACCGGCATCTTCCTGGCACTGTTCTGCCAAGGCATTCAGCTGCCGGATGGACTGTTCCTGAGCAACAGCCAGGCGGGCTTTTTCGGCCTCAATATCAGAGACAACTTTCAACGTAACCGTGGTGTCAGAACGCTGGAAGAAATAGAGGGGGCCTTTTGCAATGCCCTTGGATACACCTTTACCTTGGATTGTAATCATAGTTCAGTATCCTTTCTATATGTGGAAAAAAGTTGGGAAGCGCCGAAGAAGGAGTGTTTTGCTTAAGGAGTGTTATAATTTCAGCGCTTCCCGTGGCAAAAGGATTTGATTGCTTACAGATTGTTGTTAAAGAAGGCAGTCAGAGCGGCAATTGCGGCATCTTCATTAGCACCTTCTGCGGCTACAGTAACAACATCGCCCTGCTTTACACCCAGACTCATGAGCTTCATCAGCTGACCGGCCTTCACAGTGGTACCATTCTTGGTGATGGTTACTATAGTGAGGGTTGGTCATGCCAATCTCTTCACCCTGATAGATGTAGGGAGTACCTCGCATCAGATGGATGGCGGCAGCCAGCATCTTGGCGGATTCCTTCCAGTACTTGTCCTCGTTGCCGAAGCGGCTGACGGCCCGGGGCTGGTCATGGTTGCACCAGAATACGGCATTCCAGCCGTCCTCTGCCTGCATTCCCTCCTGCCAGGTGCAGAAGAGATCCTTCAGCTTCATCAGGTCGGCGGTCATTAGGCTCCACTTATCGCCATCCTTGTAGTCAACCTTCAGATGATGGAAGCTGAAGACCATGCTCAGCTCCTGTTCCTTGGGAGCGGTGTAGCGGACACAGTTGTCCAGGCTGGTGGAGGACATCTCACCGACGGTGGTCATATCTGCAATGCCTGCATCACGAACCATTTCCTTCAGGAATTCGTGGACATGACGTCCGTCAGTATAAAAACGACGGCCATCGCCGATATAGTCATTTTCAAAAATCTCAGGCTTGGAGATCAGGTTTACCACATCGAAGCGGAAACCCTTAATGCCCTTGGCCTTCCAGAACCGCAGAACATTCTTCAGTTCCTCACGGACTTCGGGATTTTCCCAGTTCAGATCTGCCTGAGTTACATCGAACAGGTGCAGATACCATTTTCCCCGAGAGGGCACATATTCCCAGGCAGGGCCGCCGAACTTGGACGCCCAGTTGGTGGGGATTTTATCGGGGGTGCCGTCCTTGAAGATGTAGTAGTTCTGGTACTTTTCGTCACCGGCCAGAGCCTTCTGGAACAACTCGTGCTCGGTGGAGGTGTGGTTGAAGACCATATCGAACATGAGGCCGATGTTTCTCTTATCAGCTTCGGCGATGAGCTCTTCCAGTTCCTCCATGGTACCGAACCGGGGATCCACTGCGCAGTAGTCGGAAACGTCATAGCCATTGTCACGCTGGGGGCTGGGGAAGAAGGGAGTGCTCCACAGCAGTTCCACACCCAGCTCCTGCAGGTAGTCCAGCTTGGAGGTAATGCCCTTCAGATCGCCTTCGCCGTCTCCGTTGGAGTCGCAAAAGCTTTTGAGGTAGACTTGATACACAACTTTGTTCTTAAAATTTCCCATGAGAAGTCTCCGTTGATACGGGTATCCGGGAAAAACCGAAGTCTTTCCCGGAACCTATTTTAGGGTCTATCTGAAAACCGGGAATATGACCAACAGCGAGGGATTTTTCGCCTGATGAAGCCATTTTTCCGCAGGAATACTTTGTGTATTGCAAGGAAAAATGGCGTACAGCAGGCGGAAAAGACCCGCTGTTTGGGCATGTTGACGGTTTTCAGATAGACCCTAAGAGGCAAATCAGGCGATGTTCTTGCGCTTGCCGATGATGACAGTCAGTACGAAGGGCACCGCGATGGCGATCAGCATGGCGATGGCGAAGGTACCCATGGACTGGGGCTGCATGGACAGGATGCCGGGCAGACCGCCGACACCGATGGAGTTTGCGGTGGAGGAGGTCATGACGGAGAAGGCACCGGCGATACCGGAACCGATCATGGCGCAGATGAAGGGGAAGTTGTACTTCAGGTTGACACCGAACATGGCGGGCTCGGTAACACCCAGGTAGCAGGAGATGCAGGAGGGAATGTTGACTTCCTGAGCACGGGCGTTCTTGCGCTGCAGGTAGATCATGCCCAGAACGGCGGAACCCTGAGCGATGTTGGACAGAGCGATCATGGGCCACAGCATGGTGCCGCCGAAGTCAGCGCACAGCTGAGTGTCGATGGCGTTGGACATGTGGTGCAGACCGGTGATGACCAGAGGTGCATAGAAGAAGCCGAATACAGCGCCGAACAGCAGACGCAGGGAACCGGTGATGCCGGCATAGACGAAGTTGGAGATCCAGGAACCGATGGTCCAGCCGATGGGGCCCAGAACGAAGTGAGCAGCCATGACAGCCAGCAGCAGGCTGCAGAAGGGAACCACAATCATGGAGATGACAGCAGGCGTGACCTTACGGAAGAACTTTTCCAGATAGACCAGAGTGAAACCTGCCAGCATGGCGGGGATAACCTGAGCCTGGTAGCCGATCATATCCACCTGAACAAAGCCCAAGTCCCACTGGGGAATAACGGCGCCAGCATTCACAGCATATGCATTCAGCAGCTGGCCGGAAACCAGAGTCAGACCCAGAACGATGCCCAGCATCTGGTTGGTACCCATCTTCTTGGTGATGGACCAGCAGATACCGACAGGCAGCATGTGGAAGACGGCTTCGCCGATGAGCCACAGGAAGTGGTCAACGCCTGCCCAGAACTGGCTCAGCTGAACCAGAGTAGCGGTGCCGCCTTCGAAGATGTACAGGCTGTCGATAACGTTACGGAAGCCGAGGATCAGACCGCCGGTAATAATTGCGGGGATCAGGGGAGCGAAGATCTCTGCCAGAGCGGTCATGATGCGCTGCAGCGCATTCTGATTCTGCTTGGCTGCGGACTTAGCCTCGTCTTTGCTGACGCCTTCGATGCCGGAAATGGCGGTGAAGTCGTTGTAGAAGTCAGCAACAGTGTTGCCAATGATGACCTGGAACTGGCCAGCCTGGGTGAAGCTGCCTTTAACGGAAGGAATAGCCTCGATGGCTTCGATGTTTGCCAGTGCGGGATCATTCAGAACGAAGCGCATTCTGGTCATGCAGTGGCTGACTGCTGCGATGTTTTCCTTGCCACCAACCAGCTCCAGCAGCTTGGCGGCATCCTGGGTGTACTTGCCCATGATTGTGGTTCCTCCTGTATATTTTTATTTTATTTTGAACTTGTTTGAACAAGTTCCTTATGGCATCTTTATATCACACTTGTTTGAACAAGTCAACAAAGAAATAGTAAGTTATTTCTCATCAATACATATTTTGTAACAACATATAAAACCGATATTTACATTTTGTTCATTATTACTATCACAGATTATTTAGACGATTCATACTATTTCTCGATAAAATGGTTAACATCATTTTATCCTGCGAATCCTTCGCAGGCCGCCGGTGGCGGCGAGAAATGTATGGACTTACGTTTTTTGCGGCTACGCCGCTGGCTGCTGAAACAGCAGCCGAATAAAACGGTTTTTAACCGTTTTATTGAAAACTAGTATCACATCTGCTTGTAATTGTTTCCTTTATTCGCTGATTTGTACACTTGATTTTTACGGATACTTCCGATATACTATTCGATGTTCAAACAAGTTTAAGAAGGTGTTGTCTTTGTCGAAGTCCAAATTTGAAGAAATCTACAGAGATTTAAAGTATCATGTGGAGCAGGGAGATTATCTGTATAGCGAACTGCTTCCCTCTGAAAATAATCTGATTGGAATTTATGACTGCTCCCGCAATACTATCCGCCGGGCCATTGCCGGACTAGTGGGGGACGGTTATGTTCAGGCTGTCCACGGTAAGGGTGTGCAGGTAATTTTTCAGCCCTCGGAAAAAACCAATTTTACCGTCGGCCGCATTGAATCCTTCCAGGAAACCGCTGCCAGAAACCGGATGACCTATTGCACAAAAGTAGTTGTTTACGAAACAATTACCGTTGATGAGTCCCTGTCCCGGGAAAGCAGCTTTCCTGTAGGCAGTGAAGTACTTCATATCTGCCGTGTCCGCAGCGTGGATGACAAGCCCCTGATTTTGGACGTTAACTATTTCCTGAAATCCGCTGTTCCCGGTTTGACAAAAGAAATCGCAGAAAACTCCATCTACGCTTACCTGGAACAGGAATTAAAGATGCAGATTGTCACCAGTAAGCGAAAAATTACGGTAGAAAAGGCCACACCCCAGGACCGGGAACTGATCTTTATGGACAGTTATAACTGCCTGGCTGTGGTGACCAGCAATACCTTTAATTCTGACGGTGTGATGTTCGAATATACCCAGTCCCGGCATCAGCCGGAATACTTTTCCTTCCACGATACTGCTACCCGAAAGAAAGTAGCAACTTAACAAATAAACGCCTCTGGCTTTTCTTCGCCAGAGGCTTTTTTTGTGTCAATATTTCACCAAATTATTCCAGATGTACAAACTGCAGCTCTATCAATACGCAAATTAATGATCGTGCATAATATATTAACCGGAAAATTTTTAGAGTTTTATTGAAGCGGCTGGATTCCGGGATCCAACTGCATGGTTTGGTAAGCAAGGTATGCCGTTTCTTCCAATGCGGCTGCATTGGATACCGCATCCAATGCTGTTTGACCCCAGGCATAGGCACTGTGACTCACCAGCAGCGCAGCAGGTGTTCGTTGCGGGTCGATACTGCGTTCGTGGAATGTGTCCCGTATTTCGATAGCAGAAGATGCACAGGGAATCTCCACTTGGAAACGGTCTTTATGGAAAGTTCCCAGAACTGGAATATCCATACCAACCTGTGCAAAAATTGTGGCATATCTCGCATGGGGCCGAACAACACCACCTAACTGAGGAAAGGCTTGATAAATAGCTATATGGGATTGAATATCAGAACGTGTCTTTGCAGATGCAAAAGAAAAACACGCAATGCGTTATACACAGTACAGAGGCCTCACACAGGTGACAAACTGGGTGAAGCTTAAGTTTGCTGCCATGAACCTGAAAAAGCTGGCAACATGGAGGTGGAACGACCAGCACCATCTCTTGATTTTCCACACTTTCTTCTGCGAATATGCCAAAAACCCGGTTGCTGCGTAATGTGCAACCGGGTTTCTCGACATGCTGTAAGCAGGGGATACAGAGGTACAGATATTTCAGCTTTGTTTTGCCGGGTATCAGGTGCGCTGCACCTGGCCATCGACCTCCGGGTAGGGCAGCTATCTGCAGCGGTGGCCCTTCATGGGTTATAAACAAAAAATTAAATAATGAATCATAGCGGCATCGCGTGGGACGACGCAGCTTGCCATTGTCTACAGGGGCTGTCCTGCACCTCCTATTGAGGAGAATACTATGCCGCTGCACATCGGACGATGAGAAAAGCTCCATTTTTTTCACAAACAGGGTAAGCGCGCTCTCTGAGTCAGCCAAGGTTTCGGCTCTTGCATTATCAGCGTGGCAAATTTTACGCACCGTATACCGGAATACCCTTCCGATCATGTCGGTGAAGGTAAGCTCCTCCCCGGCGTCCAGCTGATCGATAAAATCGAAATTGCCATCCTCACTGCGTCCTCCCACGATCAGTGTACCGTCATACACGCTGCCCATAAACCTGGCTGGACGAAAGCTCTGCTCGGAGCTGTCCCATTCTGCGCTTACTGGCAGCTTAATGCCTCGGCCCGGGAGCTCCAGCAGGCCGATTACATCAATTCCGTCGATCTCCACGGCAGCCATGGCGCTGTCAGCGCGATTTTCGATAACACCCGCTGATCGCTCCGGCAGAGCTGCTTCGATTTTTTCAATCAGAGAGGGAAACTCAGCTGCCCTTTGCTTATCCTGCGCCTGTCGCACGACGAATAATATCGCCGCAGCGCCCAGCAGCAAAACGCCCAGCGTAACAAGTAGGATGGAAAGCCCTTTACTTCGCATGGGACTTCTTCCTCAACACGATGCCCACCACCAGCAGCGCCAGCCCGGATGCAGCCATCAAGAGCACATACAGGGTCATATTTGTTGTGTCGCCGGTCTTCGGATTATTTCCTGCAGGCGTCTCCGGCTTGGTGTTGGTAATGCTGAAGGTATCGCCGCTGCGCTGAATGCCCACCGTATAACCCGCTGGCACATTCACTTCGTTCACGGTCCATACGCTGCCATCATCAACAGCCTTCCATGTGTACATCCAGTTGTTTTCAGCGCTGAGAGTCACGGACTGCTGCAGCTGTCCGTCCCTGCGAACCTCCACAGAGACGCTAACCGGGCGACCCCGGCCGCCATCTCTCCAGGCCTTCACCACTTTATAGGTGACCTCGCCCTTGGCTGGTGTGTGTACACTCATTTTTGGCCTTGCGGAGACGGAATACACCCACTGCCCCTCACTGTCCACCCCTGGCACGGCCGCCAGGAAGGATTCAAGCACATAATATTTGCCATCCTGCTCTGTGCGCACGGAGGAAACCAGGTATATGCCCGCAGTAAGATTATCAAAGACGACCTTGCCCCTCGCATCGGTTTTGGCAGTTTGGTCAGCCGCGATGCCATCGGCGAGAATATAGGAGTTCAGAGTGATGGTCATTTCATCCCACTCGCTCTGAGAGGAGGTGCCGGTGACCTGGATGGGGTATGACCGGAAGCTCCCGGCCAAAGCATACTGCGCATCCTCGGTAATATCCGCAATGTGCCAGAGCTTGATGTCTTGCCCGGCAAAGACCATTCCATCGGAGGAATAGGCCACGTCCAGAGTGCAATCACTGCGCAGCTGCACCTTTTCACTGGCCTCCGTGGTGGAGGCGGCGTGGGCGGTCACTGCTCCCGACAGGAGCAGTGCAGCAATCAGTATAAAGTTTGCGATCCGGTAGCTTATTCTTTTCATATCAGTTCTCCCTCGTCATTGATGGGAAGCTTCCGCTTCGCAGGCTTAAAGCAGACGTACAGAATGAGCAGCAGGATGATGGGCATTGCCACCACCGGTGTAACGATCAGCCGATCGATGATAAACGCATCCGATATAGGCCCAAAGGAGCGCATATCCTCAGATTCGATCCTGTGGCCGCGCACCAGCAGCCGATGGGAATTGATGCCATAGGGCGTGCAGGTGACCAGGGTGCAGAGTTCCTTCTCCTCGTCGATGAGCAGCTCGCTCACATCGACCGGCAGGACGGTTTTAATTTGATCCACCTCATAAATAAAGGCCTTGTCCAGCACCGTGATCCGGAAGGTGTCGCCCACCTCCAGCTTGTCCAGATCCGAGAACAGCTTTGCGCTGGGCAGGCCCCGGTGTGCCGAGATAGCCGCATGGGTACCCTTTCCTGCAATAGGAAAGCTGCTGCCTTGAATGTGTCCGCAGGCATGGTTCAGTATAGAGGGGTCCGTGCCGTGATAGATGGGCAGCTTCACCTGAATCTTGTCGATATCTATATAGCCGATGACGCCATCGCCGGCGGCATTGAGGCAATCATCGTATCCGCTGATCTGCTGGTATTCCATCAGCGGGAATGGCAGCGCCTTCAGCTCACTATTGTATTCCTCCGCCCGCTCAAAATAGGCGGTATAGTCCTTAGGCGACAGACTCTTGACAATGGTGTCATAGTCCACGATGGCCCTGGATTGTGTGATGGAGTTCCAGTAGTTGCTGACGGACGGATACAGCAGGAGAGAGAGACCCACCAGGAAAACGCCCAGCAGTATTAAGGTGATTACTTTATGCTTTCTCACGGGTTCATCTCCTGTTGCGTTCCAGGGCGCACGAAGCCGAACACACGGCTGTCCGGCCGCCTGCAATAGGCGGTGTCGGGTGTATTCGGATACGTCCGCCTTGGAAAGGATATGCCATCGGGAGGGCGGAGGCGAACCTCCGCCTCCCATGGCGGTGCAGTGTGTCAGGGATGCAGGATCAGAAGAATTCCTTGCTCATTCTCTTGTTGGTCACCAGGAATACGCCTGAGCAGATGACAGCCAGAGCGCCCAGGGCCACAAAGATCACGATGCCGGTGCCGCCGGTTTCGGGCAGCACGGTGCCGGTGGAGTTGGCAACGCCCGTAGTCAGGGAATGGTCAGCTCCGGGAGCGGAGGCAGCGCCGTCGATGGTCGCAGAGCCATTCTTGTCCAGCACGATGGTGATGTCCTTGGTAAGCTGGTTGTAGCCGGCGGGGGCGACGGTCTCCTCCAGGCTGTAAGTACCGGCCTGCAGACCGTCAAAGCGCGCAGCGCCGTTAGCGTCGGTGCTGACCTCAGTAGCAGCGCTCTTGTCATCGACCCAACTGACGGCCTTGGTAGCGGTGTCACACTTATAGTACTTGCCATCGTTGTTCTTCAGCACGAACTTGGCGCCCTCCAGCTTGGTGTTCTCGTTGCCGGTGGCGTACTTGTTGATGACGATATTGAAGGAGAACACCTCCACTTTCACGCTGGATTCCTTAAAAGAGTCTTTGTTAGCGGGGTCGTTGCTGTACTTGAGCGTAGCGGTGTTGGTTTCTTTATCGCTCTGGATGGCTTTCTCGTTGACGGTGGCAGTGTAGGTGATGACTACAGGTTTGTCGATCTGATCCTGATAGTGCATCATATTGACGCTGGCCACAAAGCCGTTCTCACTGTTTGTGATAGTCGCAGCGGCAGTCACATCCGTGCCGCCAATGGTGACCTTGACGTCCTTGTTGTAGGTCAGACCCTCGGTCATGGTATCTGTCACCTGATAGGTAAACTCGTCGTAGCCCTTGGTGGAGGGGACCTTGCCGGTGATGGTGTAGGTGAGCTTTTGACCGATTTCCACAGTGCGGTCGTTGTCATCCACATCCTTTTTGATCTCCGGCACTTCGTTCTTGTCGCGAATCTGAATATCCTTGGCAGTAGCCAGCTCGCAGACAGTGCCGCTGGTGCTGGATACAAAGTAATAGCCCAGGGCAAGGCCGGAGGCCTTCATGGTGTTACCATCCTCGATAAAGGCGGTGCCGGTGCCGAGAGAATCCGCCTTCGTTTTCAGATACTGGGCAAAGGAGGCGGCGGAGAAGCCGGCGCTGCTGCTCACATTATACTTGCCCGTGTCAGCAACGGCTGTCAGGTTGAGGCCGTTGGCGGCCACATCGGCGTATGCCTTGACGGTATTAAAGGCGGTGTCGGTATCGCTGATGGTGTAGGAGTAGTTGTCGCCAGAGTAGGTCACGTCAAAGATCTTGTAGGCGGTGTAGGTGTGATCCCCCTGGGGATTGGTAATGGTGATGCTGCCGGTGGTTTCTGCTGCAAAGGCGGGCACAGCCAGAGCCAGCGTCATGGCCAGGGCCAGCAAAACCCTGAAAAGCTTTCTCATCGTTTTCATCGTGCGTATCCTTTCTGATTTAAAGTAGTTTAATGGAAGCGGATAGTTCCTACGGCGCGGGTACAGGTATATTTTGCGTGGGCAGGAGAGGAAACAAAAGCGTTAATCAGCCTCCTTTCCGTACTTGCGCCTCAGAAGACATCCTGCAATTACGGCAGTGAGCATCAGACCGATTCCGGCAAACAGAAAGATTCCCTGTCCGATGCCGCCGGTTTCCGGCAGTGCAACGCTGGATGTATTGTAGATATCCACGGCCGTGTCATCGTTCATAGTAAAGGTATAGCTGCTGCTCCCGGCGAGGACGGTGCCGGTGCTGGGATCCTTCATAATAACGGTGTAGCCGTCTGTGGTGGTTTCCGTCACGGTGACCTGAACACCCTTGGGGATGCCCGTAATGGTGGTCGACTCGCCGTTTTTCAGAGTAACGCTTTCTGTCTGCGGCTTGCCGCCGGCATCCGTATAGGAAACGGTAAAGGTAAAGCTGCCTGTGGTGTCGGGAGCGCTCACGATTTTCTTTAGCGTCAGGGCTCGCCCGGTATCCGCATAGGTGTTGGTGAAGGTGAAGCCCGCGACTGTGGTGCTCTGCAGCAGCACAGCGGCGTTCGTATCCGTCACAGTCAGGTTAAACCCATCCAGCTCTGCGCCGCTCTCTTTAATCCTGTAGTAATTGCCGAGTGCCTGATCCCTCATGGAGATACGGGCGGACAGTGTCCAGGAGCCATCGTCGTTGCGCGTCCAGCCGCCCAAATTTGTGGCGGTGTACGTCTTGACGGTTTCGGGACTGGTAAAGCTGCTGTCAGTGGACTTTTGAACCGTAAAGGTCAGCTTTCCGGATAGCAGCTGCAGGTCACCCTCCGTCAGGGGACCCACCACATGCTTTGTCAGCGTGAAATAGGGCTTTTCTGAGGAAGCCGGCGGGATCTGCTGGCTGAACCACACGTTGTCAATGTGGTTGCCGATGTAGTCTTTGTTATTGTATGTGCTTACGGCCATGAAGAAGAATCGGGTTTCATACTGCTCTGCCGGGACGGTGTACTGTCCGGAATGGGTGGTCCACACGCCTTGTGGGGCGGATAGATTACTTGCAACCGTGGCGCCATAACTGCTCGGATTATCCAGCACCTGCCGCAGCTGCTCCTGCGTGGTAATGCTCTTTGCGCTGCTTTCCGGCATCATGACCACGGCCATGGTATCCGTTCCCTCCCGGCCGCTGTGGTCCACGGACCAATACATGGTGGTTCCCGGGATGGTAGCTATGGTTTGGTACAGCGCGCCCGCGGCGCCGGCGTTGACCTCGGCATACTGCGTTCCGTTCGTTGCGCTGCCCTGCTTGTGATGATAGGCTGCGTCACTCTTGTGTTGAGAGGTGCCTGTATCAATGATCTCAATGTAGCGTCCACCGTCATCTTGCTGCGTCTTACCATCCAGGTATTTAGGCTGATCGCCTTCCTTATTTAACGCGGTGGTTTTCCAAAACAGGCCTGCAGTCCCCTCGGGCACAAATTCCTGGAAATAGTAGTTGGTCAGATCCGGTGCCTCAAAGCTGCCGTTCAGAACGGAGGCCTGATAGGTGGTGTTGGTGCAGGCAGCCGACACGCTGTCATATTCGGTGCCGTCCACCATCAGTACGGCCTTGTATGTCACGGAGGGTAGCGTGTCGCTGACAGTTCCGCCGTCCAGGGCCAGGAACAGCTTTTCGCCATGGTCCCCACTGATGTTAGACACGGTGTTGCCGCCAGCAGTAAAGTTTTTCGCCTCTACGGCCGTATAGGTCGCTCCGCCGTCGGTGCTCTTATACCACAGATACTGGACGTTTTTTCCCTCCAACGCCGCATCGCCGCCGGTGACGGCTGCCTCATAGCAGCCGGAAGCGGAAACATTGTCATTGATGGTAAGGGTCACATCTGTGATCGGGGTGCTGTTGACCGCCGCGTCGTCCTCGGGCGTATCGCCGTTTGCTGCACCGGTGCTCTGAACTGCATTCCCCGGCACATTGCCGCCTTGGGCTGCATCGGTGGGGACATCTCCCCTGGGTGTCTCATTGGAGGGATCGTCCCCGGTGGGGACATCGCTGGCTGGCGGTTTGTCAGCGGGGACATCATCGCCGGTCTCGTCGCTTGACGCCTTGCCCTCCGGATTCATGAGGCATGCTTCCGTATGCTTATGCTCCTCCAGGGTACACACCAGGCCCTGGGGCTCGGTGGCGGGAACGGATATGATGCAATCCGCCGTGTGCTGGTGTACGATCCCCGTAGCCAGACCGCAGATTAGGCTGTCACCGTCATAGCATGCGTCTGTGTGGACGTGCTCGTCCTGCTCGGCCAGCGCACACAGCAACTCACCGCTATCATCAAAACAGAAGCTGTCGTGCTTGTGGACGATGTACTCGCCCTGGCCCAGATCTGCCCCGGCGGTGCATTGGATCTCCTTGTGAGCCGGCGTACCGGGAAGCTCGTAGCAATCGTCCGTGTGGACGTGCTCGGCAATGCCGCAGTAGGTATCCGGCGTGGATTCCATGGTGATAGCCGGCAGAATAAGCGCATACGCCGTCACAAAGACCACAAGGCATATGGGCACAGATAAGATCTTGTACCAAGTGCGCTTCCGGCGGTGCTTCTTGTTCAGCTGTTCAGCCTGCGAATAAATGTCCCTGTTCATGCAAATTTCTCCCCGTATTTCCAGGCGATGTTAGTCCACGAAACCGATCCGCTTGATCGGCCACACTCTGAAAACGATTTTGCCTATGATTTCTTCTTTTTCCACGCAGCCCACCAGAGACGACCGGGAGTCCACGCTGCTTTCCCGGTGGTCGCCCAGGATGAAAAAGGAATTCTGAGGTACGGTGTACGGATATTCAATGTCGGCGGTGCCATAGGATTTTTCGGTTAGGTACGGCTCATCCAGCAGGGTATTGTTCACATATACGTCGCCGCTGTCGGTGATGACAACGCTGTCGCCGGGGCAGCCGATAATGCGCTTGACAAGAACGCGGTTGTTATAGTAAAAGGCGATTATGTCACCGGTTTTGAACTGTGGGGACTTCACCGACACCACGATCTCCCCCTCCTGCAGGTTCGGATTCATGGAGGTGCCGAATATCTGCAAAACCGGCAGCAGCAGTGTAGCCACCAGCACACTGATCGCGGCCACGTTCACCAGCGTATAGATGGTGCTGCGCAGCAGCTTTTTGTATAGGCTGTGATATTTTACTCGGTTGAGTTCGCCAGTGAGCTCGTCCACGGAGGGCACAGCCGTATCGGTTGCTTTGTTTTCTGGTTTCATCTTTCTCCTCAATCAGGTGTGCGTGTTCAAAAATCCCTTGAACTGCTGGTCAAAGAGCTCAATGCGCCGCTTGGCTTCCCTGCTCGCATTGTCGAGAATGGCCTGCCGCTGCACCTCGGCGGCATTGATGATCTCGTGAGCCTCGGCCTCGGCAATAATGTGCTCGGCGTTGCTCTCCTGCTCCCGGAGGCTATCCAGATACTGCGCGGCTGCCTGGTCGGCTGCCTCAAAGATGCCGTTTAGCTTCAGGGCCGCCTCTGCCAGCGAGCCGGAGGTGGTGATGGCAATCTTACGCCGTTCCAGTTCTTTTTGGGCGGCCGACAGCTCCTCCTCCACGCGGCTGAGCCTCTTGCTCTGCGCAATAAGCATTTCCAAGAGCTCTGTGCGGTTTAATTTTCTCAGTTCTTTCTCTGTCACTGTCGTGCCGCCTTTCCCCTGTTTCCGCGATGTTCCGGGCAAGCGAACCCCGGCAGAAACCATATTATTCTACGCATTTGTATACACTATGATATAACTTGTTTAAACAAGTGTTGTTTAAACAAGTTATATCACTTATTTTCCAGGAGCGCATGCGATGTGCGCACATTTTTACGCTCGTTCATAGAAAGTTTACAATTTAAGTACTATTTTTCACCTTATTTCGCGTCTGCCGGATTTAAGGAGGAAATGGGCGCGCAGAAAGCACGGCCGGCTGCAAAAAAAGCCCCCGGTGTTACACGGGTGCTCATAAGACAGTTAAATTCCAAAATCTGAAAACCATTGGTTTTCAAGGGACGGCGTGGCTTCGGTCACGCCGTTTCTTCTTTCAGAAGTTCCTCCAGAGGGATAAACCCGATGCCGTCATACTGGATGTGGATGTGCTGGGTACGCTTGCCATTGACCTTGACGGGAGCATCCACATAGATTGCTTTCACCAGTTCTCTCAGGGCATAGGGGTCAAGCTCCTCAATGCCTACATACTTGTGCGCTTTCTGGATGAACTTCTCAATGTTTTCGTTCTGTCGTTCCTGTACTTCCAAATCCTTCCGGAGCGTGATGACTTCCGCTTCCAACTGCTTCTGTTCTGCTTCGTAGGTCTGACTCATCATGTCAAAGCGTTCATCACTCAGCTTGCCCTTGGCGTTGTCCTCGTAAATCTTTATGAACAGCCGCTTCAGTTCGGAAATCCGCTTTTCGTTGCGCTCCAACTGCTTCCGGGCGATTTTCATTTTCCCAGAGGATTCCACCCGCAGGTGCTGCTCCATGACGGAGATAAAGTGCTGCTGATGCCGCAAAATATAGCCGGTGACCAACTGAATGTGCCGCAGAACCAGATGGTTCAAAACCTTCTCCCGGATAAAGTGGGCACTGCATTTTTCTTTGTGCTTCCAGTGCAGAGAACACTCGAAGAAAGCACCTTCCGGCTTATAATTGTTGGTTGCACCATAGTAGAGCTTTTCCCCACAGTCAGAACAGAATACCAAGCCGGAGAACATACTGGTTCTGCCGGTTTTTGTTTTACGGTGCCGCTGTTCCCGAATCTGCTGAACCTTCTCGAATACTTCTTCTGAAACAATGGCTTCGTGGGTGTCATAGAAAATAGCCATGTCCTCTTCAGAATTGTGCCGCTTCTTCTTATCCCAGATAGAATTGGTGTAGGTCTTAAAGTTGACTGTACAGCCGGTGTATTCCCTCCGCTCCAAAAGATGAACCACGGTACTGCTGTTCCACCCGCGTGGATTTTCAGGCACGGCGTTGGTAGGATTTCTGCCGTGGCCCTTGTGGTATGCAGTGGGAGTCAACACCTTTTCTGCTTTCAACTGGTTGGCAATCTGCGATGGTCCTCGACCTTCCATGCAAAGTTCAAAAATGCGCTTCACAACCTTGGCGGCTTCCGGGTCAATGATCCAGTGCTTGGGATTTTCCGGGTCTTTCACATAACCGTATGGAACATTGGTGGTCAGCGGAACGCCCCGTTCGCCCTTTGCCTTGTTGACGGCACGGATTTTCCGGCTGGTGTCACGGGCGTAAAACTAATGTTTTTTCTTTAGGGCAATACCGCACAGAAAAAGGTGCCAAAAACCGCCGAGTGTGATAAAATAAACTTATGGATAAACAGATGACAATTACCGCATTCAGCGATGAACTGGCGCAGGTGCGGACGAAGAAAAAAGAATTTCTCAG
>OGUN01000613.1_pt1 | contig 30626 bp, 31 predicted proteins | sample 1553621 | NCBI WGS metagenome assembly OGUN01 (sample SAMEA2580300, study PRJEB22360) | human gut metagenome | biome: human gut; feature: human-associated habitat; material: faeces | place: Denmark | collected 2008/2010
AAAATTTTGGAAAATAAAAGTAAAGAAAAAAGTAAAAAGTGGAATAAATATAAATGAGTTTTTGACATTTACTTCAAAAGATATGGAAATAGATATAAAAAGTTTGTATAAAGAATTATATGAGAAAAATTGAAAAAACTATGACTTTAATGTATAATAAATATATATTAAGGGAATAGGTGATAAAATGATAGTTGTAGGTATTCCAGTTTACCACTCATTAAAGACGTTACCAACTTGTTTAGATAGTCTAGTAAGTCAAACAAAGAAAAATTTTTTCGTTATCATCTCTCAAGATGGAGATAATGAAGATTATTCAGATATTATAAACGAATATAAAAAAAGAGGGCTTAATATCGGACTTATAAAAAGAAAAGAAAATGGAGGCCCGAGTATTGCTCGTCAAGATATTCTTAGTCTTGTAAAAAGAAAAGACATAGAGTACATTACCTTTGTTGATTCTGATGATATTTTACAGCCGCGCGCCATCGAAGTTCTTTATGACATTATTAAAAGTCACAATGGTGATGTAGCCATTGGTAATATTATAAAAGTTGGAAGAAACGGAAAAAGCGAAACAATTTTTTCCAATGATACGAATTATACATGGCTTGGTGGAAAAATGTATAAAGTTCAATATTTAATTGATATTGACTTAAATTTTCCAAAAGAATTAACTTGGAATGAAGATTCATTCTTCAACTTGGTCGCAATCGCGTCAACTAATAAAAATGTTATTATAAATGAAGACCTCTACATTCAAAGAGAAAATTTAGATTCTTTAACTCATACTCAAAATGCCTTAAAGAAAAGTTCGCACCAATATATCCATGCTCAAGCAAAAGCAATTCTCGAAATTATAAAAAATCGAAAAGAGATTGATCTAGATACATTTTTCAATGCTTTAAAAAATATTTATTATACTATTGGAAAAATTTTTTATTATGATTTAGATAATTGGAGTTGGGCGCCGCAAGTTGAAGATTTACAGAATTGCACAATCGTTCAAGAAATCTTAAAAAGAAAAAGGAATTTTTCCAATAAAATGATACTTGATGGGAAAGAATATGAAATCCCAATCACTTTTAATGAATTTATTAATAGTTTTGTGAAGAAGAGGTATTCAGATGGTATATATTATTAATGGGCATCCAAATTCAGGAAAGAGTTACTTCGCGCGCAAGTGCGTTGAAATGATGGGAGATGAAAACGCAAAGATTTTTTCAACCGTTGATACCACAAAATGGATCGCGAAAAGCCTTGGTTGGAATGGAACAAAAACAGATAAAGATAGATGGTTTCTCTCCGAACTTAAAAGATTAACAAAAGAATGGAAAGATTTTCCATTTCAAGAAGCAAAAAAGAAGATTGACGATTATAATTTCCAGTGGAAAGTTCTAGGAAAAGATTTGAGAAAAACCGCCGTTTTCATTATGAGTCGTGAGCCAGATGAAATTGCAAGATTTGAAAACGAACTCGGCGCGAAGTCCATTTTTTTAATGAGTTCAAATGAAGACACTAATTTTTCAAATGACTCTGATGCCAATGTCGCCAATCATGATTATGATTATATAATTGCAAATCCAATGAATGATGAGATTATTCAGGCCATTGATGAATTTTTAGAAAAAGAAAGATTATACTATTTACCAGAAAGAAAACAGAAAAATAAGATTTACATTCAAATGTTGAAAGGAGCAAAAGAATGATTGGATATATTGATGGTTATGATTTTAAAGAAATGAATGCAATGAAGTATTGGGCGCCACCGGCTTCATGGGATCTTGAAAAGAAAAAAGAAAAGACAAGAAGCCGCATTTTTAGTGGTGAATGGTGGGGCGCGGAAAAGAAAGACGGTTATTTTACAAAAATTATTAAAGATGAAGATGGTAATATCTTTATGCAAAGCCGCAGCCGTAATGTAAAAGGTGAATTTCCAGAAAAACATGAATGGGTTCCGCATCTTCGAAGTTTTTTTGATGAATTGCCTAACGGTACTTGTTTGCTTGGTGAGCTATATCTTCCAAGTAAGCCAGGTTCTTCTAATATTACAACGCTTCTTGGTTGTCTAAAAGAGAAATGTATTGCAAGGCAAGAAAAAGGAGAAAAGCTTCACCTCTATATCTTTGATATTCTTGCTTGGGAAGGTAAGAGCTATATGAAGATGCCACTAAAGGAAAGAATGAATGAGATTAGTTTTTTAGGGCGCACGTATCCCTACGAGTTTGTTTCTTATGCAAAATTCTTTAATGGAAAAGAACTCTGGGAAAATCTTCAGAGAATTCTTGCAGAGGACGGCGAAGGCATGGTTATTCTACATCAAGACTCCTTTTATGAACCAGATAAGCGTCCTTCTAAGACGACTCAAAAGGTAAAGAAAGAACTCCAAGATAACCTTGATGTTGTTATTATTGGTGCTAATAAACCAACCCGTCTTTATAATGGAAAAGAAATTGAAAATTGGAAGTATTGGGAAGATACAAAGACTTTTAAGCGTTTAAATGGCGACTTTTTCAAAGAATACGCAAATGGTGCAGCGATTGAACCAGTTACTAAAATGTATTTTATGAACGGAGCTGGCTCTTTGAAGATTGGTGTATATAAAGATGGGAAAATTGTACAAGTAGGTTCATTGAGTGGCTTGGATGATGAAGTTCTCTTTAACTGGCAAGATTATGTAGGAAAAGTCGCAGAGATTACCGCAATGCAAATTATGGAGACAGGAGGACTGCGGCATTCGAAGTTCCAAGAGTGGCGAGAAGACAAATCTCCAAAAGATTGTACGTGGGAGAGCTTCTATGGGAATTAATAATCCTTCTTCTTATGAACGAAAAGTAATTGAAATTCTTCAAAAAGAAGGTATAAAATATGAGCGTGAAAAGACCTTTTCGGATTTGCGGAGAGGTCTTCTTCGCTATGATTTTTTCTTGCCAGAACAAAACCTCTTGATTGAACTCCAAGGCCAGGGTCATTTTTACTTTATCAAGAAATTTCATAGAGATAGATCGGACTTTCTTAAATCACAAGAGCGTGATCGTAAGAAAATTAGTTTTGCTCTCGCGCACGAAATTCCTCTTTATTGTATTCCATATTGGGAGATGGATAGCATAAGAAAGTCAGAAGACCTTTGGAGAGAAAAGTACAGGGCGCGAAGTCAATATTTTAACGATGAAATTTATAGAGAACATATAAAAAAGTAGAAAAAATGCACCAAAAACCTACTTAATAGCGAAGCAGAAGGAGGAGATGCCACGAGTCTACAAGAAATAGCAAATTCTGTTGGCGGCGTCTTTTTGATTATCTTTTTAATATGGCAAGTTTGGGAAAAAGTTAGTGGCAATATGGAATGGTATTCCAAAAGAAAACTAGCTAGACTTGAAAAAGAAAAACTTGCAAGAGAGAAGGAGATAGAAGCAGTTGTTCAAAAAGTTATTGAAAAAACAATATCTCCGATACTCAATGAGCTAAAAGAAAAAAACGCTCAACAAGATGCACGTCTAGCCCGACTAACAAAAACTTCAAATGATATGCTTCGCAATTCCATGGTTAAGATTTATTACTCCTATCTTCCGTACAAAAAAATTCTTTATTATGACAAAGAAGTATTGATAAAACTTCATGGAGATTATGAAATACAGGGCGGCAATACTTTTATCGAAGAATTGTGGGACGAAATTAAAACATGGACAGTAGTACGAAACACAGAAGAACTCAAGAAATAAAAAGAAGAGGACAAGCCTTTTGGTTTGTCCTCGCTTTCTTTTTTATTCGATTTTTTTGCCTTTAACTCTTTCAATAACTTCTGCGATTGCACTAGAACCAGACATAATAACAAAAGCTGTAAGAATTTCGCCAGCTATGGTCGCCGCGGAAGTAAAACCCCACGCGCAAATAATGTCAAGTCCAAATGAAAAAGTTAAGAAGAACGCGCCGACGGCAGAAACCGCAACGGTAATCCACTTTCCAAAAGACAAATCTGTCCACAACACCTTTAAGCGGTCAACCGCGAACCACATGGTAGTAGAAACTGCAATTAATAGTGCTAACATTTCCATTTATTTTTCCTCCTTTTGTATTCGTAAAACGCTTGCGTTTTACAAATTCTTTATTATTTATTTATTATTATTTATTATTTATTCTTTATTTCCTGGAATAATTCGGAATATTCCGCTAAGGATTGGAATATTGGAATACTTGGAATATTTTGGAATACTTTTTGGAATATTTTGTTCATTTTGGAATATTTTGGAATATTTCAGGAATATTTCAGGAATATTTTCCTTACTAAAATATTCTTTTTTATCTTATTAAATTATTCCAATTTTGGAATATTTTGGAATATAATCATGCTTAGTTTTTGGAATTTGGAATATTTTGGAATACTATTTTGAAATATCATATTTTGTGCCAATTAAAAGTTGTGGCTTGGTTTTTCTCATTTGAGCAATCCATTTGCTAACAGTACCTTGATAAACATCTTCTAATTCAGCTATTTTCTTTTGACTATATCCTTTACGAAGATATTCAGCAACTTTTTCAAATTTTACCGAATTGTTAATAGTAGTTATTTCTTTTTTAAAATTATAATCTTCGTGCATTTTATTTATGATAGGTGCGATTTGTTTAATATAGCGACGAATATCGGCTACATCTTCAAAATCTGTTTTACCAGTTAAAGTATATTGGATAACAGCAATAGCTAATTGACCTGCCAACTCTTGTTGTCCATTATTATAATAATCAGCAAGAACTTCCAAAGTAGTATTATATACTAATCCATAAGTAAAAGGAATATCACCTGTTACTATTTTTCTTTCCTCCATCTTCGTTTTCCTCCGTCTTTCGTTTGTTTAAATATGTTTGTATTGCATCTTGCAATTCGGGAGTGTTTTTAAAGTAGAAAACGTCATGAATTAAATTTTTTCTATTAGGAGCAATATATTCAATTTTAAAGCCTTTTAGCCGCAGATAATATGCCATAGATTTAGAGTAAACGCAAAAATTCATATTTAAATCTCCTTTTTCTCAAAAAAATATTCAATAGTTTCTCTTATGAAATCACTTAATGAAACGTGATTTTTCTTTTTGTAATCATCTATCTTATCTTTCATCTCTTTACTTACATTTGTCTTTATAGGATAGATATATACTGGTTTCATTTTTCCTCCACCTCCCATATATAAGAAAAGTTTATTCTGTAAAAGTTCAAAAAATTGAGAAAGTATTTTTACCTTTTATAATAATTATAACTTAATAAAAGAGAAAAATCAATTTCAAAAGTAAAAGAAAGAAGAATTTGAAATTTTCTTTTTTCTTAAAACTTTGATATAATAATTGTAGTAAAAAGAAAGAGGTGTACTATGGAATTAAGTAAACTTCAAGAAGATATTGTAAATGCACCAGAACCAGTTATTTTTGTAGAGGCCAGTGCAGCAGCGGGAAAGACGGCAGTTATAGCCGAAAAAATTAGAAAAAATTTAAATAGTGGAAAAAGGATTGTGGCTTTCACTTTTACAAACATGGCAGCTGGTGAAATGAAAAAAAGATTAGGAATTTCCAATAATGATGAAATTTATATTGGAACAATTCACTCTTATTGCACACAGCTTTTACTTCGTAAAGGAATTGAGGAAGCGCGCAGAGCCATCGATCAAGAAAATTTTGATGAGCTTTTTGAATTAATTAATGAACATCGAGAAGCGATTGAACCAGTTGATCTAATCATTTGTGATGAAACTCAAGATAGTGACGAACTCCAATTTCGTTTTATGTTTGATCTAATTCATGCACCAGAATATTTTATTTGCTATGACCGTAGGCAATCTATTTATCAATGGGCTGGCGCGCGACCCGAACTTTTAGATGACTATGCAGAAGAGTTTGATGCAACGATTTATAGTTTGAACGAAAATTATCGAAACGCGCCACGTATTTTGAGTTTTGCAAAAGAAATTATTGAAAAAACTGGAATGTATGATAACTCAATCCCAATGAGAAAAGATAGACAAGGTGTTATAAAAAGTGTCCCATATTCAAAGCAAGTTATTGTGGAGAGCATTAATACAACTCGTCGATATAATAGATGGGCTTTTCTTGTGAGAACCAATGCTGAGGTTGATGATTTATGTAGAATTTTATCTTCCGCACGAATCCCATATGACACATTTAAGCAAGGTGATCTTAAAAAAGAAGAACTCGATGAGAGAATGAGTGCTGATACAGTTAAAGTTCTGACAATGCACAGCGCAAAAGGCTTGGAGTGGGATTTTGTTGGTGTCTATGATGCACGTTTTTACAATCGGGAAGAAAGATGCTTGGCTTACGTGGCGGCGACTCGTGCAAGAGATGGATTACTTTGGCTAACGAAACCGCGCTTTCCACGCTACAATGGCGAAAAAGTTTATGATTGGAGTTTTAATAAATAATGTCTAATGAATATAAAGATTGGCTTCAAGAACAAGAAGAACAAAATTTATCAATTATTAATGATATGAAAACGAAAGGCTTTGCTTACTTAAATCCAGAAGAGTTCTTTGAGTTTTTAACTTCAATGCAAGACTTAAAACTTCATGGATTCTATGTAGAAAAAGCTTTGGACAGAATTGATACTTACATTATTACACCAGATAAAAAGACTAAGAAAAGGTGGAATAAAGAATGACAAATCGAGAAGAAATTATTCAATCTATTGGTATTGAGCAGATGATTCGTGACTGTGCAGATCGTTACTACGATATTGAGGGTTGGTTAAAGCGAAATTTTTGCGATGTTTGTCTTGACAAAATGAACAATGAGCCGCCATGCGATTTAGACACTGCTATTCAAAAGAATTGTCCTTATGGACTTTTTTGTTTGAATGACGATGAAATTACTGATATGTGGCTTAATAGCGAGAAAGAGGACGATTAATGTCCTCTTTTTCTTTTTACTCTTTTACTACTTTATAAACTTTTTCTCCAATTTCAATAACCTTATACCCGGGAGCCACAAAAGAGCCTCCAAGATTGTCATCTCCTTATGTTGGTGACCAACCATAGAAAGTGCCGCCATATACTTGAATATCTTCGACTTTCCCAGTATTTTTAACATTTAGAAGGACATCGCCTTCATTGTGATTACCTTTAAAACGATATTCGCCACCATAAATATCCACATGAGAGTTCTCACAATAAATACATTGACTTCCTTCCTTACTCTCAAAAGTACCGTTAAGAATTGTAATCTCGGCTCCACGATAAGCACTAACTGGAATAGCTTTTTGACTTTCACCGACAGAAATAAGTCCATTTCTATCAATAACCATTTTTGCACCATTTTGGGCACAAAGAAGCCAGTTGCCACATTGAGAAGAAGCTTTCAATTCTTTGCCATTAAGATTAACCTCTACATTGACGGCGCCGTCTGCTGTAACTTCATCATTAGCATTGATATTTTCAGAAAGAACCAGATTCTTACCACTTTTAATGGAAGCAACCGCGCCAGAAAAATCATTTACTTTTTCAGTATTCCTAATAAGAGAATCGATCATTGGAGACAATACATTTGGATTTGTATTGTTTGGGGTCTTTAAAATATATTCGAGAATTTGTTGTTTTGTCATAAAGACACCTCCTCTATTGAGAAAGTAACTTTAATTTGATTTTTTGATGTTTTTTTGATATAATAATTAAAGAAAAAGAAAGGAGTTAATATGTTCAAAGTAAAAAGAAAAGGAACAGACAAAGTTTACCAAGTTTTGGATACTTCGGTAGACGAAATATTTGGATTAACTTACTTTTTAATTTGGGAAAATGGTGGATGGAGATGGCGTTCTGCCAAAAATTTTGTTCCACCGAATTGGAAGGAGGATGAAGGAACCAAATGAGTTATGATGCAAATAGTATTCAGACTCTAAATTTTAAAGATGCTATTCGTACAAGAATTTCTATGTATATGGGAAGCGCAGATAATCAAGGCGTTCTCCAGTGCATTCGTGAAATTATTACGAATTGTATTGACGAAGCAACCGTTGGATACTGTAGTAGAATTTTCGTAGATTTATATGAAGGAAACCGCGTCACGGTTTTAGATAACGGGCGCGGCTGTCCGTTTGGAACAAGAGACGATGGCATTGATGCTCTTGAAGCAATCTATACATTACCCCATAGTGGTGGTAAATTTAATGATAAGACTTATCAAAATGTGGCAGGAATGAATGGTATCGGAGCAAAAGGTGTTGCTCTCTCTAGCGATAAATTTCGCGCGGTTTCAATGCGCGATGGAAAACAATGTGAGCTAATCCTTGAGAAAGGTAAGAAAGTTTCTTTAAAGACAACAGAAGGAGAAGGTCGAGGTACTTTTGTAGACTTTACTCCTTCACCAGAAGTTTACAATCTGGAACCAATTTCAATTAAATTCTCTGATATAAAAGAAATGTGTCGAAATTGGTCTTATCTTTATCCATCTTTAACTTTTATTCTAAACAACCATATTAAAGGTGAAGAAGAAACAGTTGAATACCACGCGAAGAATGGCCTTTTAGATTTTATGACGACCTACGCAGGAAAGTCTTTGAATAAGACTCCTTTACACATTATTCTCGCTGAAGATGGTATTGAAGCAGAAATTGTTATGTGCTGGACAAATAACCGCAACGAAGAATTTTATGTTTTTACAAACGGCCTTGAAAATGTTAATGGAGGAACAAGCTTAACGGGTGTTAAGACGGCTCTTACTAATTACTTCAAGAAGAAAGTAAAAGGTGACGTCTCGCCAGATGTTTTACGTAAAGGCTTATTCTATGCCGTCAGCTGCAAAGTTCCAAATCCAAGCTTTAGCGATCAGACAAAAACGAAAGTCAATACACCTGCACTTAGAGGACTGTGTCAGCGCGCGACTTCTCAAATGTTGGGAGATTTTGAGAAGAAACATACTGATGAGTTTCAGAAAATTTTGGATTTACTTTTAAAAGAAGTCAAAGCAGAGGCTGCGGCAGAAAGAGCACGGCAAGCAATTCTTAACCATGAAAAAGAACAAAAAGCTAATGAACACAAAAAACTTCTTAATATTGACAAATTGAGAGACGCGAGAAAACTGGGAAAAGATAGTATTTTGCTTTGTGTTGAGGGTAATTCAGCGGGCGGCTCAATGTCAATCGGTCGTGATCCAAATACTTACGGTGTTTTAATGTTCCGAGGTAAGGCTCTAAATCTACTTAAAGCTTCTATTGAAGATGGACTAGATAATGAAGAAGTAAAACTTCTTCTTCAGGCGATGGGTATTATCTATGGAAAACCTTACAATGCTGAAAAACTTAGATATGGGAAGGTAGCTTTAGCAGTCGATTCTGATTTTGATGGAAGTCATATATCACTACTTCTTATGGCTATGTTACAAGTTCTCGCGCCAGAATTTATCAAAGAAAATAGACTATTCTGGCTGCGTGCGCCTACTTGCAAAGTTGAAACAAAACAAAAAACATATTATTATTATAATGAAGAAGAGTTTAAAAGTCACCCTCAAGGAAATATTACTTTCTTTAAAGGACTTGGTCAGATGACTGATGATGATTTAAAAAACTCTATGTTTAGCAAAGAGTGGCAACATCTTGAGCCGATTGAGTATTCAGAAGATGGTATTTCCATTCTTTATTCTTTAATGGGAGAAGACGTTGAACCGAGAAAAGAATTTGTTTTTAATAATATTGATTTTTCAAAGTTTGAGGTAGAATAAATGTCAAATATAAAAGAAGTAATTAAAGATAGTTTTTCTCGGTACGCAGGCAATGTTATTCTTAATCGCGCGATTTGTGACGCGAGAGATATGCTTAAACCGTCCGCGAGAATGTTGATGTATAGTCAGATGGCTATTACTAAAAATATCCCCTCAAAACCTTTTGTAAAAAGTGCCCGAGTGGTCGGTGACGCACTCGGACATTACTATGAACACGGTGACAGTAGCTGCTACGGAACATATATGAGAATGGCAAAACCTTTTGCTATGCGTTATTGTTTGGAAAATTGTCAGGGTAATAGCGGCACAATTAACTCTACAAATGATGAAGCAAGTATGAGATATACCGAACTTAGACTTAGTGATTTGGGTTTTAGTCTTTTTAATGATATTGATAAAGAAACAATTAACGAATGGAGTACAAATTTCGACGAAACCGAAAGTTATCCAAAAGTCGCACCATCAAAAGGATATTATAATATTTGTAATGGAACGATAGGTTTAGGTATTGCTCTCTCATCGAGCATCCCTCAGTTTAATCTGAAAGAAATTAATAATTCTTTGATTAAGTTGCTTTGGAACCCTAAAATTAGTTTTGAAGAAATCTGCGTGTTACCAGATTATGCCACTGGTGCACTCCTTCTAAACGAAGACGAAGTGCGCGAAAGTTTAAGAGTTGGTAGCGGCGCGGCGGCAAAACTTCGTTCCGTTGTTGAGTATGATAAAAAGAGAAGAACTTTAATCGTAAAAGAACTTCCTTATGGAGTTTATACCGAAACAATTAACAAACAGATCCAAAGTCTTTTGGAGAAAAATCCGAACTGCGGCATTGATAATATAAATGATGCTTCTCATAAAACGCCAGATTATGAGATTTATTTAACAAAAAATGCAAAGCCAGATAAAGTCTTAAAGCTTTTATTTAAGGAGACATCTCTTCAAAGTTATAATACTATTAATATGACAGTATTAGTGGACGGTAAGAAGCCTGCTGTTTTGGGATTAAAAGAACTTCTCCAGTCTCATCTTGACCATGAAAAAATTGTTTATACACGCGGTTTTGAGTTCGATCTCCGAAAGATTGTGGCGCGACTTCACATCATCGAAGGTTTAATGAAAGCCTACGATATGATTGATGAAGTTGTTAAAACGATTAAGTCTTCTTCTTCGAGCAAAGAAGCTAACATTGCATTGCGCGAACTTTTATTGATTGATGAAATTCAAGCGAAAGCAATTCTTGATCTAAAACTTTCTCGTCTTTCAAAGCTTGACATTAATAAGCTAAAAGACGAAAAGTCTGGTCTTGAAAAAGAAAAGACTCGTATTGAAGCAATCCTCAATGATGAAACCCTCTTAAAGAAAGAAATTGAAAAAGGCTTGCGTGAAGTTGCTGCAAAATTCGGAGACGCACGCCGTACAAAAATTATGAACATTTCTAATGATGATGATGAAGAAGATGTCGAAGAAAAACAACTTTCTCTTTCTTTAACGAATGAAGGTGCAGTATTTACCACAGAAACCTCAACTCTCTACTCTCAAAAGAGAAATGGTACAGGTTCTAAGTTCAAGCTGGATAAAGGAGAATATGTGGTAGATACGGTAATTGGTAGTAGTAAAGATGAGATTCTTTTCTTCACTAGCACTGGGAAATTCTATCATACAAAAACAAGTGATTTTGTAGTTGGAGAAAAGCAGTATCTTAATAATTTAATTTCATTGGAAGTTGATGAAAAGATTATGGCATCGACTCTTTTAACAAAAGAAAATCAAAAAGATAATATTATTTTTATCACAAAGAAAGGTTTACTGAAGAAGTCGTCTCTTTCCGAATATAATTTAAAAAGAGGGAATGGCGCGCAGGCTATAAAATTAGATGATGACGATACAATTCGTTCTGTTTTAATTTTAAAAGATGAAAACATTGGTATTCTTTCCAAAGCTGGATACTTTATAATGATTTCCACTTCTGATATTAGACCCATTGGAAGGATTGCGCGTGGAGTTATTGGAATGAAGCTTTCGTCAAAAGATGAAGTCATTTCTGCTCATGTTATTCTAAATGACACAAAAGAAATTGCATCTATTTCAGAAGACGGTTATACAAAACGGACTGACATTGGTGAGTTTAAAGTTACTGGTCGAGCAACGAAAGGAGCTAAAATTCAATCATCAGAAAACATGATTGATTTTTTGACTTTTAATGAAAATTCAGATATACTTATAGTATCAAATAAAGCTCAAATAAAGATTAAAAAAGATGATATTCCTCTTCTTGGTCGTGGCGCAGTTGGGGTTAAATCTATTAAATTAGGAAGTGGAAAAGTCGTTTGTTTTTCTAAAATTTAAGGGAATTGAATTTTGAAAAAAACTTTAAAAAGAGCTATACTATTTATAGAAAGTTAAGGGAAGAAGAAATCTCCCCAACTTAATAAAATATTTATTTTAATTTAAAAGGAGTTTTTTAAGATTATGAAGCTAACTGAGAAGTCTAATGAAGTTTTTGAGTATGTAAAGGCAAATGGTGCACGTGTTTCCGTTGAGGAGATTTGTAAGGCAGTTGACAGAGCATCTCGTTCTGTTAATGCTAATGTTAATGACCTAGCAAAGAAGGGCCTTGTAGAGCGTGAGAAGGTCGAGGTTGAGGGTGCTGATAAGCCAATCACGTATGTTGTTCTTACTGATGAGGGTAAGGCATTCGTTCCTTCTGAAGACGAGGAATAATTTAGATTAATCTTGGGGCTAGGAATAGCCCCATTTTTAAACAAGAACCACAATAATTTTTTTATCACAAACTTACAAAAGGAGAAAATTAAATGTTAAGAGAAGCAGAAAATATTGTAAAGATTGAAGGTATTTTAGCAGAAACAGATTTGAAGTATGGTTCTTATATAAAGAATGGTCAGCGGATTGAAACGATTGGCGGCACCATTACTGTAAATGTTGACCAAGTTATTGATGGTGTACCGCAGACCTCACAAATTCCAGTTCATATGTTTAGTGCTAAGTATACAAAGACGAATAAGATTAATCCTTCTTATGAATCTATTGAGAGAGTTATGAAGGAGTTTAAGTCTATCGCTGCGACTGGTAATGTGGAGGAAGCTGATAAGATTAGAATTACACGTGGATATCTTAGAATGAATGAGTATTATAACACTCAGACCGATAAGTTTGTTAGTTTTCCTCGCGTTCATTCTAACTTCGTGAATAAGGCGACTGGTGAATTTAATCCCCAGGCAAATTTTAGCATGACCTTTGCAGTCTCTAATATTCAGCCAGTTGTGGATTCCCAGGGCGTTGAACTTGATCCGAAGCAGCTTGAAGTTACAGTAATTGTTCCTTATTATGGCGGTAAGGTTGATATTATGAAGCTTCGCGCGAAGAATCCAAATGTAGTTAATGCTATTGAACAGTATTGGAGTACAGATGATACCTTTAAGGCAAATGGCCGTCTTGAGTGGTTCTCCAAGACTGAAAAGGTTCTTGAGGAAGTTGACTTCGGCGAGCCAATCGAGAAGCTCAAAACAACTAGTAGTAGTGATATTGTCATTACTGGTGGCTCTCAGGTTCCTCTTGATGGTGATTTCGCCTTTGACCAAGATGAACTTGTTGCCGCACTTAGAGAGAGAAAAGCTCGTCTTGAAGAGCAGAAGAACAAGCCAAAGAATAGAACGGCTCCGGCGCCCGCGCCCGCAAATTCTAGTTCTATACTCGCTGGCGAAGATTTGGGATTTTAATCCCAAGTCGGGAGGTGAAGTAAATGGCTATTGATATTTTATCTCTTGAGCCAAATGTTATTTCAAGAGATCTACGTGGAAAATATATTTTGTTAGCAGGCGCGCCTAAGATTGGTAAAACAACACTTTGTTGTCAATCAGATAAGGCTCTAATTTTAGCAACAGAAATTGGTACTAATGCCCAAGGTGGTGCAATGGTACAACCAATTCAGAAGTATTCAGACTTTAAGTTGGTTTTAAGACAGTTGGAAAATCCAAAAGCGAAAGAGAAATATTCTACGATTTGCGTGGATACTCTGGGGATACTCTATGATCTATGTGAACAATATATCTGCCAACAAAATGGTGTTACAAAACTTGGAGACGTTCCTTATGGCGCTGCGTATAGTCAACTATCTAAAGAATTTGAATCTTCTCTTAGAAAGATTACCATGATGGGGTATGGATTAATTATGACCTGTCATCTAAAGGAGTCTTATGATGATGATGGAAGATTATTAAGTGCAAAGCCCGATCTTAATAATCGCTGCTTAAAGATCACCAACGGCCTTGTTGATCTCATTGCAGTCATTACGCAGACATGGAATGAAAAAGGAGAAAGTGAACGTTGGATTCAGACGCGCGCGACTCCTACTATTTCTGCTGGTAGTCGTTTTAGATTCCTCGAACCCCGCATCCCCTTTGGTTTCCATGAATTAGAGAGTGCATTAGCAAAAGCTATTGATGAGGAAGAGAAGCACGGTGCGAAAGTCGTAGATGAGGCTCCTATTATTCAAACGGAAAAGATAGATTTCGAGAAAACGATGTCAGAAGCTCGTGAACTTTGGATTTCAAAAGTAAATGCCGCGCAGACAGATGAAGAAAAAGAAGCGATTGTTCGGGCTATGTCGAAAAAGGTTGAGCTAGTTTTTGGCAGAAAAATTAAACTATCGGAAGTTACTGAGGATCAAGCTGACTTGTTAGCTTTAGTCTTGATGGATTTGAAAACATTATAATCTGGTATTTTAAGACTTTTAAAAAAGAATATGCAAAGTGGTTTGAGGTGTAGATAAACTCTACACCTCAAATTTGCTATTTTCTCCAAAATATGATATAATTATTTTATAGAAAGGAGTGAAAATATGGCTCCACATATTGTAATGTGTCGTTTCTGTAAAGAAAGATTTAATGCAAAAAAAGATAGAGAGAATATTGATTGGGTTCAAAAGTCGAAAGGTTGGTATTATCATACAAGTTGTTATCAAAAAATGAGGTCGGAAAAAGATTCAACAAATGATATATGGAAAGACCGCATTTATGATTTCATCGCACATGACCTAAAAGTTTCATATAATTATTTTTTATGTGAACAACAACTCATTAATTTTGTAGAAAAAGATAGGATTGGAACCTATAAAGGGATTTATTTCGCACTCAAATACTTTTATGAAATTAAACATGGAGATTGGAATAAAGGAAATGGTGGGTTGGGTATTATTCCCTACATCTATAAAGATTCAACTGATTATTGGGTCGCGCGCGAAGAAAGAGAAAAAGGAATTTTAGCCGGAATTGAGCAACAATTAAAAGAAAAAGAAGTCTCTCCTGTTATAAAAGTTAAAAAGAGAAAATCTGAAAAAGAAAAAAGTAAGTGGAATTTGGAGGATATTTAATGACCGACAAGAATACAATAATTCAGATTTTTGGAAGCTTGATGAAAACTCCAAAGCTTTTGAGTCAGGTTGATAAGTATAGTATTACGCCAAGTGATTTTGAAACAAGATTTGAAAAGTTTATTTTTGTCGCAATCGATAATTTATATCGAAATGGCGCTGAAAGGATAAACCCAGTTGATGTTTCAAATTTTTTAGAGACAAACGCTTCTGGAAAAGTTATTTTTGAACAGAATAATGGTATTGAGTATTTACAGGATTGCGAGTTTTTGTCCGATGAAAATAACTTTCAATATTATTACACAAAGTTAAAGAAATTTAACCTGCTGCGCGATCTTCAAAAAATGGGAATTGATACTTCTGAATTTTATATTGAAGATTTAACACGACCACATGCATTTGACGTAAATAAAAAATTTGAAGAATTAACAATTAAAGATGTAGTTGATGCAACAAAGAAAAAACTTTTGAAAGTTGAAAAGGATTACATTCAAGACTCAAATGTTCAAAGCTGGGATTTGGCAGATGAAATTGATGATGTTATCGATGAATTTGGTGCGGAAGAAAATATTGGACTTCCAATTAATGGAGATATTCTATCTCCAATTTTAAATGGTGCTGAACTGGGTGCGCTTACTATCCGCAGTGGATCAAGTGGTTTGGGCAAGACAAGAGTGGCGGTAGCTGACTGTGCTAAATTGGCGTTTCCTTTTTACTTCGACTTGGAAAGTCAAAAATGGGTCAAGAGCGGTTCAAGCGAACCAACTCTCTTTATTATGACAGAACAGAAACCAGATCAAATCATTAAAATGTTTCTAGCTTATTTGAGTGGAATAAATGAAACAAAATTTCGTTTCAATGATTTGACTAATGAAGAAAAGAAGAGAATTGAAATTGCAAAAAAAATCATCAAAGATTTTAACAATGTAAAATTGATGAGAATACCTGACCCGTCAATCGAACAGTTAAAGCTAGCTGTTAGAGAAGAAGTTATTATGTCTCAAAGAAAGTATGTATTCTTTGATTATATTTTTGTCTCACCAGCTTTATTAGAAGAATTCCGAGGACATGGCCTTCGTAACGATGAGTGCTTACTTTTAATGGCGACCGCGCTAAAAGATTTGGCAATCGAACAAAACGTCTCAATCTTTACTTCAACACAGGTAAATGCGAGAGCTGATGATAATACAGAAATCAGAAATGAATCTTCATTAGCTGGTGGTCGTTCGACTATTAATAAAGCTGATAATGGTATGATTATGGCGCGACCCACAAAAGATGAAATTGATATTCTTACAAAAGATGGTACTTTATCTGGTGGAATTATACCGAATGTTGTAATAGATATTTTCAAAGTTCGTTCTGGTAACTGGAACCAAGTTAGAGTTTGGCGTTATTTTGATTTAGGTACGCTTCGTGTTAAAGACTTATTCGTAACGGACTCGCGCCTTATGCCAATTCAAAATCTTAATTTGTATAATTATGATTGGGAAATTACGAAAGAGGAAGAAAAATATTTAAAAGAAATAAATAAGAAAGGATAATAATGGATTATAAACAAATAATCGAAGAACTTTCTTGTGAGCAAGTAGAAAAAATTTTGGATAAATTAGATGTGCCGTGGGTTGATAAGGGAGAATACTTACTTTGCAAAACAGCCTGCCATAATATTGACTTAGAAGAAGCATCTTGGAAATTATATTATTATAAGAATACTCATTATTTTTATTGTTATACAAGTTGTGCAAGTATGAGTATTTTTAGATTTCTTGAACATTATTATGAGACGCGCGCGATTCCTTATGACTGGCATGAAGATGTTCTTAATTTTGTTATTAGCTATAATGAAAATTATTTTAAAGAAAATAATAATCTTGTTGTAAAGTATACTCCTCAAAGAGAAAAATTTGAACAGAAAAAAAATAGGCGTCAACTTCCAATATATCCAAATGGAATCATCAACGCTTTTGTAAAACGGTATCCAGTCGAATGGATTCAAGAAGGAATCAGCGTTAAAGCAATGGAAAAGTATCATATTCGTTTTTCAGAAGTTCAAAATAAAATTATTATTCCTCATTATAATGTAAATGGTGAATTAGTTGGAATTAGAGGGCGCGCGCTTGATAAATGGGAAATTGAGAATGTTGGAAAATATTTACCAGTCCAAGTTGAGGGTAAGTGGTATTCTCACCCGTTGAGCCTAAATCTTTATGGGCTTTTTGAAAATAAAGAGAATATCAAGAAATATAGTATTTGTTATGTATATGAAGCGGAAAAAAGTATACTTTTGTCTGAATCATTTTCATTTCCTAATTGCGGAGTAGCAGTCTGCGGCAGTCAGTTTAATAAATATCAAGTTGACTTACTTCTTAGATATTGTCAGCCAAAGGAAATTGTCCTCTGCTTTGACAATGAAGAAAAAGAAAAAGAAGATAAATATTTTAATAAGTTAATGGGAATTTGTAAGAAGTATAATAATTATTGTAATTTCTCATTTATTTATGATAGAAAAAATTTAACAAAGAAGAAAGATAGTCCTGTTGATAGAGGAGAAGAAATCTTTCGAGAATTAGTAAAGGAAAGAGTAAAGGTGAAGTAAAAAAGTGAAGTATAAACTAGTAAATGAAAAAATTACAGAAAATTATGGACGAAATCTACTTCGCGCGCGAGGTATTGAAAATATTGATCTATTTCTACACCCAGATCCAACTTGCCTTCAATCATGGGAAGATTTAGATAATATTAGTAAAAGCGCAGTAATGGTTTTAGATAGGATTCTAGATGATAAACCATGGGCCATAATCGTGGATTGCGACACTGATGGCGCCTGTTCTTTTGCAATTATCTATCAATATCTAAAAAGACTAAATCCAGAGAAAGAAATTAAATTTTTTATCCACACAGGAAAGCAACATGGTTTTTCTGATATGATGGATAACTTGATGGATACGGATTGGGGGCTAATAATCGCGCCGGACTCAGCCACCAATGACGGCCAATATATTGAACAATTTAATTGTCCAGTTTTAGTTTTAGATCACCACTTAAAAGAAGAAAGTTCAAAGATCCCTCTTAATATGTTCTTTGTAAATAACCAAGAGTCTCAATTTTATAAGAATAAAGATTTGTGCGGTGCAGGTGTAACTTGGCAATTTTGTAGAGCTTTAGATTATTATAGTCAAAACGATTGGGCAAAAGATTATATTGATTTATGTGCATTAGCAGAAATTGGTGATATGATGAGTGTTTTGAATTATGAAAATCAGTATCTAATTCAAACTGGTCTTCACAATATAAAAAATACGATGTTTAAAGTTCTATTAGATAAACAAGACTATTCAATGGGTGGAAAGATTAACCCAACTACTATTGCATTTTATATTGTTCCACTCATTAATGCAATGATTAGAGTTGGCTCACAAGAAGAAAAGGAAAGACTATATCGAGCTTTTGTTGAACCAAATGTGCTAGTAGATTGTCATAAACGTGGCGCGAAAGGTACTAAAGAGCGGCTTTGCGTAGAGAGCGCGCGTGAATGTACGAATGCAAAAGCAAAGCAAGACAGAGAAAAAGAAAAAATTGTTGAATCTTTGGAGATGAAAATTTTCAAACAAGACTTATTGGAAAACCAAATTCTTTTTGTTCCACTTGATAATGATGACGATTTTCCTCCCGAACTCAATGGGTTGTGCTCGATGGTCTTAGCTTCCAAATATCATAAGCCAACAATTATTGCAAGAGAAAATAGTGATGGCTTTTTTAGAGGAAGCGCGAGGGCTATGAGTAATACAGAATTAACTTCGTTTAAGAAGTATTTGGAAAACACTGGTTTATTTGAATATACTTTGGGTCGATAATTGTGGCCCGTAACACCTTTTCCGTTTCATCAACGGGGTCATTTTAATAAATGGCTAACGAGGAAGCCTCAGCACATAATGGTGGTGGTAATCTCGTGGGAAACTTGACTTAGAAAAAAGAAAAAGGAGGTGAAAAGGTGAAAAAAGCAATCTATAAAATAGAAAATAAAATCAATCATAAGATTTATATTGGACAAGCAAAAGACCCAAAAGTTAGATGGAGACAACATATCAATGGGAAGAACGAAAAAAATTGTCCAATCCATAGGGCTTTGAAAAAATATGGAGCAGAAAATTTTACATTTGAAATTTTAGGCTGGTTTGAGAATTATAACGAAAAAGAGCGAGAATATATTGTTCTATATAATGCAAAAGTTCCAAATGGATATAACATTCGAGCTGGTGGAGAAGAACCTCCTGTCCTAAAAGCAGAAAATAATCCAAATAGCGTTATTACGCAAGAAGTCGCCGATAAAGTTATACAAGACATATTGGACTGGAGAATTCCAGCTAAAACAATTATAAAGACTAGAAGGATTACTTCAGATATTTTTCGTCATATCAAAGAAGGCAATTCTTGGAGAAAAGAAGAGTTGATTTATCCACTTCGTCCGTCAGAAAAAGAATTGGACGAATATCGAGTATTATATATACAATGGCTTTGCTGTAGCTCTAATATCCCTCTAAATCATATTGGAGCAAAGGTTGGATGGAATAAGTCTTCTGCAAAAATGATAAATCAAGGGAATAACCATTTTGATGAACGACTAAAATATCCTATTCGGAACAATCGAGATTATAATAAAAAAATTCTAAGTCAAGAAACCTGTATCGACTATCTTCATTTTGAAGAGTAAGATAATTATTGATACGTTATCTGAAATGGGTGTTCATAGAAAAATTCTATGTAAAAAATAGTCAGAGCCTTTAGAAATAAGGGAATCATTGCACGATCAAGCTTTCGGTATTAGTATAGAGAATTCAAACCTTGAAAAGCTCTATGGAGTCTCAAATGAAGAACTCTCCAAAATTGATTTTGGAGAAAATATTTATGACGTAAATTTTATAGTCGGTGCCAACGACAGAAATCTTTCTTTTTTAATTGCTGATTTAAGTCAATATGAAGATTATTGTGGACAACAAAATCCAGAGCCACAAATTTGTGTTACCAATATTTTAATTTCTTCCAATGAAGTTTCAGTTATTGGAAAGAACAAAGATACTATAAGAATTGAAAAGAATGGGATTACGTATATAAAATTCCACGCAAAAGAATTAATTCAATCTTTACAAGAATATGATAAGATGAATTTGACGATTATTGGTAGGCCAAATATTAACGATTGGCTTGGTCATCTTACCCCACAGTTATTAATTACAGATATGGAGATTGAAGATGCAAGATTTTCCTTCTAACATTTATATTATTCCTACAGAAACCGGAAAATCAGTAAAAGTTTGTTTTGAACAAGAATTAATATCAGAAAAAGAAGCAGTTGAAAAGTTTACTTTTCTTATAGATAAAATAAAAGCGATGAATGAACCAGAAAATTTAAAAGAAAATTAATATTGTTTTCTTTAGAATACTATGATATAATATTATTAGAAAAAAGAAAGAGGTGATGAAAAGTAATGAGATTTGAAACACATAGCCACTCTCATTACTCGAATATCCGTCTAATTGACAGTATCAATAAGCCTCGTGATATGATATTAACCGCTTCAAAGTTAGGGTATGCTGGCCTCGCATTAACCGATCATGAAGCTCTTTGCGGTCATGTTGAATGGCTTCAACTAGAACAAGAACTAAAAAAGAAAAATCTTATTGCCAAAGATTTTAGATGCGTGCTTGGTAATGAAATTTATCTTACGGAAACTAGAGAACCAAAACAAAAATATTGGCACTTTCTATTGATTGCTAAAAATACAGAAGGTCATCGCGCACTACGTGAACTTTCTTCTCAAGCTTGGCTTAACGGTTATACAGAGAGAAGAATGGAACGAGTTCCAACGCTGAAAACTGAACTGGAAGAAATTGTAAAGCGTTTTCCAAACTCTTTAATTGCAGATAGTGCCTGTCTTGGCTCAGAGTTAGATGCTCTCGTTCTAGCACTTGACGATGCTGAAAAACAAAATAACAAAGAACTAATCCTCGAAAAGAAAATTAAAATTGATAAGTTTCTTCGTTGGTGTATTTCACTTTTTCACGATGATTTTTATATTGAAATTGCTCCTGGTATCTCATCTGATCAAAAGCGTTTCAATCGTCGAGTAAAGTCCATTGCAAAATTTTATGGTTTAAAAATTGTTATGGGGACTGACGCTCACTATCTTACTTCTGATTACCGAGAAATTCATAAAGCTTTTCTTAATTCAAAAGACGGCGAGCGTGAAGTTGATAGTTTTTATCATGATGCACATTTCATGTCTGATGAAGAAGCCTATGAGAATTTGAAAGATATTTTTTCAAAAGAAGAATTTAATGAGATGTGCGCGAACTCATTAGAAATTATGAATAAAATTGGAACTTATGATATTTTTCATAATCCAATTATTCCAGAAGTAAAAGTTTACCCCCCAAAAAAAGAAGAAGATGAAAGCTTAGCCAGATATAAAACACTTTATAAATTAAAAAATAGTGATAATCCGCAAGAAAGAGAATGGATTAGTCAGTGTTTATTTTCATTAAAAGAGAAAGAAATTGATGATAGTATTCATTATGAAAGACTAGAACTTGAAGCAAGTATTCTTTCTTATATTAGTGAGAAGTTAGGAAATTGCTTGTATTCATATTTCAATACTTTTAAGCATTATATTGACTTATTTTGGGAATGTGGTTCTATTGTTGGCCCAGGTCGAGGGAGTGCTGGCTCTTTTTTAAGTAATTATCTTTTAGGAATTACTCAAATTGATCCAATAAAATGGAATCTTCCTTACTTTAGATTTTTGAATAAGGATAGAGCGGAACTTCCTGATATAGATCTCGATCTAGCTCCATCTAAAAGACCCCTTGTCTTTAAAAAGATTAGAGAAGAAAGAGGAGAATTAAATGTTCTCCAAGTTGCGACTTTTGGTACAACTTCTTCTAAATCGGCGATTGCCTCAGCTTGCAGAGGGTATCGAAGTGAAGAATATCCAAAAGGAATTGACGTTGATGTTGCTACTTATCTTTCCAGCTTAATTCCAGTTGAAAGAGGTATTGTTTGGAGTCTTTCTGAATGTTTTAATGGAAATGAAGAAAAAGGAAGAAAACCTGTTAAAGAATTAGTCTTTCAATTTGAAAAATATCCTGGATTGAAAGAAATTGCTCTTGGCATTGAAAATCTAGTAGTAAGACGCGGGCAACATGCTTCGGGTGTCATTTTATATAATAATTCTCCTTTTGAAACTACGGCAATTATGAGAAGTCCAAATGGAGATATGACTACTCAATATGATCTTCACCGAGCAGAGCTTGCAGGAGATGTAAAATTCGATTTCTTAGTGACGGATATCTGTGATAAATTAGCAGTTGCTTTGAACCTCTTAATTGATAATGGATATTTTAATAAAGGAATGTCTCTTAGAGAAATCTATAATAAATATCTTCATCCTCAAGTTATAAATCTAAAAGACGAAAGAATTTGGAAAGCTCTTGAAGAAGGCTCAGTACAAGATGTTTTTCAGTTCAATACTGCTATCGGTATTCAAACTGCGCAAGCAATTAAACCTCATAATCCAGCAGAAATGACTTCAGCGAATGCTCTTATGAGATTAGTTGCTCCGGAAGGAGAAGAAAGACCTTTCGATAGATATGTTAAATTTAAAAATGATATTTCTTTGTGGTATCAAGAAATGGATAATTATGGTTTAACAAAGGAAGAACAAAAAATTCTTGAACCTTATTATAAAAGAGACTATGGTGTTCCTGCTTCACAGGAACAATTAATGCTAATGGTTATGGATCCTAAGATTTCTCACTTTACATTAGCAGAGTCTAATCAATGTAGGAAAGTACTCGCTAAACTTTTTGGCGCAAACTGATATTTATATTAGTTTGAAAAAGAGGGCAAAATCGGAAAAAGCTAAAGTTAGAATAAATAGAGAATATATTTCCAAAAAGGAGGTGAAAAAAATGCTTACTATAGAAGAAGCCGAGAAAATTTTTTATAAGATCTGTTTTGAGAAAAAGACTTATAAAATTTTAGAAAAAGAAATGAGTTTGGGTTCAGGAAAACTTTTTTCTGAAATGAAAAAGTTCAGAGGACATTTTAAAATTAGAGAAAATGAAAGATATTGTAAGCTCACTTATCTTCGATATAAATATGGAGAAGAAATAAAAGAAAAATATCTAAAAGGAATTTCAACAATGACCCTGGCAAAAGCATATTCTTACAATGACCACGGAATTGCCCAACTCCTTGAAAGTATGGGAATTGAAATTCGTTCAGTGGGTTATATTGGAAAAACTTCTCAAGATATTTTTTCTAAAATAGATAATAGAGAAAAAGCTTATACCATCGGGCTAATAACTGCTGACGGGTCAGTCAATAAAAAAGGAAATCTTACTATTTGCCTCACAGAAAGTGATAAATATCTATTAGAAGAAATAAATGAAAAAATTTTTCTTTCCACCGGAACAATTTTTCTCTCTCATAAAGAGGATGTTCGTCCTAGAGCAGTTTTATCTGTCAATGGGAAAAAACTTTGTTCAGATTTAGAAAAATATGGAATAGTTCCTAATAAAACCTATACTTTATTATCTATTTCAGATTTAATTCCAGAAGAATATTATCCCGATTATATTAGAGGATTATATGACGGAGATGGAGTCTGTAGTAAGAATAACAATACTTTACGAATTGGTTATTGCTCTCATAATATTGAATTTACGACTTCTTATAGAGATTATCTCTGTGAAAAGCTTAAAATGAGGAAAAATAAACTTTTCAATACCGGAGGATGTTGGCAATGCAGTTGGGGAGCAAGAGCAGATCTTGAAAAATTTTATTCTTTTATTTATAATTCTTCTGATTTATTTCTAAAAAGAAAAAAAGAAAAATTAGAAAACTACTTATTCTAACAATGCTGATTCCGAGGTAAGTATATTGTAAAAAAATATACCACCGTAACGCATAGAAATTGAACCTTTATCTCTTTTACTTGAAAAGGGAAAAGAATATAATATTTCCACGAGTGCCCTCTAATAAAAAAAATATATGCTAAACTGGGCCAGAAGAGACTGGCCGATGAAAATGAGGGAAACCTCCAGAGCGCAAGATAAAAAGCTTGCGGATAATAACTATTTGAAAAAGAAAATAAAGGAAATTCCAGTTATTCAAGAAAAATTCCTTTCTCAATGTCCTTCTAAAAAACTTGGAGCTTACTGCTGGAAAACAATGATGAAGCCTCAAATGTCCTACTCGTTTAGTGAAGTTCATGCGCTTCTTTATTCTTTTATTGGTATTCAAACTCTTGTTTTAGCAACTAAATTTCCAATTATTTACTGGAATACAGCTTGTTTAATTGTAAACTCACAGTCGATTGAGGAAGAAAATGTTGAAGAAAATTCTGATATAAGTTGTTCAGAAGAAAATATTGATGAAGAATTAGAAGATATAGAAACAGAAGATGAAGAAGAAATTCCGAAGAAAAAAGAGAAGAAAAAACAAAAAACTGTCAACTATGGTAAGGTTGCCGCGGCGATTGGTAAAATGGTAAGTTCGGGTATTACAGTGTCACCGCCAGATGTTAATCAATCAAGTTTTACTTTTTCTCCAAATGAAAAAGAAAATTTAATCCGTTATGGTTTAAGAGGTATTACAAAAATCGGTGAAGACCTCGTAAAAAATATTATTACAAACCGTCCTTACTCCTCCATTCAAGATTTTCTCTCAAAAGTAAAAATTAACAAAACACAAATGATAAATCTAATTAAGTGTGGCGCTTTTGATTCTTTTGGAAAAAGAGAAGATATTATGGAAGATTATGTAAATTTAATTAGTGACACAAAATCTGTTCTAAATCTTAGAAATATGCAAATGCTAATTAACTTCAATTTAATTCCAGATGATTTTGATATGGTTCGCCGCGTCTTTAATTTCAATAAGTATTTAAAAAAGTTCAAAGTTGATAATGTATTTCTTATCGATAATATTGCAATGAATTTTATTGATAAAAATTTCAACATTGATAATCTCCAAGAGGACAATCGCGCCGAGTCTGGTTTTGCAATTCTCCAAACTAAATGGAAAAAGATTTATGATAGTTATATGAATAAAATTCGCCCATATATTAAAGACCACAACAAAGAGTTGCTTGATGCAGTAAATAATCGCTTAACAGCAGAAGTTCGTGAAAAATATACTCTTGGTTCCATTAGCAAATGGGAAATGGATTCTGTTTCATGTTATTTTCATGAACACGAACTAAAGAATGTCGATTATAGCTATTATGGCTTTTCAAATTATTTTGAACTTCCAGAGAATCCAGAGGTCGATACAATCCTAAATATTCGTGGAAAGAAAATTCCTCTCTTTAAAATCCATCGAATTTGTGGTACAGTTTTGGACAGAGATAAACTAAAGAAAACAATTACTTTACTTACAAGAGAAGGAGTTGTAACGGTTAGGATTTTTGGAGATGTCTTTAATCATTATGACAGACAAATTTCCGAACGCGGCGCGGATGGGAAAAAACACGTTATTCAGAAGAGTTTCTTTTCAAGAGGTAATAAAATTATTGTAACGGGTATTAAAAGAGAAGATTCTTTCCAAGGCAAAAAATATAAGTCAACTCCATATCATTTAGTAGAGTTGATTAAAGATATTAAAAGTGACGGGACTCTTATAACAGAAGAACGGTTGGAGGTTGATTAAATGGGAACGATAGGGGTTTTTGATTATGATTTTTTTACGTATCCAAATGTCGTTCCTAATCTAGAGTGCGCAAAGCTTCTGGGATTTTATCGAAAGAAAAGAGAGATTGCTGTTCTGGCCCCTAAATTTGAGCCAGAACGCTTTTCTCAATTTTTTATACGAAAGGAATATGATGATGGTATCTATCCAAAAGAATGGTTTAAGGATGGAATAGTATACGGTGGCAGAGCCTTTACCAAAAATCAATATCAACCATTGTCTTTAGAAATAGAGCACACTGATCCAGACTTCTCATCTTATTCGAGTTATATTGATAACTTTAATACTTATTTTAATAAGCTAACTCAAAATAGAGATAAGCTTGCAATACAAAGGCTGTTGAAGTCGCGCCATCTACGTTTGTCCTTAGACGAAAAAACTATTGATCCTTTTTGGCTTAATAAAAAGATTGAAGATAATAACACGCCAGGTTTTATCTTCCATGATTATAATTTAGGCGAAATAGAAGGCGCCTTTAACTGGGCTAAGAAAAGAGCTTTTAGTCGTTATACGAAAAATGAAAAAGAAAAACCTTATAAAATAGGAACGAAATATCCAATTACAACTTCAAGTGAAGAAGATTTTTTTAATTGGTTATCACTTCCGGGAATAAGTGATTTCTCTTATGTTCAATTTAATGGTTTTTTGTCAAGAGAAGGTCTTGAAAAAATTGATAGTTTCACTCCATCTAATAAAAATAGGATTATTTATAATCCAGTCTATGGTTGCTCATCGGAGAACGATTTTCTTAAAAATAGATTATTAGAATTTTATGAACAAGTTTTATTTTTGCGAAGAAACTCAAAAGAAATTTCTCTTATATATGAAGAAAAAAATATTCAATCAGAAGATTTAGAAAAGTTTATAAAATTTCTTAATTTATATCTCCATCTTGGTGCTCATAAAGTAAAAGGTGAAACATATACTTTGACTTCTTATATTAAAATATTAAAGAAAAGGGGAGTTCTTCCATTGAGAGGAATTGATGAAATTTTCTTGCGCCAATACTACCAAAAAATAAGAGAAGTAAATTATGAATGTTTTAAATTATTCTATGAAAGAGAGGCTTAATATGACAAATCTAGAAATTAAAGAAAAGATTGATATAAATAACAAAATTATCGAAGATATTATGAACCCAGGTAAATTTGTTCTTAATAATACGGTATATGAACTTCTTCAAGAAAATAGAAAACTACAAAATGCCTGTAAGCACCATTTTGTAAATGGCTATTGTGAATATTGTTATTTGGAGGAAACTCTATGAATATAGTTCTTTATACTACTCATTGTCCTAAATGCAAAGTTCTAGAACAGAAGTTAAAAGATAAGAAAATAGAATATTGTATTTGTGAAGATATTGATAAGATGGCGCGACTTGGCATTGAAAGTGTTCCTGTTCTTGGAATTAATGAAAATTTAATTGACTTTGGGCGCGCGATTAGATGGATTAATTCTTTGGAGGAATAAAATGGCGACAATAAATATTAAATTAAATAAAAATTTTACGACGCAGCTAAACAAGCTAATGACAAATTATGGTGAAGAATTTGCAAAAATTAACGGTCTTTCTGATGACCAATTAAATTTTACCGCTTTTATTGATAACTTTATTGATAGCTCTACAGTTGCGGATGCATCTGTTGATGGCAATGCTAATGTTGGTCATAAAGATATTATTACAATGATAAACGAAATGCCAAAAGCGCATCAAAAACTTTTGGCTTTAAATAAGATCTATTATGAAATGAATAAAAAATATGGTTTTAAAGATGCTAATAAATGGCTTGAACTTGAATGGAGCAAAGCTCTTGGACTTCATGACGCTCATAGCGCTACACTATTACCTTATTGTATAAAACCAGAAGAGTGCTGTACTTATCTCTTAAATGGGAAAACAGTTTATGCTAATTTTAAACAAATTTATAAAATGCTGACTGAGCCAGAAGAAATTAGTATAGATGGTATTTATTTTAAAAGGCCAGAAAATTTAGCTGTTCAAGATTTGAAAGATGGAAAATTAATTTGGAGTAGAGTCTATTGTATTAGTAAAAAAACAACTTCGGAATCAATGAGATATATTAAAGGAGTAAATGGCTTTGACTTAATTACCACTGAAAATCATAAGTATATTTTAGAAAAAACTGATGTTGCTGCAAAAGATTTAACTTTAAATGATGAAGTGAGAACTATTTGTCAACATAATTTAACTAATAGTATGTATTCTTATAATGGCCTAGCTCTAACGCCTGAAATTGGTTGGCTGATTGGAATGTATCTGTCTGAAGGATACAATCAAAGAGGACAATTAACTATTTGTCAGTCCAAAGAAAAGAATGAAGAAATTTATAATAAAATTCTTGAAATTTTAGAAAAAAATAACATGCCATATACTATTTATGAAGGAAAAGGCATTAGATTAAAAAATGGAGATAATAATTGGGAAAGAAAAATCTTAACAATCGCACAAGGAAACTATGCTTGGGAAAAATGTCTTTGCCCAGATTATATTCATTTTAATTATGAATTTTTAAAGGGTATTCTGGCAGGTATTGTAGATGGAGATGGAACAATCAATCAAAATAGACAAGTAATGATTAGAATGACCTCACGCACTCTCATCAACCAAATAAAAAATATTGGGCATCATTTTGGAGTTTATTTTTCAGGTAATATTCCTTATATTCAAAAACAAAAAGGAAAAATTCAGCAGCGACATATTATTTATTCCGCTTCAGCAAATATGAATCAAAACAAAGACTGGTTTTTAACTTTTAATTCTATTAAAATAAAAAATCTCTATACTGAATTTAATTATCATACCGATCAGATAGTTGGAATGATTTTTAATGATGGTTTTGTACCTATTAAAAATAATGAGGAGATTATCGAGCCAGACGCCACCGTTTTTGATTTATCAACTGAAACTCATCATTTTCTTTGTAATGGTATTCAAGTTCATAATTGTTTTGCTTACGACCTAAAAGATTTAGCCGAAAAGGGTTTGTTCTTTATTGAAAATTTTAATGCTAAGCCACCACAGCATCTTACTACTTTTGTTGATTTTGTAAAAGAGCATTGTTCTTTTTGTTGTAATCATTCTGCTGGCGCGGTAGCCTATCCAAACTTAATTCCTTATATGTATTATTTCTGGAAAAAGGACATCAAAAATAATTATTTGGGTCTAACAAAAGAAAATGGCGAGCAGTTTGCCCTACAACAAATTCAAAGATTAATTTATGCTTTAAATCAACCATTTTTAAGAAATTCTATTCAATCTGCTTTTACAAATGTAAATTTTTTCGATCATCCTTATTTTGAAGCCATTTTTGGCGGTGCACAATTTCCAGATGGTTCTTATATGATTGACGATGAAGAAGAAATTATTGAATTTCAGAAGCTTTTCCTGAAGGAAATGTCTCAAATTCGTTCCCAGAATGTTATGACTTTTCCCGTTAGTTCTATTTCACTTCTTGTGGACAAAAATAAGAATTTTGTAGATGAAAAATTTGCAAAAGAAGTTTGTGAAATTAACAGAAAATGGAATGATAATAACTGGTTTATCGACGACACCGTAACTAGTCTAAGTAGTTGCTGTAGACTTAAGAACAACTTTGAAGAACTTGGTTATATGAATAGTATTGGCGGCGCCGCACTAAAAGTTGGCTCTGTAAAAGTATCTACTATAAATCTTGCGAGAATTGCTTATGAATCTTCAAATGAGCAAGAATATCTAACAATTTTAAGAGATAGAATTGAAACCAATCTCAAGCTCTTAGATTGCCAACGTCACATTATTCAAAGAAATATTGAAAAAGGTCTTCTTCATAATTTTGATTGTAAATTAATTGAAATGAAATATCTCTATTCAAGTATTGGTATTCTTGGTCTTTTTGAAACAATGAAGAAATTTGGTTACACTTATCTTGATGAATTCGGTAATACTTATTACAAAGATGAAGCTTACACTTTTGGTCAAAAAATCTTCAAATTAATTCATAATGTAAAAGATGCCTTTATTGTAGACAAAGATTATCATATTAATCTAGAAGCAGTCCCTAAACATTAACTGGGGACATAATAGATAATCAATAAACTATTATTAGAAAATTTCCTCTGATTGACTTGGAATTCCCCAACGGGGAAGACAGGGCGGAAGTTTAAATACACCGTGAACGACTAAGTGAGGAAACACCATTTTGATGGTGATGCGATAGTCTGAACTCGATTATAATCAAAATCGAGAGTTAAGTTTAACGACTTAACCGCCATACCAACTCATTTGAAGAGTATAAAAAGGAGAACAATAATGAATAATATTAAAAATAGTAGTGGAAAAATAATTGGTTATACAGATGTTACAGATGACTGTATAATAATAAATAATAATACTAAGCCACTTCTTAAAATTACTGATAATTTTCTAATACAAGCTGTTAAAAATAAAAATCGTAGTTCTGAAATACTAATTAAATTGTATGACAAATATTACTTAAATTGTGGAGAAATAGCTTCTTTATATGAAGTTTGCTATTCTAATATTAATAAAGAACTAAAAACTTTGTCAACTAAAACGACTCCTAAAGCTGGTAGAAGAAATCGCTCTTATGGAAAAAAACAAACAGATAAAACTAAACAAAAAATTTCTTCAAGTTTAGTTGATTTTTATACTATTCATACAATGGTTCCATATGAAAGAACCCCAGAAGTACGAGAAAAAGTTTCCAAAAAATTAAAAGAATATTATAAGAATAATCCACAAAATCAGCAGCC
>OGUN01000681.1_pt1 | contig 28330 bp, 27 predicted proteins | sample 1553621 | NCBI WGS metagenome assembly OGUN01 (sample SAMEA2580300, study PRJEB22360) | human gut metagenome | biome: human gut; feature: human-associated habitat; material: faeces | place: Denmark | collected 2008/2010
CCCGCCCCCCCCGCGTAGCGCCGCCTTTGCGCCATCTGGGTATTTACGCCTACCGCCGCGACTTCCTTGAAAACTATGTGCGCTGGGCCCCGACCCCCCTGGAACAGACGGAATCCCTGGAACAACTGCGCGCACTGGAAAACGGGGCCAGAATCCGGGTCATCCTGACGGACCACGTCAGTGTGGGCGTGGATACGCCGGAACAGGCGGAACAGGTGGAACAAATCTTATTAAACATACACTAGGAAGCAAATCATGAAATATATCTTCGTCACAGGCGGTGTTGTCTCCTCTCTCGGCAAAGGCCTGACCGCCTCCTCCCTTGGCCGCCTGCTCCGTAGCCGCGGCATCAAGGTTTTGCAGCAGAAGCTCGATCCGTACATCAACGTGGATCCGGGCACGATGAATCCTTTCCAGCACGGTGAGGTCTATGTCACCGAAGATGGCGCGGAAACCGATCTCGACATCGGCCACTACGAGCGTTTCCTCGACGTGTACCTGAGCCAGAAGGCCAACGTCACCACCGGCCAGATCTATCAGGAGGTGCTGCGCAAGGAACGCGCCGGCGAATACCTCGGCCAGTGCGTGCAGGTCATCCCTCACATCACCAACGAAATCAAGTCCCGCATGCGCGCGCAGGCGTCCGATGACGTCGACGTGATCATCACCGAAATCGGCGGCACCATCGGCGAGCCTGAACCCCCGCAGCGTCCACGGCGGAACCGTCGGCGACATTGAATCCCAGCCGTTCCTGGAGGCCGCTCGTGAAGTACGCCGCGACCTGGGCGCCGAAAACTGCATGTTCGTGCACGTCTCCCTGGTGCCGTACATCGCCGCCGCGCATGAGCTCAAGACCAAGCCGACCCAGCATTCCGTCATGATGCTGCGCCAGCTCGGCATCTCCCCGGACGCGCTCGTGCTGCGTTCCGACCGGCCGCTCAACCAGTCCATCAAGGACAAGATCTCCCTGATGTGCGACGTGGACTCCGAAGGCGTCGTCAACTGCGTGGACGCTCCGAGCATCTACGACGTGCCGAAGACCCTGTTCGACGAAGGCCTCGACGCCTACGTGGTGCGTGAACTCGGCCTGCCGTTCCATGACGTCGACTGGGACGAGTGGGAGGACCTGCTCGAACGCGTGCACCATCCGAAGCACGAGCAACGTGGCCATCGTCGGCAAGTACATTGCCCTGCCGGACGCCTACCTGTCCGTCACCGAGGCCATCAAGGCCGGCGGCTTCGCCAACTGGGCCAAGGTCAACGTCAAGTGGGTGGCCGCCGACAAGTGCGCCACCGAAGAAGGCGCCGCGGCGGCCCTCGACCAGGTCGACGGCATCGTGATTCCGGGCGGCTTCGGCATCCGTGGCATCGACGGCAAGATCGGCGCCCTGCGTTACGCCCGCGAGCACAAGCTGCCGGCCCTCGGCCTGTGCCTCGGTCTGCAGTCCATGGTCATCGAATACGCACGCGATGTCCTCGGCATCACCGACGCGAACTCCTCCGAATTCGATCCGGATTGCGCCAACCCGGTCATCGCCACCATGGAAGAGCAGAAGGACATCGTCGCCGGCAAGGGCGACATGGGTCACACCATGCGTCTGGGCTCCTACCCGGCGGAACTGGAGGAAGGCTCCATTGTCGCCGAACTGTACGGCACCACGCATGTCACCGAACGCCACCGCCACCGTTACGAGGTGAACGTGGCATACAAGGATCGTCTGCGCGAAGGCGGTCTGGTCATCTCCGGCCAGAGCCCTGACGGCGAACTCACCGAATTCGTCGAACTGCCGCGCGAGGTGCATCCGTTCTACGTGGCCACCCAGGCCCATCCGGAATTCAAGTCCCGTCCGACCAAGCCGCATCCGCTGTTCGCGGGTCTGGTCAAGGCCGCTCTGGACCACCAGCAGGCGCGCTGAGACGATTTGAGCGCATAAGCTCGATTCATCGCAAAGCGGAAGACCGAATCTGCATGGTCTTCCGCTTTTTTGTAAGGCAAATCACGGGCGAATACTGTCGAATTTCGAATAAGGTCTAGTGTTTCGCTGTGTGTTCTGTTAGGTTGTCATAGGTATCAATGAGTGAATGGAGGCAGCGTACGGTGGCAGAGAACCAAGCGTCCAACGCCGCGGCCGACGTGGAGATGAGCCAGTATGTGGCTGATCGCACGCGCGTGAACGAAGACAAGATCAAGCAGGATGACGAGATCATCGAGCAATTCGGTGACTACAACTACGGTTGGCACGATACGGACTTCGCCGGCGAGGCGGCGAAGAAAGGCATCGACGAGAACGTCGTGCGTGCCATCTCCGCCGACAAACACGAGCCGGAATGGATGCTGGAAAAGCGATTGGAAGGGTATCGCGATTTCATCAACCGTCCAATGCCGCAGTGGGGCGTCGATTTGAAGGACTTCGACGCCGACGATTTCAAGTACTACGTCAAGCCGATCGACAAGCAGGCCACCACTTGGGAGGAACTGCCCGACGAGATCCGCTCCACGTACGACAAGCTCGGCATTCCGGAAGCGGAAAAAAGCAGACTCGTCTCCGGCGTCGCCGCGCAGTACGAGTCCGAGGTCATCTACAATTCAATCCAGAAGGATCTCGAAGAGCAGGGCGTCATCTTCGTCGACACCGACACCGCCGTGCAAAAGTACCCGGAACTCGTCAAGAAGTATTTCGGCAAATGCATTCCGAGCAACGACAACAAATTCTCGGCATTGAACACCGCCGCATGGTCGGGCGGCTCGTTCGTATACGTGCCGAAGGGCGTGCACGTGGACATCCCGCTGCAGGCATACTTCCGCATCAACACGCCGAACATGGGACAGTTCGAACGCACGCTGATCATCGCTGATGAAGGCTCCTACGTGCATTACGTGGAAGGCTGCACCGCGCCGATCTACTCCACCGACTCGCTGCATTCCGGCGTGGTGGAGATCTTCGTCGAGCCGCACGCCCGTGTGCGTTACACCACCGTGCAGAACTGGTCGAACAACGTGTACAACCTGGTGACGCAGCGCGCCTACGTGCGTGAGGGCGGCACCATGGAATGGGTGGACGGCAACATCGGCTCGAAAGCCACCATGAAGTATCCGGCATGCATCCTCGCCGAGCCGTATGCGAAGGCCAGCACCATGTCGTTGGGCTTCGCAGGCAAGGGCCAATATCAGGACACGGGCGCGAAGATGATTCACCTCGCCCCGCATACCAGCTCCACCATCGTGGCGAAGTCGATTTCCCGTGGCGGCGGACGTTCCGCATACCGTGGCCTCGTCAAAATCGTCAAGGGCGCGGAAGGGTCCTCCAATTCGACGGTCTGCGACGCTTTGCTCGTCGACGAATTCAGCCGTTCCGACACGTACCCGCATGTGGATGTGCGTGAGGACAACGTCTCCATGGCGCATGAGGCCACCGTTTCCAAGGTCTCCGAAGACCAGCTGTTCTATCTGATGAGCCGCGGCCTGTCCGAAGACGAGGCCATGGGCATGATCGTGCGCGGCTTCGTCGAACCGATCAGTCGCGAGCTGCCAATGGAATACGCGCTCGAATTGAACCGTTTGGTGGAATTGCAGATGGAAGGATCGGTGGGCTGATCACCATGGCACAAACTCAGGAAATCAACATCCCCGTCGCGGATCCGTCCGATCCCTACGCGAATCCGGCGGCCATGCCGTCATCCGCGGACCGCGCTCCACGCTCATTCGACATCGAAGCGTTCGCCAAGCCGGACCGCAAACAGGAGGACTGGCGCTACACGCCGATAGAGCGCATCGAGGAGTTCTTCGATGTGTTCGAACCATCCAATGAAACGCAGGTCACCGTTTCCATGATTGACGGGTCGCCGCTTGCCGAAGGCGTCACGTATGCCGAAGGCACGGTGGGGGATACCGGCACAGGCATCGTCTCCAAGCCGAACGACCGCGTGTCCGCAGTCGAATGGAATTCCGGCAAACGCGCTGGAATACTGACCATCGACGGTGAGATCGACCAGCCGGTGCTCGTCAAAATGCATGGCACCGGCAGGGACCTTGACGCGTTCCACCTGTCGATCATCGCAGCCGACCGCGCCCATGCCGACGTGGTCGTCGAACATGACGGCGACGCACGTCTCGCCGAAGGCGTGGAAATCACCACAGGCAAGGACTCCCACATTTCCACCACCTTCATCCAGGAATGGAACAAGGACTCCAAACACGTCGGCAACCAGCGCATCCACGTGGGCGAGGAGGCGTCCCTGCGCCATTCCGTGGTCACCCTCGGTGGTGATGTCGTGCGCATTCGCATGGACCAGGACTTCGGCGGCGAACAGGGCGACCTCAACATGCTCGGCATCTACTTCGTGGACCCGGACGAGCATATCGAACACCGCACGATGGTGGTGCATAACCATCCCGAATGCAAGAGCCGCGTGGTCTACAAGGGCGCGCTCGACGGCAAGGGAGCGCACTCCACATGGGTCGGCAACGCGCTGATCGAGCCTACCGCGCCGGGCACCGACTCCTACGAGCTCAACCGCAATCTGGTGCTCACCCCAGGTGCCATCGCCGATTCCGAGCCGAATCTGGAAATCGAAAACGGCAACATCATCGGTGCCGGCCACGCCTCATCCGTCGGACGATTCGACGACGAAGAGCTGTTCTACCTCGAATCGCGCGGCATCTCGGAAAACGAGGCACGCAAGCTCGTGGTGCGTGGCTTCTTCGGCGAGCTCGTCGAGGAAATCGGCATTCCGGCGATTTCCGAGCATCTTACGAACGTCATCGACAAGCGCCTGGCCCGCGGCGAAAGCGACGCGATCGCACAGGTATTGGAAGAGAAATAATCGTCAGGAGAAACCATGTCAACCCTTGAAATCAAAGATCTGTACGCGCACGTCGAAACCAAGGACGGCATCAAGCCGATCCTCAAAGGCGTGAACCTGACCGTCAACTCCGGTGAAACCCATGCCATCATGGGCCCCAACGGTTCCGGCAAATCCACCCTGGCATACACGCTGGCCGGCCACCCGAAGTACATCGTCGACTCCGGCCAGGTGCTGCTCGACGGCGAGGACATCCTCAAGATGACCCCGGACGAGCGAGCCAAGGCGGGCATCTTCCTGGCCATGCAGTACCCGGTCGAAGTGCCGGGCGTGTCCATGACCAACTTCCTGCGCACCGCCAAAACCGAAGTGGACGGCAAGGCGCCGGCCATCCGTACGTGGACGAAGGAACTGTCCGAAGCCATGAAGCGGCTCAAGATGGACCCGAAGTTCGCCACCCGTTCCGTGAACGAAGGCTTCTCCGGCGGTGAGAAGAAGCGCGCGGAAGTGCTGCAGCTCGAACTGCTCAAGCCGAAGTTCGCCATCCTCGACGAAACCGACTCCGGCCTCGACGTCGACGCGCTGCGCATCGTTTCCGAAGGTGTGAACCGTGCCAAGGAAGCCAACCAGTTCGGCATCCTCATGGTCACCCACTACACCCGCATCCTGCGTTACATCAAGCCGGACATCGTGCACGTGTTCGCCGACGGCCACTTCATCAAGACCGGCGGTCCGGAACTCGCCGACGAGCTTGAGGAGACCGGCTACGACGCATACCTGCCGGAAGGCTCCGATTCGGAAAGCGCATTGGCATGACCGATTTCGCAGCGATCCGCAGCCAATTTCCGATTCTCGACCAGGAAATCCACGGCCATCCGCTGGTATACCTCGATTCCGCCGCGACATCGCAGAAGCCGCAGTGCGTGATCGACGCGGAATCGGACTTCTACCGCACCATCAACGCCGGAGTGCACCGAGGCGCGCATGAGCTTGCCGCGCGTAGCACCATGGCGTTCGAGGATGCGCGCGCCAAAGTGGCCAAGCTGGTTGGCGCCAATTCGGCGGAAGGCGAAGAGGAGATCGTCGTCACCGCCGGCGCCACCGCAGGACTGAACCTGTTGGCCACCGCATTCGGCAACGCATCGCTTGGACGCGGGGGAGAGGCCGCCAAGCGTTTCGCGTTGAAACCGGGCGATGAGATCGTCGTCACCAAGGCGGAACACCATTCCGTGCTGCTGCCGTTCCAGGAACTTGCGCTGCGCACCGGCGCCACGCTCAAATGGTTCGACTTGGACGAGGAAGGCCGTGTGCGTTCCGACACCGCGAACGAAGTAATCACCGACCGCACGAAGATCGTTGCCGTCACGCATGTGGGCAATACCACAGGAGCGATTACCGACATCGCGCCGATTATCCGCCGCGCCCACGAGGTGGGTGCCGTGTTCGTGCTCGACGCATGCCAGTCCGTGCCGCACCTCAAAGTGGATTTCCACGCTTTGGACGTCGACTTCGCCGCATGGAGCGCCCACAAAATGTATGGCCCGACCGGCGTCGGATTCCTCTATGGCAAGCGTGAAATGCTTGAGGCATTGCCTCCGGCCAATTTCGGCGGATCCATGGTGGAGCTTGCCTGGATGGACCAGGAAGCCCAGTACATGGAGCCTCCCGCACGATTCGAAGCGGGCACGCAGCCGGTGTCGCCGCCGAATGGCTGATGAACATCGGCATGGAAAACCTCGAGGCGCACGAACGCACCATCACCGACGAACTGCTCAAAATGGGCGATATCGACGGCATCCGAATCCTCGGACCCCGCTCCAACAAGGAGCGCATCGGTACCGTCGCGTTCGAAGTCGAAGGCGTGCACCCGCACGACGTCGGCCAGTTCATCGACGCGCAGGGCATCGCCATCCGCGTCGGACACCACTGCGCGCAGCCGGTGCACCGCCACTTCGGCGTGTATGCCTCCAACCGCGCGTCCAGCGGCATCTACAATTCGGTCGAAGACGCGCAGGCCCTCATCGAGGCGCTCGGCAAAGTTCGTCCGTTCTTTGGAGTTGAGTAACGAAATATGAGTGATTTTGAGATGTCCGGAAGCGACCTTGAGCAGATGTACCAGGAAGTCATCCTCGAAGCCGCGAAGAACCCGCACGGCAAGGAGCATTTCGCACCTGACCTCGCTTCGGAAAACGCCTCGCATGCCGCCGAAACCACGGTGCAGACCAGCCACGAATACTGCACGCCGGGAGAATCGCACCAATTCAACCCGACCTGTGGTGACGAGGCCACCATCCATGCCGAAGTCTCCGATGCCGAGCCATACACCATCGAACGGCTCGTATGGGATGGCCACGGATGCTCCATCTCCCAAGCCAGCCTGTCCGTCATGGTCGATCTCGTCGAAGGCAAAACCGTGGACGAGGCCATGAAACTCGCCGAAACCTTCCATAAGCTTATGGAGTCACGCGGCAAAGGACTGAATGACGAACAGGCCGAGGAATCCTTGGAGGACGGCATCGTCTTCCAAGGGGTCTCCCAGTATCCGATGCGCATCAAATGCGCGCTGCTCGGCTGGGAGGGCATGAAGGACGCCGTGGCCAAGGCTCTGGCCGCGAAAGACTGAGCCTTCAACTCGGCGTTTGGAAAAACACTAGTGACAAACCCCAAGCGACGCGCTATTCTTGCTCAACAGATACAAGCAACGTCCATCAACAGTTTGGAGAGACAATGAGCGACACCCTGGTACCCGAACCGCAGGCGTCGATCTTCGATTCCGTGACCAAGGCCTTGGGCAACGATGAGGACGCGGCCCGTCGCGTCATGCTCAATCCGAACCTGGCCAAAGGGTTCAAGGACGGCAAACCGGTGAACAAGGAATCCAAAAAAGACGGGCAGGACACTTGCGGCTGCGGCAATCATGCCGACGCGTGCGGATGCTCCCAACCGCAGGATGACGACATTCCGCTGAAAGCCGTCGACGATATCGGACGTGCCACGGCAGCTGACGTGAAAGAAGCCCTGCACCAGGTCATCGACCCGGAACTCGGCATCGACGTCATCGACCTTGGTCTGGTTTACGGCATCGAAATCGACGAACTGGGCCGAGCCATCATCACGATGACGCTCACCACGCCGGCCTGCCCGCTGACCGACCTGATCGAAGACGAATGCGCCAGCACCCTCGCCGGTCTCGTCGAAGAATTCCGCATCGACTGGACCTGGCAACCTCGTTGGACGATGGACAAGATCACGCCGGAAGGCCGTGACCAGCTCGCCGCACTCGGCTTCAATTTCGACAATCTGCCGAAATACTGACGTTTGCTGCGGTTGCCGTGCAGTGAACCGCAGCCGCCAAACGTAAGAAAAACGGAACAACATACGAAAGGCGCGCCTCCCGAACGGGGAAGCGCGCCTTTCGTATTACGACGTATGTCAGTCGTCGACCACGGTACCCTTCGGCACCACGGTGATGCCTTCCGGCGTGACGGTGAAGCCACGCGCCAAATCATGCTCGGTATCGATGCCAACGGTCGAATTCTCCGTCAACACGACGTTCTTGTCGAGAATCGCCTTGTAGACCCGCGCGCGACGGTTGACGACCACACCGTCGAACAGAATCGAATCGACGACCTGAGACCACGAATGGATGCGCACGTTCGGCGACAGGACGGAATGGTGCACCTCGCCGCCGGAAACGATGACGCCGGGGGAGACGATCGAATCGGTGGCATGGCCCAGGCGGTCGCGGCCGGCATGCACGAACTTCGCCGGCGGCAGGTTGCCGGACAGCGTGTAGATAGGCCATTCGGTGTTGTACAGGTTGAACTCCGGCACATAGGAGATCAGATCCATATGCGCATCGTAGAACTGCTTCAGCGTGCCCACGTCACGCCAGTAGGCGTGGTCGGTCGGTGTGGCTCCCGGAATCTCGTTGGAATTGAAATCGTAGACGCCGGCCTCGTTGCGTGCCGCGAAATACGGCGCGATGTCGCCGCCCATATCATGCTTCGTATCCTCGGCCTTCTCATCCAACGAAAGCGCCGCGAACAAGGCATCGGTGTTGGCCACATAGTTGCCCATGGAGGCCAGGATGGAATTCGGGTCGTCCGGTAGTCCCGTGGTGGTCTGCGGCTTCTCCTGGAAGCTCTTGATCATATTCGGATGATCGGGATCGACCTCGATCACACCGAACTGGTTGGACTGGCTGATGGGCTGACGGATGCCGGCAACGGTGAATTCCGCGCCGGATTCGATGTGCTGCTGCACCATCTGCTGGAAATCCATGCGATAGACATGGTCGGCGCCGACAATCACCACGATGTCGGGCTGCACGTCCTCAATGATGTTGATGGTCTGGTAGATGGCGTCGGCCGAGCCGAGATACCAATGCTTGCCGAGACGCTGCTGCGCCGGCACAGGGGAGACGTAGTTGCCCAACAGCGGCGAGAAACGCCATACAGTGGAGATATGGCGGTCAAGCGAATGGGACTTGTACTGGGTAAGCACGACCGTCTGCATGTAGCCGGAATTCACCAGATTGCTCAGCGGAAAATCAATCAGACGGAACACGCCGCCGAATGGGACGGCAGGCTTGGCCCTGTCCCTGGTCAATGGCATCAGACGGGTGCCCTCACCGCCTGCCAGCACGATGGAAAGAATCTTTGGGTTCTTCGCCATGGGAACTCCTCTCTGAGAGCGTCTTGCGACACCGTACGCACGGTCGGTCCGCTTCATCACGAAACCGCTTACGCACACTATGATTGCATAAATTCAGCAAATCGCAAGGAGTTTGCAGCGCGAGTCTTGAAAATTTCCAGTTCGTTTCAGCAACGTTTCACCATGCGTTCATGCGCGTCTCACGCATGATGGTCCACTCGACGCGTCGCATAGAAGGCGACCGCGCTTGATGCGGCGACATTGAGACTGTCCACGCCGTGGCTCATGGGAATCTTCACCGTAAGGTCGGCGCGGGAGATGGTGTGGTGCGACAGTCCATCTCCTTCGGTACCGAAAATCAACGCGAGCTTGTCAATATGGTCGCTTTCAGTCTCGGCGTTGTTGAGACGGCGGACCAATTCGGCCAAAGAAATGGAATCATCCTCAAGCGCCATCGCTACGGTGGTGAACCCCAGATCATGCAGTTCCCGCATGCCGGTGAACGGCCAATAATGCTTGTCGTCCCCTCCGATGCGCGTCCACGGCACTTGGAACACCGTGCCCATGGACACGCGTGCCGCGCGCCGGTACAACGGGTCGCCACAGGACGGAGTGACGAGCACCGCATCCACGTCGAGCGCCGCAGCCGAACGCATGAGAGCGCCCACATTCGTGTGGTCGACGATATTCTCCATGACCGCGACCCGGCGAGCGCCACGGCAGACCTCTTCGACGCTGGGCAGGGACCAGCGTTTCATCGCGGCAAGGGCTCCGCGATGCAGCCGGTAGCCGGTTAGACGTTTGAGCTGCTCAGGCGAAGCGACATACACGGGAATGTCATCGCCCCAACGTTTCTCGATGACATCGAACATGCCGCTCATGCCGTCGATCCACGACTCCTCGACCAGCAGGGAAATCGGCTCGCGTCCAGCGGCCAGGGCACGGTCTATCACTTTGGGCGATTCGGCGATGAACAATCCCTTGCTGGGCTCCAGCCTGTTGCGCAGCTGGATTTCCGTGAGATTCACATAAGCCGCCACACGCTCGTCGTCGATGGAGTCAAGATGAATGAACCGCATTGCCCGTATTCCGCCAATCTTTCGTCAGATACAAGAAAACCCCTTGTTTCCAAGGGGTTTATTCCGGTGTCCGGAGCGGGACTTGAACCCGCACGCCTGTATAAAATAGGCACTAGCACCTCAAGCTAGCGCGTCTACCATTCCGCCACCCGGACAGGTGCGTTGCTCAGCGGCAACGAATGAAAACTATAGCAGTTGAAATCCATGATGCAAATCCCGGCGTGTCGCGATAGGTCCGATATGGGTTATGTGGGGTTCCTGATAGGCTCGGAAGCTATGACTGATGCCCTTTTTCTGCTTGATACGGACCATGACGACGTACCGGTGAACAGCGACGAGCTCAACGCCGGATGGAGGCTGACGCTTCCCTCATCCGTACGCAGGCACGCCATCCAGGCCATGCGATTGAAGGACGGCGACGAACTGCAGCTTTCCGACGGCAGGGGATTGCGCATCCACGCCGTACTGCGCGACGCGCCCCACATAACCGCGAAAGTGCTGCTTTGCGCCAGGGAGCCGCAGCCGGTCACCAGGCTCGCGCTGGTGCAGGCTCTCGCCAAAACCGGCCATGACGAACAGGCGATCGATATGGCCACGCAGATCGGCGTCGATCAGGTGATTCCCTGGCAGGCCGACCGTTCCATCGCCAAATGGAAGGCAGGACGTACTGACAAAAAGTGGAGGCAGGTGCTGGAATCCGCCACCGAACAGTCGCGCAGATCGTGGACGCCCCAGCTGGACGATTGCGTGACCAGCAAGCAGGTGGTCGCCATCTGCAAGCGCGCATGCGTGCATGGCGACATGGTGATCGTGCTGCATCAAGATGCCACGAAGACCTGGGAACAACTGGAAACCGGTATCGCCAAACTGTCCGATACGTGTCTGAAGGACGGACGTCCGCGCACCATATATGTGCTCGTCGGTCCGGAAGGCGGCATCAGCGACGCCGAAGTCGAGGCGTTCACGAAAGCCGGCGCCGAAGTGTGCGTGCTGGGAAGCAACATCCTACGTGCGTCCACCGCCGGTCCGGTCGCGCTGTCATTGCTCGCGCGAGCAATGGGACGTTTCGTCTGATCCCGGCTCCATTGCGTGAAATTGCCGGAATCGCCCCGTTTCCTGCTGGTGTAGCATGGTAGCGAAGGTTTTTCCAATACCGATAAGGAGCGTTATGAGCGACAAGGATTGCCTGTTCTGCAAGATCATCGCAGGTGAGATTCCCAGCGAGAAGGTGTACGAGGACGATGCCACCTACGCCTTCAAGGACATCAATCCGAAAGCCAAGGTGCACGTACTGATCGTGCCGCGCAAGCACTACGCGAACGTCGCCGAACTCGCCAAAGAGGATCCGGCACAGCTCGCCCACATGGCCGAAGTGGCGCAGAAAATCGCCGACCAGGAGTTCCATGGCGCCTTCCGTCTGATCTTCAACACCGGAATCGACGCCGGACAGACCGTGTTCCACGTGCACGCCCACGTGCTTACCGGCGAAAAGCTCGACGAATAGTCCACATACTGCCTACCGCCAATACCGACATCGGAAGAGGTTCTGTGCCCACCACTACACGCACCATCGCGATACCCCAACAGCTTGATCCGGTGACCGTGCTCGGCCCTGTGGACGAGGTGCTTCGGGAAGTCGAACGTGCGTTCCCCGACCTGACCATCATCGTACGGGGCAACCGCATCGCCATCATGTCGCATTCCAGCAAATCCGAATCCCAAGCCGCCCAAGCCGAACAGGTGGTTGCCGATATCATCCAAGCCGCCTATACCGCGCCGATGGACGCCGATACCGTCCGTCGCATGCTCGACCAGAACGTGCTTAAAAATCCGGTCCGCGCCACACATCCCGGCCACGGCCGCGTGGTGGAGGAATTGCGCATGGCCGGCAGGCAACAGTCGCACGCGTCCCATCGTGAGGAAACCGCAGACAGGCGGCGTCCTCACGTGCCGGGCGTCATCACCTTCGCGCTCGGCAAACCGGTCCGTGCCAAAACCGCCGGACAGATAGCCTACGTCAACGCCATCGAATCGCACACCATCACCTTCGCCATCGGACCGGCAGGCACCGGCAAAACCTATCTTGCCGTAGCCAAAGCGGTACGTGCTTTCCAAGACAGGCAGGTCCGGCGCATCATACTGACCCGTCCCGCCGTCGAAGCAGGGGAGAACCTCGGCTTCCTGCCGGGCACGCTCAACGAAAAGGTCGACCCGTACCTGCGACCGCTGTACGACGCGCTGTCCGACATGCTCGGAGCGGACCAGCTCAAGCGATACATGGACGACGGCACCATCGAAGTGGCGCCGCTCGCCTACATGCGCGGCCGCACGCTCAACGACGCGTTCGTGATCCTCGACGAGGCCCAGAACACCACCGAACAGCAGATGAAGATGTTCCTGACCCGACTGGGATTCAACACCAAAATGGTCATCACCGGCGACGTGACCCAAGTGGATCTGACCGTGCCGAAATCAGGTCTGGCCACCATCGAACGCATCCTCGACGGCATCGACGACATCGCCTTCGCCCACCTGAAGCCCGAAGACGTGGTCCGCCACGCGCTCGTGGGCAAAATCGTCGCCGCCTACGACAGGCACACGGCCATAGCGGGAGACCACAGCAGAAGCGCGCGTGCCGCATCATCGCAACCATTCGACGACAAGAACAAGGAAAACGCATAAATGAGCGTTGAAGTGACGAACGAAACCGCCTGGCAGATCGACGGCAAAATCTTTTCCGACCTCGGCGTATGGGTCATGAGCCAGATGAGGGTCAGCACACAATCCGACCTGACCATCATGTTCGTGGACCCGGATCCCATCGCCCAACTGCACATGCGTTGGATGAACCTCGAAGGCCCCACCGACGTCATGAGCTTCCCAATGGACGAACTGCGCCCCGGAGACGGCGGAACCGAAATGGAAGGCGTGCTGGGCGACATCGTGCTATGCCCGTGGGTGGCCGCCCAGCAGGCGCTCGCGGCCGGCCACAGCACCATGGAGGAAATGATGCTGCTGACCATCCACGGCATCCTCCACCTGCTCGGATACGACCATGTCACACCCGAACAGGAACGGCAGATGTTCGGCTTGCAACGCCAGCTGCTATTGACGTTCTTCGCGCTTCGACAGGGAGCCGGCGCGCGGGCGACGCTTCCCGCCGGCACGCCGGATGCGCTCGCCGAATGGGACCGCGAACACGGGGCCGGCGGCAAAACGGCCAAATGACGGCATGATGCATCATCCGACGGTTTCGAAAGTGGGGGTTGACGAACCATGGAAACAACGACTATCACGATGATTGCGATTCTCGTCGTCATCGCATTGCTGCTGGTCTGGCTGTCGCTGTCGATGGCCGCGACGGAAGGCGCGGTGGGACGTGTCACGAGGGCAAGTCTGAACAACCTCATTCTTGAGATTCAGACGGATACGGAGGCGTCGCAATTCATACGCGACAAGAAGATCAAACGCATCCACAAGGTGCAGCGGCTGATCGCCGACCGCTACGCGACCGCCGGTTCATGCGCGTTCTTCCGCATCACCTGCAATGTGCTTGACGGTGTGTTGGTCGCCGCGATCGCGTCGTTGTGCGATGCGCCGTTATGGGCGGGACTGCTTGTCGGCTTCGTGTTCGCGCTGGTGGTCGCGGTGATTTCGCTGCTGGTCCGTCCACGTAGCGCGGGCGCCTCCAAACCGGTCGATCTGATGCTGAAGCATGCCGATGCGGCGTCGGTCGCGGTGGCTTTGACTCCATTCGCTAAAATCGGCGGACAGAAGGATGCGAAACGTCATTCGAATGATCTGTCGGACGATGAGGAGCTTGAAAAAATCCAACTCGAACAAGGGCGCGCCACCATAGATCGTCTGGTCGAGGCGAATGATTTCGACCCTGAGGTTTCCGAAATGCTGCGCAACGTATTGACGTTGTCCGAAACGTTGACGCGTGAGATCATGGTGCCGCGCACTGATATGATTTGCATCGAACGCGGGGAGACGCTGGAGAACATGCTGAAATTGTGCTCCCGTTCCGGATTCTCCCGTATACCGGTCATCGGCGATGATGTGGATGATCTGGTCGGCGTGGCATACCTGAAGGATGCCGTGCGCGCCACGGCGTTCAATCCCGCGGCGATATCCCGCGATGTCGAATCCATCGTCCGTGACCCGATGCTGGTGCCCGAATCCAAGCCGGTCGACGACCTGTTCCACCAGATGCAGCGCACCCGCCAGCATGTGGCTATCGTCGTGGATGAATACGGCGGCATCGCCGGCCTGGTCACCATCGAAGACACCATCGAACAGATCGTCGGCGAACTGGAGGACGAGCACGACCGTACCCAGCATGCCGATCCGGAACAAATCGGCGAGAACAAATGGAGCATGCCGGCACGCACGCCCATCGCCGACTTGGAGGAGATCTTCGAAATCGACATCGACGAGGACGACGTCGACACGGTATACGGTCTGCTCACCAAGCTGCTTGGCCGCGTGCCGATCGTCGGTTCGACGGCCGTCACCAGGGGCCTGCGCCTGACCGCGGTCGACTCCGCGGGACGCCGCAAGAAAGTGTCCACCATCGTGGTGGAACCGGCCCACGTCGAGGGCGTGGACGAAACTGAACAACACGAAGACCATACGAACGGTGCCGAAGAGGCATCCCATGACGACAAGGATTCCAAGGACAAGCATGACTGACGCAGATGTGACCGAACCGGCTTCTCAGCATTCCGACGCCGAAGCCCCCGTTCCATATCGTTCCGGCTTCGTCGCGGTGGTCGGACGTCCGAACGTCGGCAAATCGACGCTGATCAACGCGCTTATCGGCACGCAGATCGCCATCGCCTCATCCCGTCCGGAGACTACACGTAAGGCCATCCGCGGCATTCTGACCACAGACAACGCGCAGATCGTGCTGGTCGATACCCCCGGTATCCACCGTCCGCGTACGCTGCTCGGACAGCGGCTGAACGATGTCGTCGACGAATCGCTATCCGATGTCGACGCGATCGCCTTCCTGCTGCCCGCCGACCAGGAAATCGGCCCCGGCGACAAACGCATTCTGAGCAGGCTGCGTTCTGATTTCGCCGTCAAACGCGACGACGGCACATTCAAATGGAAGGTGCCGCTGATCGCCATCGTCACCAAAATCGACGAATTGGACCGAAGCGCTTTGATCGACAAGCTCATCGAAATCAACGAGTTCGCCGACTTCACCGACATTGTGCCGGTGAGCGCCCTCGAGCACGACAATCTCGCCGAAGTACGCAACGTGCTGGTGGAGAACATGCCCGAAGGACCGCAGATGTATCCGGCCGAGCAAATCACCGAAGAACGTCCGGAAGACACCATCGCCGAACTGATTCGAGGCGCGTTCCTGGAGGAATTGGATGACGAGCTGCCGCATTCGCTCGCCGTGGTGGTGGATTCCATCGAATATCCGGAAGACAACGACAGCGGCGAATCCTACGCGGGCAAGGCGCAGGTGATTGTGTCGATCTACGTGGAACGTGATTCGCAGAAGCCGATCATCATCGGACATAACGCGGAGCATCTGGTACGCGTCAAGAAGAAGCTGCGCACCGCGGTCAACCGCATCGTCGGGCAGAAGGCCAAGCTCGACCTGCATGTCAAGGTGGCCAAGGGATGGCAGTCGGATCCTAAGCAGCTTGAGAAGCTGGGCTTCTAAGCCGCTTAGGATCCGCTTCGCGGCGAAGCCGCTCACTTCGCCTACGGTCAGCCCACTGGGCTGCCCGTTTGACGGCTCAGCCAAGCAGCTTGAGAAGCTGGGCTTCTGATTTTTTCCGGGTGGGAACAATAAAGCCTGCCGCTGTTTATGCGGCAGGCTTTATTATGCTCTAAGCTTGTTGGTGCTGGATGGTCACTTCTTCTTGGTGTACATTTGCGTGTTCAGCAGGGTGGCGTAACGCTTGATCACCTTCGGACGGATGACCTTCATGGAAGCGGTCATCAAACCGTTCTCCTGTGTGAACTCCTCCGGCAGGATGATGAACTTACGCACGGATTCGGCACGGGACACGCCCTCATTGGCCTGATCGACCCACTTCTGGACTTCGGCGCGGACGGCCGCGTTGCTGGAGGCCTCCTCCATCGACATATCTCGGTTGAGACCCTTGCTTTCCAGCCATGGACGCAACGCTTCCTCGTCAAGCGTGATCAGCGCGGAGATGAACGGACGCTTGTCGCCAAGCACCAACGCCTGAGAGACGAATTCGCAACGCTTGATGACATCCTCGATCGGGCCAGGGGAGACGTTCTTGCCGCCGGCGGTGATGATGAGATCCTTCTTGCGTCCGATGATGTACAGGAAGCCATCGTCGTCAATGCGGCCCAAGTCGCCGGTCTTGTACCAGCCATCCTCGGTAAAGGAATCCTCGGTGGCCTCGCCGTTCTTATGGTATTTCGGGAACACCGAAGCGCCCTTGACCTGAATCTCCCCATCCTCGGCGATACGCAGCTCGAAACCAGGGAACGCGATGCCGACGGAACCCTGATGATACGGCACGCCAAGCACGTTGAACGCGCACGGCGCGGTGGTTTCGGTCAATCCGTAGCCTTCGTAGACCGGCACGCCGGCACCACGGAAGAACGCCAACAATTCCGGATCAAGCGGCGCACCGCCCGCGACGATCCACTTGGCGCGTCCGCCGAGCACCTCACGCAGCGAGGCATAGACCACCGGATCGAACGCCGCGCGGCGTGCCTTGGTAAGCGTTCCGGCCTTCCCCTTGGTGCTGACTTCCTTCATGTAATCCTGCGAGGCAACCACGGCTGCGGCGAACGCGACGCCCTTGGCGCCATGACCGGCCTTCTGGGAAGCAGCGTTGTACACCTTCTCCAGCACGCGCGGAACAACAATCATGATGGTCGGCTTGGCTACCTGCAAATCGGCGGTCAGCGTCTTGATGCCCTGCGCGATATAAATATGCAGATTGCTTGCCACGCAGATGTAGTTGATGGCACGGGCGAAGGAATGCGCCTGAGGCAGGAACAGCAGGACGGTGTTCTTCTTGTCATGCAGCAGTTCCGGCATATAATCGGGCAGATTGAACGCGGTGGCGCAATAATGCTCATGCGTCATCTCCACGCCCTTCGGCGCGGCGGTCGAACCGGACGTGTACACAATGGAGCACAGATCGGTCTTCTGCACGGAATCGATTCGCGCATCGAGCGCCTCATCGCTCACACCGGAGCCATACGCCTTGATCTCGTCAAGACCACCGGTCTCGAAGCAGACGATGTGCTCCAAAGTCGGGCATTCGGTTTCGGCCCCGTCCGCCTTCGCCTTCATATCAGTGGTTTCCACGACCAGCAGACGCGCATCGGAATTGTTGACGATATTGCGGATCTGCTCGGCGGAATCGGTATCGTAAATCGTGGCGAGCACGCCGCCGCAGGCCATGACGGCCGCGTCGAACACATCCCAATCGTAGGAGGTGCGGCACATGAAAGCCACACCATCGCCCTTCTTCAAACCATAATGCAGCAAGCCCTTCGCGACGGCGCGGATGTCGGCGAGCGTCTCATTTGCGGTCTTGGTGTGCCAATCGCCATCTTGCTTGAACGTGTACAATGGTTCGTCGCCCATACGAGCGGCGCGGTCGGCGTAGATATCGTAGATGGAGGTGCCTTCGTCTAGCGGCGGATTGCCCTCTGTCTTCGTGGTCAACAGTCCGGTTTCGGGGTCAAGGAACGTGGTGGACGGGTATCCCGGTCCCCATTCAGCGGTGTGCGGCAGCTCGATATGGCCATCGGGGGAGAGGATGCTGTTCGGGTCGTTGTAATCCGGTGTATTGCCGGAATCGTCACTGACCGGGTGCACGAAATCGTTGCCCAGGCGCAACGCCTTCCTTGCGAGATTAGTGGCCTGCTTGTTCAACGAGGTGATGATGGACACGTGACTCTCCTACGTATATAAACGGTATCTAAAGAAGGAATGATAGCCTGTCGCGCGCGACACGTCACCTTACGGTAGCGTAAGGTGACAGGCCATCAGGGAAACGGGCGGCGCATGCCGGATACAGCCCGTGATTCGAAAGATGAACGATTGCGGCCGCGATGTTGCCGTGTACGTTACACTTGGGCGCTGTATCTGTTCATTAGATTTCTTTAACGAGGAAGAAAGGGCACCTATGGCTGAAAAAGCTGAAGCCACCGTGGTCTTCGGAGTTCTCAACGAGACTTCCGAACACGAGTCCCGTGTTGCTCTGACACCGGATATCGTAACGAGATTGCGTAAATCAGGTGTTACATGTCTGATTGAGTCCGGTGCGGGCGTCGCATCGCACTACGTTGATGAAGATTATACGAAGGCGGGCGCGCAGGTCGTCTCCGCCGACGATGTGATCGCACGCGCCGACGCGCTGGGTTTTGTGGATCGTCCAAGCAATGAGCTGCTCGCCCGCGTCAAGCAGGGCACATGGATCATTGGCATGTTGGGATCGTTCACCGATGCCGATTACGTCGCCGCGATCGAGAAGACCGGTCTGGTCGGCGTCGCCATGGAAAAGCTGCCGCGTCAGCTGAGCTCCGCGCAGTCCATGGACGAAATGACGTCGCAGAACTCCGTGATGGGCTACAAGGCCGCCATCGTGGCAGCCAACGCGTACGGTTCCTTCCTGCCGATGATGACCACCGCCGCTGGCACCATCCGCCCGGCAAAGGTGCTCATCCTAGGCGCTGGCATCGCCGGCCTGCAGGCCATCGGCACCGCCAAGCGTCTCGGCGCCGTCGTCACCGCGTACGACGTGCGTCCGGCATCCAAGGGCGAAGTCGAATCCTTGGGCGCCAAGTTCCTCGACCTTGGTCTTGACTTCTCCAAGGGCCAGGGCGAAGGCGGCTACGCACGCGCGCTGAGCGCCGAAGAGCAGGCCCAGCAGCAGGCCGCGGTCGATCAGAAGGCCGCCGGCTTCGACATCGTCATCACCACCGCCAAAGTGCCGGGACGCAAGCCTCCGGTCCTTCTGACCAAGGCCGGTGTGGCCGGTCTGCATCGTGGCGCCGTCATCGTCGATTGCGCGGCAAGCGACCTTGGCGGCAACGTCGAAGGCTCCTCCGTCGGCACCCAGGTCACCGACAACGGCGTGACCATCATCGGCGCCCCGTATCTGGCCAGCGGCGTGTCCACCACCGCATCCAACCTGCTGAGCCGCAACGTGGCCGACGTGCTGGCGCATTTCGTGCGTGACGGCAAGCTCGCCATCGACCTGAACGAAGAGCTCGACAACGCCATGGTCGTGGCCGGCCGCGGCGAGGAAGCCAAGAAGGAAGAGGAGTAAAGCAATGGATATCGTCGTTGCGATCACACTGTTCGTCCTCGCGCTGCTCATCGGCGTCGAGGTCATCGGCAAGGTGCCCGCCACCCTGCACACCCCGCTGATGTCGGGCGCCAACTCCATCCACGGCATCGTCATCGCGGGCGTCGTCATCGTCGCCGCGCACGCCACCAGTCCGCTCGCCTGGGTGTTCATCTTCCTGGCCGCCGTGCTGGGCACGATGAACGTCGTCGGCGGCTACGTCGTCACCGACCGCATGCTGGAGATGTTCAAGTCCGACAAGGGCAAGAAGAAGGAAGAGGAGGCCAAGTAAATGGGTACCCTGGCCGAAATGCTGAGCACGCCGCTCGGCGTCATCGAATGGTTCGTCTATCTGCTGGCCGCAGTGATGTTCGTCATCGGCCTGCACCTGATGAACTCCCCGAAGACCGCCCGCAAGGGCAACATGGTCTCCGCCATCGGCATGGTGTTCGCCGTGGCCATGGCCTTCATCGTGCTGTTCGCAGGTGAGGCCTCCAACGGTTTCAAGCATGGCGTCGCAGTCATCGTGCTGATCGTCGGCATCGTCATCGGCGCCGTGGCGGGCGTGGTCTCCGCCAAGAAGGTCAAGATGACCGACATGCCGCAGCTGGTCTCCGTGTTCAACACCGTGGGCGGTGGCGCCGCCGCGCTCGTGGCATTGAACGACATCCTGACCTCCGCCGAAACCCCATCCATCGTGGTGCTCATCACCGCGGGTCTGGGCATCATGATCGGCTCCGTCACCTTCTCCGGCTCGCTGATCGCAGCCGGCAAGCTGCAGGGCATCAAGTGGGTCAAGAAGCTGAGCCTGCCGGGCAAGGGCTTCTGGAACATCCTGTTCGTCGTGCTCACCATCGTGTCCTTCGTGATGTTGTGCGTGCAGCCGAACCAGCGTCTGCTCTGGTCGATCCTGACCACCGTGTTCGCCCTGTGCTACGGCCTCGTGTTCGTCATCCCGATCGGCGGCGCTGATATGCCGGTCGTCATCTCCGTGTTGAACGCCTGCACCGGCACCGCAGTGGCCATGTCCGGTCTGGCCATCAACAACATCGCCCTGATCGTGGCCGGCGCGCTCGTCGGTGCGGCGGGCGTGACCCTGTCCATCGCCATGTCCAAGGCTATGAACCGTCCGCTGCTGTCCGTCTTGGCTGGTGGCTTCGGCGGCTCCAATTCTGCGGCGGGCGCCGGAGAGGGGCCGGAGGGCACCATGAAGGAAACCGCCGCCGACGATCTGGCCGTCCAGCTCGTCTACGCAGAGAAGGTCATCTTCGTGCCGGGCTTCGGTCTGGCCCAGGCCCAGGCCCAGCGTGAGCTCGCTGACCTTGGCACCCTGCTCAAGGACCATGGTGTCGAAGTCTCCTACGCCATCCATCCGGTGGCAGGCCGTATGCCTGGCCATATGAACGTGCTACTCGCCGAGGCCAACGTCCCGTATGAGGAGCTCGTCGGCCTGGATGACATCAATCCGCAGTTCCCGCAGGCCAACGTGGCTCTGGTGGTCGGCGCCAACGACGTGACCAATCCGGCCGCCCGCAAGCCGGGCACCCCGGTTTCCGGCATGCCGATTCTCGACGTCGACAAGGCGCAGAACGTGGTGGTCATGAAGCGTGGCCGTGGCACCGGTTATGCCGGCATCCAGAACGAGCTGTACTTCGAAGACAACACGCAGATGCTGTTTGGTGACGCCAAGGCGAGTCTGCAGGCCGTCATCGCAGCGGTCAAGGAACTCATCAACTGACGGACCGGCTCGTCGCCTACGCGAAGATCAGGCCCTTCCTCTTTTTGGAGGAAGGGCCTTTTGTTATTGCGCAAGTTGTCCACAGACAGGTATGGGGGTGTGGATAGGTGGAAATTGTCCACTTATTCACTTTTTTCAAAGGATTGTGACGGAGAGGTGGACGGATATGCGACAGTAGGTGCATCTCTACGACGAAGGAGTTGCATATGACAGTTGCCGTGGCCACGCCATTCAATATGGACGAACAGGCTTTCCTGCAAACGATGGATCGGCTGATCGAGCGCTTCGACCGGTACAGCTCGGGGCGTTGTTTCGCGGACCTTGATCGGATACGTCTCGAACACGATATGGAAGGTCCGCTTTCCCTGTTCGATGACGTGGTGCACGAGCTTGCGGATGACTTGTTCGGCGGCACGTCATGGCCGGTGAACCTCGACATGGATATGATCATATTGGATCGGTTCCAAATAGGCTATGATGCCGAATTCCTGACCGGATGCCGCAATGTGGTTCGTAAATACGGCATGAGCGCATGGCTGTATGAAATGATTAATGATGCTTCCGTCGCGGTGGCGACGCATCGGCCGAGCAACAGGATGCCGTTCCAGCTTGGTCTGTTCGATACACGTGAGGTGTTCCGAAGGAAAAAGACCAAGGGGAAGAAGAGCGGAGGCGGAAGGAGGAAACGGCTCGAATGCATGATGGAATACCTGCGACAGACCTACCGTCTGGCCGCATACACTCTGTTGCGATGGGGAGGGGGCGAGCCTAGGGCCGCTGATGCGGCGCTGATGGTTCTCGCTTATGGGGGATTGGGTATGTGTATGCTCCGCGATGATCCGAAAGTGGTCGAATTGGGATGTGATCCCGATTTCCGATACAGGCATGTATGCGCCCAGTTGCAGGATATGCGGATCAAGGCGGATCTGGAATATGCCTGTTCTGTGGATCTGAGCGTCACCAGCTCATTGGAATATCCGGCTTGCCTCGATGCCAGATATCTGTATGACGCCGAACACATTGTGGAGGCATATCGGAATCTGTGGGATGAGAACACTAAGCCCGTCGCCCAACTACTGGCCGAGATCGAGGACAATGGCGTATATGAAGTGGAGGATATATGGAAAGACCCGCTCTATCTGCATGACCTTGCCATCTCCCTTATGGGGCCGTCGGCTTCGGGTCTTCTCCAGGAAGGCTTCAGACTGCGTGATCGAACCATGTTCGAGAATGGTGTCAAAGAACTTGACAGCCAGGCACGCAATGTGAGGAAGGCTGGTCTGCTGCTTACCCTTGCCGGATATATCTTTTTCGCCGAACCGGAGGATCGCATGGATGCGATGCTCGCTTCGCACAAGGATCGCAAACGCATGTTGGACAACTATGAAAAGCTTGGCGAAATGGCCGCGACCATCGCCTTGTACCGTCTTCCTCGGGATCGCGAATCGCTTCGGGCAGTGCGGGCCCTGCTCATGCATGAGACGGGCGTGTACGCGGACAAGATGGGAGAGCTCATGGGTCTCGCCGACGAGCCGGACGGGGAAGACGAAGCCACCGCTCCGGTCATGGGGTGAAAGACGGTTTTCCGCATATTGGACATGACAATGCTTTGGGATTGACTCTACAACCATTGTAAGGTTTAGCCTTCCTGCTGGAAGACATAGGCCGAAACGGGAGGATAAGAGACAACCCATGGGAAAGAACCTGACAACGGGAAGCGTGTTCAGAACGATCGTCACCTTCGCGTTGCCGTATCTGCTGTCGTATTTCCTGCAGACGCTGTACGGCATGGCCGATCTGTTCATCGCCGGACAGTTCATCGGCATCGACGGCATCACCGCGGTGGCGAACGGCAGCCAGGTGCTGTACATGCTCACCGTGGTCATCGTGGGTCTTGCCATGGGCGCGACCGTCACCATCGGCCGTGCGGTCGGCGCGAACAGGCTCGACCGTGCGGCCAAGGCCATCGGCAACGTCATCACGCTGTTCGCAGGGATCGCGTTGGCGCTGACGGTCGTTCTGCTGTTGAACGTGCACAACATCATCTCGCTGATCGGCGTGCCAGTCGAAGCCGTCGAGGGAACCGCGCAGTATCTGACCATCTGCTATATCGGCATCCCGTTCATCGTCGCGTACAACATTATCAGCTCGGTGTTCCGTGGGATGGGCGATTCGAAAAGCCCCATGTATTTCATTGCGGTTGCATGCTTCTGCAACATCGTGTTCGACTACCTGTTTATGGGCTGGCTGCGTCTTGGTCCCTCGGGCGCGGCATTGGGCACCACACTGGCGCAGGCCATCAGTGTGACCGTGACATTGGTGGCGATTCGCCGCCGGCGTACGGGCATCAGACTGAAGTTCGGCGATCTTCGCCCCGATAGGGCCATGCTCCGCGGCATTCTCGGCATCGGAGTGCCGACGGCGGTTCAGGACGGCTGCATCCAGATCGCCTTCATCATCATCACGGTCATCGCCAACTACCGTGGCCTGAACGATGCGGCAGCTGTCGGCGTCGTCGAAAAGGTGATCAGCGCGTTGTTCCTGGTACCGTCGTCCATGCTGGCCACGGTATCCGCCGTCTCGGCGCAGAACATCGGTGCCGGCAGGATGGAGCGAGCGACGAAGACACTGCGATACGCCACCGCGATCACCGTCGTCTACGGCATCGTCATATCGATTGTGGTGGAACTGACGGCGGGCTCCATCGTCGGCCTGTTCACCACCGATGCGACGGTAATCCTGCTGGGAACACAGTACATCCGCAGCTACATCGTCGACAGCATCTTCGCGGGCATCCACTTCTGCTTCAGCGGCTTCTTCGCCGCATGCGGGCGCTCCTATATCGGATTCATCCACAATATCGTGGCCATCACCCTGGTCCGTGTGCCCGGGGCGTATCTGGCATCCAAGCTGTTCCCGAACACCTTGTTCCCCATGGGCGTCGCCGCGCCCGCCGGATCGCTGCTTTCCGTGCTGATCTGTCTTGGCTTCTACGCGTGGCTCAAGCGTCACGGCGTAATTTCGGAGAAGGCGCGTGCATGACGGCGAGTGAGCGAAGTGGAGGGCGCGACGCTTTGCCGGGTGACGGCAGACTGTTCCGTATAGGCAAGGTTGCAGATATGTTCAATGTGTCGCTGGGCACGCTTCGGCATTATGAGCGTTGCGGCTTGCTGGAACCCGAATATATCGACCCGCGCACCGGGTACCGGTATTACGGTGCCAAGCAGTTCGAGGTGCTGAACACCATCCGGTACCTGCGTGTGCTGGATATGCCGTTGACGCAGATAGCCGAGTTCCTGCACAATCGCGACGTGCATGTCATCGAGGACAAGCTTGTTGCACAGAAAGCCCTGATCGAGCGCAAACAGCATGAGCTGGAAATGGTCCAGCGGAAGATCGACCATCGCTTGGAGCGGCTGCGGGACGCTGAGCAGTCCGAATTCGACGTGATACGTGTTGTGCGGCAACCCGCCTGCAGGATCGTCTGGATCAGGGATTCACCGAAGGTCGACTCGTATCTCGGCCTGGAATATTCGATCCGCAAGCTGGAGCAGCATCAGAAGGATTCGCTGGTCTTCCTCGGCAAGGTCGGCGTCGGCATTGACAAGGAATCATTGGAACAGGGCGGATATGCCGATTACGGGTTGGTGTTCCTATTGCTTGACGACGAGGACGAATATGAGGGCGACACCGTGGCATTGCCGGAGACCGATTGCGTGCGCATCCGGTTCCGGGGGAGTCATGGCGATGCCCCCGACCGGTATCGCGAGCTGATATGGTACACCGCAGAGCAGGGTCTCGACATCACCGGGTTCTCACGTGAGATCGCGTTGATCGATGAAGGGTTGACATCGGATCCCGCCCAGTTCGTGACCGAGATCTGCATCCCGGTGCGCTAGCCACTTTCCGGCGACGTGTGGCGCTACTTGGCTTTCTCCTTCAGGGTCGGCGCAAGGGTGCCGGCCAGCGCGCGCTCGCCCGGCCTGGCCAATGGGCCGACCAGTTCATGCGCCGTGTACGGCTCCTCAAGATAGGCGATGTCGGATTCGCTGAGTTTTACTCCAAGTGCTTCGATGACATCATCCACGCGCTCCGTCTTCGAGCAGCCGACGATCGGTGCCGTGACGTCCTTGGCCCAATGCCAGGCGAGGGCGATCCGCGCCATCGGCACGCCGAGCCGTTCCGCGAGCCCGTGCACGCGTTCGATGATCGGCATATCCTGCGCACGTGCCTGATCGTACTTGTTGCGCATGGTGCCGTCGGTGGTGCCGCGTTTGGAATCGGAATCCCAGGACGGATGGGTCAGATGGCCGGACGCCATGGGGAGTATGGGGTGAGCGCCATGTTGTACTGACGGCTGTTCGGTGGCGTCGGCATCGATGGTCCACTGATGGAATTACGGGGAGGTCTTGCCGAAACTCATACCGCCAAGGCAGACCTTGGAAACTTGGATGCCGGACCATCCCAGTGGGGCGTAGCTCATGTCAGTCATACTGAAGCTCTTCTGCCGTTGATGTTCGGAAGGTCAGCATATCCCGTTTCGATTGGCAGAACCAATACCTCGCATGAATGGTTTGATATGCAATCGACGCATGGAACGATATACCATACTCACATTGGACATTCTTTTTCGCCGGGCGTTGAATAGGGAACGGTACAGAGCATAAATGAAAGGACGGGTCGACAATGGAAAATCCGAGCGCATTCCCGATGGGAGAACCGAACGACGGCTTCGCGCAGTACTTCGTGGGACAGAGCTACCTTGCTCCGGTGCTCGAGACTCCGCAGATTGCCATCCATAACGTGACCTTCGAGCCGGGTTGCCGCAACAACTGGCACATCCATCACAACGCGGCGCAGGTACTCATCGCGGTCGGCGGTCGCGGCTACTACCAGATCGAGGGACAGGAGCCAAAGGAGCTCAAGGCCGGGCAGGCCGTCTGCATCCCCGCGGATACGAAGCACTGGCATGGCGCCGCCCCCGGCGAATCATGCTCGCATCTAGCCTTCATGGTCCCTGCGGGCGATCCGGCATCCATGAGCAACGAATGGCTCGAGCCGGTGGATGCCGAAGCCTACGGCAAACTTGCCTGAGGTCTGTTGTTCTTATATGGAGGGCCATCCTGCAAAAGTGGGATGGCCCTTTTTGTTGTTCAGGGCGATAACGGTTTGAAGCCTTGCGACGAGTGGCGTCATGCGAGGAAATCCGCAAGCAGATTGTACAAGTAGCTTGTGTAAGTGCTATGGTGGCCAGCTGGAGGCAATCGAAATGGATACGAAAGACGAATATTCGACATCGGATGTCGCCATGGAATTGGCGATTGCGGTCAGCAGGCTGCAAGCTCGGATGAAGCATGAGGCCGGCATCGCGGAACGGGGCATCACCGCTTCGCAGCTTGCCATGTTGAAGCGGCTGGATACCGAGGGAGAACTGTCGGTATCGACTTTGGCCGCGTACGAACACGTATCGCAACAGGCCATCACCCAGCGTCTTGAACTACTGAGGTCCACAGGGTATGTCACACAGCATGCCGATTCGAAAGATCGTCGTCGTCGACTGGTCGGCTTGACCGATGAAGGACATGCGTTCCTTGCCCACGTAACCGCTAGCCAAACAACTTGGCTGGCGCATGCCATCGAATATGCATTGGATGACGGCGAGCGCGGGGACCTCGCCGCTGCGACCACATTGATCGAACGCATCGCCGCCACGGAATCGCTGCCGACGGGAGGCGACACGCGATGAAGACGGCTGATAAGACAAGAGAAACTCCCGCGTTTCCCAAGACCTTCATCATGGCGATGATATTTGGGGTCGGTCTCAACCCTGTCAACAGCACGCTTATCTCGACGGCGCTCGCACCGATTTCACATGATTTGCGGATTGATGCCGGAAGGGCGACCCTGCTGATATCTGCGCTGTACCTGACATGTGCCATCGCGCAGCCGACGGCGGGCAAGCTTTCTGAGATCATTGGTCCTCGCTCGGTGTTCATGGCCGGTGCGGCATTGGTCATGATTGGAGGACTACTGGGTGGTTTCGCTCCGAATCTCGGCGTGCTGCTGACGTCGCGTGTGCTTATTGGTGCGGGCACATCCTGTGGCTATCCTGCTGCCATGCTGCTGGTTCGCAGACGGGCCGATCGCATGGGATTGGCGGAACCGCCTTCGTTGGTCCTTTCCATTCTCGCTATGGTGGGACTGGTGCTCATCGCTGTCGGTCCACCGTTGGGCGGCCTGTTGGTCACCTTTTTGGGATGGCGCTCCACCTTCTTCGTCAACGTGTTGGTCGGCATCATCACGATTGTGCTGGGATTGGCAAGCATCGAGCCCGATGCGAAGCATGAACATCGTATGACCGTATCCTTCTTCATCGCGCATCTCGATGTCATGGGTCTGTTGCTATTCTCCATCACAATCAGCGCGCTGCTGATTGTTCTTATGAGTTTGCCTACTTTCGACAAGGTGTCCGGTTGCGTCACTGTCATCGCTTTGTTGGCTTTTGTCGCGTGGGAGTTGCATGCGGCAACGCCTTTCGTCGATGTGCGTTCACTCGCGGCGGATAGTGCGATGACGTTGAATTTTCTGCGTGCGATGCTCACCATGCTTGGCGCTTATGTGGTCATGTACGCCTTGCCCCAGTGGTTGGAGGATGCCTGCCATATGAACGCCGGTGTTTCCGGCATGTTCATCATTCCGATGGGGGTGGTGGCGACAGTGGCTTCGTTATCCATCGCGAA
>OGUN01000689.1_pt1 | contig 28170 bp, 21 predicted proteins | sample 1553621 | NCBI WGS metagenome assembly OGUN01 (sample SAMEA2580300, study PRJEB22360) | human gut metagenome | biome: human gut; feature: human-associated habitat; material: faeces | place: Denmark | collected 2008/2010
GGGGCAGGTTTTGCTTCTGCGATGCTGCCGCCGGTCTTGCAGAGCTTGAGATAGTCCTGCCACGCCGCGTCCCTGTTCTCGGCGTACTTCTTCTTGAACTCCATCGCACCCATAGTGGTGAGGGTGTAGTTGATATAGTAGAAGGGGTAGAGGTAGATGTGCAGCTTGTGATACCAGTAGCCGCCCCGCTCCATGAATGCGTCGTCCTCATAGCGACGCCATGGCATATACTTTTCTTCCAGCAGGTGCCACTGATATGTCCGCTCCTTGGGCGTCATCTCGGGATGGGCATAGCAGATGTGCTGGAACTCGTCCACGGCCACGCCGAAGGGGACGAAGGTCAGCGCCTCCTGCAAATGGGCGAAGCGGAACTTGTCCGCCTGATCGCCGAAGAACCACTCGGCATAGGGGTAGGCGAACTGCTCCATGGACATGGAGTGGATCTCTGCGATGTCGGTGGATTCACTGTAAAAGTCTGCGATCGGCTGGCTGCGCATGGCCATGTAGCCCGCGAAGGCGTGACCAAGCTCGTGGGTCAGCACCTGCATATCGAAGATCGTGTGGTTGAAGCAGGAGAACACGAAGGGCGCCTTCAGGCTGGGCAGGCTCGTCATGTAGCCCGTGGAAGCCTTGCCCGGTTTGTTCTGCAGGTCCATCAGCTCGTGGTCGATCATGAAGTCGATGAATTCGCCGGTTTCCGGGCTGATCTCGTGGTACATCTTCTGGGCGGTCCTGACCATGAAGGCGTCGTCGCCCGCAGGCTCGGCGTTGCCGTCCGGGAAGACCATCTTCTCGTCGTACCACATGACATGGTCGATGCCGAGACGCTTTGCCTGCGCGTCATAGAGCTTCTGGCACAGCGGCACGAGGAATGTGCGCACCTGCTCCCGGAAGGATGCGACCTCTTTTTCGCCGTAGTCCGTGCGTCCCTGCTCCAGATAGCCTACGGGAATGTAGTTCTCGTAGCCCAGATTTTTGCCCATCTGGTTGCGGATGCGGATGAGTTCGCTCCAGATCTCCTCCAGACGCGGCTCGTTGTCCTCGTAGAACTTGGAGTACGCCTTGACGGCGGCGGCACGCACCGTGCGGTCGGGATGCTCGAAGTATTTCTGGACGCCGTAAAGATTCAGGGTCTTGCCGTCGAAGGAGATCTCGGCGGTGGCCATGATCTTCTGATACTCGTTGGTCAGGCGGCTCTCCTGCTGACGCAGCGGGATGTTGGCTTCGCAGAACAGCTTCTTCTGCAAGTCCATGGAGACAAAGTACTGCTTGCCAAATTCCTGCTCGATGTCTGCCCGGAAGGGGCTGGCCGCAATGGCTTCGCTGAGTGCCACCTCGTCGCCGCTGAGGGTGGGCAGCGTGTCCTGCAAATAATTGATCTCCGCCTCATAGAATTCGTCCCGGGTGTCCAGCGTGTGGCGGATGTGTGCGATGGAATACTGGGTGAACAGCTCGCAGCTCTCGTGGTCGATCTCAAAAATCAGGCTGCGCAGGGCTTCGTAGCTCTCCGCCTGCCCGACTGCGGCTTTCCATTGGGCGAGCTGTGTGCGGTGCGCTTCCAGATCGGGGCGCTTGTATTCCAGTGTTGAGAATTTGTAATTTTCCATAGTGTCCTTGTCTCCTTACATGATTGATAGGGGGCTAAAATCCTTTTTCGGGAACATTGATTGCCGGCTTTCATCTGCTTCTAAAAAAGCTTGCAGCACATTTTATACATGCCAAAGTCCCGGGTTCGCAGAGCCTTTACCAGCGTGCGATTTCCGGAAACGTCCAGATCGGCGGGGAAGGTGTTGCAGAAAAGGTCACAGGTCAGAACGAACACGCTCTCCTGAATGTTTTCCGGGAGGTCTGCGATGCGGTGCTGGTTCAGACGGATTTGCAGCAGAATGTACCGGAAATAGGCGTCGTCTGCCGGAAGCCCCGCCTGGGCGTGCTCTGCCATCAGTTCCTCCGTGATCCAGTAGGTGTCCACGGACTTGGGCTTGCCGTGGGAGGACTTGACAATGCCGGCCTGGTTGATGCGGTAGCCGTAGGCCATATGTCCTGTGACCCAGACGTTTTTGGCATTGGGGAAAATCAGGTAGGAGAGCAGGGAGTCCTCGTACCAGTAGCCCTCGGGGAAGCAGAGGTGTTCAAATAGTGCGCCTCGGTAAACTTTTCCCCAAGGTTGTCCATGCAGTGCGTAAGGGGAGGATATCTTTTGGTCGGATTTGTAGCGGTGCATGATGGCTTTCCCATGGTCATACACGTAATATGCGCCGCCCTCCACCAGATCGCAGTCGTGGGCAAATGCGGTATCCAACAGGGCGTCAATGGCACCGGGCAGAAGAAAATCATCGGAATCAACAAACATAATGTATTTGCCGAAAATTTCCAGAATCCCGGTATTTCTCGCGCCGGAATGTCCCTTGTTCCGCTGGTGAATGACTGTCACCCGCGGGTCGTCGGAGTAGGTGTCCGCGATCGCGGGGGTGGCGTCGGTCGCGCCGTCGTCCACCAGAATGACGCGGTATGTATACTTTGTCTCCTGTGCCAGCACGGAGTCCATGCACTGGGCGAGATAGGCTTCCACATTATAGGCCGGGATCACGATCTGCAAATCGCACTCCGGCTCCAGCAGCCGGTTGTCGGCGGCCGCAATCCCCGTGGGGGGAGGGGAGAAGCCCAGCAGCGTTTCCCGTGCGCTGGCAGAATCCATGGCGGATCTCCGGCTGAAAACCGGCGCGGCTGTGTTCAGGATGCCTTTCAGGGTGCCTTTGATCGCACCTTTCAGCGTCGATGCTGTCATAGTATCACCTCAAAAAATAGTATACTGTTTCCCGGATGGAAAGTCAATATCCCGGCGTCTGGTTGACATTTTCAGCAGAATGCAGTAGAATCTGGGCAAATCGGGAAAAGAGGGAAAGCACATGGTTGGGCTTGGAACGGTCATCAACACCGCCGCGATTCTGGCAGGCGGTGTGTGCGGGGCGTTGTTTGGACGCGTCCTGAGCCAGAGCACGCAGGATACGCTGATGAAGGTCTGCGGTGTGGGCACGCTGTTTATCGCCATTTCCGGCGCCATGGAGGGGATGCTCACGGTGCAGGACGGAAAGATCGTCAGCAGCGGCGCGATGCTGATCATCGGGTGCCTTGCCATCGGCGCTGTGATCGGGGAAGCGCTGAACATTGAGGGCGCGTTTGAGCGGCTGGGGCAGTGGCTGAAGGTCAAAACCGGGAACGCCAAGGACAAGACGTTCGTCAATGCCTTCGTCAGCGCGTCCCTGACCGTCTGCATCGGGGCAATGGCCATCGTCGGCTCCATTCAGGACGGACTGACCGGGGATTATTCCATCCTCGCAACCAAAGCGGTGCTGGACCTGATCATCATAATGGTGATAAGCAGCTCCATGGGAAAAGGCGCGGCATTTTCCGCAATTCCCGTGGCGGTGCTGCAAGGGAGCATGACGGCGCTTGCGGGACTGATGCGGCCGGTCATGACCGAAGGGGCGCTGGCGAACCTGTCGCTGGTGGGAAATGTGCTGATTTTCTGCGTCGGCATCAATCTGGTTTTCGGGAAGAAAGTGAAGGTGGCGAATCTGCTGCCCGCCATTGTGATCGCGGTGGCCGCGGCGTTTCTGCCTGTTTGATGGAGGAAAATATGGCGAACATTCTGGTATCCGGGCTGATCAACACGGAGACGACCGTGCGGGTGCGGCAGTTCCCGGTGAACTATTACCCCATTGATTACCCCTTTTTCGGGGTGAACACCGCCGTGTCCGGCGTGGCGTACAACATTTCCAAAGCACTGAAAACCTTGGGGGACGACGTGACTCTGCTTACCATGACGGGGCGGGACTTCCCGGCGGAATATATCCAGAGCCAGCTTTGCACGGCGGGAATCGGAACGGACTGGGTCAAACCCAGATTGAAGGAGACGCCCAACTCCGTGGTGCTTTACGACGGCGAGGGGAAACGGCAGATCTACTGCGACCTGAAGGACATTCAGGAAACGCCCTACGACTTCCCGGAGGACATTTGCCGGGACGCCGACGTGGTGGCCGCCTGCAACATCAATTTTAATCGCCCGCTGCTGCATCAGGCGAAGACGCTGGGCAAAACCGTGGCCACAGATGTCCATGTGCTTTCGGACATCCACGACGAATTCAACCGGGAATTCATGTCCTGCGCGGATATTCTGTTCCTCAGCGACGAGGGAATTCGTGGAGACTACCGGGATTTTCTGCGGGCGCTGGGGGACACTTACGGAAACCGTATTATCGTTCTCGGCAGGGGAGCCGAGGGCGCGGCCATGTACCTCCGGGAGGAAAGCCGCATTTTCGCCCTGCCCGCCGTGCAGGTGGGGGAAATCGTCAACACCGTGGGCGCGGGGGACGCCCTGTTCAGCGGCTTCCTGCATCATTTTGCGCGGGGATACCGCCCGCTGGATGCGCTGGCACGGGCGCAGGTTTTTGCGTCCGCAAAGATACGTGTCAGCGGTGCGGCCAACGGCTTCCCTGCGGAAGAGGAAATGGAATCGCTCTGCCGGGAGTACACGGGGAGAATGGAATATTACGAGGTATAAAAATCGAGGCAGCACATGAAAGTGCTGCCTCAGTCTTCTTCACTCCAGAACGTGTTCCAGACCCATTTGCAGAATGGTCTTCACATGGTCGTCAGCCAGAGAGTAGAGGATGTTCTTCCCCTCCCGGCGGAATTTGATCAGGTGCATTTGCTTCAGAATCCGAAGCTGGTGGGAAATGGCGCTCTGGCTGACGTCCACAGTCTCCGCAATGTCCGTCACGCACAGCTCCTGTCGGGACAGAAGCGCCAGAATATGCACCCGGGTAGAATCGGCAAAGCCCTTGAATAGCTCCGCAATGGCGTCCATGGTTTCCTTTTCGGGTACTGACTGCATTCAGATCCCTCCTTTTATCCCGTATATTCTAGCCCATTTTTTCAAAAGATGCAACTGTTTTTTCCATAGCGTCTTGCAGCGCTCTGGAAATGGGCAGCATGGTGTCCGCGTCCAGCTTGACCACCCGGCGGTCGTAGGTTATCAGGCCGTTCACTTCATCCTCCACGTCGCTGACCTGGGTGTAGATGGCGGCGCACAGACCCTTTTCCACGGCGGGGACAATGGATTCCCGGTAGAGCGCCGCTACCGCTTCGTTCAGAGCTTCTCTCGTCGGGCAGGCACCGTAGCCGTAGGTCTTGTCGGGGTTGAAAATGTGCCCCTCGACCCGCCATGTTTTCCCGCCGAACTCTGATAGCACCAGCGGGCGAAGACCGTCGCCTGTCAGACGCAGTTTTCCGAAATACTGGTGGCGGCTGTCCACATCGGTGTTCTTTCCACGGAACCAGCCGGAGGTGGCGTCGATAAAGCGGGTAGCGTCCAGCGTGCGGAACCATCCGCAGACGCGGTCGCTGTCGAACTGCCCCCAGCCCTCGTTGAAGATCGTCCAGTAGCAGATGCAGGGGTGGTTTTTCAGCTGGTTCACCGTGTCGGCTGCGCCCTGACGGAAGGCATTGCGGCTTCGTTCGTCCCGGTGAAGGCGCCGGTCGTTCCGCTTCTGAATGCCGACGGTGGGAAGCACGGTGTCCCGGAAATAGCGGTAGCTGCCGTTGTTGACCATGTCCTGCCAGACGATCATGCCCAGCCGGTCGCACTGATAGTAGAATTCCTCCGGCTCGACTTTGATGTGCTTGCGCAGGGTATTGAAGCCGAGACGCTTCATGGCGAGGATATCATCGGCATAGCTTTCCGGGGCGGGGGCAGTGAGCAGCCCCTCCGGCCAGTAGCCCTGATCCAGCAGACCGTGGAAGAAATAAGGTTTGCCGTTGAGACACAGGCGGGGGTATCCCCCCACTTTTTTGATTTCCAGAGACCGGATGGCAAAGTAGGATTCCACCTTATCCTGCGCCGTTTCCACAGTGAAGCGGTAAAGATAGGGGTCATCCGGGCACCAGAAATGGGGATTTTCCGGGGCGATGGTCACTTGCCCGTGTTCCAGCGGGAACTGCCCCAGCTGCTCCACGCTGACTGTACCCTCCAGTGGCGGAACCGTGGAGATCGTCACGGACGCGCCGTGATTTTCAATGTTCAGATTCTCGATATAAGTGCCCGGCACGCTTTCCAGCCACACCGTCTGCCAGATACCGGACACGGGGGTGTACCACATGCCGCCCCGGTTCATCACCTGCTTGCCGTAGGGGAAAGCCTGATCGTGGAGATCGTCGGTGCAGCGGATGACCAGCTCGTTTTCCTCCGCCAGCGCTTCGGTGATGTCCACGCAGAAGGAGGCATAGCCGCCCTCATGGCGGCACAGGTGCTGCCCGTTCACGAACACCTCTGCAATTTGATCGGCAGCGCCGATGTGGAGCAGCACCCGCTTCCGGCGGAAGCCCTCGGGAAGAAGAAAGCGTCGGCGATACCACAATGGCGCGCCTTCTTCAAAATGCCGCCCGATGCCGGAAAGCCGGGACTCCGGGCAGAAGGGCACGGTAATGCGCATGTCAAATGTTGCCGGTTCCTCGCGGGATACGGCAAAATCCCATTCTCCGTTCAGGTTTATGTAAGAATCCCGGCGCATCTGCGGTCTGGGATAGACCTGCCATGGCGTGCCGGAAAGCGTTTCACCCCGGGGCGTGGTAAGTGTCTGTAACATGGACATCCTCCTTTTGCCGCCGATGGAAGTTTTTCCCGGGCGGAACACTGGAATACAGGGTGTTTTGTTGGATATTCTACTTACTAATCTACCATACCCGGGCAAACGTGTCAAGCGAAGCCGCAGACGGCGGACGGGGAAGCGTTCAAATCGACTTTTTCTATTAAGTTTTTACGAAAACTCTTTGCAAATGAAAAGAAATATGCTATAGTATACTGAGTTTCGTGTGACTATCTGCGCCAAGAACACGGGCGCGCACGTAAGAGTGTATCTGAAAACTGTCAAAACGCCCAATCAGCGGCTCTTTTTGCCCTGTGCCGCGCCATTTTCCCTTGAAATGCAGCAAGCATTCCTGCGGAAAAATGGCTTGCTCAGGACAAAAATCCCTCGCTGCTGGTCATTTCGCCAGTTTTCAGATACACCCTAGAAAGGCAAAAGAGATGCAAGATCTATCGAAAATTTCTGTCGTCCTGCCTTCTTTGGATCCGGACGAGAAGCTGAACGCCGTCATCGACGGCCTGCTGGAATACGGCTTTTCCAACATCATTCTGGTCAACGACGGAAGCAAGCAGGAAAATTTACATTATTTCACGGACGCCGCCGCGGCTCATCCCGAAATTCATCTGCTCCATCATGAGGTGAACCGGGGGAAGGGCGCGGCTTTGAAGACCGCTTTCCGGTGGTTTCTGGACAACTGTCCCGAAGGCGCCGGCGTCGTGACGGTGGACGGCGACAACCAGCACCACCCCGAGGATACCCGGGCGTGCTGCGAGAAAATGCTGGAGACCGGACACTGCATTCTGGGCTGCCGGGACTTTACGCTGGACCACGTGCCGAATCGCAGCCGGTTCGGCAACCACACCACGTCGCTGGTGTTCAAGACCTTCGTGGGCATGACCATTTCCGACACCCAGACCGGCCTGCGGGCGCTGCCCCGGGAGGCAGTGAAGGAGCTGGTGGACGTGGCGGGGGACCGGTTTGAGTACGAGACCAATATGCTTCTGGCGTTCAAGGAAAAGGCCATCCCCTTCGAGGAGAACAAGATCCGCACCGTGTACATTGAGGAGAACAAAAGCTCCCATTTCCGCACCTTTGTGGATTCCTGGCGGATATACAAGCTGATTCTGGCGCATTTCTTCCGGTATACGGTGAATTCCATCGTCTGCGCCGCAGTGGACACCGGCCTGTTCACCCTGTTTACCGCTCTGCTTAAAAAGACGCTGGAGGGCTTCGCCCTCACCGCCGCGGCGGGCGTGGGTGCGAGAGTGATCTCGTCTCTGCTGAACTTCTTCCTCAATAAGAAGCTGGTGTTCAGGAGCAACGCGGATACCGGCAAGACCATGCTTCGCTACTACTGCCTGGCGGTCCCCCAGATGCTGCTGCAAATTCTGCTGACCGACGGCGCGTATGTGCTTTTCCACGTAAAGCCCACCGGCGTGCTGCACACGCTGATTTACGTGGTCGTGATGATTCTGCTTTACATCATCGGCTATATGATTCAGCAGCGCTGGGTGTTCGCGCCCCAGAAACAAAATGAACCCGAGGTTGAGAAAAAATGAGCAAACGAAACACAATGCCCGATTATGATCCCGTTCCTTCTCAGCGGGGCGGGGCTTCCAAACCATCCAAGAAGAAAAAGAAGAAGGGCAGCGGCCTGTTCGGGCGGATTGTCCGGCGGTTTTTCCTGGTGCTGTTCACCGTGATCGCCCTGATTCTGGTGGCGGCGTGTCTGGCGGCGAACCTGATCTTCAATGGCCCGTCCCCCGCAGCCCGGGATATTTTGACCATGACGCTGCTGGAGCCCAGCGGAACCAAGTGGATTCCCGGCCTGTTCATGGACGCGCAGACCCTGGATTCCATTCGTACGCGGGATGATTCCAACCTGAAGGACGAGTTTTCCAACACGTCTGAGATCGTCATCAACAAGGATGCGGCAATTTCCGCCGGTACCGACGAGTGGGCGAATAGCCCCGACGGTATCCGCTTTGAGTCCCACTCCGGCGACACCTACAACGCCCATATTATGATCGTCCGCGACCCCAGCAAGGTCTACCTGGGCACCTCCACGGAGAACTTCTCCACCTCCATTCCCGGCACCCGTATCGACGACCAGATCGAGACCGACGGCGCCATTGCCGGTGTCAATGCGGGCGCGTTCTTCGACAACGGCACCTCCGACCCCTCCGTCGGCTCCGTGCCGGAGGGACTGGTTTACTCCAAGGGCGTCTGCAAGTGGACGACCGGCTCTCCCCCCAACGGCATCAAGGGCTTCGCGGGCTTTAACAAGGACAACATCCTTGTGGTCGCTCAGGACAATCTGAGCAAAGCCCAGGCGGAGGAGCTGAACATCCGGGACGGCTGCTGCTTCGGCCCCGTCCTCATCATGAACGGCGAGATCAACCAGGAGGCCTACAACTCCAATTCCGGCTGGAACCCCCGTACCGCCATCGGCCAGCGGAAGGACGGCGCCGTGGTGTTCGTGTGCATCGACGGCCGTCAGGCCGGCTCCGCAGGCGGCACCTATAAGGACGTCATCGACATCATGATCGAATACGGCGTCGTGAACGCCTGCAATATGGACGGCGGCTCGTCCAGCATTATGGTCTACCGGGATACCTACGGCCTGTTTGGCGAAGCCGGTACCGTGCAGGTGATCAACAGCTATTCCCTGCTGCAGGAACGCCCCAGAAAGATGCCGACTTTCTGGATGGTTGCGCCGTAAGGAAGTGAGGGAAACCATGTATCAAGGAAAATTCGATTCTAAAAATAAAAGAACCACGGTGGATGTTTCCCAGCTGGTCGCCCAGCGCAACAGCGCCCCTTCCCAGGAGCAGCCCCCCCGCCAGCCGGTGCGGGAAAATCCGCCGAAGACCAACCCTGCCCGGACGCAGCAGCCTCCCCGTCAGCCAAGTGCGCGGCAGAGTCAGCCCGCTGCCCGTCAGCCCGGCGGAAAGCGGCCGCCCGCGACCCAGACCATGCCGGAAAAACGCCGCAAAGGCCCCCGGCTGGGTGGCGTGATCTTCTACACCCTGTATTTCATGTTCATCCTGGTGTTCTTCGTGGCCACGTTCTTTGGCCTTCAGTGGCTTCAGGGCTGGCTGACGGATTACCAGGCCGCCCAGCCTACCACCAAGAGCCAGGAGGTCTTTGACCAGCTGTTTTCTCACCCCGATTGGGGCGCGCTGTATGACGCCGCCGGGATAGAGGACACCCCCTACGAGGGCAAGGAACAGTTCGTCGCCTATATGGAAAACAAGGTGGGCGATTCGGCGCTGACCTTCAAGGAGACCTCCGCGGGCCTTTCCGGCGATAAGAAGTATTTTGTCCTTCTGGGGGATGAGAAGATCGCTTCCTTCACCCTGTCCGGTCAGACGGCCGCCATTACCGACATTCCCGACTGGGAGCTGGGCGGCGTTGAGCTGTTCTTCGACCGGAGCGAGACATTCTATATCAAGAATACCGACGGTCACACTGTCGAGGTTAACGGTGTGCCTCTGGACGACAGCCACGTGATTCAGATCGCCACCACTGCGGCGGCGGAGCGGCTGCCCATCGGCATCACCGGCGTGAGCATCTGCACCCAGGAAATTTCCGACCTGATGGCCACCCCCACCGTCACGATTTTTGACGAGTCGGGCAATCCCATGGAGGTCAGCTACGACGCCGGGACCCATACCTTTACCGAGCAGACCCAGGCCAACACCATCTCCGACGACGAGAGGGAAGCGGCGCTGAACGCGGCGAAGACCTACTGCCTGTTCATGATCGAGAAGGCATCCAAGGCGGACATTGCCAAGTATTTCGATACCTCCTCTGAGGCCTACAGCGTCATCACCAACCTGAGCGGCAACCTGTGGATGCAGGGCAATAACGGCTACCGCTTCACCAAGGAAGAGGTTTCCGATTACGCCCGCTACAGCGACGATCTGTTCTCCGCCCGTGTGTCGCTGACCCTGAACGTCACCCGTAAAGACGGCACCACCAAGGACTTCGGGTATGACTCGACTCTGTTCTTCCGGAAGCAGGACACTGGCAAGTGGCTGGTCTATGACGCCACCAACGCGGATGTCAACGCGCCGGTGGGCAAGGTGCGCCTGACCTTCATGAACGGCGATACCGTCCTGAGCAGCGAGTTTGTCAAGACCGACGCTACGGAGCTGGATACCCCGCTGGTCTCCGCCCCCGAGGGCAAGGTATTCATTGGTTGGTATCGTATCGACAAGTACGACAACGGCACCACCTACACCATGGTCTTTGACCCGGATGAAAACGGCCATGTGAACATCCCCAACGGCACCACGCTGGAGCCGATGACCCTGTACGCTCTGTTCGAAACGCCGTCCGGCACCGACGCCACGGAAGGAGGCTAATATGCTGGCACTACTGAACCAACTGGCGGTCAGCTTTGACCTGCCCATTCTGGACTGGATTCAGGCGCACTTGCAGTGCGGCTTCCTGGATGCCGTCATGCCCATCGTGACCCTGTTCGGGGAGGGCGGCATCTTCTGGATCGCATGGGCGGTACTGATGCTGGTATTCCCCAAGACGAGAAAAACCGGCATCGCCATGGGCATCGCCCTTGTAATGGGTGTGCTAATCTGTAACGTGACGCTGAAACCCCTTGTGGCGCGGCCGCGACCGTATGATTTTCAGTATGAGAATTTCGGAATTACCATCAAGCTGCTGATCGACGCTCAGCACGATTACTCCTTCCCGTCGGGACATACCATCGCCTCCTTTGAGGCGGCGATACCGCTGATGATCTACGACAAGCGGATGGGCATTCCTGCCATGGTGATCGCCGTGCTGGTCACGTTCTCCCGGCTGTACCTGTACGTCCACTACCCGACCGACGTGATCTTCTCCATCATCGTCGGAACCGCCTTTGCCTTCATCGGAAACGCGCTGGCAGAAAAAATTGCCCAGCGCCTTCCCGCACCGGGGCAAGAAAAATACAGGAGATGAGCTTTTTGGAAGCATACCCGGACTGGGTATGCTTCCTTTCCCTTTTCGCCCTTGCAAGCGGCGAAAAAAACAGATATAATGACAAAAAAAGGGGGCGGGACGATGGAATTAAGGATCGCGGTCTGCGACGACGCGGAGGAAGATCGGACGTATGTTTCCGGTCTGGTAAAGGATTGGGTGGCGCAGGCCGGGCATCAGGCGGAAATTACCGCCTTTTCCTCCGCCGAGAGCTTCCTGTTCCGGTACGCGGAGGACAAGAACTGGGACATTCTGCTGCTGGACATCGAAATGGGCGCTATGGACGGCGTAAGTCTGGCAAAACGGGTGCGCAAAGACAACGAGGCGGTGCAGATCGTCTTCGTCACCGGGTATTCCGACTATATCGCCGAGGGCTACGAGGTGGCGGCGCTGCATTATCTGATGAAGCCCGTCAGCCGGGAAAAGCTGTTCGCGGTGCTGAACCGGGCGCTGGAAAAGCGGAAGCGGGAGGAACGGTGCCTGAATCTGGAGCTGGGCGGCGAAATGGTACGGATTCCATTTTACGACATCCGGTATCTGGACGTTCGGCAGAATTATGTGACGATTCATGGAAAGGCGGAGTACACCGTCAAGCGGAGCCTGAACGAGTTTGAAAAGGAACTGGACGACCGGTTCTTCCGCGCGGGCAGGAGCCTGATCATTAACCTGAAGTACATCCGGCGCGTCACAAAAACGGAGGTCAGCCTGTCGGACGGCACGCTGCTGCCCCTGCCAAGGGGCGCTTACGAACCCTTGAACCGGGCGATCATCAAGCACACATAAGGGAAACTCTGAACAAATCGCCTTCGGCTGAGCAGCGGATCTTTTTCCCCAGCCGTGCGGTTTCAAAAGTGGGAAATACACAAAGTATTCCTCCACTTTTGGAACCTTCGTCTGGGAAAAAATCTCTCGCCGTCAGCTCTCGCCGATTTGTTCAGAGCTTCCCGAGGAGGATCGGCATATGTCTTTCTTTTCCAAACAAATCGACAAGCGCATCGCGGCCTATCAGCGGGAGCTGATCGAGACCCACTACCGGGAAGTGGAAAATATGTACCGGCAGATTCGGGGCTGGCGGCATGACTACCGCAACCACATCCAGATGATGAAGGTACTGGCGGCCAATGGGGACATGGACGCCCTGAAAGTCTACCTGGACGAGCTGGACACGGATCTCAATACCGTGGACACCGTGGTAAAAACCGGCAACCCCATGGCCGACGCCATTCTCAACAGCAAAATTTCCCTTGCGCGTTCCCGGAACATCCCGACGCAGGTGGACGCCCACATCCCGGTGAAGCTGAAAATGTCGGAGCTGGACTTGTGCTGCATCATCGGCAACCTGTTTGATAACGCCATGGAGGCAAGCATGGCCTTGCCGGAGGAAAAGCGGATGATCCGGGTGTACATGGATATGAAGGGGACGCAGCTCTACATTTCCTTCACCAACTTCACCGCCGCGAAGAAGCTAAGTAAGGTGGGCAAGGGCTTCAAAACCTCCAAGGGGGAGGGGCACGGCTTCGGGCTGGTGCGGATAGACGACATCGTGTCCCGCTACGACGGCTACCTGAGCCGCAACAGCGAGGACGGGGCGTTTACCACGGAAATCCTCATCCCACAGGTCTGATACTATTTCCTGATTAAAATCTTTGATTTTAATCAGGAAGGCATCGCCTGACGGCGCTGCCGGTTTTGTGATTTATAAGGAAAGAAATCACAAAACAAGTCTCATATGAACTTCATGCCCTTCGGGCAATTAAAATCTTTTCTAAAGATTTTAATTGAAGTTCAGTATGAGGAAACCCCAAAAATGCAGTTCGTCACCCGAAATAAGCAATTCGTCCCCAGAATCTTCCGGGGACGTCTTTTTGTGATAGAGTATGCTCACGAGGTGAGGCAAAATGAAAGACAGAATAAAGCCAAAATACAACGCCGCCCAGAACGTGGGATGGATGGTGAAGAGCGCATGGAAGGTCAGAAAACGGGTTCTGTTTATCTGTGTCGCCATGGCGGCGCTGGAAGTGCTGTACAACCTGACGCAGCTGTACGTTGCGCCGGAGATATTAAGCTGCGTAGAGCGCCATGCCCCCGTGGGCGAGCTGCTGGGCACCATCGGGTTTTTTACACTGGCGCTGTTTCTGACCATGGGTCTGAAGGAATATTTGCGGGAGATCTCCATGTACCCCAGGGTGGATGTGCGCTCCAGCATCGTCGGCATGATCGCCAGAAAATGCAATATGACCTCTTTTCCCAATACGCTGGACGTGAAGTTCATCAAGCTCAAGGAAAAGGCGCACCACAGTGTGCAGGGCAACAATGAAGCGGCGGAAAACATTTGGAGAACCCTGACGGTGCTGCTGCAGAACGTGGGCGGTTTCCTGGTGTACCTTGCCATCCTGTCCCGCCTGAATTGGGTGCTGCTGGTGGTGATTGCTGCGACCTGCGTGGTGGGATTTCTGGTGTCCCGGTATTCCAGCAACTGGATTTTCCGGCACCGGGATGAGGAAGAGACGTTTTACGCGAAGAAGTCCTACATCCGGAAAAAAGCGGAATCCGTGGAGCTGGCGAAGGATATTCGCATTTTTGGCCTGCAAAACTGGCTGAACGAACTGCTTGACCGCATTCACAACGTATATCTGGACTTCCGGCTTCGCTGCGAGAAGATCAAGCTGCTGGCGGATGTCACCGAAGCGCTGCTCACCATGGCGCGGAACGGCATTGCCTATGCGTACCTTCTTCATCTGGCGCTTCGGGATTCTCTCAGCGTGCCGGAGTTTATCCTGTATTTTACCGCGGTGTCCACCTTCACCACATGGGTCATGGGCATTTTGCAGGCGGCGGAGAAGCTGCATGAGGAAAGCCTCGACCTTTCTCAGGTGCGGGAATTTCTGGAATATCCGGAGCCGTTCCGGTTCGAGGGTGGGACGGCGATTCCCAAGGCGGATGCCTACGAACTGAAGCTGGAGCATGTGTCCTTCCGCTACCCCGGCGCGGAGGAGGATACCATCCACGACCTTGACCTGACGGTTCGCCCCGGAGAAAAGCTGGCCATCGTGGGACTGAATGGCGCGGGCAAGACCACCCTTGTAAAGCTTTTGTGCGGCCTGTTCGATCCCACCGAGGGGCGGGTGCTGCTGAACGGCGTGGATGTAAGGGACTTTAACCGCCGGGAATACTACGGGCTGTTCAGCGCCGTATTTCAGGAATTCTCCATTCTGGACGTGACCGTGGCGGAGAATATTGCCCAGACCAATGAGAATATCGACACGAAAAAGCTCTGGGACTGCATCGAAAAGGCGGGCTTGACGGAGACCATTCAGAAGCTGCCCAAGGGGTTGGACACCCACGTGGGCAGGCAGGTCTATCTGGACGGCGTGCTGTTCTCCGGCGGCCAGACCCAGCGGCTGATGCTGGCGCGGGCGCTGTACAAGGACGGCGCTATCCTGCTGCTGGACGAACCCACTGCCGCCCTCGACCCTCTGGCGGAAAACGACATCTATCAGAAGTACAAGGACATGACGGCGGGGAAGACCTCTCTGTTCATCTCCCACCGGCTGGCCTCCACGCGGTTCTGTGACCGCATCATCTTCGTGGCGGACGGCCATATCACCGAGGAAGGTACTCACGATCAGCTGCTGGCCCGGGGCGGGGCGTATGCCAAGCTCTTTGAAGTCCAGAGCCGCTATTATCAGGAAGGGAAGGCGTTCTGATTATGAAAAAGAAAATGAGTTTCAGGCACGCTCTGTCCGTTCATTTCCGTGCGGCAAAGGCGCTGCACGGAGTCAGCCGCAGATTTTTCCCGGCGGCGACGCTGTATACCGTCGTGGGCGCAATTCTGCCCTATGTGACGGTGTTCTTCTCCGCCCAGATCCTGAAGGAGCTGGCGCTGCTCCGCAGACCGGATGTGCTTCGGAATTGGGTCATCGCCGGGGTGCTGTGTACCGGACTGTGCGCCGTCGCGAAGGCGGTGCTGTTTCAGCGGACGGAGACCATGCTGGACGATCTGTACGGCAGAAAAGAGACTCTGTTTTGCCGGAAGTTCTTCTCAATGGATTATGCGGACGTGGACAAGCAGGAGACCCGCGACCTGCGGGCGCAGATCGCCCAGAACGAGAACTGGTCAAGCTTTGGCCTGATGCAGGTTCCGGAGATTTATGAGCGCACACTGAAAAGCCTCATCGGCATTTTAAGCGGCATTGCGCTGACGGTTACGCTGTTCACCTCCCCGGTGCCGGAATCCGCCGGGAAGCTGACCGCTTTGAACAATCCTCTGTTCATTCTGATTCTGGCAGGCGTCATGATCCTGATCAGCATTCTGGCGGGGAGGCTTGAGGAAAAGGCCACCTCCTACTGGAGCTGTGTGGCGGAGGAAGCGACTTTGAGTAACCGCGTATTCTCATTCTTCGGTTTTATCGGCGAACACAAGGGACGGGGCGCGGACATCCGGATGTATAACCAGCAGAATCTGGTGACGTTTTACTGGAACGGCGACTCGGCCTTTGGCGCCACCGGGAAAATCGGGAAGCTTGCGCTGGGACCCATAGGCGGTTATTCCGCGCTGGGTACAGGGGTCGTGGCGCTGATCACCGGCTTTGTCTACGTGTTCACCTGCCTGAAGGCGTGGGGCGGCGCGTTTGACGTGGGCAGCGTGACCCAGTATGTGGGCGCGGCCACCGCCATGGCAGACAGCATTTTCAAGCTGACCGCGCAGCTCGGCAATCTGAAAACCAACGCGGGTTATCTGGACGCCACTTTCCGGTTCTTGGATATCCCCAATTCCATGTATCAGGGCAGCCTGACCACGGAAAAGCGCTCTGACCGGCAGTACGAGGTGGAGTTCCGCAACGTGTCTTTCCGCTACCCCGGCCGGGTGGATTGGGCGCTGAAAAACGTGTCCATGAAGTTCAACGTCGGCAAGCGGCTGGCAATCGTTGGCGAAAACGGCAGCGGCAAGACCACCTTTATTAAGCTTTTGTGCCGCCTGTACGACCCCCAGGAGGGAGAAATTCTCCTGAACGGCATCGACATCCGCAAGTATAACTATCAGGACTATATGCAGATTTTCTCCGTGGTGTTTCAGGACTTCCAGCTCCTGTCCCAGCCGCTGGGAGAAAATGTGGCGGGCAGCGCCAAGTACGACCGGGCGCGGGCGACGAAAGCCCTTATGGACGCGGGCTTCGGCGACCGGCTGGCGGCCATGCCCAAGGGGCTGGACACCATGCTCTACAAGGACTTCGCCGAGGACGGCGTGGAGGTTTCCGGCGGCGAGGCGCAGAAGATCGCCATTGCCCGGGCGCTTTACAAGGACGCGCCCTTCATCATTCTGGACGAACCCACCGCTGCCCTTGACCCCATTGCCGAGGCGGAGATCTACGAGAAGTTCAACGCCATTTCCGGCGACCGCACGGCCATCTACATCAGCCACCGGCTGTCGTCCTGCCGGTTCTGCGACGAAATCGCCGTGTTCAGCGACGGTCAGGTGATCCAGCAGGGAACCCATCAGGCGCTTCTGGCGCAGGAGACGGGGAAGTATGCCGAACTTTGGCACGCGCAGGCGCAGTATTACACGAAGCAAACTTCGGATACTGACGGTGCGGAGAATTGACATATCCGACAAAAAGGAAACAGGCCGTTTATGCTTTTGGGAGATTTTGAGCGCCGTTTTCGGGGCAGGCGTTGCAAAAATGAAGGACATGGTGTAAAATAACCGGATAGACAAACGATTCTGAAAGGCGGGCGTCAGCCCGCCTTTTCATCTTGCTTTCAGGAGGAACCCCAAATGGCAAAATACATCATGGCGCTGGACGCCGGCACCACGTCCAACCGCTGCATCCTGTTCAACGAGCAGGGAGAAATGTGCTCCGTCGCCCAGAAGGAATTCACCCAGTATTTCCCCCAGCCCGGCTGGGTGGAGCACGACGCCAACGAGATCTGGTCTACTCAGATAGAGGTCGCCCAGCGGGCTATGGCGAACATCGGGGCGACCGCCGCCGACATTGCCGCCATCGGCATCACCAACCAGCGGGAGACCACCATCGTCTGGGACAGAAAAACCGGCGAGCCGGTGTGCCGCGCCATCGTCTGGCAGTGCCGCCGCACCAGTGCGTATTGCGACGAGCTGAAGGAAAAAGGACTGGTGGAGGAATTCCGGGGCAAGACCGGTCTGGTCATCGACGCCTATTTTTCCGGCACCAAACTGCGCTGGATTCTGGAGAACGTGCCGGGCGTCCGGGCGCGGGCGGAGCGGGGCGAGCTGCTGTTCGGCACCGTGGAGACCTGGCTCATCTGGAAGCTCACCGGCGGCAAAGCCCACGTGACGGACTATTCCAACGCCTCCCGCACCATGCTGTTCAACATCAACACCCTCCGCTGGGATGATGAAATTCTCGCGGAGCTGGACATTCCCAAGTGTATGCTCCCGGAGGTCAGGCCCAGCAGCTGCATTTACGGCGAGGCGCTGGCGCAGTATTTTGGCGCGCCCATCCCCATCGCGGGGGCGGCGGGAGACCAGCAGGCAGCGCTGTTCGGCCAGACCTGCTTCCGGCCCGGAGAAGCCAAAAACACCTACGGCACCGGCTGTTTCATGCTGATGAACACCGGGGATAAGCCCGTGTTCAGCGAAAACGGACTGGTCACGACGATTGCATGGGGCTTGAACGGACAGGTCACCTACGCGCTGGAAGGCTCGATTTTTGTGGCGGGGGCGGCGATTCAGTGGCTGCGGGACGAGATGCGGCTCATTGATTCCTCCCCCGACTCGGAGTACATGGCGACCAAGGTGCCCGATACCAACGGCTGCTACGTCGTCCCGGCGTTCACCGGTCTGGGCGCACCCCATTGGGATCAGTACGCCCGGGGAATCATCGTGGGACTGACCCGGGGCGTCAACAAATATCACATCATCCGCGCGACCCTGGACAGCCTGTGCTACCAGACCAACGACGTTCTGCGAGCCATGGAGGCCGATTCCGGCATCCGTCTGGCAGCGCTGAAGGTGGACGGCGGCGCATGCGCCAACAATTATCTCATGCAGACGCAGGCGGATATCATCAACGCGCCGGTGCAGCGCCCCCGTTGTGTGGAGACTACCGCCATGGGCGCGGCGTATCTGGCGGGGCTTGCGGTGGGGTACTGGGCAAGCAAGGAAGACGTGGTGAAAAACTGGGCGATCGACCGTACCTTCGCGCCGAACATCGGGGCAGAGGAACGGGAGAAGCGCATTCGCGGCTGGAACAAGGCGCTCAAGTGCGCCTACGGCTGGGCGAAGGATTAGGGTATGGAACTGGAATCGATAACGGGAGCCGCCGTGGAGGAAAAGGCCGTCCCGCCCTTTTTCCGGGAGCTGATGCGCCGGGGCTGTCTGGACGCCGGGGAGGTACGCGCCGCGTCCGACGGATTTTACGCGGCGGCAAAATCTCTTGCGGATATTCTCGTGGGGCAGGGCATTACGACCTTCCCCAATGACCGGGACGAGCCGCGGGACTGCGACAAATTCTATGACGACTGGTACTGCTACGCCGTCCCCGGAAAGGGCGGGTACGTCTACAGCCTGTTCAAGCTGAGAGAGCAGGAGTTCGACGCCAAAAACGGCCTGATCGCGGACGGGGACAGCCCCGGCGTGACCGTTTCCTTTATCGCTTTTGACACGGACGTGCTGGCGCAGTGCCTTTCGGAGCCGACCATGGCAAACCGGAAGCGGCTGAATCAGGAAATAAACCGGGTCGTGGCGGCGCGGGGGCAGAGACATGACAAGACGCTGAAAGCCTATTTTCTCAGCCCGAAGGCGGAGGGGCCGTACCTCATTGCGGAGCTGTACGTCCGGCATATCGCCTCCTTCGCGGGGGAGGGCTGCATTGACGTCCCCGAACACTACGCGGAAATTTACAGGAAAAGCGCAGCCGCCGGCTTCCATGGCTGGGCGGGGAGAATTCCCCGTTTCCTGGAGGAAAACAACAAGGATGCGGGCCATACGGTCTGCGACCATGAGAAAATCTACATCCAGAATCCGGACAGCCTGTCCGTCTACGAAAAGCGGGCGATTCTGGCGACCCATGCGGCGAACGTCTCCGTTCACTCCTTCGCCGCCGAGGTGCGCTTTCACGCCCGGTTTCTGACCTGGTATGCCAGACTGCCCATCCCGTTTCTGGGAAAATCGGCTTACGACAGCGCCATCCGCGCCGACATGACCATCGACGACACGGAGTTCGACGCGCCTGCCCCCTTTTACCGCATGAACGGCGGATGGGTGAGGGCGCAGCGGAAATATCATAAGGAATACGAATGAAAAAGGCCATCCGCCCCGGTTTTGGGACGGATGGTCTTTTGCTTTGGAGGAAGGTGAAATTACTGCGCTGCGGGGACGGGGAGCTTTGTATCGCCGGGGAGAAGAACGTAATCTGCCTGATCAAGATCGATGGGCTGCTCAAGACACTGATTCAGAATGTCTACTCGGCTTCCGTCCTTCATTACGACACAGGCTATGGTGCCGTTGAAGCAGAAGAAATCCGCATAGGTCTTTTCTCCCGTGTCTGCTGTCAGGGAAATGCTCTGGCTGCGAAGCTTCACGGAGGTGACCGGGAACGCTTCCAACCGGTCGGTTCCGTCCTCGCCCCAGCCGGTGCTGGCTTTCAGGGGGATGGGTTCGGACAGCAGCTCTGTCTCCCGATAATTGGTGCAGCTCTCGTCAATAGTGATGGAAAAATACCATTCGCCCTCCGTAAAGAGCTTTTCGGTTTTCGCGTACCGGTCGCCCCACAGATCGACAATGCTCAAATCCCAGACTGCGCCAAGCTCAAAGGGACGCTTATCGTCATCAAAAGTGACGATAAAATCCAGCGCGAGGTCTTTCGTGTTGGCAAGACCGTCGCCGTCATCCACAAGGTGGTAGGTACAATCGCTTCTAAGGATATCCCGGCCTGTGGTGAGCGAGCTTCCTCCGAGGCTGAAATGTTTGATGCTGTCAAAATCCACATCCTCCGGGGCTGTAATGCCGACGACGACCCGTGCCACGTAGCCGTCTGTCTCCACGGATTTCAGTTTCAGGGTGTAGCCGTTCTGGGTCGCTTCCTGGGGCGGTGCGGCCTGCGCGTCCACATCGGCCTGAGTGGGGACGTTCGGCTGGATGGCAAAGTCCAGAGCGTCGGCCACCATGTCCAGCTGCTCCTCCGTCATATGCTGATATTCGGCGGATACCACACCGGCGTCTTCGCTGAGAAATTCCGGGTTCACGTCCAGCCATACGGTCATCAGAGCCTCCCCCCGGTCACAGATGATATAGCCCCGCTCCTGACTGGGAGAGGTCAGAATCAGTACGGTGTTCCCGGCGGAGGTGGTATAGTTCCGCTCCACCCAGTCGCCCCGGTCTTCCAGCGTGATGTAATCCGGGCTGAAGGTGTCCTGCCGGTTCCAGTAGAGCGCGCCGCTGGTTCGGGTCACCTCGTAGCCCCGGTCTTCCGGGAAGGCGAAGCGCAGCAGAACGAAGAAGTTTCCGCTATCAAGGCAAAAGCCCTGATCGATATCAATGCTGACGTCCTGACTGTCCCGCACGAACCGCTCCACGCCCAGGGCGTCGCACATGCTCCGGAGGGTGCGGAATGTCAGCGCCTGCCCCTCCGGCTTTAAGCCGTATTGCTCCGCCAGCTCCTGCGCCTTGGCGTTTAGGGCATCACTGTAGCCTGTCCAATCGCCGCTTTCGGATTTGTTCGCTCTGAGTTCCGTCTCATAGGCGTAAAAATCCGCGCACGCCTTATAGGCGTTGGAGCCCTTCAGACCGGCCATGCTCAGGGTGGTGGTGTCAACGGTGTGGGGGTCTTTCACGTACACCCCGTCTACCAGTGAATAGTCCCGCTGGTCGGTGCCGCTGCTGATCTTCACATGCTCCATTTTCAGCACGTACACCGCCGCACAACCCACCAGCAGCAGCGCAAGGGCGATCACCGCCGCCAACAGAAAGGGTCTGCGGACGCGGTGGGCTTTGCCGGTGCCGCCGGAGGCGGTTTCCGTCTCTGCTTCTTCAATGTACTTCCGGCTGATGTAGCTCAGCCCCAAAAAGATTTCCTGTCCGTTCATACGTAAATTCCCTCCTGTTCCAGAAATGAGCGAAGCTTTTCCTTCGTCCGGCTCAGCTGCATTTTGACCTTGCTTTCCGTCATGCCGTATCGGGCGGCGATTTCGGAGACGGAGTCCACGTACCAGTACCGCCGCAGGAAAATCAGCCGGCTGTCCTTTGGCAGACCTTCCAGAAATAAGTCCAGCAGCCTGCCCAGCTCCTTTGCCTCCATTTGCCGCTCGTGGACGGCGTCGGGGATGCAGTTTTCCATCTCCTCGGTGAGGGGAACGACCTGGGCGCGGCGCTTGGCGGCCTGCTTCCAGTCCACGCGGTTCAGGGAGAGGTGACGGCAGATCGAGGCCAGAAACGCAAAGAAATACTTGGGTCGCCGGGGCGGGATGCTTTTCCAGACCTCGGCGTAGGTGTCGTTGACGCTTTCCTCGGCATCCTCCCGGTTTTGCAGGATATTCTTTGCCAGTGTGTGCAGCCGTTTGCCGTAGGCTGTATCCGTTTCCCTTATGGCGTCCTCGTCCCGGGCAAAATACAGGTCGAGGATTTTTGCGTCTTCCATTTGAGGGTCACTTCCTTTCTTTTTGTCCTTCACCCTGATAATAAGTTTTTACCACACAAACGTCACATTTTGGACAAAATTTTTTTTCGGAACAGGAAAAAGCCGCCCGGCGGGGCGGCTTTTTATACTATGGAACCTCTGAATAAATCGTCTTCGGCTGGCGGCGCTTACCAGGCGGAGGGCTTCAGATCGCCTACATAGACCACGTCCCGAATCTCGATAACGACGTCCGTGGGGTCGCCCGGGTTCGTCGTGACCGTGGTGATGCTGTCCGGCGCGTAGGCGGTGGCACGCCCTTTGTCCCGATTCGGGTCGTGATGATAACCCGCCGGTGGATTTTCGGTGGGGGTATGGCCGTTCTCGCCCTGCTCCACGAATTCCGTACCCTCCGGGGTCTTATCCTCGAAGCGGATGTTCTTGACGATGTCCTTTCCGTCGGGATCCGAGGAAAGGCGGATGGTGGGGAACATCTTAGCCGCTTCTTCGCTGTGCCCCGCCACGTTTATTGAGGTATCACTGTGCGCAGCGTTCGTGGTCTTCTCGGCGGCATCCAGTGCCTTGTAGGTCGTTCCGGGGGTGAGCGAAGTATGGTTTTCGTCCCTGATATCAAAGCTCAGCGCACTGCTGGGGTCTTCACTATCCAGCGTCAGATAATAGCTCACGCCGTTGTCAAGATCCTCCTGGCTGTAGGCAACGCCAATGAGGAAGGTCGAAACCGTGACACGGCCAAGGGGAGGCTGCTCCTGATTACCTCCCGGAGCGGCCGAGTCGACCGGATAGGACGTGGCGCCCACATAATATACGTGAACCGTTGTTACCGAGGGGCGTGGGATGGTGGAATCCTCGTAGGGATCCAGATGGCTCGTGCCCTTTGCTTCAACCGCCACCTCGCCGTCACCGGCTGCGGGAGCGGCACCGCCGCTGTCCTTCGTCGCAAAGCCCGCAATGCGGATGATGAGCTTTCCTTCTCCGGCGTTTGCCAGCGTAAAGGAATCGTCCAGCGAGACGCCCACACCGGCGGTGCTGAGGAACTGGGCGAGGGCTTCCTCCTTGCCCGGGGCTTTCAGCTGCCCGTTTTCGATTTGCAGATCGGACACAGCAAGCCCCAGCGTCTGGAGCGCGTCGCCGTTTTCCCGCACCAGCTTGGCGGCGGCAAGGTCTTCCAGACGGACGTAGACACGGCCATTTTCCAGCTTGGGCGCGTAGGCGACGCCCTCAAGGGTAATGGCTTCTTCGGTCAGCCCATGGGCGTCCACAGACGCGGGGTTCGGCAGGCCGTGGCCATAGCGAACCCATTCCACAGGCAATTCGTTTTCCTCCGCAAAGGCAGCCATCGGGAGGATGAGCAGCAGAAGACAGCACATCAGCAGTCTTCTCAAGTGGGTTTTCATGTGTTATCCTTCCTTTCCTTCCCCGTGGGGGATTGATGTAAGACCATTATACAGGAAGCGGCGGCAGAAAGCAAGAAGAAAATGGTATATATACCATTTTTTAAGAAATAAAGAATGTCTCCCCTGAAAAAGGGGAGACATTCGGGGATGGTTTTCTCAGCACTTGACCCGCTCGCCGACCCGGCAGTATACCAGATACCCCGCCGCGGCGGCGACGGAGAGCCCGTAAACCACCGCGATCAGGACAAAAGGCAGCTTGACGTGGATGGCGTACAGGAATCCCGCCAGCAGGGAACCGATGATGCTGCCAAGGGATTTGGTCGCGTTGTAGAAGCCCATGACCAGATTCTTTTGAGCGGGGTCTGCCCGCGTGGCCACCATGTCCTGCAAAACGGGGACGCTGACGGAATACCCGGCGTACAGCGCGATGCCGCAGGAGAGGAAAACGGAAATCTGCGGCGCGAAGACAGTCCCCAGCGAGGCCAGGGTGCAGGCGCCCACCAGCACCACCGTGGATTTTCCGGTGTCGGCCTTCCGGATGATCCACAGGCACAGGGTCATATTGAACAGGAAGGACACGAAGCCCACCACGGCCTTGATGATGCCGTTATAGGCGGAGGTCAGTCCCAGCTGGTCTTTCAGATAGTAGTTGAACACCTGATCGAAGCAGGTATTTCCCAGATTGATGAGAATATTCACCAGAAACAGAAGGACAAAGGCGGTATTCATGAAATATTTGCCGTCCCGGAAGGCGTCGAAGGGGTTGCTTTTGGCGGCCAGCTCTTTGATGGACACCTTTTCGGTGCGTTCCGCGTCCGGCACACAGCACAGCCGGAACATGATGCCGCAGACGAACAAAGTAGCTGCTTGCAGCAGAAAGGTGGCGCGGATGGAAAATTCCCCAACCACGCCGCCGATCAGGTAGCCGAAGGCGCCGAACACCGAATGGAGGGTAGCGCTGTAGGTCAGGTATTTTGCCATATCCTCCGGCCTTGCCACGTTGACCACATAGGTCAGCATGCTGACGAACACGCCGCCGATGAACACGCCTGCCAGAAGCCGCACAAAGAGAATGCCCGCCTGCGTGGTGGAATAGGCGAACCCCAGCTGCGCCAGCGCGTAGCCGACGCAGCAGATGAGCAGGGACTGGCGGGAGGAAATGAACCGGTTGATATTGCCCCAGGAGGGGGACAGGGCGAAATTGGCGATCATCATGACCGCCAGCATCAGCCCGAACATATAGTCCGGCAGACCCAGCTCCTGAATGATGGTGGGCGTTACGGGGTGCGCGAAATTGGACGCAAGGTGGAACAGCGCCATGGCCACGAAAAACAGAAGAAAGCGGGTTTTATATTTCATAAATACGGCCCCAATCGGTCATTCCAGCGTGATGGTCATTTCATTGCGGTAGGTTTCGCCAGCGGGCAGGTGGATCATGTGCGCCTGCTTGGCGAAGTCCTCCACGAAGGCGCTGTGAGAGGGGAGACTGACCCACGGCTCAATGCAGACGTAGGGGGCATCGGTTTTGGGCGCGTGCCACAATCCGACGAAGGGCATGTCCGGGAAGGACACCGTGACACTGCGGGAAGATTTGCTGGAGCGCAGGGTCAATTCGCGGCTGACATTGCCCAGCACTACCGCGTCCAGATCGAACAGCGCATGGGTCAGGGGGATCGTGCGGCCGTTTTTCAGAGGACAGGGAGATTCGGTGCCGGCAAGCCGGTAATTGGCGGGGTCCATATCCACCCGCACGGGCTGGCAAGGCTCGGCAAAGTCCAGCTCCCAGTCCTCAAAGGAACCCTCGCCGTTCAGGGGAACATTGAAGCCGGGGTGCCCGCCGATGCCGAAGTACATCTTCCGGGAATCCCGGTTTTCCACCAGACAGGTCTTGCGGATCTGATTTCCCCGGAGGGTGTAGCATACGTGGAAGGTAAAATGGAAGGGGTACACGGAAAGGGTCTTCTCGTTGCTTCTCAGGGTGAAGCGGATGGAAGACTCGGTTTGTTCGGTCACGGCAAAGTCCGTGCCGATGCAGAAGCCGTGGATGGTCATGGGGTAGGTCTTCCCGTCCAGCAGGTACTGCCCGTCGGTCAGGCGGCCGACGTAGGGGAACAGGTTGGCGTCCCGCCGCGCCCAGTATCTGGCGTTGCCCTGCCAGAGGTATTCGGCGCCGTCCTTGACGATGCTGTGCAGAACGGCACCGCAGGCGTCGAGGGCTACGGTCAGGGTGTCGTTGTGAAGGGTGTACAGGTTCATAAAATGTCCTCCTGAAAAGTGATGGGATTTGTGTAACCAGTATAGCGTGAAAGGCTGCACTTTGCAAGATTTTGTGAAAAGTATGAAAAAATGCGTAAGAAAGGTATATGTGGGTCGGCGGCATTTTTGATTATACTGTAGGCAGGAAACAAAATAACAGGAGGGAATGAAATGAAGAAATGGAACGTGGCCATCATCGGACTGGGGTTTGTGGGAAAGCTCCATTATGACGCTCTGCGGCGGCTGCCCAATGTCCATGTGCGCACCATCGTGGTACACAAGGCGCAGGACATTCCGCTGGTGAAGGAAAACTATGACGCGGACGTGGTGACGGACTGCTGGCAGGAGGCTGTGGCGGACCCGCAGATTCAGGTGATCCATAACTGCACGCCCAACGCCCTCCATGACGAGATCAATCTGGCGGCCATCGGGGCGGGGAAGCACCTGTACGCGGAAAAGCCCATGAGCCTGACTACCGCCGGGGCGGAGAAAGTGCTGGCGGCGGCAAAGGCCGCCGGAATTGCCCATGCCATCAATTACCAGTGCCGGATGAACGGTGCGGTGCTGGAAATGCGGGCGCGGCTTCAGCGGGGACAGGCAGGCCGGCCGCTGTACGTGGGAGGACAGTATTTGCAGGAGTCCGTGGCGCGGAAGACCGACTACACCCCCCGTCGGATTCCGGAGACCTCGCCCGCCCGTGCGCTGCTGGATATCGGCGTACACTGGGCGGATACGGCAGGCTTTGTCATGGGATGCCCCATTTCCAGAGTGTACGCAAAAATGTACACCCACCATCCCATCCGTATTGACCCGGAAACGGGGCGGGAGATCGTGGTGCGCAGCGACGACACCACCTCCGTCATGGTGGAGTTTGCCGACGGTACCCCCGGCAGCGCTCTGTTCTCCAAATGTATGCTGGGACACAAGAACGACCTGCGGGTTTCCGTCAGCGGGGATGAAAAGGAGTTTGCGTGGCACATGGAGCAATGCGACCGGCTCTGGGTAGGCCAGCGGGAGCGGGGCAACGAGAGCGTCTATGTGGACAGGAACACGGCTCTGCCGGAGGTACATCCCTACATTCACCTCCCCGCCGGACACACCCCCGGCTGGATGGACGCGCTTACGAATGCCATGCAGGCGTTCTATGACTCCCTGAACGGGGAAGCCTACGCCAGAGAAAAAGTGCCCTATGCCACCTTGGAAGACGGCGTTATGAGCAATCGGTTCGTGGACGCCTGTCTGGAATCCGCACGTCAGGAGCGCTGGATTTCTCTATGATTCGTGCATTCGATAAAGGAAAGTGTAGATTGCATATATTGCAAAACGGCGAAAACGCAGCTACAATAAAAACAGCAAATGGGCAATATGCTCAAAAATAAATTTTGGGAGGTTACAATATGGCAGACTACCGTACCATTCCCGCCGCTGAGCTGGGCAAGGGCAGCAACATCAAGGTCGAGCTGTGCGAGACAGAGGTGGACCTTTATTGGAAAATGGCGATCGAGGTTCTGGAGCTGATTCAGGAGAACAACGCCAAGGGCGAAAAGACCGTTATGATCGTTCCCTATGGCCCTCTTGGCCCCTACGCCCGGCTGGTGGAGCTTATCAACAAGCACCGGGTCAGCCTGAAGAACTGCTGGTTCATCAACATGGACGAATACTTAGATGAGAACAAGCAGTATCTGCCCAAGACCGACCCGCTGTCCTTCCGCGGCGGCATGGACCGGATCTTCTACGGTCTGGTAGACCCCGAGCTGCTCATGCCGGAGGAGCAGAGAATTTTCCCCGAGCCGGGCAACGAAGGCCGCATCTGGGAGACCATCCAGAAGCTGGGCAAGCTGGATATGTGCTGGGGCGGCGTCGGCATCACGGGACATATCGCTTTCAATGAGCCGCCGGAACCCGGTGAGGTGTGCACGGACGAGGAATTCCTCCAGCGCCCCACCCGTGTGCTGAAGCTGGCACGGGAGACCAAGACCATCAACGCGTTCATGAACGCGGGCGCCGATCTGGACGCCATTCCCGACTGGTGCATCACCGTCGGCATGAAGGAAATTTTCCATGCCCGGAAGGTTCGTATGTGCATGCCCCGCGACTGGAATGCCGCCATGCTGCGCAAGGCGCTCCACGGCCCCGTCAGCTGCAAGGTTCCCGTGTCCCTGTTCCAGAATCACGGCGACGCCAAGATCTACGCCATCGCGCTGGCCGCTACCACGCCCGTGATCCCGGAGATCCGCGTCTACAATAAGTAATATATACACAAAAATATGGCAGGGG
>OGUN01000709.1_pt1 | contig 27747 bp, 28 predicted proteins | sample 1553621 | NCBI WGS metagenome assembly OGUN01 (sample SAMEA2580300, study PRJEB22360) | human gut metagenome | biome: human gut; feature: human-associated habitat; material: faeces | place: Denmark | collected 2008/2010
TAATCCCTGCACCCGTTAAAGATATTTTTGAAAAAAGTTCCGATGAAGTTCCAGACAGAACTGCCATGAAGCTTTACCGTTCCTATTACACTATGGTAAGTCGCAGCCATCTCAGCGCCTGCATCACTACCGTAATGAAGTGAATTGTTGCGTTGGGTAGTCAGCTTCCGGATGGTCCGTTCTGCCAGATTGTTGTCTATCGGAAGATCCCCATCGTCCAGAAAAGCAAATAGTTCCTTCCAAAACTTCTTCAAGTAATTAAGAGCTTCTGTATAATACTGGCTTCTAAATTCTGAATTCTTCGACAGTTCACTCTCCAACAGGCTGCGCAATTCTATCAGGTGTTCCTTCGTTTCCAGGCTTTGCCTTTCCCGCAGTCTCTCTTCCGGAGTAAGACCGGCTTCATCATAAATATGTTCTTTAGAAAAGAACCACTTTAAAAGCTTTGAAAAACGTTCGGCCAGCGGTTCGCCTCCTTGATTACCGGCTTTAACGAACTTATTATTCGCATGGGACATACAAACCTGATGGATAGTATCCTTAAACTGAGCCGATTTCAACTCATCACCGATAAAAACATAAGCATTGTAGCCGTCGGACATGATACTCTTCAATTCCGCATCACCCAGAAAATCCGTAAGCACCTCACGGCCGCGGGAGCCATCCTCATAGAAGAAAATGGCTGTTTTCTGAGCCTTGTTGACCAATACCCAGATATAACACTTCTTATAACGGTCATATTTGCGCACCTTGCACCAAGTCTCGTCGCAGTTCACAACCGAGTCCTTTTCCAAGGCAACGGACTTCAATACACGAACCAGTTCATCAAGGTATTTCTTGCCTTTCTTAAGCCAGTTGCGTAAGGTGTTTTTAGAAATGGTCATTCCCATATCCGTCAGCCATTGGTGCAGAAGGCCGAAGGTCACATTCTTTACATAAACTTCATAGGCGATGGCCTGCAGAAATTCAGGAGTGGCTTTAGTCCCCTCAAACTTAGTTACCACCTCCGGATGGCCTTCAGAGGGGAAATAACCCCACTTCGGCTTTTTGCCAGGCTCTGCATAATGGACCATCTCAAAACATTCTTCCGTAAGGAAGGTACGGAAACTGAATACACGTACCATCCTTCTTTCAATGATACGTCCGGGAACCTTTGTCAGATCTGACGGATGCTCTACCACTTCTCCGGACACTCCCATCGTTTTATACCCGTCGGGACGATTGCCCAGGTCACGTTCCTTTTGGGGAAGGGCCGGCTCATTCCGGGATTCGTTATTGTCTACAGAATCCGTACGGAGTGTATCGTCCGTACCGTCATTATCATCTTTCTCCTTTTGCCGGTCAGAAGCACTCTTTTCTGCCTTGGAGTGTATCCTTTGACGCCTGTCTCCAAAACGTTCCTGATTGGCAAAATCAAGTCTTTCCTGAAAAGCCTTTGCCTTCCGTTCAGCCGATTGGCGAAGCTTGCGCTCTTCTGATAACCGGTTTCCAAAATCGGACTGTTTCGATTGCATGGAGGACACCTGATCCTTCAGTTCCTTCATCTGAACCATGAAATCCTCCAAGACAAGCTTCATGGCGTCATTTGTCAACCTGAGGTCCTGATTCTGCTCAGCAAGGTATTGTATGTACCGGTCTTTTTGATCGTCTGCCATACCTTCACTATAATTTATAGGGTTCCGTGAGTAGGTTTCCCTACTCAACAATTCCCTTTTTGAGTCTATTATATGTTGCAGTTCGATCATGTTTAAACCTTTGATTTACAGATATAAAGGTACTAAAATAATCGCAAAACCGCAAGCAAACAGACATATTAATTATCTGATTTTTAATGTTTTAACTATAGGGTTTTCCAGTATCAGGACCACATCTTTCCAGTCAATCCGATAAACGGTATCCGCCCCGTTCCGCTCCACTTTCATGAACTGGTAGCCCGCGACAAACTTCTTTTCGAACAGGCTGTATGAATGATTGTCAAATGAAAACATACGGACTATCCTTCGGTTTCGCGACATGACAATGAAGACATCCCCGTCACAGGGTTCCCGGTGAAGCCGTTCACGGATGATGGACAACACACGGCTGTGCTTGCAACGCATGTCGGTAAAGTCACGCACATAATAAAAATGATTCAGACCGGTAACACTCAGCATAGACCCTCCAGCTTCTCTATCATCCGGACTAAGTCCTGATAGCTTAAATTCTTTTGGGACAAGTGTAACCCATTACTGATACGGATGTCTATCCATATGCGGACGGGATTGTCATTACCGCTTCTTGATACAGGTTTAGGCCGGTCACCAATTTTAGTCTTTTCTTCATGGCTAATCTCAGGAGCACCGTCAACCTGAACCTCAACTACTTTTTTGCGGGTATCCTTAAACCATTTCTGGAAAATGTTATAAGGGACTTTGTTCTTGACACAAAACGATTGGAGAGATTCTCCACGGGGTAACGCCTCCGTCTGGTACTGAAAGTAAAACCTTTCAAGATCTTCACTGCTATACATAATTCTATAAATTTGGTTGGCAGCGAAGTTACCCATTTCAATCAATAGCCATTTTTTGACTGCTTACGTTACTTTCGCTGGATATGGCTTCAATTTCCGTTTTCAGCGGTGTCAGTTCAATATCGGTTCGTGGATTTTCTTCCATGTACCGACGATTATATCTCAGTTTTTCTGATACCATACTTTCTGATTTTTAATCATCTTTCCTTTAATGGTAAAGATGCTTGCCAGAGTATTCAATGATACTTGATTATTTATCCTTGAATACTTTGCCATTTATTTAAGATGAGTAAGCAACTGTTCCAAAGTTGAAAGAATGATTGTTCATTACATCCTGCGAAGGAAATACATAAGCTCGGCGTCGAAAGCCTTTGCGAGTGTTTGGCGTATGCAGTCGGGCATATAGAACCGCCATTGCTTGCCGTCTTCATAGGTGATGACTAAGTGGAGGGTCTGCATCACCAGTTCCTCGCCTTCCTTCATAGGCCAAGTGAGGTATTCATCGGCTTTCATGTACGTCAGCCTGACTATGACCTCCTGCTCATTCGAGGGCAACGCATTGGCAAGCTTTATCGGGTCATTGAGGAACATGGCGTGGATGGTCATAGCGTAATCCGCCTTGCGATAGTCGGAGGGGACCCAGCTGTGGAGTACGGTTAAGTGCTTCTTCAAATTGGCCACGGTGTCCAATGCTGCTATCTCCTGCATGGAGGTAAGGATATCGACAAAAGGCAGTTGCTTAAAAATGACCATCATTTATTCTTTTCAGGTGTTCTTATATCATTTCCGCACTGTTTTTATGACGATACCTTCGTGTGGCGATGAAGATGCTTTCGTAAAGCGGTGAAGGCACTTTCAATGGCGCATGAAGACACCTTCATCGGAAAACGGTAGTTTTTCACATGGTTAGGATGATGACAGCCGACACAGTTTTCACCGGTAAACGTTGCAAAACGGCTTGAGCCGTGAAAGCTGCCATCATTGGTTATTTTTCTTCATTCTTAACTTTTCATTCTTCATTTCACAGAAGGTCGCTTACGTTTACACTCTTGGTCATGCTCTCCCATGAATGCCTTGCGACGGTGAGGTTCAGCGGATAACCGAGACCCATCATTTCGCCCAGCTTCTTCAGGTTGTAATTGATGCGGTGCAGGATACCGTCATACTGCCTCCATTGCTCGTGCGAAGTTTTTGCCGTGACGACAGGGAAGAGGAGGGTCGTGCCTTTCCGCTTGTATCGGTCGGCGATCTCCTGCAAAGCCGGCTCCCAGGGAAGGGAAATTTTCTTGCCGGTGACGTGCTGGCGGTAGGTGAGCCGTCCGTCCTTGATATTCTTTCTCGTCAACCGGAAGATGTCATCGCTCCTCATGCCACGGGCATAGACTGTGAACAGGAAGATGTCGCGGGCGAAGACGGTCATCTCTGATTCACCGCTCAGGTCAAGGTCGCGCAGACGTTTCACTTCATCAAGCGTCAGGCCGTACCTGTATTTCTTGACGCGGTAGCTTACGTCCAGGCCCTCGAAAGGGTTGCAGTCAGCAGCAAGTCCGTCATTTACGGCAAGTTTATAGACACGCTTCAAATTCCGGATATAGAGGGAAATGGTGTTGCGTCCTAACTCTTGGTTCTTCAGCCAGGTGTGGTAGTTGCGCATCAGCAGGGCATCGAAGTCCTTGAAAGGCACTTCGTTCTTGCCTAAATAGTTGAGGAACTTCCTGAGATACTTTTTCAGTTTTATTGCCGCATCATAACGCCCCTCGTCCCGCAGCTTCTCAACGCGAGAATTGGTATAGGCGACAAAACCAAAACCAGTTACATTTTGGCTGTCAACGTGAACAGCTACCGTCTGTACATTCTTCTGTCTGTTGTTATCCATTTTTTACATTTTGTCTGTCTGTCAACTGCCAAAATAGATTACCCTGCCGTTCGGCCGACCTCCGAGAAAATCAAAAATGTTCGGCTCGTCGAAATGGATGCCCATATCGGCGTAATAGGCTTCCTCCGGATCTTCCGGAACGGTGTAAAGGTCATCATATAAGCACATCCGCTTGCCGAACGTGGTGGTGAAGGATGTGAGCTTCGCCGCATCCTGTTCTTTCTGCACGATGTCGTTCCAGTTGGTTTCGCCGTTCCATGTAGGCAGGGCTTCTTTATCAAGCCGGACTGCTGAACCGCTTATGTATGTTTTATTATTGTAAGTAACGAGTTGGACGGCAATATGACAGCCTTGTGCATTCTCAGGCATCGGCTGCGGAAAAATCACGTCACTGAACATACGTCCGTCCCTGTGGAGCAAGGTAAACGTGCGTTCGTCTTTCATTTCAATGACCGTATAAGTATCCAGTCGTTCGGAACGGATAGCATCGAGTATTTCTGCCGCTTCCTTCAGCAAAGTCTTTTCCTTTCCCTCTACAAAAGATGCTTCATAGCGGAACTGTTTGGCTATGGTATTTGCCAAAGAGTCGCCTCGCTTGTCATGCCAGTTGAAAGCAAGATCTGCCCACAGCATGTTCTTGGCAGTTTGTTTATTTCCAACGAGCTGCATGAACATCGCCTTGCGGCAACGCAGGTCGGGAAAGACCTGCTGCAGGATTTTGTCCTCGCGCACAAACCATGCCAGCATTTCACTCAAACGGAAGAAATCACCTGACAGCACGCTTTCGACCATCCATTGCCGAAGGGCGCTATATTTTGCGTCCGCCACGGCTCTGCCCACGAGGTTGTGGACTTCAGAATCTGCATTGGCACTCATGTCAAATCCGTCGCACAAGCGGCTGTCCACATCGCCTACGCAGCGGTACCTGTATTCATAAACGCCGTCAATCCCGACGGCAACGGTATTCTCTATATAGAGCAGAAAGTGAAGTATTTTATGATTGTCGAAACACTTCGCTTCCTGTCCGATAAGATGATACAGTCTGACGTACAGCTGATAAAAGAAAGCCACGTCACCATCCACGTTCATGGTGGGGTGATGGAGCTGCTTCCAACGGGATATGAATTGGTCTATCGAGAACATATATCAAGGAGTTAAGAAGTTAGAGAAGTTAAGGAGTTAAGCCAATAGTTCGGCTAACAAAATCCTCATTCTTCATTCTTAATTCTTCATTTAATTGTGCAGCCATACCGTCCGCAGGTACCTGCGCCATACGGCAAGGTGGTTGGTGGTGTTGATTTCCTTGCAGATGCGGACGCAGGTCTGTATCAGCTTGTCCTTTGCCGCATCCTTTTCCTGTGCTGAAGACCGGATGGTAAAGACATTCAACGTATCTTCACCTACCTTAAAGTCCTGCACGGCTTTTACGGCAGAATCCGCATCCGTCAATACCTTATATAATGTAGGCGCATAGTTGCGGAAAGACTCAATGAGCTTTTCCGTTTCCTTAAGTGTAATCTCGTTACGGACTTTCTGCAACTTACCGGAGACCAACTTCTCGTTGGCTTTTCCTGCCGTCAGGAAATATTCGCGAAGAAAATCGTCCCAGTTGGCGAAGAAAACGAGGTCGTCCTTTTCCTTCCTCATGCCGATGTGGGCATAATAGGCAGTGGTGACTTTCCCGTCCTCCTGCCTGCTGGGGTAATAGACCTCTTCGGTGATGTCCACCCTGCGGATGATTTCCGTGTAATCCTTATGTTGCAACTCCACTTCACCCTTGTCTTTTTCTATGACTATTCCCGATGTCGGCGTAAGGAGCGGGCGGAAAATGAGGCTTGGCCAGTTTTCCTTCACATATCCGGGCGTGTCATGCTCATAGCGGGCAAGGTTTATCAGAAGTTCTGCCTCTTTGGTAGTCAGTTTGGCAAGACGGTCTGCCAATGCCTTTTCCCCTTGCTTCTGGAAATACTTGCAAAGAGCCTCCAACGACAGGTCGGCGGCAAGGCGTTCCATCAGTTCATAAAACAGGGACTGTGTACGTTCTCCGTAACCACAGCCTTGCAGAACGCCGACAAGCAGGTCAGCGGCGCGCCCTTTCTCCGTACCGATGGATAACCGGTCTCCCTCGGCATTGTGAAGGCGGACTACATGGAGGTCGGAAGCATTAGGGTAGGTGACGGTCAGCCAGCAGCCTGGCATCATGCCCTGAACACGGAATACCAGTCCTTTTTTCTTGTGGAAGCGGCAAATGTAGCCTTCACATCCGGCAAGCGGACCGTCAACCACACGCACGATTTCGTTCGGCTCGTCCGTTTTCGCATTAACCGCATAGTCGGTGTAAGGCCGTTCCAACACAATCACCTTGTCGGCATAGTTCTCGTTGTAGTCACGGAATGCACGCATCTGCGATTCGGGGATGGTGCAGACCGTGGCTTTCTCGTCCGGTGTGCACTTCCGGTTGTACCAAATATAAGCGTCGGAATTGTTGTCACGGAGAAACTCTACCAATGCATCTTGGGTGGCAAGCACGAACACGTATCCGTTGAAAAAGGGCTGTTGCTGTTCATTGTCACCACGGCGCACATAGACCTTGGTATGCGTAGGGCAATAGACCTCCAGTATGTTCCGTATCTTGCCCTTTTCGCGCTCGATGAGCGAGCACAACTCCGGTTCATGTCCCGGTTTGGTGCAGACAAGAAACCAATGGTAATCTACACTGTTGAGTTTGTCAGGCACTGTGAGATAAATTAAGAATGATGAATGAAGAATAATGAAACAACGTTCGGCGTAAGCCAATGAAGATTGAAGAATGATGACTGTTTCGCTGTTATAACGAGCAAAAGATGTTTTGAGCTAAGTTATGAAGCATCGTTATGTTGTCATGCCGCATGGTAAACTCTTAATTCTTCACTCTTCATTCTTCATTCACGAAAAAGCGTTCTTTACGCTACCCCCATGGCAATCGCATGACGGCTAACTGATACCTCTCCGAATTTGAATCACCACGCTTTTCAAACATTTTCAAGACGTTTTTCAGGCGTTGTTTACAGCATTCTTTAGGTTTAGCGGCAGCATTCTGGAGTAAAACCTCAGCAACAATGGCCTGCCGTTGTTATGTGACGAGAAGAACAAAGCGCAATGCGCTTTAACAATTTTACTTCCATATCACAAGTATTTAGTTTTCAATCAATTAAGTCTATTCTATACCCACCGCTTTACTATTGCTGTATAATATGAAACGGCGGACACGTTGCAAAGGTAATAAAAAGATTTAATACAGAGCCATTTATAGGCAGAAAATTTTAAAGATTCGGAATTTTAGTCGAACAAAAGCTGCATTTGTTCGACTAAAATGGGATTCCATACAAAAATACACATTGATAATCAGTCAGTTGCAAAAATCCGCCGTTTCATATTATACAGGTGTGAAATTTGTCGAACATTTCCGGTTATTATTCACGAAAAATTTTTCCTATCATTTTTCGGTTGGCTTTCACCACGCCCTCCATGTCGATGGAGGAAAGATAGATTTGTGTGGTCTTCAGACTTTCATGGCCCAGCCCCTTGCTGATGACGGACAGGCTGGTGCCCATGTCACGCATCGCGCTGGCCCAGGTATGCCTCCCCGTATATGTCGTCAGGGATGTACGCAATCCGGCCATCGCGCCAATTTTCTTCAGGTAGTAGTTCACCTTATGCTCCATCCGCTCGTACTGCCGCCGTTCCGTGCCGTCCGCCTTTGTGATGATGGGCAAAAGGTAAGGGCTGTCTTTCGTCAGGTGGGCGTAGTTGTCCACGATGTCCTGCATGGCAGGCTCCCAGCTGACGGCCAGCTCCTGCCCGGTCTTCTTGCGGCTGTAGTGCAGCTGCCCGTTTCGGATGTCGTCTTTCTTCAGGTAGGCAAGGTCCACGAACGAGATGCCCTGCAGGTAAACGCTCAGCATGAACAGGTCACGTGCGAAGGCAACGGCGGAGTCCTCGGGCAGACGGAGCAGCCTGATGGCACGCAGTGAACTTAACGGTATGGCTCGTTTGGCGGTCTTGGCGAACCCTGTGAACACGTGGCGGAAAATGTTTTTGTCGGTTGTCAGTCCGGCTTCGACGGCCTTGCGGTAGAGAGTGCGCAAGGTGCGCAGGTAGCACGACGAGGAGTTGCGCTTCACGCCCCGTCCTTTCAGCCATGCCTCATATTGGTTCATTAGTTCCGCGTCCAGTGCGTCGACGGTCATGTCCTCCCCGTCGCGGAACTGGGAGAAGCTCGACAGGGCGTCGCGGTAGGTCTTGGCGGTTCCTAGCCTGCCGACACGGAACTTTTTCGCCGTCATGCCGTGGATGAAGCCGAACCACGTCTGGCACGGCGGAAGGAGGCGGAATGCCGACACGATGTCGTCCGCCGTGTATTCCAGCATGGCCTGTTCCCTTTCCGTAATGAATGCGGCGAGTCGCTTGCAGTCCCATCGTATCTTGGAGACAATCAACTGAAGTTCCGCCTGCCGTTCCGGTGTGCCGACGATGCGGATGAACGAAGTCCGCCCGTCCCATTCTTCGGGTGTGATGTGGTAATCGGTATAAACTGTTCTCGTGCTTCTGCGGTGAGTCACTTGGAAATACAAAGTGCCGGGCTTGCCTTCAGCGGTGGAAGGGCGGAATTTAAGTTTGAATGATGCCATAATTTCTGATTTTTAGTTTGTTATTAAACTGAAAATACACAGTGTAACCATTGAAAAACTCCGTCATTCCGTGCCGTATTGTTTGCAGATTGTTTAGTCTTTTTCTACTTGTCATGGCTCGAACAACAGGGCGAGTTCCACCCGTCGGCGCCTTTCTATGCTTGGGATAACCCGGCCTTTCCATTTCCGAAAAGACACATATTCCTTATGGATCTCCCTGTTGCCGCGTTCCAGCTTGCGTATCAGTCTGCTTTTGGGATGCTTCCCGCCTCCCAAAAGACGGTACGAGCCCACCTGATAGGCAAGGCAGGCAAGCAGTGTCGAGTCACGACCGAAGCGGCGGAACATACGGCACAGCTTCCGCATATCGGCACGGAGCAGGCTGTCGCCCTGTGCGCGGCTTATCTTATGGGTCAGCCGTTCACCGGGCAACAATTTGTGCCCGTATCCTATGTAAGGCAGATGCTTACGGCTTCCATGCCAACCCTCGTAATGCTTGGTGCAGAGTATGGCACGCTCGAACGGTGGCAATTCGTATATTCTCAACCGCTTTCCTTTGTCGGAAGCTTGCGCTGTCAAGTTGAGTGAAAACAGGAACAGCAGGGATAAAACACATAAAACCAATCTCATCTTGCCCCTTTCTTGTTTACCACGTCCTTTATCATCTCCTTCACGTCCTGACCTACTTTCACAAAATTCCGGTACAGGATGCGTTCCCTTTCTTCTTTCGATGGAAAAGTATAGAACTTGGGAAGCGGCACATACCCGTCTTCCTCTTTCTTAATCTCTTCCATGTCGAAATCTGTCTTGCAGAAAAATTTCGAAGTCTTGAACTCTTCGGCTTCCTGTATATTCATGCTGCCGCCCCGTCCGGTTTTGGTCTTCACGAAATCACGGGCTACCTGTCCGCATATCCATCCCGTAGGCAGGTCGCTTATCTTCGAGGCCGGCACGAGATTGTCCATGTTCTCGTTCAGGTTGATGCTGGTCTTGTCGCGGTCGATGGTCACGCCACGTTTCAGCTGTACCACCTTGCCAAAGATGTCGTTGCTCAGCCATTCAAGCGTTTCTTTAGAGCGGGCGGAGCCTGAAACCACGTTGCCCACTGTGGTGATAATCTTCTGCATACCCACTTTCCCGTAATCGGCTTCCAACTGCGGCAGTTCCTGAAAGCCCAATGCCACGCTCACTTTGTTGCTTCGTGCCGTTCCGATAAGTCGGTCTATCTTGTGAAAATACAGCGTGGGCAGCTCGTCCACGATGATACTTACGGGGATGTTCTTTCCCTGCCCTGTATTTACACGTGTCACAAGTCTGTTCAGTATCAGGGCGTTCAACGCCCCGATGATGCTTTCCATCTCCGGGTCGTTGGCTATCAGCAGGTAGCTGGGATTTTTCGGGTCACTCACTTTCAGGTCGAAGTCGTCTCCGTCCTTATGGAATATCCAGTACGATTCTTTGGTGGCAAGTCGTGAAGTGTAGACACGCAGCGTACCGATCATGCCTTCCAACTGCTCCATTGCCTTGTTCTGGAATGCCGTCTGAAACGGGCCAAGCAGCGGTGTCACCTCGTTGTCGGTCTGCAGCACCTCGAAGATGGTCTGGTAGCTTTCATTGAGGAACGACAGGATGTGCGGCATATCCGAGTATTTGCCCAGCCAATAGGCAGGTTCCACGATGTTGCCGCCCTTGCGGTCGCGCACCACGCCCGTAGGCTTCCAGAACTTGGTCTCCTTATCCTGCACTTTCTCCGCATACAGTTTGTTGCCGTCCTTGTCGTAAGGCTCCCGTTCGTAGTTCACGAAGAAATAAATGCAGGCGGCCAAGAAGTTCACTGCCGAGGTCTGGAAGAACTGGTCGCTACCTCCGCCACCTTCTTTCTTGCCTTTCTGCAAAGACTCCAGCAATGTTTCCGCCGTTTCGCTGGCAGCGGCAAGGTTGGGGATGTACTTCGCCTGTATCGGGTTCACCCTGCGACTGTATTCCACATTCACAAAGTTGATAATATTGAATTTGCATCCTTTGGGCAGTTTGCCCAGCTTCTGGTTCTTTTTGTAATGGTAGTACAGCTTGGTCGCCAATGTAGGGAACTTATAATCGTAAACTACTAAGGCAAAGCCTTTTGCGGAATGTTGCCGGATGAACGGCTCGATGATGGAAAAGGTCTTTCCGCTACCCGGAGTGCCGACCACCCAAGTTCCCCTAAACGGATTGCTGATGTTCACCCATCCCTTGCGGAACTTGCCTTTGTAATAGTAACGCATGGGCACATTGACCGAGTATTTGTTCTCCACTAACTCCGTGCATTGTTCGAAGCTCTCGTTCTCCAGGTTGAAGCGGTCTTTCAGCAAACCTTCCTTCAGGTATTTGGAGATGTTGTCCAATGCCACGTGAACCAGTATCGTACCGACCACCGATGCCGCCATGTAGAGGATGACGTTCAGGCGCATGGAGTAAAGGCGGACATCCATTTCATACCCGAACAGCCACACCGCAAGCACCAACAGCCCAATGCCCGACACCAGCGGGTAAAGCACCTGCCTCCGTGCATCGAACTCCAAGTGTTTCTTGTTCCTCGTACCCACGCAGGTGATGCAGATAAGCAGGAAGGTGGCAATCTTGCTGTACACAAGGTTGCCGTCATGGTAGATGAGCCACGTCTTCATGCGGTCGTGCACGTCACACACGATGCCGTTCCAATAGTCGAACACAGCCGGGTCGAACGCATACATGAAAAACTCCAGCAGGACGGACACGTACACCACCGTCCGGAATATCTTGTAAGCGCCTTGCAGTTCCTTGCTTTCTTCCATTTTCCTATTTTTGATGGATGATTATTTGTTAATGGTAATAATTGGCCGTACCCTGTGCGCCTTTATCTTGGGGGTTTCCTGCATGGCTCCGCTGCCAATGGAGTAGAGCCATGCCTTGGCGGTTTCCTGTCCTTCCACTTCGGTACTGGTCCAGTACCAGCAGTCATCCGCTTCATCGGGCAACGGGTCTCCGCCACAAGCCGCAATAAAGGGATTGATAAGTCCTTTGGCGGCATAGAGCAGGCGCATCTGCGCCACCGAGGGGACATATGCGCTTTGACCGTAATACCACAAGTCAAACACCTGCATGGCCATCGGTGAGGAAACATCCTGCGTATCATACAGTGCAAAAGTGTTCTCGTTTCCATCGTAAGCTGTCAGGTCTGCCGATGTGCCTTGCGCCACGCCCAGACTGTCAGCAAAGGCTTCCGCCGGGAGGTCATGCAGGTACACCGCATAGCCGATACCGGAAATATCTTCACTATGGTTCACGTAAAACACCACACCGATAGCTTTTTTGTCGGATATCGCGTATTTCTCATAACTCATGATCTCTCCGCCGGTGCAGAGGATATGGACGGCCTGCGTCGGTGTGCCTAATGGGTCGTGATGCCCGTCGCAACCGATTAATCCCAATGCCAGCACGATCATAATCGCTATACTCGTCATTCTTATTTTAATTGTTTCCGTTTGCATACCTTATATAATATATAGGTGAATACTCCAATCTGCGAAAATCTGTTCAATCTGAGTCATCTATGTGCCATCCCTTATTTCGTGGGTATCTTCACACCGATGACAATCCCTGTCCGGAACAAATCTTCCCCTTTTATCATCAGGTCGCACTTGGCCTGCCAAAACAGCTTCCAGCCCTTGCGCAACGCATAGCTATGCTCATACCCCACATGGATGCCGCCCAGCACCTTGTCCCTGTCCGAACCCAGTGACCCGCCCAAGCGCAAGTTGCCGTGGTGGTTACGGCTACGGAACACGCAGGGTTTGTAGGCAGCACCCACACCCCACGTATTGTAATGGTTCCAGAACAATTCGGGGCAGACGTGTCCGCAATCCTCACATTCGTCCCATTTCAGATAGACATTTCCGAAGAACTCCCACGCATGGTGGTAGTTCGTTTCGTACTCATAGCCGATGGTCAAGTCCATGCCCCTTTCATACAGCAATCCCGTTCCAATTAGTATTCTGCCGTGCCGGTCATCAGCAAAGCCGGGCAGTATGGCTGCCAACAAGAAAACCAGTGCGACAAAGCCTTTTCGCACAGCCAAATTCTTAATTATTAATTCTGCATTCTTCATTTCCCTTACTCCTCCTGTAATAAGACCTCATTGAAACTGTCCGCGCAAAGCACGTCCTCATAGTCAATGTTCAGGGCGATAGTACGTCCTGAAATCTGTTTTTCGCTGACCTCGATAGTCAGTACCTTGTCATTGGGAAAAGTCATTTTCCTTACCACCAGTACATTGCGGTATCCGTGCAGGAATGATCCCTTTTGTTCCAGTTCCATTTCCGGCTTTAGCTCGATGACCTGCGAGTTGGTGGCTTTCGACACCTTCTTGTCGGCCAGTTTTACGCGGATTTCATCAATATCAAAACGGATGTTCGTGTGGTTATCTATCGAGAAGTCGAGAAAGAAGTAGTCGCCCACGGCATAGATATTGTTCAGGCGCATGGTCATACGGTGTTGCCTGCGGCTCACGTTACGGTAACGGGCGGGCGACAACCACACCTGACGGGCAAAGCGGTACATATCCTCGGTGGAAAGCGAAACTGCCGGGTTATGGTATGCTGTCATTTCGATGGGTTGTACCACCTTATCCGTCACGGCTTCCTGCAAGCGGGTCGTGTAAAGCAGAGCGTATTGCGTGCGGTAGCGTTCCGTCACGATGGTGACGATGGCAAGTACCTCGCCGTCCTCATGTCCCGCTTCCTTGGGTTTCAGGCGTATGGTGTTGTTTATCGGTTGGTCGCCCGCTATCTTGTCCGTGGAAATATCCACGAAGCGGATGGGTTCGGTGGCGGTGATGACAGTCGTCACCTGTTCGTTCACCGTCAGTTGTTCCATTTCATTGTAGGTCTGTTGTGCCTTGACCGTGCTTCCGGCAAACAGGACTGCAATGGCCAGGATTCCTCTTATTGTCAGTTTCATTGTCATGATGATTGTTGTTTACATTGCATATTGTCAGTTCCTTTTTTTCCTGCCGTTCACCAGATAGACGAACGTGCCGTATTTCAGCTTCGCCTTGTTCTTGCGCACGGCCTTTGACAAGGCGTTGCTCGTGCGCTGATAGGCGTTCTGTATGGCCTGCATTCCCCATTGGGCAAAGGTGTTCCCGGTATTTCCGTTGTTAATGCTCATCGTGCTGCCGAGGGCGTTGGATGCCACATCCTGCGTGGTTTCCCTGAAGGAACTACCGGGTACATAAAGCCCCTCCAACCCGTCCGTGTCGTAAAGCGAGAGGTTCACCTTCACCAATTCGTCCTCCACCAGCAAGCTCTTGATGCTCCCTTTCACGCGCTGGCTGCCGAAGCCGCTCATCGTGGCATACAGGTACGAGCCTTTGGTCACCACCTTGCCGTCTATCTCCACGTCGTCCAACAGGCGCAAGCGCACCCGCGAGCCTTCCACCGCCTTGATGTCCTCGTCGATGATGGCCTTTATCAAGCGGGGTTCCGGTTCGTTTTCGGCCAAGGTGTTGAAGTAGTCCGAAGAGGTCTTCACTTTTTTTACCACTTGCTCGTTCTCGGCATTCTCGGCAAGCTCGTTCACGGCATTTTCGTTGATTTCCACCTTGCCGCCTATGGCGACACTGCCGGTGGGGGCGAGGTTCTCCGTGTCCGTGCTGTCCACGTCCTGCAATCCTTTTTGCCCTTGCTTTCTGGCTTCTGCCAGTGCCTTGTCCAACTCCGCCAAGGCCTCCTTGCGCCGTTGCTCGCTTCGCGCTAGGCGTTCTTCTTCGCTCAACGGTTGCACCCCGGTGGTGTCCGCCACCATCGCTTCGCCTCTTTCGGCGCTTTGCCGCAGGCGTTCCTGCATCTCACGCAAACGTTCCAGTTCCTCCGACCTTGCGGCTGCTTCCGAATCGAGCAGGGCAAGGTCTTCATCGGTATAGCGGGAATCGTAATCTTCTTTCTCTGTTTCATTGTTGTTCCGTTCAATGTTTTCTACAGCGGAATAGTCCTGTATCCGGCCGTAGGACTTAACCATGCTCTCATACTTGCCTCCGATACCGTCATCGCGCATCTGCGCCTCCGGCAATTCCGGGTTCAGGTACTCGGTGGTTTGTAGGGAAGTGGGCGATTCTGCTACCTCCGTGTCGAATATGTCAAACACTAAATGCCCCGTCACCAGCAACAAAGGGTAGAGGATGGCCGGCAACACATACTTGGGTTGTCTGAAGTTAATCCTGTCCGTCATCATGGTTCATAGGTTGTTTTTGTTTCAAAAGAATCTCCTGCCGTTCGGTGGCCGTGGCGTGCCTGCCATTGTCCGGTAATATGCATACCGATACCATGCGATACACATTAAGTGCCAGGCATCCCAATACGATGCCGAACACGATACCGAGAAACCACTTCGGATGCTTGCAGGCAAAGCGTTGCGCACACCCTGCCATCTTGTCTATCCGCAGGAAACGTGCGGCTTTCCGTCCTGCCTCCACTTCCTTCTTATACCGTTTCTCATACTTCGGGTCGTCCTTGTCAGGCATCTTCTCTCCGAAAATCAGTTTCTTCCATCCCATGTCTTGATTATTTTAGTGTTTAAATTCTTCATTCTTAACTCTTCATTCTTCATTTAATAGTTGTTCTTCGCCCGTTGCTCAATGTCTTTGTTGAGCAAGGTACGCCAATTCACAATCAGCAGCCCATGCGGGTTGTTGTCCGTCCGTGGTACACGTTTCAGCTGCCCGGCTGTCACCAATTCACGCATCAAGATGCTGGTGCGCCGCTCGATGCGTTGCCGTCCATAATAGGTAAACTCCATCTTTTCCTTATCAAACTTGATGCTGTCGCAGAAAATGCTGAACACGGCACTCGTACCCATGATGTTGTTGTAGAATCCTTTTTCCTTCAAGGTGTTGTACTGCGCCAATCCCGTTTCATCCACTAAATACATCGCCTTCTCCATCGTGTACTGGATATACTTGTCGTCCGGTGCAAGGGTGAAGAAGTAGTGGTGGAACATTTCGACATGGCTGCGGGCTTCTACATCGAGCGTTTCTTCCATCGAGGTGCGCTGCACCAGTATCGGCACATTGCCGTCCAGCACATAGATTTTCTGCTGTGCATCGGCTACCATGCCCCTTGCCGTCCAAATGCTCGACAAACTGATGACCACGCATCCCATGATGACCGCCACACAGACAATCCCCACCAGTTTGATTTTGTTCTCCAAGTTTTTTATGACCATAATCTTAACAGTTATAATCGTTGTTCATTATTCTTCTTTTATCGCATCATCGAGTGCATAGCCCCGGTGGCCGACATTTTCGCCTGTTGCGCCACGCCCTCACCGAAGTTTCTCGTGCTGAATGCCGTGTCACCCTCCGGTATCATCCATGCCGCAAGGTCTGGTACAAGGTTCAAGCATTTCAATGCCACGATACTTGCAGCCATAAGGTAGCCTGCCGAGAAAAAGGAGTTTTGCAGATAAGCAGCCATTGTCTGCTCACTTACCGTGATTGCCGTCAGGTTTTCCACCTGTATGCAAAGCACAATGTCGAACAGAAGCAGGACATAAAATCCGACGAAGTAGAGCATCGCACCATAAAAATGTACCGTCAGATACCTTGTCAGCCATTTGGCCCAAGCTCCTTCCCATTTGGGCAAGAGGCTGAAAGCCCATTGTATCGGTCCGAAAATCGTGAGCATTCCGAGCAGGATTTGCTGGCAGTAAATCGTTGCCCACCAGCCTATGCGAAATACAATTAAGGCTATGAGCATCACGATTTTATCTATTCCTACAACAATCCCGGAAGTAAGTGAAGTGAACCAAAGTTTGGCTGCATCCTTTTCCATATTGGTCACTTCGTCCACCCCGGTCTGTTCCATAGTGGCTTCTATCAGATTAGGGTCGGAAGTTCCGCTGTGTGCCACATCCGCTTGTGCTTGCAGGCTGGTGTACATTGTATCTCTTGCATAGATGAGTTGCTGCACCTCCTGAAATTTATCCTCTATCTGTGTGGCTTCTGCCTGATACAGGTCATGAGTATAAGAGCCGATACAATTCGGGATATAGGATAGGAAATCCAACACGCACCAGTTGCTCCCACTGTTTACCATACCCGTGTCTGCCGGAGGATACCACCAGCATAGGATAATTGAAATCGCCAATGGCTTTTACAACCTCACTATATTCCACAGTGTGAACAATGGCTTGAACAACTTCATGATATCCAGCGGTTCGTTCTTGACCATCATCTTATACGCCATACCTGCTGCCATGACGATTGCAAACAAGGCCGCGAGTGCCATACACATCTGGAGGATCCACCAAAACGGGCCTTGTGAACCTGTGAAGGTGGCATCCGTCAGGAACTCGTTGGTCTGAAAAATCACATCATCAATCTCTTCTTCAAGCAGATTGATGCCGAAATCTGAAAGTATATCTCCGCTTGCCATCTATTTTTCCATTTAATTTTATCTGTTCACACTCTCGTTTTCATTTCCGTCTTCGTTTCCGTCATCATTCTGCGACCCTCGCACTGCCGACCGGGATTCATTCCAGCGGCTCATGGCATTGCTGATAATGCTTCTTTTGTCTATCGAGTGGTTGTCCGTTGCCGAAAGGAGGTTCTTCGTGGCATTGCGGTTGCTCAACTGGACGAGATATTTCACCAGTACATCGTTTTGCCGGGAGACATCGGCATAGATTTGCAGATACTCTTTCTTACGCTGCGCATTGGGCATATAGGCATCCCTTGTTGCCTTGATTGCGCATTGATAGACACGGTAATAGTCGTTCCACCGTTCTTTTTCTTTTGGCGAGCCGCCTGTCATCATTATGCGGTCAATGTTCTTCTGAAACTGCCGCATCTGTGATTCCACCTTGTCCTTTTCTGCAAGCCAGGCCAAATCCACTTGTCGGTCTGCCACATTCAAGGCTTCAATCTTGGCTCTGCTTGTGAGTGCGGAATCTATTGCTTTCCCCTTACAACGATGCCCAATGGTGCGAATTCTTGGGCTTCCGCTTCATCTCCCTGCTGATAGGAAGCCACGCCTGCCGCCGTGCGGAATGTGAGTTTGTTCTTGACAGCTGCCGTTTTCTTGTACTTGTTGTGCAGCAACGTGTAATAAAGTTCCGGTTTGAGCGCACCGGCTCCGGTTTCTTCCACCGTGATTTGGTTCATCTTGGGCGAATCGTGGTTGTAGGTGACATATTGGGCGTTTGCCGCAATGGTTGCCACTAACAGCATCGTTGTAAAAATCCATTTCATAATTTCTCTATTTTTAGTTATCAATAATCCAGTTTACCTGATTGTCTCCACCGTCCGAAAGCATCGTCAATAAGTTCCCGTTTGGTCTTGGTACGATAGACTTTCTCTTTCCAATAGCCGATACGAACCTGTATGTACCGCCAGGTCTCGAAATAAGCACGGTTCAAATGCTTCTCGATATTGTCAAGAGAACAGTTGATGCTGTTCAGCACCATCAGCAAGTCCGAAGTGGAACAAGCCGCCGCACCTGTGGCGTACAGAACCAAATCGCTCACGGATTTATATAGGTATTCTCCTTCCTGGGCTATCATCCGTATGGCTCCGGCATTGATGGATAATATCAGCGTGTCTGCCAACTCTATGTGTTTCCGCTTGATGACCTTCTCATTGAAATCTTCAAGCATCGCCTTGTAGTCGGATATTCTTTCGCTGACCCCTTTGTAGGTGGAATGTACATTCAATGCCGTGCGCAGGGACTGGTACATCACGTCAATCACATCGAAAGCTCTGGTGTACTTGTCCAGATCCACGTTCAACTCCTTATAACCCACCGTTTCCTTACGGCTGTATTCATGCAGGAGTTTGTTGCTGTGTTCCAATGTGGAGCGAGCCAGCAAGAGACTTCGCTGTTGCTTGTGGTCATTGATATAGGCTTCAACCGTCCCCACATCAAAACTCCATTGCGCATTTGCGGACAGGGGTGCCAGCAGCATTATCAACAATCCGAGTATATATGTCCTGCCTCTTTTCATCGCTTGCCCTCCTCAATCTTTCTGTTTCGTGCGTTTTCCATCCAACGGTCGTGACATTCCTCCACAAGGGAAAGTCTGCGCCCCTGATCATCGTCAACGGGTGGCAGAACATCTTTCAGCACGTCAATGATACTGCGCCTGTAGTGCATCATCTTTTCCAATGATACCAAGTCGGCGTAAATCTTCGTGAGCCGGGAATCCACTTCACGGGCTATCTCCAGCCGGTCGCTTGACCAAAGCAGGTGATACATATCGTTTGTTTTCGTGTCCTCCTGCGGTGCAGTACGGGCATATTCAGTCGTTATCTTGCACTTCGGATATTCTTTCGCGATTTCCGCTATGCGGTCATTGACCAGTTTTGTCTTTTCCTTGTCGCTCATATCGGGGTCAAGCGTAATCACTTCCACCACATGGGTATCGGAATACTCCGTTGTCAAGTCCCAGGAGATTTGCAGGATAGCCCTGTGTATCTTGATGCCAAGGAAGTATTTGGGCTTTCGGGCGATTTTCAGTGTCGCCTTGAATGTGATGATGCCGTTGATATTCGGGATTGTGCCTTTTCGGATATAGGTGTAGCCGTTCCAGGAACCGTTGTCCTGCCAGGTGATATTGTAAGCCGTCTTGCAGTCTTGCATGATAGCCGGAATCCGGTAATAGTCATCGGTCTGCACATCGTTGTCGCTTTGGGCTTCTTCTTTTGCCTGTGCTATTTCCTCTTTCTTCTGCTGCCAGGCGGCAAGTTCAGGCTTCAACCTGTCTATCTCCGCTTTGTTCTCATTGTATTTCTGACGGAGAGGAACGGCATCCTCCACACTGGCATTTGCAATCTGTTTGATAAGCGATTCGTTTTCCTTTTCCAATGCGGATATTTGTGACTGGAGCGCGTAAACCTTGTTGTCCGCTTCCCGCTGCATGGCATCGAGTTCAGACAAATCCAGTTCCTCGCTTTCGGCTGTAGTCTTCATCGCACACTCTTTGGAATGGGCGTTGAGCGTACTTCCGCATTTCCGGCACTTGTACTGGGTTGTTCCCTGCCCAAGTGTCGCACCGTCCGAACAGGTGACACTGATTGTTACCGTTTCGCATCCTTTCAGTTTCTCTTCATTGGTTGCCTGGTAATAGTTCCGGCTGTCGGAAGCGATATAATAGACATAGCCGTCTTCGTTGTCGTTAAACTCAGACAGATGTGCATTAAGTTGTGCCTTGAATGTGTTCAAATCCATCGAATAGGAATCGAACACGTCTTCATAGACTATTTCCTCGTTGTTCCAACTTTTCGTGACGTGGATTTCGTAGGCGTATGCCTTCTTGGTCTGTTTCTTCCCTTTTTTAATGATATAGCTGGACTGGTAATAATTGATGGTGTAACTGAAGCCGTCATTGGCATTGTTAAGCTGCTGCACCCTGTTCCTTGACCATCCGGCATAGCGTTCCGAATTGGAAAGGGCCTGTTCCTTTTGCGATGCGTTGGGATAGAAGTTCGGATCGCTTGTCTTGAAGCGGGTCCATTCACCACCTTCAAGGATGCTCTTGTCATCTGTCGGGGGATAATAGTCGCAGAGAGAGACACTGCCACGGTCACGCCTCGCGATGTACCATCGCTGGGTGTAGTAATTCCCGGCTGTTTCGTCCAAATAATCGGTAATCCACGAAGTGAGGTTGTAGTCGCTGAACTTGAACAATCCTGCCACATTTTCTTCACCACCCACGATGCCCAGTATGGTCTGTCCGGCATTGTTCTCCAGTTGCTCGAAAAGTCCGTTGTAATGCTCGTAGATGTCAATGACCTTGCTGACTTTCCCGTTCATCAGCTCGTGAAACGAGTTCTGTTGCAACAAGGCGTTCCCGACATTGGTGATTCCCGAAGTGGCAAGACCGGCTCCCATCCGGTAAAGTTTGTCCAAATCGGCTTTCAGGTTTTCCTTGGTGAAGTTGTCCGGCACTTTGGATATGTCATCAAAGAGCCGTTGCCAGTCCACGTTGCCTATTTCGGAGAGTTTTAAGATGGAGGCGATTTCCTCATTGATTTCCAGAAAGGCGATATCGGAGAAAGACAGTGTGCTGTTGGTGACAACGCTCTCGAACTGCATACAGAGGGATTTGGTGTCATCACACACTTTCATCAGATAACTGCACCAATGGAGTGCGGTCTGCGGAGAACGGAGCATCAGCTTGGCGACAATCCATGTCTTCGGAATAATCTTGTGCGCCACCAAGTGATAAATCCTGCGGTAGTAGTAATTTTCGGTGGCACTGCTCCAGATGCCCAAATCAGTGAGTGCCTTCCTCTCCAGGAACTTGCTGGCAAATATTCCGGCAGTGGCCACTTCCGAAGCCTTGTAGTGTTTCAGTATATTCTGCACCTGCTCGTCATAATACGCTTCTGCAACGGTTCCAGTACCGTAGGCGGCAACCATAGCGGCCACGGTTTTCGCATCGAAGTTCACGCTGTAATACTGGGCATGAACTTGTTGGGCGAAAATCGTGGCTATTGTCATTATTATGAGAGCAAATCGTTTCATTGTTGTTTTGTCTTTGGTTGATGAAGATTCAATACCTTCCCGGCAGCATTCACTTTTTGGGCAAACGGCAGGGACTTGCTTATTCCGGAAGCATCCCAGTCAGCGCAATAACGCTCGATGGCTTCCTTGTGGCTGCATTGCAGTTCAGCCTTGTAGAGTTTCAAGGCTTCTTTCTCGGCCCGTTCTGTGGTATAGGTCATGTAACACTCATGCGGTTCCTCCACACCATACACACCGCTGGTAGTGCCACGGCGGATAAAGACCTCACGAAAGAACGAACGCCCCTCTTTATTCTCCAGTCGGTTGATGGTAAAGATTTTCTTGCAGTCCACGTCTGTCAGACCGAGAATAGCCTTGATGGTATCAAAGCGTTCACGGAACTTGCTTTGGTCAAGCAACATTACCACATCGGAGTTGTTGATGATAGCCTCCTTTACAATCTCAGACCCGATGATGTCCTGAATCTCCTGTGTGACCACGCCCACTGAAGCCCAGAACTTTCGGGCGGTCTTATACATGAATTTGATGTATTCTGCCATAAGAGGGCTGGCTATGGCTTTCCATGCCTCCTCAATGACCAGGACTTTGCGGTTCTTCTTGATACGCATCTTTTGCAGGAACACGTCCATGATGATGAGTGTCACCAAGGGGAACAGGAGCGGGTCATCTTTTATGGAATCGATTTCAAAGACAATGAAGGTCTCATCAAACAGCGAACTGTCCATGTTTTCGTTCAGCGTCTTGTCGTGGTTGCCACCTCGATAGAAATCTTTCATCATATACCGGTAGGTGGAAATGTCTATCCCGGTTATACTGTTTTCATTGCAGATGTCGGGAATGCGTTGTACGGAGAACTCATAGAATGTGTTGAATGACAGTGATTCCACTTTCAGTTCCTTTCTCCTGCGTTCTATCTCGTCTATGACAGTTTCTATCCGTGCGTTCAGTTCCGTTTCATTTTCAGCGCGGTTGCCGTTTTTGTTTCGCTCGTCAATCAAAAGGCTTTTGCGCAAGTCCTCACGTTGGGGTGGAGTGAAACCATCGAAACCGTTGAAGTAGGTATCGTAATATTCGGTGATGACCTGCTCGATCAGCCTGTCTTCCGTTTTGGTGACCGTCCCTTGGCTGCCTTTCCAAATCAGCAGCACGAGATTTTTCAGGAAGCCTGTCTTTTCCACGTTCAATTCCTGCCTGTTGATGCGGAAAGGGTTCATCGTAATCGGGCATTCCTCCGTGTAAGAGATATATTTTCCACCCAAATACTCGCACAATCCCTCGTATGAGTTACCGGTATCTACCATTACCACGTCCGTCCCTTGCTCGTGAAGCTGGCGCACAACGCTGTTCATGTGGAAGGATTTGCCGCTGCCACTTGGACCCAAACAGAAAAAATTGCTGTTGTCGGTCAATTTCTCCGCGCCCTCTTTTCCTGTGATGTCGATAGCCACAGGCACGCCTTGCCTGTCCGTGTAATATATCTTCAAAGGAGTTTTCTCGCTATGCAGGATACGTTCCTTGTACATCAGACAGGCTGCCGCATCACCCAAGGTAAGGAAACGGTCATAGTCGGGATTCATACCGTAACAGTTGCCCGGAAAGGAATTGACGAACAGCTCCAACTGGTTGTAGGCTCTTTTGGAAATATGGATGCCCATCCTTGAAAACTGGTTTTCCAGATGGTTGGTGCATTTGTGGAGGTCGGTGTCCGCGGACATGGCTACTACAAGATTGTAGTGCGTATAGACCAGTTGCTTGCTTTCCCTTGCCACCACTTCCTGCACACGTTTGATGTCCTCTACCGCCATCTGGTTTCCGGGATTGGGCATACTCGCATGGCGGTTCTTCTTTTTGTCAAGCAAGGCCAGTTCCCTCTTTTGGTTGGGAATGAATATCATCTGGTTATACACCACCGCTTCGGTATTGGGAATGCCGGACACAACAGACACCAGATCCATCGGCATACTGCTGTTGTTGACTTCCACGTTGGTGTAGGGACGGATGACAGACGGCAGGCTCACGTTATCCACATCCACAAGGCTATACACCTTGCACCGTTTGTCTCCCATGGAGATACATTCGTCATCCACCTTGAAGTTAGTCATCGAGACTACCTTGTCACGGAAGTTCATGGCGAAATAACGGTCAACATATTCATTGACTTCCTGCCTGTTCAGGAATCTCACCTGTACGCCGGCATCACGCAGCTGGTCGTGAACCTTGCGTATCTTTACAAGGAAGTCTCGCCACTTCTTGCCGTCAAAAGAAAACAGACGGCTTTTCTTGACTTCCTGTGTGATAGTCAGGTAACATTCGCTGTCAGTATAAGGTCTGCCGTTGAAGTAACGGAAATAGGATGTGGAGAGAAATTCACGGTTCTCGTCGCTCTCTTCCGTGAACTTTTTCCGGATAAAAATATCCTGCTTGTGTATGGCATAGCCTTCTCCCAAAGTCTGGGCAATGGCGGTGAAAAGTTGCGTGAACTCATAGTAAGAGTCGATATTGGCGCAATATTTCTGTACCGGGTTCTCCAGTTTCAGCACGGCGGAATATTCTCCGGTCTTGGTATATATCACACCAATCCTGTCCGCTTCTTCCACGGAGAAATAGATGTCCTGAAAGATGCGTTTCCGCTTGCCGCCAGTTCCAAAGGCATAGACCGACACGGCCATGCCCACGCAAAGGGCAATGAAGACTATGAAAACATATATAATCATTCGGCTGTTTACAATTAAGGGCAGGCTGACCTATTGAAAGGCCAAGCCCACCCACGTTCAACATTCAATATATCCATTCATGGTCAAATGGTTTTCTGTTACATTTTCTTTGAGTAGGCATAGATGAACACCCCACGTTCCTGCCGTTTGCTGTGCAGTCCCTTGCGCTGCTTGAACAGAATCAGTCCCACACCGCTTGTCACGGTGACGGACAGGACAATCAGGGCGAGAACGAATCCTGCCACACAGTAGGCTATGATGAAGCCGACAATGGCGATGCCTATTGTGGCTGCCGCCCAATAGATGTAGCGACCCTGAATACCCATAAATTCAAGGGGACGTTGCAGCCCCTTGAACAATGGATAATCCGGATAGTGTTCCTCTTTTCCGTTCATGATACCTGCGGTTTAGGAGAGTCCGAAGAACAGAGGAAGTGCCTGGGCTGCCGCGATAAGGAAGATGCAGGCTCCGACCACCATCATGATCTTTTTCTTGACATCCTGCTCCTCGTTGTTCATCGCGATATATACCGAGATCGCACCCACTACGGCTACCACACCGGCAATGGCGTAACAGAGTTTCACCACGATAGGAACATACTTGGCGATTTCCTCGCTCACTTGGGTCAGAGCCGCTGTTCCGGCCGAGTAGTCTCCTGCGGTAGTCTGTGCCATCAAAGCGGTCACACCGCACATTACCATCAGGCAGGTCATTTGCGTTTTCTTTGAAGTCGCGATTTTCTTTGCGAATCGTTTTACTTTTTCAAACATACTTGTCTTGTTTTAATTGAACTTTATTGATTGTTTTACACTCGTGATTTTCTAAATTCGATAGCCGAAAAATGCCGGAAAGACTATTGTCGCACCGATGATGAAAAGGCAGGCTCCGACCAGCGTGAGTATATGCTTGGTGATTCCGTCCTCGCCCGTGTTCATCTTGATGTATATCTGGAATGCGGCTATGACCGCAAAACCTCCTGCAACCGCGTAAATGATGTACTGGACATAGAGCATCATCGTCACCACATAGTCGTGCATGGAAGCCAGCGCGTCCGCTCCCCACGAGTAGTTCACGCCGCCGCTTTTGGCGAAGACGGAACAAGGGAGCAGCGTACACAGTGCGCTTAGTATTCTTTTGCCATTGTGTTGGGTCATAGTTCATCAATTACGTTCTTGGTGGTTACACCTCCGTCCGGATGCAATTCTCCAATGCCGTTTTGAATCATCAGCTTGTACAGCTCCGCAGAGTTATAGGGATTGGAGAAGGTGACCTGTGTCTCTTCCATGTTAGCCTTGACCTTGTTGTTCAGAGCCTCGATGACATCCTGTTTCGGCTTTTCTTCTGTGGGATTTGTTTCCTCCGACACATTCTGTGTCTCATCGATGTAGTGTGTCTCATACTCGTTGTCACCGATATTGAATCCCTTGTCGTTCTCTACCACGCTGACGCTTTCTTCCTCGTCAAAATCGCTCACGTCAAATTCTTCTTCTCCGGATTTTATCTTTTCTCCGTTTTTACCATAAAGGTCTCTTGCTATCATCACAGCGTAGTAGATGATGTATGCCACGGTCAGCGCAATGGCGAAGATGAAATATGCTTTCATATCTTATAGTCTGATTTTAGAATATGATTAAAATATGAACGCAAAGGAAATACAATAATTTCATACTACGAAATATCCTCGCGAAAAGCGGCTGAATATTAAACATTATTCCGAGAAAATCTAAAATCATACTCAATTATCATACTTTAAGCGTAATTTTGAACCGAAATACGAACCGGATTGAGACGAGGATGAAAGATGAACAGGTTGTCCGGTTTGCCCGGCTTAATGTCTTTACTTATATTTTCCAAAGAAGATCAGATGAAAGTCTCTTATTCATCAATGACTATTAAACCAATCACCCGTTTCTTTGCTCAACTCGTGCAAAATCATTAACTTTGCAACAGATTTTCAAGGTGTTTGTGGTAATAAAAGACGAAAACGCAAAACTGCCATATATATTTTGAAAGACGAACAGAGGACAATTACCATTAAGCTGATAAATAATTATGGCACTTGCTATCAACATAGACGACCTGCTGAACAAACAGAGGATAGAATCCAATCGGATTGAATTTAAGAAAGGTTGGAATCCGGTGAGTATATACCACAGCGTATGCGCTTTCGCAAATGATTTTGACGACCTTGGTGGCGGTTATATCGTGGTAGGCGTTGACACTGACGACAAGACCGGAGTTGCCATTCGGCCTGTTGAAGGAATACCCATTGAAGAGATTGATGACATCCTTCAGGATATGGTCGGCTATAATAACAAGATAGCCCCGTACTATATGCCTCGGACAAGCACGGAGGAAGTGGACGGCAAGACTGTACTCGTAATATGGTGCCCTGCCGGGATTAACCGTCCGTATTCTGTTCCGGAGAATGTAACGGCAAAGAACGGTTCCAAGGAATACTTCTATATCCGCAGTGGAACAAGCAGCATTATCGCCAAAGGTGAGGTGCTGGATGAACTTCGCGAACTTGCCAGTCGTGTGCCATTTGATGAAAGGGGCAACCCTGACATTCGTTTGGAAGACATATCCACTTTGCTTTTGCGTGAATATCTGGTGAAAGTCGGAAGCAAACTGGCAAGCGAGATTAACATTAGACCACTGCAAGAGATTCTGGAGCAGATGGACTTGTTTGTCGGCCCGAAGGAAAACCGTATGCTGAGAAATGTGGCGGCCATGATGTTCTGTGAGAATCCAAGCAAATTTTTCAAGCGGACACATGTGGAGATTGTCTATTTCCCTGAAGGAAGGCTGAATAATCCGAGTAACCTTTACGAAGGAGCAGTCATCACAGGTTCTGTTCCGCAGATTATAGACCGCACCTTGGAATACTTGAAGCGTATGCTCGTGATGCAGAGTATCATCAAACCGGAGAATGACTATCGCAGCAGGAAATTCTATACTTATCCTTATCAGGCATTGGAAGAAAGTGTCACGAACTCGCTTTATCATCGTGACTATCGGGAATGGGAACCTGTCGTAATAACAGTAGAGCCGGATAGTATTACCATTCAAAATGTGGGTGGTCCGGATCGAAGTATATCTGCCGCTGACATTTCCCGTTGTGAGATTCTTGTCTCAAAACGTTACCGCAACCGTCGCTTGGGAGAATATCTTAAAGAACTGGATATGACCGAAGGGCGTTCTACGGGTATTCCGACCATACAAAATGTATTGGAGAATAACGGATCTCCTCGTGCAACCGTTGTCACGGATGAAGACCGTACATTCTTCCGCATCACGATTCCTTGCCATGAAGCAGCCGGCAATATAATAGCCGACATAGCCAACAAAGATGCTTCCGTGAAGGCATCAAGGCGAGGTGCACGCAAGAGTGGACTACAAAGTACACCAGAAAGTACACTACAAAGTACACCAGAAA
>OGUN01000716.1_pt1 | contig 27623 bp, 24 predicted proteins | sample 1553621 | NCBI WGS metagenome assembly OGUN01 (sample SAMEA2580300, study PRJEB22360) | human gut metagenome | biome: human gut; feature: human-associated habitat; material: faeces | place: Denmark | collected 2008/2010
AAGCCACAGCGTGTACTTGTCGTCTTTCACATTGTCGGATGGGGTGAGCGTGATGGTGCCGTTCACCGCCGAATAGGACAGTTTATCGTCGGACGCGACGACAGTGCTGGTCAGTCGGATGGCGGTGATGTTCTTCTTCTCGGTGGCGGACAATTCATCCCATGTCTTCCACTCGTAGTCAGCCGGGTTATCCGACTTCTTTCCGGTGGTGGTTGAATAGTAGACGGTCGTACTGGTCGAATTGTCCATATTGACCGTGACGGGCTGGGTCAGTTCGTAGGAGCCATGATAGTTGCTGTATCCACGCTCATATTCGACCAGCTTGTCCTGCACGTACTTCTCATCACCATTCGCAGGAAGCAGTAGCATGCTATCCATGGTGCCGGTATGGCCGTCGCCCTTGCCGTACACGTTGAACTCCCAAGTAAGCGGGTCGCCGATTTCAGCCTTTGTGGTCTTCACACGCATGATGCCACTGTTGGTTTCCGCATTGGAGACAGGGAATGGGACGCTGGGCGTATTGCTTTTGATGGTTTGGGCTTGCAATGCGCCGTTCTCGTCAACGTCCACGCTCATATTCGCACTGGCGGTGACAGTCCCGGTGGCGAGATTGGATACGATGCCACTGAAATGCAGGTCAGGCAAAGTGGCCGACCCCATACGGTCTACTTCAGGCGTGACTTTGCCGGAACGTGGCGTGAACACGAGATTATTCCCGTCCACTTTCATCTGCCAGAACGAATCATCACAGGTCGGATTGTACAAGCCTTTCGGTTTCGGCACCGTGATGGTCGGCGTCATGCTCGTATTGGACAGGAGAATGGTGCGCAACTGTTCCGTGACCGTATAATCCACTCGCATGCCGGGAGTCAAATCGACTGCGCTTCCGGACGGGTGATTGGAACTGTTGTTCGCATACACTTGATTGCCTTCACCATCGTAGGCTTTCAGACTGATGTCGATACTGGTGGTCGGGTCTACCGGCTTGGCAATCCACACCCAATTGGTGACGCTCGCCTTATCGTCTTCGGTAAGCCATGCGGTCAGCGTATCCAAAGCTTCCACATTGCCTTTGGACACGTCGGCTATGGCGAGCGTGTTGAACGTGACCTGAACGTTCGGCGCACCCTTTCCCAAAGTCAAAGTGTCGGGGTTGAACGTCACCCGAATCTTCTTGACGTTCGGAGCGTCCGTGTCGGATGGTTCCCCGTCATGCCAATTGTCTCTGCTATCAGCCCATTGAACTTTGTAGTCGGAAACCGGAGCGCCGTTCTGGGTGACTTCCAAGCTTCCATCCCACCGCATGCGCGTATTATCCCACTCGTCCTGCATGGTCGGCGTAGTGTTTTTAAGCTTGTCCGCCGTAACGTTCGCCGCATACATTTCCAAAATGGTTTTGACTTGCGTTCTACGGGACACGGTGTCGCCGGAACCGTCGGAATAGTAATGGTAGATGTCAGCTTTGCCTTCGGCGGCGTCGAACGTCAGATTCTCCTTGTCGAACATGGTCTTGGACGCAGTGTTAGGACGTTGCAGTCCTTTGCCGAACAGTGGAATCTTGCCAGCTGGAGTCGGCTTGAGCCGTTGGATGATGGCTCGTGACCAGTCATTGTTCGCATACGGGTAGCCTACGCGGGCACCCGTATCCTTGTCGTAGGTGCTCTTGTCCCGTCCAATGTTCCAGCCGGGTTCGCCGCCCTTGCCCATGTTCAACAGTGCGTCGCCGTTATCGTCTTTGACACTGAACACGGTTTCGTCGGGAACAAGGTGGACATCGTAATATTTGACGTCTCCTTCTTTCATGTTTTTGAGCGCGTCGGTTCCGGCGGGAATCCTGTAGCTGATTGTCGCCGCCGCACCGTTCTTGCCACTGGATACGGTCAAATACTGTTCTTTATCACTGTTACGGGTAATCCGCTGACCGCCTACAGTCCACACGGTGCCCTGCGGGAAGTCGGAAATATCCACTTTGGTCGTCCAATCGATGCTGGTGGACGCGCCCTTCGTGGACGAATAACCCGGATAGGTCAACGCGTCGGCACGAATAGTGAAATCGCCGGTCGCGTCGGTGTTCTGACTCCAATAAGTACGATGCTCATACGAGTATTGGCCTTTCACCGGATTGCCGCCATTGTCAATGACCAAGTCAGCCGCCGGAGCGGATACTACAGTCAACTCATCCGTACGATACGTGGTTGACGTTCCACCTTCGCGGGCGACGACGATTTTCGGAATCTGACCCGGCTTGACCAAGCCTCCCGTGTCTTTTGCTTTCAGATAGAAGGTTTGGGTCATGGTTTCCACGCCACCGGCTGGAACCGTGTAGGAGCAGGGGCCCTCACTGTTTTTCTTCGCGGTGACGAGTTGTCCCGGCTGGCAGAAGCCACCACCATCAACAGTCTGCAAATACGGCGCGTCGTCCAAGTCGAACTTCACGTTGATGGTACGCTTGCCCGCCGCGTTGAAGTTCAACGTCAATGAATATTCGACCGTATCACCGGATGCGACCACGCCATCGGTAGGGGAATCATCGCCCGTGGCGAACCCGTTCTTCGAATTCACGAACGTTTGCGAACTCGTGCCATGCCCCGTACCGTCGGCTTTCTTAACGATTTTCGCAGTAGCATACGCAGGTTTCAACTCGTCCGCATGCGCTTTTGGAGAGGCTACCGGATTGGTCATGCATGTCAGGCCGGATGCCAGTGTGGCGATTGCGGCCAATAATGCTACCGGATGTGCCACATGCTTTTTGAGAATACTCATTAGTGTTCCTTCTTTGCGTGGTTTTTTCTACGGATGATGAGAATGGTGATGATGATTACCGCAAGCCAGAAGCCGCCGACGTACAGCATGAGCCATTGGTTCGTGTGGTCTTTCGGCGCGTTTTCGGGTTTGGGTGCGGGGTGCGGCATGCTGGCGCGCGTGCCGGTCACCAAGAGTCGCTTGTTGTTGATGCCGTATGGCGTGCAGGTCAATAGTGTGGAGAGGTCTTTTCCGGTGACGATTTTCAGTTTAGAAAAGTCGGATGGGTCTACCACGCTAATATCCGTGACCTTGTAGGCGAGCGTATGTCCGGCGGTTATCAGATAGAAGACGTCTCCCTTTTTGGCTTCACTGCCGAAGCCTCGCAGCTTGTCGAACATGAGCTGGTCGGCCAAACCCGTGTGCGCGGATATGACAGTATGCGTGTTCTTGCCGCCGACGGGGAGACTGGAACCGTATAAGTGTCCGGCTCCAGCGGCCAACACGTTTTGCGACGTGCCATGCCGGATGGGCAGGTTGATGCCCAAGCGTGGATATTTGACGGTAGCCATGACCCCATCCTTGGGGGTGGATAGTTGCTTCCGATACGTGTTGTCCGTTTCGGACTTGTTGACGCCCGTCCAAGGGTCTTCCGCCTCACCAAGAATGGGTTGGCCTTCCTCGTATAGGCGTTGATTGTAGGCTTGCGCGTCCGCATACTCTTGGGCGATTCGTTTCACGTCGGTGTTTTCCACGGCTTGCGTGTGGGAGTCGGTCAACCGGTTGGATTGGCTGCTGTTCGAAATCATGAGAATGAATGGAATGGTTCCGGACAGGGCGGATAGGATTAGGCAGAGAAGTCCCGCTATGGCTCGATTTCCCAAGCCTTTCGGTTTCGCCGTATGTTTTCCCAAAACCCCTCCCATGCGGTTATAAAGAATCTAAAAGGTGGCGTGTCGATATTTGGGTTCCCGACACGCCAAGCGGAACATTTCATGCTTTTCCAACCGTCAAACGGTCAGAAAAGTTTTCTCATACGGCAGTATTCCAATCTTCCAATCTCACGCTTTGCGACGAAGCAGCAGGGCGGAAGCGCCAGCCAACAGGACGGTCATCACGCCGAAGATGGACAGCCAGACCGCACCGGTCTTCGGCATGTCAGCGATGTTGCGGGCGTTGATGACGGTCACTCCATCGTCACTGCTCTTGGAGGCCAGCTTGTTCGAATCTTGTCCGAATGCGGTGAGGGACGAAGTGCTGGTGTTATGGTCTGTGGACTGGGCCACGCCAACGGTCAGAGTGAACTCCGGCAGAATGCTGCCGCCGAACGGACTCTTGGTTTCAGTCACCGTGTAGGCACCGTACATGCCCTTCAAGGTGATGACGCCATTTTTCTCATCGGTGGTGGTGATGTCGGCGCTTGCGGTAGCGGCCTCAGTCGAGTCGGCAACACGATACTCGTTATTGCCCACCTTGACGAACTTGACGGGAGTGTTCTTGGCATCCTTGATGTTGAACACGGCACCCGCGAGAGGAACGTTGTTCGTATCGGTCTTGGTCAGAGTGAACTTGCCGACGTACACGTAAGTGGTGTCGCCCGGAGTCTTCTGATGGTCGGTGACGGTGTTCGGATTGTGGGAGTATTCGACCTCGCTCGTGTTGGTGTCAACACCGTCCACGTGGGCGTTCTTGTTCACGGTCATGTCATAAGTGACAAGCACTTTCGCACCGACCGGGAACGTGGTCTTGGCGGCGATGATGTCGGAAGAATTGTCAGCGGTCGGGGCGAACAGGATATGGAACTTGCCTGTCTCGTTCGTCACCTTGTAATCCTTGCCAGCAGTCAAAGCCTTACCACCGACAGTGACTTTCACACTATCCGCGTTGAACGTCAGACCATCCGAATACGTATCGTTGAGCGCATAATAGTAGTGGTCGTAGCCAGTCCAAACAGGCACCCAGCTGGTCATCTTGAAAGAGACCTTCTTGCCGATGGAGGTCTTGGCTACCGCATATTCGCCACTAGACTCTTCCCTCTCAAGTTTGATTTCCTCTTCCTTGACACCATCCTCAACACCGGTGATAGCCTTCCTGACTGCGGTGTCACTCACCTTATAGTCCACGGTGCCCAGCGTGTAGGTCTTGGCGCCGTTCTTCAACGCCAACGTGGTCTTGCCGTCGATGCCGGTGCCGTTGAACATGACGATGGACGCCTGACCGGTCTTGGTGGTGTCCACGACCGCGTACACGCCCGGACGGACGGATGCGGTCATATGCTTGACGTCGGCGCCCTTGGCGAACGCGGTGCCCTTGTCGCCGGTGACGGCGGCCTCGTTCTTCAACTGGTCGATGAAGTCACGAAGCTTGCCAGCCCACGGACTGTACTCGGAATCAAGGAGATTCTGCACGACCCACACCATCGGATTGGACGCATTATAGTCGTATCCGGCAGTCTGGTCTTTCTTGGACTTAGTGTCAATATTGGCTTTAGTCAATGCGTCAGCAATAGCAGAAGCCTTACCGGCGTCAATCAGGTCAAAGCCGGTAATATTAGTGCCATCAGTCTGCGCATACGAATAGTAGGCGAGCGGCACAGCCTTCAACGTGCGATTGCTAATATCACCATTAGCAGCGACGGTCAACGTCTGACGAGCAGCCGCACCAAGCTTGGATGCGTCAACACGAGTATCAGCCGCCATGGCGGAGCCGACTCCAGCCAAACCCATGGCACCGGCCACAAGCGTGGCGACCGTTGCCTTCAACAGGTTTTGGTTTTTCACCTTTGTTTTCCTTTCCTTACTAGACCCGGCGCGCGTTCATTCATCGAACGGGGTCAATATCGGATTACATTCCTAATATACCGCACGCACCCTCATTAAAAACCTTGAAAGAACGCTTTCAGCCCTTAAAAATAAGGAGGGCATGGCTTCCCATACCCTCCAACATGCCCCTGAACAGGTTAGTTTCCGGACTGTTCGGAAACTTTCCCACCTAGTGCGGAACCGGCGGCATGACCGGCCACCATACTGTTCAGCAAAGCTTTCAAATCGATGCCCAAGGATTGCGACAAGCCTTCGCTCAACTGGCTCACACTGTTCACCGTGTCGCCCACGAGCTTCGTGCTGTTTCCGTCGCCGTACATGGTGATGTGGTCAACCTTGGTGAGCGGTTCGGCGGCGGCTCGAACCATGTCGGGGAGAATCTGAATATACTGTTGGGCGAGGATGTACGTGTTGTTCATCGCATTGTAGGCTCGGCCTTGGGCGCGGATTGCCTCGGCTTCGCCCACACCCTTCGCCTGTGCGGCGGAACCCTCGGCCTTGCCTTTGACTTCGGTCGCGTGTGCGTCCGCGTCGGCGGTGGATTGGGTGGCCTGAGCCTCCTGCTGGCGTAGATACAGTTCCGCATCCGCATGCTTGCGGGTCGTGTACATCTGCGCGTCGGCCTGCTGTTCGGCGGCGTATCTGTCGGCGTCGGCCTTCTTGCGGATGGTCGCGTTCAGTTTCTGCTCTTCGATTTCGGCGTTCTTCTGTTCGAGGACTGCCTTCTTTTCGGCGGCGGCGATTTCCGCCTCCTGCTCCTTGACCTTGAGAGTCTTGGACTGTTCGGCGGCGGTGATGCCCTTCACCGCGTCGGCCTCGGCCTGCGCCTTGTCGGAGATGGATTGGAGTTCGGCTCGTTTCAGGTCGAGCTGGTTCTGACGGACGGCCACGTCCTGTTCCGCGTTGATGGACGCGAGCTTCGCATTCCGGCTGATTTCGGCGGCCATTTCAGCGCCCATGTTGGCGATGACGTTCTGACGGTCGGTGAAGTCTTGAATGTTGAACGTGGTCAATTGAAGGCCAAGCCGTTCCATGTCCACACGGGCGGATTCGGCCACGGTCGCGGCGAACGTGTCCCTGTTCTCCATGAGCTCCTTCAACTCGGTCTTGCCGATGACCTCGCGCAGCTTGCCCAAGAGCACCTGCGTCACGTCCTTCTCCATTCGCTCCTTGGACTGGTTCAGATAGTTCTTGGCGGCGTTCTCCAACGCCTTCACCTGTTTACCGTTCTCGTCCACGGTCATGGTCTCGGACGCTATCTGGAAGTTCGCGACGGCGTTCACGTCGATGAGGATTGCGTCCTTCGTCGGAATCGGCGTGTCGGTTCTCAGGAGCGACTGCACCGCTCCGAGGGAGAGCCAGTCCACGCGCATGATGAACGGTATGATGAACGCGCTTCCGCCGGAAACGAAGCGTCGTCCACCCGGCCCGGTGATGACCATTACCCGGTCGGCGGGGCAGACCTTGTAGCTTGCGGTCGCGAGCAGGATGATGAGTATCGCCACTGCCGCGACGATTATCAATGTTGTTGGCATTGACTTTTCCTTTCTTTTTTGTGGGCGTACCCACTATGACAGAACTTGTTTCAGAACTCGTTTTCGAAGTCTGCGGCCATGTCCGCGAATTTGGAGCATTCGCCCATGAACGCGAGATTGAACGTTTCGGTAGGCCCGTTGCGATGTTTGGCGAGAATCACGTCGGCTTCGCCCGGACGTTCCTCACGGTCGTAGTATTCGGGACGATGCACAAGAAACACCATGTCGGCGTCCTGTTCGATGGAACCGGACTCTCGCAGGTCGGACAGTTCCGGTCTTTTGTCGGCGCGTTGTTCCGCATTACGGTTCAACTGGGAGAGCACGACCACGGGGCATTGCAGTTCCTTGGCGAGCATTTTGCATTGGCGGGAGAAGTTCGATACTTCCTGCTGACGGTTCTCGACGGTTTTACCGGAGGACATGAGTTGCAGATAATCGATGACGATAAGCTTCAACCCGTTGACCTTGCGGCTGAGAGCACGGCATTTCGCACGGATGGTGCTCATGTTGATGATGGCGGAATCATCAACCCACAATGGTGCCTTCTCGACCTGATGGCAAAGCGCGTTGAGTTTGTTCCAATCATTCGAGTTCAGATTCTCGGGATGTTGGAACGATGCGAGACGGATGCCTGTTTCGGCTGCGAACATGCGTTGCATGAGTTCGTGACCGCCCATTTCCAGACTGAAAATCACAGTCGGCAGACCCTTGTGCAGTGCGGCGTTACGCGCGAAATCCATGCCGAGAGTACTCTTGCCCATGCCCGGACGGCCCGCGACTATGACCATTTGTCCGGCTTGCAATCCGTGCGTCAACGCGTCGATGTCACGGAAGCCGGTGGGTGTTCCGAACTCGTTCGGATTCTGTGACATTTCATCCAACTGTTGGAGCATTTCGTCGGACAGGCGGTATGCGGTCTTCAACTCGTCGTCTTCGGAACGGCTTGAATCCTCCAACGAGAACGCGGCCTCCAACGATTTGCTGAGCACGTCTTCGGCTGACGCGTCGGATACGTTGCTCATCTGTTGCAACTGCTGTCCGACCACGTTGATGTGGCGGAGGATGGCCGCGTCACGAATCTGCTTGATGAAATAGTCACTGTTGTTCGACGTGGGCGCGGAGCCGACAAGCTGGGCGATGTAGTCGATGCCGCCGACCTGTTCCAACTGTCCGTTGTCCATCATGTGCGAGGACAGCATTTGCGCGTCCACACGGTTATTGTCTGCGGCCAGTTCCTTTATATTATGGAAGATGGTCTGGTTGGTCGGCTGGTAGAAGTCCTCTTCGGAAAGTTGGCTGATGACCTTGTCCAACGTTTCCGCGTCTTGAAGCATGGCCCCCAACAACACTTGTTCGGCCATGTCCTTGTGGATTGGTGTGGGGACGCTCACTTGTCGCCGTTCTCCTTCTTGTCAGGATTGGTTTGCTTGTTGTTCAACGTCTCATATAGGCGGTGTTCCGCTTGCCAACGTCTGATACGGGTTTTGCTGGGATGGTTGACCCACCGGTATATGCAACGTTCTATGCGCTTGTATCCGAGGACTTCCGGTCCGAGATTGTGACTGCGGAATATCTCCGAGGGACGTTCCCCTTGCAGATATCGGAGGGTCACTTCGTCTTGGAATTGGGTGGTGAAGATTACCCACCATCCGTGCTTGTTTTTCAAGACGTTGACGACTTCCGGTCGTCTTCCCAAGGCCAAAGCCTCGTCTGCGGTCAGAAGCTTCGCCGGGGATGTGTTCGGTTTTTCGACCATGCTTTTGTTCGTCCTTTCCAAGGTCAGATTGCGTCCGGGAACTGTTCGTTCGGAGAGAATTTGAGGAGTTTCACAGTCGCTCCCCCACGCCATTTGTTCCACGCTTTGATGGTGATTCCGACGATGCGTCGGCGGGTTGGACGGTCGCTGTGCGCTCCACGCTTATTGATATCGAACAGCGTGTTGCGGAGTACGAGAATGGGGCTTCCCTCGTCAAGGTTAGCGCCGGAGGCGAGCATGTCGAAGAACCGTTCGCACGCCTCACCGTCGATTTCGTTGAACGTCCAGTAGAGGAGCGCGGCCATGCTGGTGGACATGAGATGATTGCTTTTCGTGTAGAACGTGCTGGCCTGTCGTAGCGTATCCTCCAATTGCGGAGTGCTTTCGATGAACGTCAGCAGTTCATTTCGGGTCGGTGACATGTTGTTGACGCATGCGGCTTCCACACCCAACTGTTCGCTCAGATAGATGGAACGGGCCACGGTGGAAAGCTGTTTGGCGTTGTTACGGCCTTTCAGTTCGAGCACGTTAGCCATGGTGCGGCTCTTGCCTGCATCCATGGTCTCCTGCGTGTCTTCGGGCAGTCCGCGAATGACCAGAGTGCGGAACGGAACACCGGATTCGACGCATGCGAGGAGCCTGTGCTGGCCGTCCAACAAGCGTCCCGTGTTGCTGAATTTGATGGCTTCGCCGTTCATTTTCCAAGCCTTCTGCGCCATGGTTCGGGCGAACAGTTCGACCTGTGTGCGGCTCACGTTGCGGTTGTTGGTGTTCACGCCGAGCATTTCCTTGGCAACGTCCGGGGTGATGGTTTCAACCCGTCCGGTGATGCTGTCCCAATCGTATTCGTCGGTTTCACCGGCGTAGGATGGCGTGGCCTTGGGTGCTGGCTCTTCCGGTTTCAAATGGATAAGCAACGTGGTTTTCGGAGCGCCGGAATGCCGTCTGATTTCGGTTTTCGGTGGTTTCACTTCGACCGTCTCGTACTGTTCGGATTCCTCGACCTGATTCATGGCGAACGCGAACGCGGTCATGGTGAACGCGAGCATGAACCTGTCCACGCTTCGTTTCGGAGGGAACTGTCTCATCCCGTCGATGATGCGGGTGGCGTCCGAATGGGTGATGTATGGGCAGTGGTTCACAACCGTGTCCAGTCCGCCCTCGTATTCCTTATGGGTGAGGAAGACGAATGGTGCGAGGGGAGTACTCGCCTGTGCCATTCCCTTGAAGCATTGTCCGACCTCATTGTAGATTTCACCAACCTGACGGTAACGTGAAACAGTGTCGATGCCATACTCGTCCACGGGATTCGTGTACTCGTATTCGTTGCTTTTGAAGATGCGTTCGTTGTATCGGCTGGCTTCGCGTAGTCCGGGGCAACGTCCGAAACCGAGCGTGGTTCCGTTGCCTTTCGTACCGTCAGTCCGTTTCAGATTGTCCTTGCTCAGCCAGTAGGCTTCCATGTCCGCGATGAATGTTTTCGCCGCGACTTTCTTGGTGAGGTTCCGTCCGGTCATACGGGCGAAGTATTCTCCTTCGACGCCGGTGAGTACCGGCAGTCCGGTTCCGACGAACAGATTATCAGGCAGGAGGCCGTACCATTCGGGGTTGATTTCATGGTCGCTCATGTAGGAGAGAATCCGTCCCACGCTGTCACGGTCGATGAACACGGTTCGCGCGTTGGCGAACGGGTCAACGTCGAGATTCAACGCCTTGCATGTCGGGAGGAGGTCTTTCTGAATCATGGTCATGAACCGTGGTTCGGTTTTGATGTCTTTGTTAGGCATGGTTTCCTTCCTTCAATCGTTTCAGTATCCGGTAGGTTTTGGGGGCGCAACCGGATGGATTGTGTTCCTCTTTCCGATACTGTTTTTCGAGTTCGTCCCAATGGTCGATGATGGTTTTCCAATCGTCCGACACATCGCGCATGAGACTCAGATAGGCACGTGCGACTGGCACCATGTCGAACATTCCGAGTATCCGACGTAGGTCTCCGGGGTCTTTCGGAGTGTCCTCGCAACCATGTTTGCGCGTGCCGTTCACGGTCATTGTGATTCCGGTGAGCCGTTGGACGATGGCGAGCGAGCTGATGCCCACGTCACCGTTGGCGAGCCATGCGGCGAACAGTTCCAACGGAAGTCTGGGACTGTCCGTCATGCCGTCGGAGGCTGGGTTGAGGTTGGCAACGAGCCTGTTCTTCGGAACGTCCGCGATGATGTCCGGCTGGGTTTCGGAGTCGGGCATCCGACCGTAGACGAGATGGTTGTTGACGAGTATGGACGGTTGTCGGCCACCATATACGCCGATGGTGCAGACGGTGTCTTCGACCATGGTTCACGCTTCCATCCAGCGGATGCTTTCGTTGAGGAAGTCTCTGATTTTGCGGAGGGTTTCTATATCGTTGACGACGACGCTGGTCGCGGTGTCGCTGTCGGTGATGGTGAACATGAGTTCCTTGCCGAAGCTGGGGGATTGGAGGATGGTGAGCTTGTTTGTTCCCTCGTTGTCGATGACTTGGAGTGCGGATGTGTTGCCGTTGTCGTATTCGGTTGCGCTCATTGTTTTTGTGGTCTTTTCCGTTCCTGTGGAATGTTTTGTGTGGGCGAGGTCAGCTTAACACACTAGGTGGGGGTATGCAAGCGTTCGGAGATTCGCAGTCGGATGATTTGCGTTCGACCACACCCTTTGTTATACTGGAAACGTCCACAAAAAAGGGAGCCACACACTCCCCAACACGCCAGAACAAAAAGAAGAAACCATGAGCAAACAGACGGAAAACAACATCAACCTGACACTGACACTCATCACAATCGTCAGCGCACTCCTCATGTGGAGACAGGATTACGGACACGTGGTAATGGCAATCACCAGCATCACATTCCTACTCAGCTCCACCGCACTGTTCGCTCACTTCATCAAGAAACTCGACGCCTAAAACAAACAGGAATGCCCCAGCCCGAACGGACTGGGGCATAGGCATGTTCGCAGGAATGAAGGAAACCAATGGACGATAAAAACAACACCGAACGAGAGCCGAGAACCGAAGTGGAACGACTCCTGTTCAAGAACGAACGCATGCAGGACGCGCTGCTCGACCTCAAGGACACCATGAGCAGAATGATTGGCGAAGGCCGACTGCCAAACGACGACGAGGTACACCAATGGTTTGAGGGAATCGACCGCAAACTCGAACACGAAGCCGCCGACCGTGAGGTGTTGCTGTTCAACCATGGGGCCATGACCACAGTGCTCCCGAAGTCCACTGAACGATACCAACCCGACCTTCAAGTCCGATATCAGGAAATCCTCACCACATGCAACAAAGCGTATGCGGACGCCGACTACAAATATTGGATTGGCCGTTTCCAACAGGCCGGACTCTGACCTGAAAAACGCAATCCGAGCACAGTGGACAACACGAAAGGAGTATTCGGACAGGACAATGCCGGAAACCATACAGACATACCATCCAACGTTCGAGAAGGCCAAGAAGCTCTTCAACCTGCGTAAAAGATTGTGGGAGATAGCCGACGGTAAAAGCGACGGAACAATCTCATATGAGGAGGCGAACCATCTCGCCGTGGACGCGGTGGCGACCACCAACGGAGGAATGCCACGAGCCACGAGCGGCCCCATGGTACGACTCTGCAAGCTTTGCACCAACGGTTGGATTCGTGAAGCGGCAAATGAGATGGGCTTGGTTTACCCGGACTTGGACTATCCGGAACGGTGGGGCAAACATCGAGACCATAGCCGTAAAAAGGAAAGGAAGGCAACGATTTGAGCGGCAACGGATTCGGCAAGGAAGACATAAGCAGAACAGCCATTCCGGCACGCCCATACGCCAAGGATATGGCTACCATCAACCGTCTGATAGCAAGGTTGCAAACCATTTCGGACGATAAGGCCAAAGGGAAAATCACATTCCAACAGGCGAACAAGAAGGCTGTGGAAGCAATCCACAAGGCACGGAACACCAAGTCGAAGTCCCTGCAACGCAAGCCATTAGATTATTTAGAACGTATCTGCGAGAACGGTTGGATTCGGGAAGCTGTGCGAAAGATTCCCGAACTGTACCCGTATCTCGACCATCCAGATTTGTGGCTTCGTAAAGGCGTCTGATGTATTCCAAAGAGCAGATATGTTGCATGGTTTCTCTCATAATATTGTCGGCGTTGAGCTTGACCGCGCTGGTGCATTACGCTCGACTGTCGATAGGAAGAATGAGTCGGATGCCTGACGAGAAATCCCGTTCAGACCTGTTCAACTATCGGCTGATGACCGTCGTGTCACTGCTGGTGTTGTCGGTTTCGGTGGGTTCCATCATCGTCTATGGTTCCTCTCTCAAATAATTGGAAGACTGCCGTATTTATATTTCCTTCTACTTCCCAAACATTGACCATAACGTTTATTGACAAGAATCATTTTCAGAAAGCAGGAAGGTCAGTATGTTAAACAGCACGGAAATGCTTCGACTGGTCAGAGCTGCATGCAACGGAGACCATTTGAAATTTGCACAGCAAATCGAACTGCTTGCGGATTCTGCGGAGAAAGCCAAGCCGACCGCTTACACCACGAATCTACGTCGGCTGGCGGAGTCGGAACGCGAGAAGGGACTGGCTGTCAATGCGAGTCTGGTACCGGTTGACGGGTTGACCGAACCGTTGCTCCCACCGGACGGTACTCATAAGCCTGTGTGGGATAAGACCGTGCGGGAACTATTGGACGGACTGGTTGCCGAGTATAAGAAACTGGATGTTCTGACAGCGCATAATCTCGCTCCCCGTAATCGAATCATACTCACTGGAGCGCCCGGTACGGGCAAGACCACCTTTGCTTCCATCCTGTCGGAGAGGCTTGGACTGGACGGTGTTATTCTTCGTGCAGACCGTGTTATCAGCAGTCAGCTCGGTAAGACGTTAACCAATATCGCCTTGGTGTTCGACCGGCTACACGTGGAACGAAAGCTCCTGTTCATAGACGAATGCGACATGCTTCTTGCCCGACGCGACAACTCCCATGACGTTGCCGAAATGCGTCGAGCCACCAATCTCGTACTCCAGAAAATCGACACGCTACCAGATGATTGCATTCTCGTCTGCGCCACCAACATGAGCAGTCTTATAGACCGTGCCGCATGGCGTAGGTTCGACGTCCGGGTTCATATGACACTACCGGACAAGGCGACTTCAAGACTCATCATCATGCGCCGACTCAAGGAGTTGAACATCCAAGCCGACGTTCAACCGCTCGACATCGACATAGAAGACGTTAGTCCGGCCCTGCTTGTCCAAACCGTGGACAATCTGTCCCGTAAGACTTTGATTTCCGGTTCGGAAACCATTCCGACCGACCTGTTCGTCAATGCTTTCAACTCTCTGAAGATGGAGGTTTCCAACCAGTGAACCGTGACGGATACAAGTTCGATATCAATGTCCGCAGAAACGGTTTCATGTCATATCTGTGGAGCGCCGAAGTGGAAGATGAAGGATTCTTCACTCCCATTGCGAACGGTACTGCCCACACTCTCAACGGCGGCAAGAAAGCCGCTATGAAACAAGCGAGAAAGTGGGCGCAACACCAGCTCGCCCACCCCAGTGAAAAGGAAAGGTGGGCGGAATGTGCGACGATGAGCAACACCAAAACCAGACACCGGCGAAGTCACTGAAACGTTCCGGAAGGCAACCGAAACTATCCGATGTCGTCATGCTCGACCGGGGTTGTCAACTGTGGATTCGTGAAGCCCGTAAAGGGAACATCACGGACACGTCGAAGACCTTGGAGAAGATTCGGTATCAGCTTCGATTGGAACGTCGTGTGGCCGGACAATCCGGTTCTGGACTTCGTAGACCTGTGGGTAGGGATAAAAAACCCGATACGGATGGGAACGGTTTAAAGCCGGATAGGAAAGACTTATAACCTATAAGGGTGCCGGTGGACGATGCTGTCAACCGGCACCTTTTGGTATCCGACCTCACAATACTGGGGGTATCATTGTGTTATCGACGGAACCACACGCCCGTCATTTTTATAAGGAGACACAATGAACGAAGGAACCTATGGGCTGGAGACCCTGAAAGCCGACTATCATACGATACTCGGCTACGATATCGGCTATCTCACCGCGGAATCCTATCCACTGTTCGCACCCTATCGTGCGAAAACCAAGAACAGTTTCTCCGGTAGAGTACCGAGACTGTTAAGCATAATCATCACCACTCTCATCAACACGCCAAGCCGCGAATGGGATGCGGAAACCCGCACGCTCACCATCGGTGACGACTTCTTCTTCCTCGCCAACAAATGCGGGTTGAACAGTGGAGGAGACGGACGCACTACCGTCCGGAACCAGCTTCTCATGCTCTCGTCAATCCAGTTCACCGGAGCGGACGGAGTCAAAGTCACGCCGGTCGAACACACCGAAATCACCGCCGACAGTCTCACTATCGAGCATCGGAAAATCACGTTCACGGAACCGTTCGTAAAAATGATGACAAGGAACGTCCGGCAGATGCCGTTGAAGTGTCTGTACCCCAACGCGGGTAGCGCCATAGCGATAGACCTGCTCGTATTGGCGGCATTGTATTGTCCGAACGACCATAGGCTCATCATCGAACGGGCAGACCTTCCATCACTGCTTCCAGCAAGCAGGCAAAGCCTCTCCAAGCAGAATCTTCTAAATAGATTCAAGGAGTTGAACGACAGTCAGAACGAGTGGACGTATCGTATAACGAAATACAGCGTGACCATCAGCCCGTTCGGAGTGTACTCGTCCGAAGACGCTTTGAGATTACGTCGCAGACAATAGTCCAAGCTTGAAAAGAGGGGAGCCGACCGTAAGGCCGACTCCCCTCAATGATGTCGGAATGGGAACTCAGATTTTCAGCTCATCGATAACGGAAAGGTCAACACCGTCACCCCAATTATCGACAATCTTGCTCAGGTTCTTACGCATTCCGGCAGGAGACTGGTCGTCAACTGGACGGCCGAAATTCTTCTCCGGCGCGACCGCGTTCAGCACGGAGAACAGCAGGTTGGTCATATCCTTGCCCTGCGCGAACACCAACGTCACCTCTGCGGCAATCATGCCCGGCTCGGCTGTAGCCAACCCTTCCAACGCGGACGCGAACTCGGAGATTCGACGTTGGTTCTTCGGCTCGGTCAATGCGTCCAGCACTGCTTCCGGAGTGCTCTTCTTCGTATCGGTCAACGCCTTGGCAAGAGAAACCACACGCTCGTCATCCAACGATTTGACAAGAGGAATCAGCTTCTTGCCGAACTGTTCCTCGATGTGCGGCATGGTCTTTTCACGCGGTTTGCGATTGGAACGGCCCTTACCTTTCCCCTTCGGCTTGTCTTCGGTTTCAGTGGACTCAGCGTCCACGTTCATGTCCTCACCATCAGCCGGTGCGGACACGTCAGCGACAGGTTCCGAACTCTCCTGATTAAGAGAATCGGATTCCGTCTGCGACTCCTCGACAGAAGACTGCTCCGGTTCAGCATAATTGTCGGAACCGTAACCATTGTCCTGCTCCGACTGCTGGTTGTTGTTGAATCCCCAATTGGTGAAGTCTGGCATCATACCTTCTTTCGTCATATCCAGCGAACACTCCGGTCGTACAGGCTGTTAACAGTCGGAACGAGGTGTTCTGTATTTTCAATTTACGAGTGTAACGCCCGACGGCATCCCTAAACGGGGAAAACGGGAAAAACAATTCCCCGCGCCGCCCGCGCCGGTAGTTCCAACAGAAAAGCGGAACCAAAAAGAGTCCCCAACAAATATGAAAAAAGGAACAGCACCTGACCATTATCAGAAAAACCATGAAAACCATCCAGTCCACGCCGGTAGGTCAACATGAATAGCAGACTCAAAAAAGAAAAGAGAAAAACCAAAAAACAAAAAGACAAAAAGATAGAAAACACTCCCCACCAAAAATCAGAAAACAAACACCATCACATCAAAAAGAAGAACCAAGAAAACCAGAAAGAAAAGAAAAAAAAAGAAAAAGAAGAACATAAGAGAAATAAGAGAAGACATCCTAAGCAAATAGAAGCAACAGAAGAACAGGACAATACTCAGCAACATAATCAGGAAAGGAACAACAGAGAAAAGGACAATAGAAGAAGAAACGTCTACCCCTAAATCGGGAATACAACGTATGAAAACAACAGAGGCAACGCAACCATCCACCAAAAGAACAACATATCAACCCATATGACATACAGGACAGAAGAACAACAGTACCCAAACGCCCCAAGAAACAAGAAAAGCAACAAGCCACACCATCACAAGACAAACCGAACACCAGTATCAACACGACGGCACACAACAACCACAGCACAAAACGACAACAGCGAAAAGGTCAATAGTCTCACTAACAAGGTCAACGACAATCAGAACAAGGTAACATCAATACAGGAACAGCCAATGCAATGAAAAAAGCAACAGCAAAACCAACAAAAAACTAAATATCAAAAACTATAAATGCCAGAACTCGGACAAAACCGTAAACGTTCCGATGAAAACAACGGAACATGACCCATCAGGAGGCGGTCTTATTGGAAAAACGAACGATTTCCCTGATAATCGGCTCCGGAGGGCTACTCACAACCATCAAAAAGGCCCTTACGAGAGCCGGAAACATGCGTTGGCAGGTGCCCGCCGCAGACAATATTCAAGCACAGGCCGACTATCTGATAAGACATCCGGTGCCCTCCGGGTTCAAAGGAATCATCTTCACCGACAGGGCTGGAAACTGGCTTCCGATAGCCAACGCCGGATACATGGTCTACTGGTGCAACACCGGTCAGATACCGGTCGGAGCCATGGGCATGAGCGAACAGATGTTACGCATGAGCGTGGCTGATTTCGCACGGACTTATTGGGGAATCCAGCTTGCGGACAAGCGTCTCGTAGTCGATATCCTCCAAAACAAAGTGAAGGAGACTGCGGTTCTCCTACCCATCACATCCAACACCGGAGGAGTGGGGAAGACCACGTCCAGCCGACAGTTGGCAGACCGTGCGTCGCAAGCCGGATTGCGTGTTCTACTCATCGACGGGAACATCCGGCAGTCCAGCCAACGTAGTTTTTTTGACCCGAGACAGGACAAGCCATTGCATACGATAGCCGACTGGCGACCGGGCATGCAGGTGCAGGTTGGAGCCAATCGAGGACGTGACCTTGGGGTTCCATACGATATCTGTTTCGCACCTCCAGCGGGCGTCGGAGTGGACTGGCAGATATACCGTCAGTACATCCAAGCGGCACGCCGACTGTGGGATTTCGTCGTGCTCGACCTTGACCGAATCAGCGCGGACGATTTGGATGATAGGGAGAATATCGCCAACGGTTTACTGCTTCCATACATTCAATCGGGAGACCCTTGTCTGGTTATCGTCAAGGCTGGAAGGCAGACGCAGATAGACGCGTTGAATCTGCTGACGGCCTTGGCTGAGCATCATCTTCCGAAGGAACTCATCGGCATCAAGGACACTGTTCCGGTCGGATTGCAAGGTTACAGGCGACTCGACTATACGAGATACGGAACGTTTCTCGGAACCGAATATCAGACGGTCGAGGCAAGCAACCATATCGCCAACGGTGATGTCAGATGGGATGACCCCGGTCTTGCTTTTGCTAGGGAGAACATTCTTAACTGGGCTTTGCCCGACCGTGGTTTTAATCCGGAAAGATTCAATCCGAACGCTAAGAACAGTGAAGGAAAGAAAGGTCGTGGGCGTAAGTGACATTCGATGACCGTTTTCTTTTCGACCCGAACGACGAGAATCTTTGGAAGACCGGAAGCATTGCCGACTGGTATAAAGGCAACGACATGTTCGAGATGGAGCATCCCGGATTGTTCGCGCAGACCCACCCGTGGTTCGTTGCGAACAAACTGTTCGCGGAGACAATGGTGAAAGCGAACAGCGAACTCGTTTCGAGTATCCTCGGAGCATTGTTCACGTGGAAGACATGCACGGTTGACCAACTACGTGCGGGACTTTCCATCAAAGGCGCTCCCGCTTTCGAACGTGACGAACCGAACCTGTATGGTGCGATGAACCGTTTGGGAATCATCAACGTCGGTTTCAGTCAGGCGGAACGATTGTACGGTCAGACCGTGAATCATGTTTGGCTTTCACCGTCGAACAGTCCACGTCTTATCAACCGTGCGATGAAATTGTACGGGATGGAAAAGTGGATGCGTGAGACGATGGCGGTTTCCTATTACGCGGGGAATCGTTTCCATGTTCGGCATAACACTTATGCGGCGCACGCGGGATTGATGTTGGCACGCGATTCACGTGTGAAATTTTCATCCGGTGATGGTTGGGGGAAATTCCGTAGCGTTGACCCACAGGCTGTTGCCGAGTCGAAGGTTGGCAAGGCTTGCGCTACCGATGTGGTGACGTTGTGCCGGAACAATGTGTTGGGTATCGAAATCCAAACGTCCAACAGCGAATTGGATAAGAAGATGCAGAACTGGGCGAAGATGCTCGCCTACTCTCCGATGAAACGTCGCGGACTCATCTGCGTATGGTTGCAGATACCGAAGGCGAACGAAGGTTACGAATCGTTCAATGCGGTGATACAACGCACGCAAGGCATGACGGAAATGGTCGTGGGCAATCCGACCGTGTCGCAACGAATGGGAGTCGCGGTTTGGGATGAATGGTTCGAGCATGGGATGCCGACCGACAGGTTCGGTGAATATACGGACATGAGTGGAACACGGCGCAACATTTTCTCCGACGAGTGGGTGCAATACACTCCGCAGGTTCGTGACGTTCGCAAAGTCAGCGAATGGGGTTGGGACGTGACGCGGGACATCATCAAAAAGGATTGGGGTTGGGACGTTTCCGGTTGGACGATGCCGGAAGCGTACCGTGGCGGTTTCTACGGTTTCATTGGAAAGGATTGCGATGGTCTCCACTGAGGAATCATTCCAACAGACGCAGGACGCGTTGGATGTAGCAAGATTGGAACGTGCGCGGGCTTTGCAACAGGTTCAGACATTATGTGAGACGGGACGTAGACATTTGGTCATTCCGTTTCTGATGGCGAACATGCAACGTGTTCCCGCATTACGGAAGATACGACTCTGGCAGTTGGATTCGATAATGTTCAACACTTCCCGGCGGATTGCGAACAAAACAATCCGCGTCATGCGTGAAACCATCAACGATGATTCGAGTGTGAACGATGGTTACGTGACATTGGGTTGGGCTTTGGAGTCGAAGGAGAAAACCGTCCGGATGACTACATGGCTTCTCCAATTGTCGTTACGTGAGAAGCTTTCCACTTTCCAGAAGCCGGAAGGTTTTCCATACGCGCAGTTGTATCAGCAGAGCACGAATGATTAAACAAAAAAAGGAAAGGAAGGTAAAACATGGGTAATCCGAACTGGTATCAGATAACCAGAACATTGCAACAGCTTGACGCGGACGAGCAACGTTCGAAAATGGAAAGCATTCCAGCCGAACTGGATGGTTGCACCCTTCTCCTCATCAAGAAGGGCGAGGAGCCGGTCAAGGAATACATTTACGGCGACGGCGAGGGAATCATCAACGCCGGACAGTTGGCTGGATTCGATGCGAAATTGGTCGAAGACGACGACGGGCCGGTGTTGCCGGATGGCGTGAACAGTGCGGCACATCCTCTTGTACCATTCCGCGCCCGGTTGAACTCGAAAAGCAACATGGAGAAAATGCGGACGAACTATTCCGGTGTTCGTACAAGTATCGAGAAGGTCATGCCGCCGGACAGTTACGTGAGCATCACCCTTCGCAATCAGGGATACTTCGAGCAGATTCGTATTCGCAATTGGATTAGCGACGAATACAATGCGGTGGAGGATTCAAGCGAACTCGCTTCGACCAACACGATGTGCGCCCGTGTGAGTTTCGGTTGCCGTCAGGCTTCGCGTAACCGACAGCTTGCGCAGAAGATTGGTCAAATCATCTGCCCGCTCATATCCAACATGTCCAGTCATGCGAGCCGTCCGAAATTCGGGTTGCTGTTCGTCACCATGCTGTTGGAAGTGTTGTCCGTGATTTGGAGTGTGTGCGGTCTTGCAAGAGGATACGTGATGGATGGGATTTTCCCATTGTTCCATTCCGCTTGGGGTTTCGGAATCGCGCTTCCGTTGCTTGCTGTGACGTTGGTCGTGTTCCTGTTCCTCATGCTGTTGTCGTGCATTCCGTTCGTTTACATTCCAAGACCTCAGATTGCCGGTGGCGCGGTGGCGCTCATGCTTTACCTGCTGTTGGGGTTGCTTCCGCTCCCGACATTCATTCCGATTCTTTTCGTTCCTCTTCTTGTATTCGCGTTCATCCGTTGGAAGAACTGGACGTTGTGGGATGACATTTTCCAAACGCCACGAAGATATTATGCGATTGCGAACGACCGTGGCGCGAACGAGTCCGATAATCAGACCCGTCTTGGCGTGCGCACGCATAAGGAGCGCGTGTCGGCTTATGGTGCGCAACGTACCACGTTGATTCTTCCTCCGATTATCGTAAGCTCCGTGTTCACTCCGGTCACTCAGGGAGTGGCGATGAAACAGGAATTGCATCCCGTTCCGGAAGTATTGTCGCATGATGGCATCTTCCTTGGGAAGGATGATACGGGACGTAACTGTTATCTTGACCCGTCGCAATTGTTCGGCGGTATCGCCATCAACGGCGAGGCCGGTTCCGGTAAGACCGTGCTCACCCATGGCATCAGCCAGTGGGCCATCAGCGCACGCGAGACCACCAGTCCGAAAATCTGGGGGCGCGACTCCCGTATCATCCATTTTTGGATGAAGGATGATACCGGTGTTAACGTGTTGGAACGTTATCGCAAACGTCACGTTTTCACCAGTCCGCAACGCGTCGTCTATTTGGCCGACCCGAACAGTGTGTGCTTGGACATGCTCGGCATGAAGGACGGGAATAATGCGATGGAGACTGCGGCGAGCGTGGCGAAGACCATGCGTTACTCGTTCGATGACGGTGATATTCTGAACGACTCGCAGAACATCATCACCCAAGCGTTGACCATCGGCGTGGCGGTTGACCGTTACGTGCAGGAGGAACGCAAGCATAATCCCGAATCCGCGAACAAGGATTGGGAAAGCGAGATTGTGAAACGTTGCCATCAGCTCGAACAATCGTATCCGGGTGCGGAACAGTTGCGAATGCAGTTGAGTCCAATCGGATGGGCCGTCGTCGCATTATGCGGTTCCGACGGTCAGGCCGGTTCCGCGAAAGCGTTGGGTCATGTGTGCCGCGCGTTGAGTATGGAATTGAAGAGTGGCTACATGTTCGAGGAGATGACGTATGCCGCCCGTGCCGCCGAGCAATTGTATGGCCGTCCGGACGCGGCTGGTCATACGGTTCGTTCCGACCGTGACATTCTCGCCAAGACGAACGCCTCGTTGAACAAGGTGAATCAGTTCCTTCCCATCGAACACATGTTCACGGCACGTCGTGGCAGAGTGACTTGGACGAACATTCTCGACCATGCTGGCGATTATCACATTGTGCTCGCACCTCATAATGGTTATTCGTTGCCGGAACGTATGGATAAGATTCTCGGCGGCTGGCTCATGTACCGTTTCTGGAATACGGTGTTCGCGCATTGCAAGGATTGGGATAAGGCTGGCAAGTGGACGATGCTCGTGTGTGACGAGTTGAGCTTGTTGGCTAACGGCAATGACGGTATCATGCCCGCGTTGCGTGAGCAGGGTCGTTCGTTCGGTCTTCTTCTCGTGTTCGCCACCCAGTATCCGACCCAGTTGTCCGACGCGATGTTGGATTCGTTCATCGGCTATTCGACGTTCATCACATACAATACGACGATTCCGCGTATTGCCGATATGACGGCGAAACGTTTGACAAACAATGACGGTGAGGATGGTTGGCGTTCGGGCGCGGTCATGAATCTTCCACGTTATGCGGCGGCTGTTCGCACTCGAACCCAAGAACAGTTGCAACCGACATTCCTTGTTCATGTGAACGATTTCGATAACGGTTATCGCAATGGTGACATGGACGATGATGACTAGCTTTTAGCGTTCATCATATCGCTTTTCAAAATCCGTTCGAAACTTTCAACTTCCGGACGGATTTTTTATACCTAAAAACCTCGCTATGGCTGGAAACAACCGCGTAGGTTGATAGGATGAAAAATGCAGGAGAGTTCCGTTTGGAAAACGAAAGGGAACTCAAAAAATGGGTGGAACCATTACCTTGGCTGGAAGCAGCCTTGAGAGCACCTATCATAAGATGTTCGACACCATTTTGAGCAGTAGCGCGGGAACCGTGTTGACCAACATCGGTCTTGCCGCAGCAGTGCTTCTCGCACTCGGCCTTATCGCCGGTGGCATTTGCAAGGCGTTGGGACGCCAAAACAAGCTCGTGCAGATGTTCTGCCCGAACATCGGACGTATTCTCGTCGTCCTCGCAGTCGGATTCATTCTCGCTGGCCCGACCATCACCATTCCGGCAATTCTTAAGTTGATTGACTGGTTCGTTGACGCGGTTGGCGGCAGTGGAAAGACCTATCTGGGAATCTGACATCCGCAGAGGGAAAACCGGAGTGGATATGCGAAGAGGACCTTTCCGGTTCTGTTCCCACTCCGGTTTTCTTTTAAGAACCTTACGTACGAAAAGAGTTGAATCATGAGCGATGAGGAAGACGAAGGATACAAAGGTCCCTTGCATCCGAGGTTGACGATGGACGACATCACGGAAGTGTCCGGCCCGGAGGAAATCGAACGGAAGAACACGTTCCAGATAACCAAGAACACTGAGGCCCGTTCCAAAACCGTGTTCTCCGTTATCGTCGGCGCATTGGCGGGCTTGGCTCTTTGCCTCATATTCGCCCCGTTGCTCGGATACATGTTCAGCTCGTTCTTCGTACTGTTGGGCGGAATACTGGCTCCGTTCTTCGCAGTCGGCACCATTAGAGACCGCACCCAACAGACACGGTGGAAGAGAACCTTGCAGGATATGAAGAGCCGCAAGATTGAAGGGCAGGTCTTCTACCCGAATTCCACTCAGCCGGAAAACATTATCGACCTTCAAGAAATGGAAATCCGTTGAATACAAAATATCGAGACCCAGTGAAACGGGCGGGTAGAAGGAACCTGCTCGTCATTCTGATGTTGTGCGTGGTCATGACATTGTTCGTCTTGCCGTCCAGCGTGTTCGCCGCACAGGTCAACGATTCGACCACGACGATAACATGCGCCAACGGCGGGACTGACAGTGCTACATCAGACATCTCTAGTTGTCTTCCTTCCGGACGTTGGGGAAACTACGTTGGGGAAATCACTTCGCGTACGGAACCGTACAGTGGCAGCGATGTCGCCGGTTGGTTCTCGAACGTCAAGCAGACCATCAGCTCGCAGACCCATATCGTCCTTCCCAACATTCTGATGCAGTTGACTCAGGTCTGCTGGTCTTCCGCATTGTCCATCAGCCAGTTCGCCGCTTCGTTCGAACCGATGAAACAGGCTGGTGCGAACATCGACTCCGCAGTGTCCACCATGGTGACGAGTCTGATGGACGGCGGTATCCCCGCCACCATCGCAGTGCTCGGCATCGTGGCTTGGGTTGGCGCGGCTGGATTCCAAATAGGCACCGTCAAAGAGGCGAGCAAACGAATCGTCATCATGGTTCTCTGCTTCGCTTCAATCACGATGCTTGGAGCTGGAGCGGCCAAGACCGGGAAGAACGCCACAGAACCGGCGACCGGAAGCCCATGGTGGGTCGTGCAGACAATCAACAACACCATCAACAAGCTTTCGGTCAACCTCGACCTTGACGGTATGGCCGACAGTGATAAAAACATGATGTCCTACCATCATGCGGCGAACGGTGCGAAAACCAATTGTCAGGATTACCTGTACTTCATGCATCAGGCGTATGACGAACAGGCGAAGTCCAACGGCAATCAGGATACAAGCAACGTCACCAAGGCCATCAACCGTATTTGGGAGGAGACCTCTCTTCGCTCGTTCGTGACCATGCAGTACGGAAACCCGCAGACCACCGGAACATCCTCGTTCCGTATCGCGGAAAACGCCCGGCAAGGTTACTGCCACGTGTTGGAGATGAAAGCCAACACGAACACGACCATCCAGAAGGATTTGACCAACAAGGCCATGGCGTTGCATATCAGCGACCAGCGAGCCAAATGGTTGTTCTCCGTGGACGGTTGGGTAGACCCGCGTAATCCTTACTTCACCGACAAGCCGTTGGAAAGGGAGAACGCGACATATCTCAGCCGTGCGGGCGTGTTCTGGGAAACCTGTGGCACGAAACGCAATCAGGAAATCTACGCGCGAGCCGGATGGGCGACACTCATCAACAATCTCGGTGACACGGGAACCAAGAACATCAAGAACGGCAGTACGAAAGTACGTGTCAAAATTGACGACTTGGACAATGTGAAACCGACCAACGGTGGCAAAGGCGTGATGGACGCGAAACAGAACGGCAGTGAAGACGAAACCATCCAACAGACCACTTCGGTCTGCCAGACGATTCTCAAACAGGGTTCCGTAATCTTCTCCCGTTCCACCGATATCAACAAGGAGGACGACGGAACCTATAAAGACCAGCAGAACGACACAAACTGGGGTGACTCCGCCACGGTCGGATGGCGTTTCGACGTGCCGAACGTTTCCGGAACTTGGAGTGAGGCGAATCTTCGTGACGCTCAGGATGATTCCACTGTCACGGGCGGTGCGAAGAAAACCATCGACTACATGTATGGCAACAACAACGTCGATACGTTGGGTGCTTGCGGAACACTTATCGGAGGCATCGTCAATCTTGTGGTCTGGGGATTGTTGAGCCTTGTTCTAATACTGACGAAGCTCATGATGATAATGATGGCGTTGTTCCTCGTGGTCACGTTCCTTGTCCAAGCGTTCCCGATTGGCGAGAAGCCGAAGACGGCGTTGAAGAACTGGGCGACGTACACCTGCCAGTTGAGTATGGTAGGAGCGTTGTACGGTGCGCTCGGCGCTCTCGCAACATTCATTTGTGGCCTGACGTTGAAGTTCACCTCTGCCAGCAGTGGTTCGTTCACCTACCAGTTGATTGCGGGATTGAGTCCGCTGTTGGCTCTCGCCGCAATCGGCATGTTCTGTTCGAAAGTGTTGAAGTGTGGTAATCCGTTCAGCGTCAACGCTCTCATGGGCATGGCGGGTGGAACCGCAATGGCGTCCGGTCTTCGCAAGGGAATGCACATGATTGGACAGGACCTTATGATGCAAGCCATGCGTGGCGGATTCCGTCGTGGCGGCAATGGTGTCGGACGTTTGTCCACGAACGGTACCGGCGCTGGCATGGCCCATAACGGAGCACGTCAAAGCGAGACCGTCCTAAGCAAGATGAGCCGCGCGCAACAGGATTCGTTGAGTCAGGGCGATAGGAATCTGATGAATCGTAACGCCAAGGAGTTCGAGGCGATTCAGACGCGCGGACGCGGAAGCAAGAACTGGGCACGAATGGACAAGAACACGGTGAGAGGAAGTCTTGCCGGTGCGAAACCCCATTTTGAGGATTCCACGGGCAAGTTCAAGGGACGGTTGAACAAAGCCGTTTCCAAGTTCCATGGCGAGGACAATACGGAGGCGTTCGCCCATAGTATCGCCCAACGTCACCCGGGCATGTCCCTCAACGATGTGCAACGCAAAGCGCAAAGGATGAACCATCTGAACAATGCCGGACGCAAACTCCAAGGTGCGGCAAGAGTCGCCGGAGCCGGAGCCGCAATGGCCGGTGCTGGTCTCGCTTTCGCCGCACGAGCCGCGAAGAGCGCGCCTTTGCGTAACGTAGCCGCACGCGGGGCGAAGGTCGCCGCGAAAGCCGCTGTCACCGGAGCTTTGTTCTCCAATCCGATTACCGCACCGTTGGGATTGATTGCCGCTGGAAAGCTGGCTACCGACCGTGACGCGTGGCATGGTGCCGCACAAGTAGGTAAAGGCATCGCGCACGCTGGTGGGAAGGGATTGCAGTTAGGCCATGACGCTTTGCAGAAGCGACTCGACCGCACTCAGAGAATCATCGACATGGCTAACGGTGACGCTCCGTTGCCGTCGCCGTTCACTGGAACTGGTGATGGCAATGGGGGAGCCGGTGGTCCGGTTCCCACACCGTCCGGTTCGGATAATGGAGCCGGTAGTGCGATGCCGACTTCGGATGGGGCGCCGACCGAAACGATTCCAACTTCCGATGGAGCGCAACAGGCTCCCCGAATGGGAGAGAACGAAGCGTTCAATCAGGTACGTGCGGGAATGATGGCCGACTTCGTGGATAACCAGCACATGTCTCAAGAGGATGCGGAACAGGCTTTCCAAGAAGCCGTGGCCTCCGGTGAAGTCGATAATTCTGTCCAAGCGTATATAAGCCAAAACAATCAATCTCCTATCGAGAATGCGACGGCTCAACCTGAGATGAATGCCAATCAGCCGGTGTACAACACTGAGACAGGTGAGATTGTCGGTGAGACCCTACCCTCCGGAACGATGGACGCCGCCGTGTCCGCCGCCTCCACTTGGCAGAACGCGACCGGAAACACGACTCCGATGCCTGAATCGGTGAACAATGCACTGCAACAGGCATACATGCGCGAGAATCCGGTACAGCAGTCTCCGGAAGAGCATTTGCGGATGGCGCAGGAGGAGTGGACTAGGACGACTGGTCTTCCGAGCGATATGATGCCTGCGAGTGCGGAACGTGCCATGAATCCGAATGGAATTCAGC
>OGUN01000728.1_pt1 | contig 27319 bp, 18 predicted proteins | sample 1553621 | NCBI WGS metagenome assembly OGUN01 (sample SAMEA2580300, study PRJEB22360) | human gut metagenome | biome: human gut; feature: human-associated habitat; material: faeces | place: Denmark | collected 2008/2010
ACCTTTCCGGATCGGGTCAATGGAAATTTGGCCACATTTGCCAATTTCAGTCGTGACGGCAAATTTTCGATGAAACTCACGGTGACTCCCGCGGACTATACTACCGTAACCTGGTTTGTGGATGGAGAAGAAGTGGCTACCGGTACTGAAATAGAAAAGGAATTTATGGCAGGAACTTATCACCTTAAAATAACAGCTACCACCACTGTTGGGAAATCCACTTACCGTGAGGGGCTTATCCAGGTAAATCCTTTAGTGGATGACCCCAGTGCCACTGAAGTGGCATTCGAACGTATTGTGGCTCCCGGTAATAAAGCTTGTCTTTACGGCGATAACCTGGATAAAGTGGAAAGCATTCTTATTGGTGGGATGGCTGCCACGGATATTACTTATGTGGAGTCGGAAGATGGCAATTATGTGGAATATACTGTGCCTGCCGGCTTGTCGGAGGGAGACTACCGGGCTATTTTTATCGATGCCGAAGGAAATGAATATGGCGCCAATAAAGTGAAAGTGACTAAAGGGGCTATGATTACAATGGGAGCCAACCGTGCTACCGTTGGTACGGCATGGATAATGACCGGTATTAATCTTGATGCTGTTGCCTCGGTTGCGGTAGCTGATGTGGAGGTAGTGGAATTTGCAGAGCAAACTACCACTTCTCTCACGCTGATTTGCCCGGAACTGGCAGAAGGGGAATATACAGTGACTGGTAAGACCAAGACTGGTGAGAGTATACAGTTCTATGCCAATGGTGAAGTTACTACAGAACAGAAAGTTACTATCTCTTCTGAGAAAGCCCTATGGGAAGGCCATCATTATGTGTCTTGGGACAAAGCGGACGGTGATCCGAACAAATCGTTCAACCTAATTCCTCAAGAAGTGATGACTGCCCTTAAGCCGGGAACTATTTTGCGGGTGTATTATTCGATAGAGCCTACAGCAGAATATCATCAGATGCAACTTGCTACCGGTTGGTGGACAGGGCTGATGGATAAGATAGAATTCAGTGAAGATGGTGTTTACGAACTGATTATCACCCAAGAGGTTATTGACAAGATAAATGCTGAGGCCGGATTCCTTTGTGTGGGACACGGTTACTATGTTGACTTGGTAACAGTTCAATAATTTCTAATAAAGAGTGAAAAAATGCATACTTACATTTTACGATTTTTTCTGCTGTTTGCTGCATCTGCCACAAATCTTAGTGCACAGATACCCATATATCAGAATCCTGATATGCCTATCGAAGTGCGCGTTGAGGATGCGTTAAGCCGTATGACACTTGAAGAAAAGGTGGCACTTTGCCATGCGCAGAGCAAGTTCTCATCGGCAGGGGTGCCCCGTTTGGGTATTCCAGAGTTGTGGATGAGTGATGGACCTCATGGAGTTCGCCATGAGTTTGAATGGAATACTTGGAATTATGCGGGTTGGACCAACGACTCTATTACGGCTTTTCCTGCTCTTACGGCTCTTGCCGCCACTTGGAATCCGGATATGGCTGCACGCTATGGCAAGGCTATTGGCGAGGAGGCACGTTATCGTAAGAAAGACGTATTGTTAGGTCCCGGTGTCAATATCTACCGTACTCCCCTTAATGGGCGTAACTTTGAGTATATGGGTGAAGACCCTTATCTTGCCGGTGTGATGGCGGTTCCTTATGTCAAGGAATTGCAAAAGAACGGTGTTGCTGCTTGTGTGAAGCATTTTGCATTGAACAACCAGGAGCTGTGGCGTGGTACCGTTGACGTTGAAGTGAGTGACCGTGCTCTTTACGAAATCTATTTGCCTGCTTTCAAGCAGGCAATAGTGGAAGGGGGGGCATGGAGCGTCATGGGAGCTTATAACAAGTATCGTGGCCAGCATTGTTGCCATAATGCCCGTCTGCTCAATGATATTCTACGTGATGAATGGGGTTTTGACGGTTGTGTCATTACGGATTGGGGAGGAGCTCACGACACCAAAGAGGCTGCTCTTAATGGTCTTGACATTGAAATGGGGTCTTATACCAACGGTTTGACTTCGGATAATAGCTTGGGGTATAATCTCTATTATTTGGCAGACCCCTATCTGGAGATGTTGAAGAAGGGGGAATTGCCGATGGCGTCAGTGGATGCGAAAGCGAGAAATATACTGCGTCTGATTTTCCGGACTTCATTGAATCAGAATAAGCCGTATGGCTCACTCTGTACCAAAGAACATTATGATGTGGCTAAAGTAATAGGTGACGAGTCCATCGTACTGTTGCGGAACAATGGCATTCTTCCATTACAAGCTGATAAGTATAATCGGATATTGGTGGTTGGTGACAATGCTGTCCGTAGACTTACGGATGGTGGCGGTTCGTCGGAATTGAAACCAAAAGATATGATTTCTCCACTTGATGCACTGCGTGCCCTATATGGTGATAAGATAGAATACACCCAGGGTTATGCATGTGGCCGTCCCTTTTTTGGATATGAGGAGGAAATGCAACAGACGGTGATAGACTCTTTGCGTGTTGAGGCTGTGGCAAAGGCACGGCAGGCAGATGTTGTTATCTATGTGGGAGGTTTGAATAAAAATGCTTTTCAGGATTGTGAATCTACTGACCGTAAGTCGTATAATTTACCTTTTTCTCAAAATGAATTGATAGAAGAGCTTGTTGCTGTCAATCCAAATCTTGTGATAGCCAATATCAGTGGCAATGCTTATGCTATGCCGTGGTTGAAGAAAGTGCCTGCAATCCTGCATATTTCTTATTTGGGGACCATGGGAGGAGCGTCGATTGCAGATGTTATCAGTGGTAAAGTGAATCCATCGGGTAAACTGCCTTATTCTTTCCCGGTGAAGTTAAGCGATTGTTCGGCGCACTCTTTTGGTGAAGGGGCTTATCCGGGTATCGATACTGGCAAGGAAGATGTGTCTTTGACGGATTATCAGCGCAATGTCGGTGTCAACCCTAAAGAAGAGTATAAAGATGATATTTTAGTAGGTTATCGTTGGCACGATACAAAGAAGATTCCGGCTCTTTTTAGTTTTGGCCATGGATTGAGTTATACTTCTTTCAAATACGGCAAGTCTCGGCTGTCATCGAAGACGATGGATGAAAAAGGAAGTATCAAGGTGACAGTACCCTTGACTAATACGGGTACGAGGATTGGTAAAGAAGTGGTACAACTTTATCTTGGAGATCCGGTGTGTAGCGTTATCCGTCCATTGAAAGAGTTGAAGCATTTTACAAAAGTAGAGGTCGAACCTGATGAAACTGTTCAAGTGGAATTTGTTATCACTCCTGATGATTTGAAGTTTTTTGATGAGGCAAGCCATCGATGGGTAGCTGAATCGGGAGTGTTCAATGTGTATGTCGGGACTTCATCTGCAGATATTCGTTGCATGCACTCCTTTAAATATATATGTGATTGACGTAATAATTCAATGGCAATTAAACATATATGTGAAGAAAACGTACTGCCTTTTAGGCAGTACGTTGCATAATGAATCATTCTTTTGAAGCTTGAAATTTAATCAATATCCATTATCTTTGTATATTTGGATAGATAATTGCTAATATAAAACCATGATGAAACAGAAACTTCTTTGCCTTTTGCCATTCTTCCTATTGTCGGGATGTGGACAGGCTACTTACAAGAATGCATCTCTGCCGGCAGAAGAGCGTGCCGGACTTTTGCTGAAGGAACTGACGCTCGAAGAGAAGGTGTCCTTGATGATGGACAGCTCCAAACCAGTGGAACGTCTGGGCATCAAGCCCTATAACTGGTGGAATGAAGCGTTGCATGGAGTGGCGCGTGCCGGGTTGGCCACAGTGTTTCCCCAACCGATTGGTATGGCGGCATCTTTCTCACCGGAGACTGTATACGAGGTATTTACTGCTGTTTCTGATGAGGCCCGTGCCAAGAATGCCTACTATACATCCCAGGAAAGCCATGAACGCTATCAAGGATTGACGATGTGGACGCCTACAGTGAATATCTATCGCGACCCCCGCTGGGGAAGGGGTATAGAGACTTATGGGGAAGACCCTTATCTGACCAGCCGTATGGGTGTGATGGTTGTAAAAGGTTTGCAGGGTACGAACGATGGAAAATATGACAAGCTGCATGCTTGTGCCAAGCACTTTGCCGTACACTCCGGTCCGGAATGGAACCGCCATGAGTTTAATGCGGAAAATATCAAGCCCCGTGATTTGTATGAAACTTATCTTCCTCCTTTCGAAGCTTTGGTGAAAGAAGGAAAAGTGAAGGAGGTGATGTGTGCCTACAACCGTTTTGAGGGCGATCCTTGTTGCGGTAGCGACCGCCTGCTGATGCAGATTTTGCGCGATGAGTGGGGATTTGACGGTATTGTCCTTTCGGACTGTGGAGCTATTGCCGATTTTTACAGAGATTATGGTCATAAGACGCATCCTGATGCAGAGTCCGCTTCGGCGGCTGCGGTGCTGAGTGGGACTGACTTGGAATGCGGTTCGAGTTACGAGGCCCTGGTAGAAGCGGTGAAGCAGGGAAAGATTGATGAAAAGGCAGTGGATGTAGCAGTCAAGCGCCTTTTGACGGCTCGCTTTGCCTTGGGTGAAATGGACGAGCCGGAGAAGGTGTCCTGGACCGGCATTCCTTTTTCTGTGGTGGCTTCTGCCGGACACGACTCTCTGGCGCTCGACATGGCTCGCAAGTCAATGACACTGCTTATGAACAAGGATAATACCTTGCCGTTGAAGCGTGGAGGGCTGACTGTAGCCGTGATGGGTCCGAACGCCAATGATTCTGTGATGCAGTGGGGAAATTATAACGGTATGCCTCCGCACACAGTCACCATTCTGGACGGAATTAGAAAAGCCTTGGGGACTGATGACCGGCTTATTTATGAACAAGGCTGCGGATGGGTGGAGAGAGCTCAGATACAGAGCGTCTTCAACCGTTGCAAGACTGCCGACGGGAAACCCGGATTCAGTGCACGCTACTGGAATAACGTGACTCGTGACGGTGAGCCAGTCACTACTGCCCAAGTGACCACTCCTTTCCATTTCTGTACATCCGGTGCCACGGTTTTTGCTCCGGGTGTGAACCTTACCGACTTCTCGGCTACCTACAACAGCGTATTCACTCCCGACCAGTCGGGAGAGGTGGTCTTTGACATCTATGCTTATGGCTCAGGGAGATTGCGGATAAATGGGGAGGAAGTGAGAGGATTCTCCAATCAGCACGGTGGGCAGAAGAGTGCTTATACTTTGCAGGTACAAGCAGGAAAAACGTATGACGTTGAATTGGATTTTGAATATTTCCGTAGCGATGCACAGCTGAACTTTGACCTTGGATTTAAGAATGAAGTGGATGTGAGGAAATCTGTGGAGCGTGTAAAGGATGCTGATGTCGTGGTCTTTGTGGGAGGAGTCTCTCCGAACCTCGAAGGCGAGGAGATGGGTGTTGAGCTTCCCGGATTCAGAGGAGGCGACCGTACTGATATAGAGTTGCCTGCTGTCCAGCGGGAACTGATTGCCGCTTTGCACCGTGCCGGTAAAAAGGTGGTGTTGGTGAACTGTTCAGGTTCTCCTATCGGCTTGGAGCCGGAAGCCGGGAGGTGTGGAGCTATCCTGCAGGCATGGTATCCCGGTCAGGCAGGTGGTACGGCTGTAGCCGAAGTCTTGTTCGGTGATTACAATCCGGCAGGACGCTTGCCGGTAACCTTCTACCGTAATGTGTCACAGCTTCCTGATTTTGAGGATTATAATATGACCGGCCGGACTTACCGTTACATGACCCAGGAACCGCTTTTCCCCTTCGGTCATGGATTGAGCTATACCTCTTTCAGCTATGGTGCTGTGGTGCTTGGTTCGGATAATATAAAGTCCGGTGAGAAATTGAGATTGAGTGTCCCCGTAACCAATACCGGCAAATGTGACGGTGAAGAGGTTGTGCAGGTCTATTTGAAGAAAAACGATGATGTAGAAGGACCGAGCAAGGCATTGCGTGCTTTCAAGCGGGTACATATCCCGGCAGGAAAGACGGTCGATGTAGAGTTTGATTTGGGTGATAAAGAGTTGGTGTGGTGGAATCCGCAAAGCAATACCATGTGCGTTTCCGAAGGCAGTTATGAACTGATGGTGGGCGGTAGCTCGCAAACTGCTGATTTGCTGCGCCGGTCTTTTGTCATTCAGCCTTGATACATCACTGACAGAGTCAAAAAAAGTTTTCCGCTTGAGGGTGAGTTATGACCCTCAAGCGGAATTTTTATATACTGGGAATACATGTTCTTAATAATCCTTAATACTATATGTTAACTCCCTTGTTTCTTTGTACTTCTCTAATTTTAATTGATATATTTGTGATATCATTATGATATCAATTAAATTTATAGAATATGGAAACAAAAGAGTGTGGTTTCAGTGGTTTCAAGATGAATGGCTTTCTGGCCTTGTTCCTTCATTTGGTAGTGCTTACGGCGGTGATAATCTTTGGGTTTCTCATTTCTGTGCCTACCTTGATCCTTTCGGTGTGTTTGTGTTTGGTATGGTTCATTCTGTTTGCCGGCTATATGGAGCTGGAGCCGAACGAGGCGCGTGCCATGGTGTTCTTTGGCAAATATAAAGGGACGTTCAAGGAGACCGGCTTTTTCTGGGTAAACCCTTTTCTTAATAAGAAGAAGCTTTCGCTTCGTGCACGCAATCTGGATGTGGAGCCGATAAAGGTGAATGATAAGATTGGCAATCCCATACTTATAGGATTGGTATTGGTGTGGAAGTTGAAAGATACTTATAAAGCCATGTTTGAGATTGACTCGCAGACGATGGCTGCATCCACTCCCACAGCAGGCAATGCCAACCAGGTGAGCCTTGGTAATGCGGTGGCCAACCGTATGAATGCGTTCGAGAACTTTGTGAAGATACAGAGTGATGCCGCCCTTCGTCAAGTTGCCGGTCAGTATGCCTATGATGATAATGAGGCTGATACGGAGGAACTGACGCTTCGCTCCGGTGGCGAGGAAATCAATGAGCAGTTGGAACAGAAGTTGAACGAGCGTCTGGCCATGGCGGGTATGGAAGTGGTGGAAGCCCGCATCAACTATCTGGCGTATGCACCCGAAATTGCTGCTGTGATGCTGCGTCGCCAGCAAGCATCCGCCATCATTACGGCACGCGAGAAGATTGTGGAAGGGGCAGTCTCTATGGTAAAAATGGCGCTCCATAAACTTTCTGAAGAAGAAATTGTTGAACTGGACGAAGACAAGAAAGCGGCAATGGTCAGCAATCTGTTGGTTGTGCTTTGTGCGGATGAGGCTGCACAACCGGTAGTCAATACGGGAACGTTGAACCATTGATAAAGGATACGGATGAAAGAGATGGGGGTTATAGGACGATGGGCTCTTATACTGCTCTTGCTGGGCAATGTATATGGGGGCTTTGCACAAGATGCGAATACTGCGCGCGCGCAGCACATTTATGAATTGTTTGTGGCAGGGCAAGGTGACAGTATCCATGCGGCATTGAACCGGGAGTTGCAGAAGAAACTAGCTCCGGCACTCTTCAATGATTCTTTCCGGCAAGCAGAGAAAATGTTTGGTAAATCCATATCAAAAGGAGAATGGAAGACCGATTCTGCCCAGGGAATTACTATCTATTATTCCGATGTGGAATTTGAACGTTATAATCTCCGTTTTCTGGTGGCTTTTGATGCTGACGGGGCACTGAATACAATCCGGCTGGTCCCTGCACCTGCTGTTAGCACTGCCCAACCGGTAGCCTATGATAAGACAAAAATGGATGAAAGGGATATTACGCTGGGAGCCGACGGCTACAAGCTTCCCGGAACGTTGACTTTGCCCAAGTGGGCAGTCGGTCCGGATGCATGCAGGGTTCCTTGTGTTATTTTGGTACATGGTTCCGGTCCTCACGACCGTGACGAGACGATAGGTCCCAACAAGCCTTTCCGTGACCTTGCCTGGGGATTGGCGAAACGCGGCATTGCTGTCGTCCGCTATGAAAAACGGACAAAGGCATATGGTGCGGCTTGCGTTCCTGCCGGTCGCGAACTCGATTATGATACTGAGGCCGTGGACGATGCCGTTGCCATAGTGGAGCAGGTAAGGGCTTTGCCCGAGCTGGCTCCTGACAGTGTGTATGTGTTGGGGCACAGCCTGGGAGGTACATTGGCTCCCCGTATTGCCGGGCGTTCGAAAGGTTTGGCAGGTATCATTATCCTTGCCGGACTGGCAAGATCGCTTGAAGATGCTCTTGAGGAACAGTTTTATTATACCTCTTCTTTGACGGATTCTTCAGTCAATGTAAAGGTTCAACTTGATGAGCTGAAACAACAGTTGGCTAATGTCAAAAAGCTTGGTACGGAAGAGTTTGATGAAACGATTTCCTTGCCATTGGGGCAGCCCCGCTCATATTGGCTGTTTGCCAATGCTTACAAACCGGTGGAAGTTGCCGCTAAACTAAAGCTGCCTATATTTGTTCTTCAAGGGGAGAGAGATTATCAGGTGACTATGGAAGACTTCGGTTTATGGCGTTCCGGTTTGTTGCGCTGCAAGAATGCATATTTCAAATCTTATCCGAAATTGAATCACTTGTTGCAGGAAGGCAGCGGCAAGGCGACTCCGTTTGAGTATAGCCATGCTTCGCCCGTCCCAGCATATGTTATGGATGACATTGCCTCCTTCGTGCGGGGCAAGCAGAATACTCTTTGATTGGTACTTGGTTATATCAAAGTAACTTCAATCGTAAATCGTAAATTGTTAAATAGTAAATAAATAGTGGCTAAAAAAGAAACTTCAACCAAAAGCTTTGTCCTCCGTGTGGATGCTGCAACGATGGATGCCATTGAAAAATGGGCAGCCGACGAGTTCCGTAGTACCAATGGACAGCTTCAGTGGATTATCGCTGAAGCATTGCGGAAGAGTGGGCGGATGAAGAAGTCCAAGAATCCTCCTCCGTCTGAAGAGAAAGCAGAGGAGGATTCGTAATAACAGATTCTAAATCGCAGATAGTATGATTAATCTTGGTCCTTATTCCGGCAAGAATTGCCCTAATGTCCGTTTTCAACCCACTGTGATTGACCGTATTCTGGAAGGTACGGCCCTGCTTATCGTGCTCGTTACGTGGATTAGCATTTACTGGCTGTATACCCAAAGAGAAGGTGCCCTGCTGCCCGCCGTCTGGGTGATGGGTGGCTGTTCCATTTTCTGTTTCCTTTTGATGGGGGGATTGGCGTATCTTCCCGTCCGTTTCATCAATTTCCCTATTCGGGTCACCGAGCGCAATGCGGCTGTTCAATATTTGTTTGCCATACGCCTTACCCGGGTGATGAACATCATTCTGTTATTAGTGCTTTTGGGCAGTGTTTGGGGCTTGTATTATGCATTCGGCAAACTCCTGCTCCTTGTCTCGTTTGTTTTGTTGGGGGTGGCATTTATAGGATACTATATACTGGCGTTTAAATATAAGTAGCCTTACAGTCTGTTTAATAGTCCTTTTTACCACTTACCCTCCTTTCTCATCTTTATTTGTTGTTATAAATCTGCCATTACCTACTAATGGTTACTCTTTCTCTTCTTTTCGCAATTTTTAGGTATTGTTCTCCTTTTTAACTACCTCTACCTTTGCCCCAATAAAATTTAAGATAAAAGATGAGAAAATTAACAGGCTTATTCGTTTTATGTTTTCTGCTTTCTGCCAATGCTTTGCAGGCTGCTGAACCTGAAAAAGTTACTTCTGCAGCAGAGAGTACGGAAATTTCAACGGACAAAGAGAAAAAGGAAAAAGTAGCGAATGATGGCGACAACTACAAGAAATTCCGTTTCGGTGGATACGGAGAAATGGTTGCAAGTTTTAAGGATTATGGTATTAACCGTTTCTATGGTGCGCCTGAAGGCAATCCAGACAAACATAGGAATACAATTTCTATACCCCGTTTCGTGTTGGCTCTGGATTACAAGTTCAATTCCAAATGGATACTCGGTGCTGAAATCGAGTTTGAATCCGGTGGTACGGGTACTGCTTATGAACTTGAGAATATGGAAAACGGTGAGTATGAAACGGAGGTGGAAAAGGGTGGCGAAGTGGCTATCGAGCAATTCCACATTACCCGTTTAATTGTTCCACAATTCAACATACGTGCCGGTCACGTCATTGTCCCGGTAGGATTGACCAACGCCCATCATGAACCAATCAATTTCTTTGGAACTTATCGGCCGGAAGGAGAGACAACCATCCTTCCTTCTACGTGGCATGAAAACGGACTCGAGTTTTTTGGTTCTTTTGGAAAAGGATATGCCAGCTTTGATTATCAGGCCATGATAGTGGCCGGTCTGAATGCCAATGGCTTTGACCGTAACACCTGGATAGCAAGTGGCAAACAAGGCATCTTTGAAGAAGACAACTTTACTTCACCGGGCTATGTGGCTCGTCTGGACTACAAGGGGGTTCCGGGGTTGCGTATAGGCGCTTCGTTTTATTACTGCGCTGATGCCGGTTCCAATTCTGACAAAGCGGATACTTATTCGTCTACCGGTAAGATTCCGGTAAGAATTTATACGGCAGATGCCCAATACCGTAATAAATATGTGGTTGCCCGTGCCAATATGGTATACGGAAATTTGGGCAATTCAGCGAAGCTTAGTGAGGCAAATACCAAATTGTCGAATAAATCTCCTTACAGCCGTATAACCCCCATTGCAAAGAATGTAGTCAGTTATGCAGCCGAGGCCGGTTTGAATATCAGCGCTTTCTTCAAAGGAAACAAGAAAGTTCCGGTTATCTACCCCTTTGCACGTTATGAATATTACAATCCGCAAGAAAAGGGAGAGGCTAGCCAGATAATGGAGAAACGTTGTCAAGTAAGCATGTGGACTGCTGGATTGAATTGGTATGCCTTGCCTAATCTGGTGGTAAAGGCTGATTACACCACCCGCCAAATCGGAACAAACAAGGTTTTTGGAACTGGCAAGTATAATAGTGAAAATGAGTTTTCGATCGGTATTGCCTATATCGGTTGGTTTGTCAAGAAGTAGATGAATAGTAATCAATTAATTTTATACAGATGAAGAAAAATTTCTTTTATGCGACAGCTTTGGTATTAGGGCTGGCATTTACGGCTACTGCTTGTAGCGATGATGATGACAACAGTACAGTTAATCCTGCTGACATTGAGTATAACTCGGAGAATGCGGCAAGTTGGCACAACTACATGAGAAATGTGGCGGCTTTGTTGAAGACAGATGCCACCAATCTTTATGATTCTTGGAATACGAGTTATAAGGGTGGGGCAAGTTTTGCAACTTCCTTCAAAGCTCATAATGGTGCCTATAACTTTTCAAGTGCCTGGAACTGTATAGAGCAGGTTATCGACGGTTGTGTTGAAATCTCCAATGAGGTAGGTGAGACGAAGATTGGTGATCCATATAATAAATATATGGCAAACAATGTTACAGAGGCCCTCTATGCTGTTGAGTCATGGTATAGCTGGCATTCCCGTGATGATTATACCAATAATATTTACTCAATCCGCAATGCCTATTACGGCTCTTTGGACGGTAAGGTGAGCGACAAGTCTATTTCAAAATTGGTGGCTGGAGCCAATGCGGAGTTGGATACGAAAGTGTCGGCAGGTTTCACTACGGCAGGGGCGGGGCTTTGTCATACAGCATCGGCTATTCAGGCTATTCCCCAACCTTTCCGTAATAATATCAACAGTCAGGAAACGGTAGCTGCTATCAAGGCTTGTGAAGAACTGGAAAGTGCATTGGATAAGGAGTTGAAACCTTATATCAGGGACAATAGCACCATTAACAGCAATGAAGCACTTGACCCGATTGTTGAAAATTATGTCAATGTTGTGGTTTTGCCTACCTATAAGGATTTGAAGGAGAAGAATAGTACGCTGTATGACGCTGTGGTGGCTCTTGCCAACAATCCCTCTAACAGTGCTTTTGAGACGGCATGCAATGCTTGGATAACAGCCCGTGAACCTTGGGAGGAAAGTGAGGCGTTCCTATTTGGGCCGGTGGATGAGCTGGGGCTTGACCCGAATATGGATAGTTGGCCTTTGGACCAGAACGCCATTGTCCAGATTCTGAATTCCCAGAAATGGGGCGATTTGGAATGGAGCGAGGGTGATGATGATGCAAAAGTTGAATCTGCCCAAAATGTACGCGGATTCCATACTTTAGAATTCCTGCTTTTCAAGGATGGCAAGCCTCGTACAGTTAAATAAGAATTATTTATAAACAATACTCAAGAAGTAAAGGGGGGGATTTGGAGAATCCTGCCTTTACTTCTTTGGCATGTTTGGATATGCCATTATTAAAAAGTAGATAAAGATGATGAATCATTTAATGAGATATTCATGTCTTCTCCTTTGTTTGTCGGCAGGTTTGACTGCTTGTGATGATGATGGGATTGACGTGTTGGATATAGAGATTCCTGAAGGATACGCTCTGTCTGCCGGAACGTCCACAATCTTCATGAATTCATCCAAGGCCTATGATTCACCGGCAGATTGGGTGTCGGGTGTTTACAACAGTCGCTTTAATGATGGTGACGGGCTTTACGATGATGTGCGTACGAGTAGCAATGGCATGGGAGGGGGGCTTGGCCCGGTCTATGCGGGGTATTCTTGTGGCAGTTGTCATCGTAATGCCGGCCGTACCAAACCGACGCTGTGGAGTGAAGGCGGATCGGGTAGTTACGGGTTTTCCTCGATGCTGGTTTATATAAGCCGCAAGAATGGTGCGTTTTTTCAGGATTATGGCCGTGTTCTCCATGACCAGGCCATTTATGGAGTGAAACCGGAGGGAAAGCTTTCTGTGGAGTATACTTATGAGACTTTTACCTTTCCCGACGGAGAGAAGTATGAACTTTGCAGACCGGCTTATTCCATATCCGAATGGTATGCTGACAGTATAAAGCCTGAAGATATGTTCTGTACGGTGCGTATCCCGTTGAGACATGTCGGTATGGGGCAAATGATGGCTTTGGAACCTACGGAGATTGAAGCGCTTGCTGCAAAAAGTAATTATCCGGAGTATGGTATAAGTGGCCGTTGCAATTACATTACCGAACGTGGTGTGAGAAGCTTGGGGCTGTCGGGAAATAAGGCTCAACATGCGGATTTGACTGTTGAACTTGGTTTTTCAAGTGATATGGGTGTTACCAATAGCCGCTATCCGGAAGAGATATGCGAGGGGCAGGCCCAGGTGAATCAAGGCAGCATGATGGGGCTTTCTTATGCCCAGTTGGATGTTTCTACAGAAGATATGGAAGATGTTGACTTGTATATGCAGAGTCTTGGTGTTCCTGCACGGCGTAATGTGAATGACCCGCAGGTGATAAGGGGAGAACAGAATTTCTATAAAGCCAAGTGCCATCTTTGCCATGTCACCACGTTGCATACCAAGCCTCGGGGCTCCGTGCTGTTGAACGGTACCCGTTTGCCATGGTTGGGAAGTCAGACAATTCACCCCTATTCGGATTTTTTGCTGCATGATATGGGCTCCGAAATTATGGGAGTCGGTCTGAATGATAACTATGTAAGTGGGTTGGCGCGTGGCAATGAATGGCGCACTACTCCGCTTTGGGGTATCGGGCTTCAGGAAAAGGTAAACGGACATACCTACTTCTTGCACGATGGCCGTGCCCGCAATCTTGTTGAAGCCATAATGTGGCATGGGGGAGAGGGAGAAGCATCGAAAAATCTCTTTAAGAACATGAGCAAGGATGACCGTGATGCCCTGATTGCATTTTTAAATTCACTTTAGAACTAATAAGCTTTATATAAAAAGTAATTATGAAGAAATTTTTATATGTCGCCATGCTGGCTGTTTTGCCTTTGACCGCTATGGCGCAACATGAGGAAGATACGGAGAATGGTGTAGTGTCATTGGCCGGAAGAGAAGGTTTTACCATTGAAACAAAGAAAGGTGACTTTGTTTTCAAGCCTTATCTGTTGGTACAAACGAGTGCTAATTTCAATTGGTATGATGATGAAGGCTTGGATAAGGCTTATAACCAAGATAATATTGCCAATTCGGGTTTTTCCATTCCTTATGCCGTACTTGGCTTTACTGGCAAGGCTTTTGGAAAAGTAGCTTTCAATCTGTCCATCAATGCTGCTGCAAGTGGAGGAGCGCTGTTACAGCAGGCGTGGTTTGATGTACAGCTGAAAAAACAATTTGCGATTCGTGTCGGAAAGTTCAAGACTCCATTCTCGCATGCCTATCTGACAACTCTTGGCGAAACACTGCTTCCCCAGTTGCCGGTTTCTCTGACGTCTTCTGTAATTTTGCCTTATTCGTTGAATGCCGTGACGCCTAATATCGGTACGGGATTTGACCTGGGTGTTGAAATTCACGGTCTGGTGGCAGATAAGTTCGGTTATGAAGTCGGCTTGTTCAATGGAACCGGAGCTTCCGTGAATACAGCTTCAAAGACGATGAGTGATGACTGGCATATCCCTTCATTGCTGTATGCCGGACGTCTGACTTATATGCCCAAGGGGGTGATGCCTTCCACACAAGGTAATCCTAACCGTTTGAACGAGGATAAGATATTATTCGGTCTTTCGGGTTCTATCAATGTGGAGAGTGAAAATGAGAGTACCAATGATACCCGTGTGGGGTTGGAATTTGCCATGTTGAAGAACAAGCTCTATCTGGCGGCTGAAGCTTATTATATGAATGTAGGTTTCACCAAACGGCAAAAGATAAATGAATCGTATAGCTTTTTAGGCGGTTATGTGCAAGGTGGTTACTTTGTCGCTCCCCGCCTACAGCTTGCCGCACGCTACGATATCTTCAATCGTAACGGTACGGATGACGACGGTTTCCTGAATATGCCTGCTGTAGGTATGAATTACTTTTTCAGAGGATGCAACTTGAAATTGCAGGCAATGTATCAGTATGTAGCCCGTTGGGGACACGACACGCAGCTCGACCGTGATAATGATAATTTAGGTCTGGCCACTCACTCTGCCACGGTGATGCTTCAATATACATTCTAAATGAAGTCAGGAAAGGATTCGTCTATGAAAAAATACATTCTTTTCTTTTTTCTGCCCGTGCTTCTTATAGGTCTGCATGCATGCGATGAGGGGAGAATTTATGAGAATGCCGTAGTGGCCACGGGTGAAGGACGCACAGTGAAGATGACAGGCCGGATTAGTGGTGTGGATAAGTGGTCGGGCGACTATAGTGTGGTAGTGGCAGGATTTGATGATGAAAGCGATTATGCCATTGTTTCAAAGGTTGTTCCGGTATCCGAATCGGATAATGATGAAATCCAGTTGACAATGTCCGGCATAACGGATGAGGTGACAACTGTCGAGCTATGTGTAATCAATAAGTTGAGAAAGCGCATTGTCAGTTTGGTGGCAATGGAATGTACTGAAATCGCTGATACTATACTTATGGATGCAGGAACAGTTGATGCAAGTATGTACAATGCCATTCAACAAAAAATATTCAATGCCACTTGTACGGCTTGCCATGGTCTTAGCGCCACTCCGGGTGGTGGCTTGAATCTGCTGGAAGGACATAGCCATGCTGATCTGGTCAACCGGGCTTCAACGACGGTGGACGGTAAAATGAGGGTTATGCCCGGCAATGCGTCAGAAAGTGTCTTGCATCTCATATTGGGTACGGACATCAGCTCGGATTGGCGTATAGACCATTCTCAGATGATAACCTCATCTGATATGCAGTCTTTGATTGGCAACTGGATTGACGATGGTGCACAGCCGTAATAATGATGGGCCTTACTGGTAATACCGGTACTTTTTTGAACAACAACGACTAATTGATATTTAATATGAAAAATAAACAACAACAAACTAATCAATTGGAGAATACCTTAACCGAAATCTTTAAATATGAGGTAGAAGCGGGTGTTTCGGAATATCATGTAATGATTCATGCCACCAGACCGGAAGCGACTTATGAAGAACAGCTGAATGCGGTGGTCGACACTTACTGCCAACTGCGTGAAAGTGAACTACAAGGTGCTGTTGCCATCTTTAAACGCTACTTTCTAAGTGACGCCGCCAATCAAGCAGATATGCTACTGGCGCTTTCGGCAGAATGTTCGGATTGTGCACTCTCCGTGGTAGAGCAGCCGCCGTTGAACGGTACAAAGATTGCACTGTGGGTCTATCTGCAGAAAGGTGTGGAAACACAGGTGCTTCATAACGGATTGTTCGAAGTGAGACATGGCGCCTACCGTCACCTTTGGGGAGGCGGCTCTTTCAATCGTGCTGCCAATTCGGAATACCAGACCCGTCTGCTGTTGAATGACTATGTGATGCAGCTGATGGAACAGGGCTGTAAGCTGGCTGATAATTGCATACGTACCTGGTTCTTTGTACAGAACGTGGATGTGAATTATGCCGGAGTGGTGAAGGCGCGTAATGAGGTGTTTGTTACCCAGGACTTGACGGAGAAGACTCATTATATTTCCAGTACCGGTATCGGTGGCCGTCATGCCGACCCAAAAGTGACGGTTCAGATGGATACTTATGCTGTAGATGGTTTGAAATCTGAACAAATTCACTACCTTTACGCACCGACACATCTGAATCCCACATACGAATACGGTGTGAGTTTCGAGCGAGGTACGTATGTGGATTATGGCGACCGTCGCCAGGTGTTTATTTCGGGTACTGCGAGCATCAATAATAAAGGTGAGGTGGTATGTCCCGGAGACATTCGCAAGCAGACGGAACGTATGTGGGAGAATGTGGAGGCTTTGTTGAAAGAGGCTGGCTGTACGTTTGATGATTTAGGACAGATGATTGTTTATCTGCGGGATGTTGCAGACTATACCGTGGTCAAAGGAATGTATGACGAGCGTTTTCCGGATACTCCGAGAGTGTTTGTATATGCTCCCGTATGTCGTCCGGGTTGGCTGATAGAGATGGAATGTATGGGAGTCAAGTCTTTAGAAAACAAGGAGTTTGCTCCATATTGATTTTTTACTTTTAATTGATAGCTCTTAATTGAAAAAGTTTCTCATAGCTGTTTATGGTTGTTTGCTGCTCTTACTTGCTGCAACTACGTTTGTAGAGCAGACATACAGTACGGATTTTGTAGAAAAGCATGTTTATCATACGATTTGGTTCTGTTGTTTGTGGGGAGCCCTTGCTGCGATGACTGTTGTTGTGCTTGTAAGACAGCGGTTGTGGCGGCGTCTCCCGACGTTGTTGTTGCATGGCTCCTTCCTCGTGATTTTGGCGGGAGCCATGACTACGTTTCTTTGTGGCCGAAAAGGATATGTGCATCTTACTGTCGGCAGTGAGGTGAACTGCTTTTTGGAACAAGACGGCAGGCAGGTTGTAGAGTTACCGTTCACCTTACGTCTGGACAGTTTCCGGATTGAGTACTATCCGGGTACGGATGCTCCTGCAGATTATATCAGCTATATTCACGGTGAGACGCCCGTCTCCATGAACCGTATTCTTTCACGGCAGGGGTTCCGCTTTTATCAGTCTTCCTTTGATGAGGATATGCAGGGGAGCTGGCTGACAGTGAATTATGACCCGTGGGGGATAGGGATTACCTATAGTGGATACCTCTTGTTAGGTGTCTCCATGCTCTGGATGCTGGTCAGCCGGGGTGGAGAGTTCCGCAGGCTGCTGAGGCATCCGTTGTTGAAGAAGGGAGGAATGTTTGTTCTATTGTTGCTGTGTCTGGGAAGTGGGGTACATGCGCAGAAGAGAAGCCTTCCGGCACTGGCACGCAAGCAGGCGGATAGTCTCGCCCGTAAGCAGGTGATTTATAATGACCGTGTGGTTCCTTTCAATACCCTTGCGCGCGATTTTGTACTGAAACTGACGGGAAAACCGTCTTATGGAGGCATGACGCCGGAGCAGGTGATTGGTGGATGGCTTCTGCGTCCGGAAGTTTGGCAGAATGAGCCGATGATTTATATCAAAAACGAGGCACTCCGTCGCCTGCTTCATTTGGAGACACCCTATGCATGTCTGGCTGATTTGTTCGACGGTGAGAAGTATCGCTTGCAGAAGTTCTGGAAGGGGAAGCAAGACCATCATCAGAAAATGACTTCTCTGGAAAAGGCCATTGTAGAGGCGGATGAAAAGGTGGGACTGATTTTGATGCTCCAAAATGGTACATTGATTCGTTCTTTGCCGGAAGACGGGAGTGTGGAGCCTGTTTCCGATACTAAAATACAAGCCGAATTGCTGTATAACCGTATTCCTTTCAGCAAATTGCTGTTCATGTTCAACCTTACGGTGGGGATGCTGGCTTTCTTCCGTCTGCTGTATCGCGGCCTGCGTCGTTCGTCGGCATTGTCAGACTCTTCCGGTAGGATTGTAGCGCTCTCTTTCTCTTCGCGTTTGGCAGATACTTTTTTCCCGTTTTCTCTTTATGCGGCGTTTCTCTTTCAGCTCTTCGGGTATGGCCTGAGGTGGTACATCGGTGGGCGAATACCGTTGGGCAACGGATACGAAACGATGCAGTTCATGGCATTGTGTGCGCTGTTCCTGGCTTGTCTGTTTCGGCGGCGCTTCCCGTTTATGGTGCCTTTCGGCTTTTTGCTGTCCGGTTTTGCCTTGCTAGTGTCTTATTTGGGACAGATGAATCCCCAAATCACTCCCTTGATGCCCGTGCTTGTTTCTCCATGGCTCAGTACGCATGTGTCGTTGATAATGATGTCTTATGCTTTGTTTGCCTTTATGATGCTGAACGGCATACTGGCATTGTGTCTTCGCCGTTCAGCCCGGATGTTGATGCTGCTCAGCCGATTGCTGCTTTATCCCGCCGTTTTCTTTTTGGGAGCCGGTATTTTTCTGGGTGCGGTTTGGGCCAATGCTTCTTGGGGGCGATATTGGGCTTGGGACCCGAAGGAAGTATGGGCGCTGATTACCTTTATGGTTTATGGAGCGGCGTTCCATGCGCGCAGCCTACGCATTTTCCGCAGGCCGTTATTCTTCCACATCTATATGATTGTCGCCTTTCTGACAGTCCTGATGACCTATTTTGGGGTGAACTACATCCTTGGAGGAATGCATAGCTATGCCAATGCTTGATTTGCGGGTGGTTCTACCTATTTATAATGACTGACTTGTTTTATTATACCTAATTTAAGTGATTGCGTACTGTCTGCCGATGCCTTATCTTTGCAACATCAGATTTGAATGAATTAGTTAGTCATAATTACGTAACCACTTTTATGAAGATAAAAGGATCCCCGCTTCCCGATGTGATATCGTGAAGCGGGGATTTGTGTATGGCGTGACGGATACTGTGGGTAAGGTTGGATAAGGATACTTGTGGGGCATAAAGAGTCATAGGATGGGGAGGGATGACATAGGGGATGAGCTTTGTCTTCAGGCACAAGATAAACCTTAATCAATAGGCAGAGGGCTTTTCCCGTATGGAGGAGCATACTTTTGCAAGGGATTCATCCGGTTTTTCCCTATAGGCCGCAGCGGGTAGGGAAACGGTTGCCGGAAGAATCTTATAGAGAGTCCTTGATGTCGCTCAATTCTACCAGCTTGTTGACAATAGCGTAGATGGTGAGCCCTGCCGGAGAATGTATCTGCAGTTTGCGTGCAATGTTACGGCGATGGGTAATGACAGTATGGATGGAGAGGTAGAGTTTGTCGGCGATGGCTTTGTTGGTCATGCCCTTCACAACGCAGGTGATGATTTCCTTTTCGCGCTGGCTCAGGGTTTCTTGTTCGCTGTCTTTTTCTTCTTCCTCCTCGGTGTGTAGCAAGTGGTTGATTTTGGAGGCGATGACATCTACGTCATCGCACATGGCGAAGTTCTCGTCATATTCCTTCAATATGTTGTTGTCGATGACGGAGCATACCATAGCAATGTACTTGATACCGGATTTTCCGTGTTCTGCCTTGAAGGCGGGCAGGTCGAACCAGCCACCGAAAGTGGGGTTGATGATGATAATGTCTGCCGGATGCATGTGAATGTAGTTTTGCAGCGATTCCGGAGAAGAAACTTCAATAGGGTGTGCATTCAAGTTGGGAATACGCTTCAAAACAGCCGTCAGACCACTCCGGATGATGACCGAAGTTTCTGCAATGACAATCTTCAAAGAAGTATTATTGTTCATTTTTCAGTTTCCTTTCTATTTGCGCTACGGCGGGAACAAACATATAATCTTCTACCTGGCAGTGGGTGGCAAGGTCTTGTTCGCAGTTGAATATATCGAACAAGACCGCATTCAGGAGATTGTTGTTCTCCTTTTCCGGGTAGTATTTGATGATGATGTTCTTCAGCTCTTTCAGTTTGGTATCTATCTGATTATGTTTGCTGGCAAAAGTGGCAATGTTGTATTCATCCGATAGGTTGCCTTGGAGTAATTGCTCTACATAGGTGAATACGGCCTGGTTTTCATATTCCATGTGGCGGCGTACTTCCTTGGCATATTCATCGAAGAACTTCAGGATGAGGTAGGCTACATCGTTTGTACTGGAACAATCGATGGCTTCGATGAGTTTGCGGCGGATGGCCGGCAGGTTGAAGTCGAGGAAATATGTGTGGGCACGCTTCAGATAATCCATAAGGGCGGGAATGGAAAAATCACTTTCATTGCCGCTGTAAGAGTATTGTTCTTCGCTGATAAAGTTGGCTACGGCGAGGAATGTAGGGCAATCGACGCCTTGTGCTTCGCAGACGTCCTTCACGCTCTTGTCTCCGAATCCTAATGACAGTCCGAAGCGGCTCATCACCATTAATAAGGAGTAATTGTCACAGATGAGGTCGCTCATCTTGTCCGTGGAGCGGTACTTATGTTGCTCATTCATTGTATGTTATTGTTTTTAATTCTCTGATTCGTGCGCAAAGTAACGGCTTTTATCCGAGAACTGCAATCACTATTAGTAGGTATTTTGCTTGTCGGGAGACGGTTGGAGACTGGTGTTTGCCGAATAAACTAAAAGCTTTAGTTTTATTTAACGAGAGAAATTAGTTTTTGAACTAAATAATTTAGTTATTTGCAGAAAACAAAGAATGTTATGAAAGGATTGACTGCAAAAGAAGAAGAAATCATGGGCTTTTTCTGGGAAAAGGGACCCTTGTTTGTGAAGGAAATGCTGGCATTCTATGAAGAGCCGAAACCACATTTCAATACTTTGTCCACCATTGTGAGAGGATTGGAGGATAAGGGATTCCTGAGCCATCATACGTACGGCAACACGTATCAGTATTATGCGGTGGTCAGCGAGGAGGATTTTCGCAAGCGGACACTGAAGAACGTTATCAGCAAATATTTCAATAATTCCTATCTCAGCGCAGTGTCGTCTCTGGTGAAGGAAGAGGATATATCCCTGGAAGAACTGAAGCAGTTGATACAAGACGTGGAAAAGGGAAGGGACTGAGATTGTTGAGACTCTAATAACTCTGGCTTATGAAAAACATCGGATTGGTTTGTTTGCTGCTGGTAAGTATTTGCTGCGGATTGCAGGCAAAGAAAATCGTAAAGGTACCCTATTTCATGGCATGCAATACGCGTAGCATTGAAGTGGAGCAAGTGACGCTTGGAAAAGATACGACCTGGCTGGCGGTGAGGCTTTATGGCATGCAGGGCGATAGGGTCAGGATTGATTCGACAGCTGTGTTGCGGGCATCCGGAAAGGATTACGGATATTTGGGAAATACCGGTTTTGCCAGGGATGAATGGACGCATATTCCCGCTTCCGGTGAAATGACTGCTGTTTTGAAGTTTAGTCCGCTTCCGATGGATACTGAGAGCTTTGATTTTGTAGAGACACCGGACAGTGATGAAGGATGGGTAATTTATGGTATACAGCTCAACGGAGAGAAACCTCGGGTGGATATTCCCGAACGTTTGCGGAATAAGAAACCGGATGAGGTTTTGCCATTGCCCGGACCGGAATTGAATATGGGAAAGACTGTCATAAAGGGGCGGATATTGGGGTATAAACCAGAGTATGGAGTGACGTTACGCTACTATGACTCGCCTTGGTTCTTCATGTATTTCACCGGTAAGGACTTGAAGATAGCGGAGGATGGCACGTTCCGTTATGAGACAGAGGTGCTGTTGCCGAGCGGTGTTACGCTGTGGATATCCCGTTCGAAAATAGAATTGTTTCTCGTTCCGGGTGGAGAACTGGATGTCACAATCAATCTGCCTGAAATATTCTATTCGCAAAGCCGTCTTTTAAGCCGGAAAAGGGATGGTGTAACGGACAACTGTGTTTGGTTTGAAGGAGACTATGCCGGTCTGAATACCGAGTTGCTGCGGTTCGGTGAAATGAAAAGCTTATCGGGAGCTGATGATTTTTATGCAGATATTTGTGGGATGACTCCGCAGGCATATAAAAAGTATCTGTTCAGGCATTATGAAGATATGCAAAAGAAACTTGTAAAAAACAAGGATATGAGCCAGGCTTGCCGTACTTATATCCGGGCAAATCTGGATATGAATCTGTTCAGCCTTATCTATAATTACAAGAGTAACCTTAGTTATGCCCCGATGCTTTCGGGCAGGAAGGGGGTGAAAAGGGCGGACATGACGGTGGACAGTATCTCATACTTCAAGGAAATACTGCAACTGGATATTCTGCATACTCCCGAACAGAAATATTACAATTATTATACGGACTTTGTGAAGACCGCTACCGGAAATTTCCGGGATAAGTTTGTGCAAGACCCTCTTTGGCCGGACATGCTTCTTGCCGGGCGTGCTTCCCGTAATCTGAGCAAGTACATGCCTTTGACTGAGGAAGAGCGTCGGACGGTGGACAGCATCGCTTCTCCCGACCTCAGGCAATTGTTCCTGATGAGAAACGGGAGGATTGAAGCCGAACTGAAATCAGAGCTGGAAGCTACTAAGGGAAAGACCGGATATAAGATTGTTGAGGTGGAAAAGGAGGTAGCGGCAGACAGTTTGTTGCAGGTCATTACTCGTCCTTATCGTGGCAAGATGGTACTGGTGGATATGTGGAACACCTGGTGTGGTCCTTGTATGCGGGCCATGAAAAGCCTGAAACCGTTGAAAGAGGAGCTGAAAGAGGTGGTTTATCTATATATTGTCGACGAAACATCTCCTGAAGGAAAATGGAAAGTAATGATACCGGATATACCCGGTATTCACTGTCGCATTAGCAATGAGCAAAGTACGGCATTGGCAAAGCTGTACGAATATCCGGGTATCCCGACCTATTTCGTCGTGAACCGTGAAGGAGATATTTCCTACAAAGCAACCGGATTTCCCGGAGTGGAGATGCTACGGAATGAACTGACCAAGTAACTGTAAATAGTAAATCGTAAATCCTTAAATAGTAAATAACTCCATGGGTCTGTTTTTTGTTTATATACTCAAATCTTCTGTTTGCCTGGCGATATTCTATCTGTTTTATCGCTTGTTGCTGGCACGCGAGACGTTTCATCGTTTCAACCGTTTTTCATTGTTGGGCATTTTGCTGTTGTCCTGCCTATTGCCTTTGGTAGAGGTAAGTGTGAAGCAGGAGACGGAAGTGCACCAGACGATGCTGACATTGGAACAGTTGCTGATGATGGCGGATGCAGTGAATGCCACTGAGGCCGGAGCAAGTGCTGAAACGGCAACAGTCACCTGGATACAAGTGGCGCTGCTTGTCTATCTGGCAGGAATCGTTTTCTTTGCCTTCCGCAACGTATGTTCGTTGGTACGGTTACTGATGTTGCTGAAATCGGGTAAAAAAGAGGATATCGGCAGCTACTTACCGAGCAGAAAGGAACGTGTCACTCTGATTGTGCACAATCGTGACATAGCTCCGTTCAGTTGGATGGGATATATTGTCATTTCACGGAAAGACTTGGAGGAGAACGGACGGGAAATCCTTATCCATGAGCTTGCTCATATCCATAACCGCCATTCCTGGGACTTGCTGGTGGCCGATGTCTGCATTTTCTTCCAGTGGTTCAATCCAGCATCATGGCTACTGAAGCAGGAGCTGCAGAATATCCATGAGTTTGAAGCGGATGAAACGGTAATAAAGGAAGGTGTGGACGCAAAACAGTATCAACTATTATTAATTAAAAAAGCTGTCGGCACAAGGCTCTACTCTATGGCCAACAGCTTTAATCACAGTAAACTTAAAAAACGTATCACTATGATGTTAAAAGAAAAATCAAGTCCGTGGGCACGTTTGAAGTATCTTTATGTACTTCCGGTAGCTGCTATTGCAGTAACAGCTTTTGCCCGTCCCGAAGTCTCCAATAAAGTGGAGGAGATTTCAAGCGTCAAAGTTAACGATTTGGCTGCAATTGTAGAAACAAAAATGACGGAAAGTGTAGGAGACACAATGAAACCTGCTGATGTGAAGTATGTACCGACGGAAGTCCGCAAGCAGTTGAAGGGGACTCCGGTCTTTGAAGTGGTAGAGGAGATGCCGGAATTTCCTGGAGGTGGAATGAGTGCTCTTATGAGTTATCTGAAAGACAATATGCGCTATCCGGCATCTGCCAAAGAGAAAGGTACGCAAGGGCGTGTGACTGTCCAATTTGTGGTGGATAAAGATGGAAGTATCAAGGAACCGAAACTTCTCCGTTCTGTAGATAAGGATATGGATGCTGAAGCGTTGCGTTTGATAAGTAATATGCCGAAGTGGAAACCAGGGAGACAGAAGGGGCAGCCGGTGGCGGTGAAATATACGGTTCCGGTGATGTTCAGTTTGGATGATGACAAACTTGAGAAAACTTCTTCTGCCAATGGTATTACAGTTGAAGGATATGCAGGTAATGGGAAAGAACCACTGTATATTGTGGATGGAAAAGAGGTGACGCCATCTGTCATGAGTGCATTGGATCCTAATAAGATAGAGCGTGTAACGGTTTTGAAAGATAAATCTGCCACGGAATTATATGGAGAAAAGGGAAAGAATGGTGTTCTTTTGATAACCCTGAAACAAGGAACTCCAGGTATAGTTATCCGTCGGGATAAAGAGGTGACAGAGAACGCTAAAGTACAGCATAACGGTAGTCTTGATTTAACGAAGACTATTTATATTGATGGAGAAAAGGTTGATTTGGGTACTAAAACTATCGATGATTTAATACCTGCGGAGAATATTGAGAGCATTGAGGTGAAGAAAGAGGCAGGTGGAAAAGGTGAGATTTACATTGCTACTAAAAAAACTAAAGCTGTAGAAAAGACTTCCGTTCAAGGTAATATGAAAGTGGAAGGCAAAGTGGTGGATGAGCAGGGCGAGCCTATTATTGGTGCGGCTGTTCTGATAGAAGGTACCACTACGGGAAGCGTTACCGATGTCAATGGTAATTTTGTCCTTTCTGTACCTTCTAAGGATGCTGTATTGGTTGCTTCGTATATAGGCATGGCTACCGGCAAAGTGAAGGCACGACCCAAGCTTACGATTACACTAAAAAATGAATAGTCTCTAACAACTATGATAAAGAAAATTCTCTCTTTGTTTCTAATTCTGATAGCTGTGGGGGCAGGGCTTTGCTCTGCCCAGACAGCCGGTAAGAAATATTATTTGGTGGACGGGCTTTTCTTCGAAGGCATGCCGCCTTGTGTGAGTTCGGACAATGTGGCAACCTTCATTACACATGAGGACGGCGTGGGACACGAGGTTACGGAACTCCGTTTGCGCAAAGGCTTTGCGCTGCCTGAGGATGTAAGAAAATACGCCACTCCTGCCGGAGAGGTCCTTGGTGCGGAAGCCTTCTTGATGAGTTACCGCGGAGGGATGGGGAAGAAATGGCCGATAAGCGGTGCCGTGCAGACTTTGAAGAAGGAAGAATGGATAGGGAAGGCTTTCCCGGATTTTAAAGTGAAAGATACGGAAGGGAAGGAGTGGAGCAATACCGATGTGACGGGACGTCCTATGGTCCTGAACTTCTGGTATACCGGCTGTGGTCCTTGTATCCGTGAAATGCCGGAGCTGAACAAATGGATGGAAGTCTATCCTGATGTAACCTATCTTGCTACGACTTTTGACAGTGCTGCACAAATAAAGAAAATTGTAGAGAGCCGTCCTTTTCTCTTTACCCAGATAGCCGATGACTTGTTTTTCTTCGAGACCTTTCATGTGAGTGGTATGCCGGTCACTATACTGGTGGATAAGAAAGGCATTATCCGCCATATAGAACAAGGTACTGGAACTGCGAAACTTCGGTATATGCAGGATAAGTTGCAGAAACTTGTCAGCGAATAATTCTTTCTTGATGAATAGGGGATAAGGATTTCAGAGGATTTCTTTTGCTCTTTCACAGATTATCATACCTTTGCGAATATAAATCTAAGGAAGGGGAAGGTTATGATAAAACATCTTTTTTTAATATTGGGACTGCTTGCTGCGCTCACTCTTGCCGAGCCGGTTCTGGCTTGTACATCTGCCGTCGTTTCCGGAAAGGTTACTCTTGACGGCCGTTCGTTGCTATGGAAAAACCGTGATACAGACTATCTGCGAAATCATGTAGCTTATGTGAAAGGTGAGAAGTATGACTTCATTGCCGATGTGAATAGTGACAACTTCCCTGATTTGAAGGAGGCATGGGTCGGTACCAATTCCGCCGGCTTTGCCTTGATGAACACCCAATCCTACAATCTGGTGGAAGTGAAGGACGGGGAAGAACGGGGTGCCGCCAACGGGAGGATTATCTACCGTGCTTTGGAGGTTTGTGCCACGGTGGAGGACTTCTGCCATTTTCTTGATACCATCACCAAGCCCAGCCTGATAGAAGCCAATTTTGGCGTGATTGATGCCAAAGGCGGTGCCGCCATGTTTGAGGTGGATTACTATAAATATACGATGTATGATGCCAATGATCCGAAGGATGCTCCTTACGGTTACATTGCCCGTACGAACTTTTCTTTTGCCGGTGAGGTGAACCGGGGAGCGGGTTATGTACGCTATATGGAGGCAGACCGGGTATTGATGAAGGCTTCTGCAACGGGTGGGGTGACACCTCAGGGTATCTTCAATGACCTTTCACGTTCGTTCCGCAATTGCATGCTCGATATTGATTTGAGGAGCGGGAAGTTTAATCGCCCGCAAGGTTCCGGTTGGTTTGTCGACCAGGATTTTATTCCCCGTAACAGCACTTCTTGTTCCATTGTGGTGCAGGGCGTAAAACCGGGTGAGAAGGCGGAACTTACTACGATGTGGACAATGCTGGGATATCCTCCTACGGGCATTGCCGTGCCACTTTGGGTGAAGGATGCGGATAAATTTCTGCCTTCGATGGTATGTTGGGACAAGGCGTGTGCTGCCGCTCCGCTCAGTGATTGGTCACTCCGGCTTTCCAATAATGTCTTCTGTTACAATCAGGGGATGGGAACCAATCGTTATCTGAATTGGGAAAAACTGTACAATATGGAGAATAA
>OGUN01000736.1_pt1 | contig 27073 bp, 37 predicted proteins | sample 1553621 | NCBI WGS metagenome assembly OGUN01 (sample SAMEA2580300, study PRJEB22360) | human gut metagenome | biome: human gut; feature: human-associated habitat; material: faeces | place: Denmark | collected 2008/2010
TATGTTTTCTTTCAATTTCTTTTCGTTCTGAATCGTCATATGTGCTATCCATCCTTTCTTAATTTGTATATTACCACAGCATTTCACTACTTTCAATAAAAAAATACAGAAAAACAGTAAAAACATATTGACAATACAGAATGGCAGTAGTATCATGCAAATATACAGAAATACAGTACATTCAAAAGCACAGAAAGGAAGTGTGAAAATGATAGGCGCGTATCTGAAAGCGTACATGAAAGAAAAAGGAATAAAACAAAGCTTTATCGCTGAAAAGATCAACTTGTCACCACAAATTCTGGGCGCAATGCTAAACGGACAAAGAAAAATTGAAGTCACGGAGTTTTACGCGATATGTTCAGCAATGGAAGCTGATCCGACAGAACTTGCAATCAGCGCAGGAATTTACAAGGTGCAGCAGGCTACAGCGTAAGCAACACAGCACAACCGACGAAAGGAAAAGAGATTATGGGAAAAAGAATTGAAGATCTGAAAGAAACAGCACCATGCGGAATGCTTATTCATTACACAGTAAATGAAGAAGACATGATCACATACAACGACATAAACGGACGCGGCGTTCACTGCGACAAGTGCGACGGCTGCACATGGAAGGGAATCTGCAAACCAGAAGAACCGAAGAAAGCTATGTCGCACAAGACATATATTGAAATTTACAATCTGATCGACGACGCAATGCAGGAAGCAGGCGAGAAGGTTGAAGAAGCTTGCAACAAACTTGCAAAATCAGACGCAGATCCGAAGTGTGTGCTTGCATGTAACATGGTGGAACAGATCAAGAAATACCAGAAGAGATACAACGAAATGAAAGCACTTCTGGAAAGGTTCGAAGCAGAGGTTGAAGAACCGAATGAAGGGAAGTGAAGACATGGGAACTTGGAAAGAACATATTGACAAGCTGAAAAGCCAATGGATCGGGAAAGAAGTTGTTTACGAGAACGAGAAACACAGAGTTGTTGACGTGGACTACAACGGATTGTTGCTGATCGACAAAAAAGCAAGAATGACCGACACAACAGCGGTCGCAATTTCAAATATAAAAGAAAACTGACGCTGTGCTGCAACACAACGCCAGTTCAAGGCAATAGCGGGAACGCGCTAAAACTGGTTTAGAGTTCTATTTTTATATTCGTCGAAAGTGAAAAGATCCGTCGAAAGTGAAGCTTGAAGTGAAGTTCAAGCGTATTCGTCGCAAGTGCATTGTATATATACGGCAGCAGGACTGCCACAAAAATGCAAAAATCTGTCATATCACACCGACTTTCTGCGTTTCCGCGCAAGCCTTTTGAATTATAGCACAAAGCAATAAAAAAATAAAGATATTCTTTATAAGCGCATACGACGGAAGGTGGAAAAGACATGGCATATAGAAAAATGACAGTCGAATACATACTTGACGATAGAGAGATCGAAGCACTGGAAGAATTGCTGGGAAAATGGCAGCAGTACAAAGGAAAAGACGGATCACAGCCGTTCGAAGACTGGAAACTGGAAGATCTATTTCAAGCAATAATGCAGTACGGATGCAAATATGACATTTCAAAGCACATAAAAACGGATCAATACAGACATGAACTGATAGAGGTTGAAGAACTGTGCAGCAGTGATCCGTTCAGAACAAGATCGGAACGGGAGCAGGGAACAAGCCAGAAGGCATGAACCAATAAATCAAAAAGAAGGAAAGGAAAAAAGAACATGGCAAAGTTAATCACAAAGAATGAACAGTCAATTTCATGGAAGGAACTTGCGGAAGGAGTGAAAGCAGGGGAAATCGCATTGCAGCAGGGCGATACAGTTGAATTGAAACTGACAACTGGCGAAATCGTCTTCATGCAGGCTGTAAAAGTATCAGAGGACGGAAAACGCGTGACATTCGTGTCAAAAGATTGTCTGGCGACTGAAATGCCTATGAACGAGGAAAGAACAAACTACGGCGGCTGGGCTGAATCAGATCTTCGAAAGAGATTGAACACGGAAGTTTTCAACACGCTTCCAGAGGAACTGAAAGAAGTGATCGCAACAACAAAAAGAAGACAGTATGTGGACGGGAAGATCGTTGAATGTGAAGACAAGCTGTGGATCCCGTCAGAATATGAAATCCACGGACGCGAGATTTTCGCAGAACATGTGGAAGGCGAAGAACAGTTCGAACTTTACAAGGATAGACGCAACAGAATGAAGAAAGTCGGAAACAACGGAGAGGACACAGACTGGTACTGGTGCGATTCCCCGCTCGCGTCGAACACGACGGCCTTCTGTCATGTCAGCCACACTGGTATTGCCAACAACTACAACGCTTCGACTGCGCTTGCCGTCCCGCTCTGCTTCGAAATCTAAAATCTTGAATCATGAATCCCGCCACGGAATGTGGCGGGGTAGCACATGCGAAGAAAGGAACAAACGCAATGGAAGAAAGAATGCTGACAATGAGAGTAGAAGGCGAAGCGATCACACAGATTGCAAGAGAACAGTGCTATTACAGCAGAAAATTCGATTCAGCAATGAACATTCTGATTGCAAGTCTTCAGAACGAAGAACTTGAAGAAGGAGAAATCGCAGGAATTGCTCTTTCCATTCTGGACGGAAGGGCAGAAATAAAAGGGACATACCCAGACGGAGACTACAGACTGGAATATCTGGAAGTACAAGACGAAAAATGGAAGCTTGGAAATTTGATCGACAAGATTGCAAGAGAATTGGAACAGCAGAAAAAGGAAAAACAAACACTGTTGAAAAAGTATCTTTTCGTTTTGGACAGTCTGGAAGAGTGGGAAAAAAGAAGTCTGAATGATGAATACTTCGAAGAATGGAATGAAAGATTGTTTGAAGACATTCCAGCAAGAGCAGAAACACAGGAACGCGGCGGGCTTCTTGAAAGTTTCTTGAAGAGAATGTCAGACGAAGAAGAACACACAACGGAAGACTACGGCTGGCTTGAACCGAACGGAACATTTCACGGAGTAGAGTGGGGAGAACATTCGAAATGGGCTGACGACTGGCTTCGTGATAACTTGACGGAAGAAGAATATGAAGAAACAGACTGCAAATACAGACTGTACAATTCGGGTGACGCACTTGTTGATCGTGGCTGGATCCTTCTTCACAATCCATCACAAGGCATTGCATATCCGACAGAATCTGAAAACCATGTGCGGACGAAAGCACAAAAAGAATTTTTATACGACTACTACATAGAAAGAAAGTGCTATTCAGAAGCGAATGAGATCTGGAAAGAAGGTGAATGACATGATCGGCAAAATCACAGTTCAAGAAGCAGCCGCAGTGCTGCACGTATCACAGCAATTCGTCAGAATCGGAATGCAAGAACGTGTTCTTCCGATAGGAACTGCGCTGAAAATGTCTTCAAAATGGACGTACAACATCACGGAAGGAAAGCTGGCGGAATATGCGGGCGTCGATCTGGAAGAAGAAATCGCGAGGATCCGCGGGGAAGGGATAACAGCATGAAACTTGAAGAAATGATCGCAGTCATACAGAACCCAGACAGAGTGCGGATTTTCAAAGGTAAAGAACGGCTTTTCATGGGCTTTCGGGCTGCTTTGATCGGCGGATTCGGAAAGATCGACGAAGTAATGATCGAACACGGGAAAGACGAAGTGAAAAGCTTTCGTGCATGTCCAGAAATAACGCACAAACAGTGGAAAGAAAAAGGACTGATCCCACCAGTGCAGCCAGAGGAAATGGCGCAGTACAGTTTCAGTGATCTTCAAATGTCGCTGTACTACGACTTTTATATATAACACGAAGCAAAAATCACTTCCGACGACAAAATAATAATCAGAAAGGAAATCAAAGAGAATGAAAAACAACAAAATCAAGATCGCGGGAGTGATCAAGGACAAGCCGCAGTTGATTCTTGACGCGTCAGAATATGAGCGTCGCAGATATGAAACAAAGCTTGTGGCAGAAAGAAAGAGCGGAACAGAAGACGTGCTGATCTTGCAGTTTGACGGATCCGCAATGCAGGAAGAAGACTTTGAAAAGCTGGAAGCGGGAACATGCGTGATTGTAGCGGGTGAGATCAGAACGGAGAATGTACGCGAAATTGTACCGACTGCGCCGACAGTAAAAATCTTTATTGCAGCAGGAAAAGTCCAGATTGTAGAAGCAATCACTGAAAAACAGAACGTCGTTAAATTGTGCGGGCATATCTGTAAGGATCCACGCGCAAGAGGAACTTCAAAGGGAATACATATCACAGACATTATGATCGCTGTCAAAGGAAAGAAGAATGTTAGCTTCATTCCTTGTATTTGCTGGCAGAACGTAGCGGACGCAGCGGGAAAACTGAAAAAAGGAACATACGTGGAAGTAGAAGGACGCTTCCAGTCAAGAGAATATAAAAGAGCAATCGAAGGATCTGCGCCATATCTTATGACAGCTTATGAAGTATCGGTTGCACAGCTGGGAGTTGCAGAAGACGACGCAGAGCAGAAAGACGAATAACACGCACAGAAGGAAGGAAAGTATATCATGATCAAATTATTTACAAGAAAACAGCATGAAGAAAACCATAAAAGAGAGAATGCGAAAAGGGTTGTGATTGTCAAAGTAAATCCACGTTGCGCAGGGCAGCAGGCAGAGGATATGCGCATGATCGAAAGACTTTGCAAAGATATTCTGATCGCAGAAACACACGACGACGTGCTGATCCAGACGGCGATCGCTGTCGGATATGCGAACGCAATGAGGATTCACGGGATCATTGAAGATACAGAAGCGGTGGACATTGTGGAAATGCTGGGGACAATGGGTGAAGATAAACTTCACGAAGTGGAAAAAATCAATGCAAATATTATCATGCGCAGATTACGAAAGAAGGTGATCCAGTGAGCGAGTATAGAAGAATCATTGCAGTTGACTTTGACGGGACACTTGCAGAAACAAAGTTCCCAGAGATCGTCGCACCGAAGCTGCGCATGATTCAATTTGTTAAACAGTTGCAGCAGCAAGGCTGCATTTTGATTCTGTGGACATGCCGCTGCGGAAAAGATCTGGAAGCGGCGTTGAAGTTCTGTGAAGAATACAGCTTGAAATTCGACTACATCAATGAAAATGTACCAGAGAACGTGGAAAAATGGGGCAATGACAGCAGAAAGATCTTCGCACATGAATACATAGACGACAAATCATGGTCGCCAGATCGCGAATCAATGTGGGGAAGATCTATGCGGAAACTACAGAGAAGGGCAAAAAAGCAAGGCGTGATTGCTTATGTGATCGCTACGCTTTTGTATTTTGCTACAGTTTTTATTTTGAAGCATTTTAATGTGATTTAAGAAAGGAAGGTGCAAACATGGCAGCAGCGCAAGGAACATGCAGATTTTGCGGGCAGCAGATTCTTGTCGAAGACGGCGAAGGAATGACGGAGCCACAGCGGGACGAATGCGCAACACTTCACTGTGAATGCGACGACGCGAAAGTGTATCAAGAAGCAGCACTTCGGAGAGATACAGCAAAACGGCGCGTTGACGAGTTATTCGGAGAAGGAGCGGGCGAACACAGACAGCCAGACGAAGTGATCAGAGAGATCAAAAGCGCGGTCGATCTGATCTGCGACAAGAAAGCGAAGAACATGACATTGACGATCAGAACTGGGCTGAAATGTAGAATCATGCAAATGGCAAAGGACAAGATCAAAGTTGTTAGAGAAATGTCAGACACGGATTCATTCGAACAATAAAAGAAATGATCACAGAAAAGCAAATTGCACTTCCGACGATAAAAGAAGAAACCCACTTGAACGGGAATTCAAGTGGGCTTCGGCATAACATGCAAAAATTAAATTGATAAAAATATTATATAGCATGTATGCCAAAAAAGTCAAGAAAATGGCGGGTTTGAAACCCGCGTGACGGACTTGTTAAGTTTATTATTTTACCGACAAAAAGGGGTTTACATACATGCCATACAAGAAGGAAGTTTGCAAAGCAGGAAAGACAAAACAGTACACGTATTACTACAGCATACGTGCAGACAAAAAAGAAGGATCCAGAAAGGCGAAAGAGAATAAGACCAGCGAAGCACAGAAGAAAGTGAATAGCAGGCAGGCAATAAAAAAGCTGACATGGATCTTGAATGCTAACTATGACGGAACAAGCCAGTACATAACATTCAGTTATGCGAAAGACAAAAGACCAGAGAATCCAGCAGCGCTTCGAAAAGACGTTGAAAAATTACTGCGTGGAATAAGGGCAGCACAGAAGAAGGCTGGAACAGTTGCAAAATATGTCTGGGTTCCAGAAGTGGGAGAAAGGGGCGCAGCGCATGTGCATATGTGTTTGAACCACATTGACACGCAAGTATTGAAGGGGCTGTGGGATAAAGGCTGGATCACAATTAAACCTATGGACGACAGCGGACAATATGCAAAGCTTGCGGCGTATTTCGTGAAGTATTCGGAAAAGACCATGAAGACAGCGGAAGGATTCGGGGGCAAGAGATACAACAGCAGCCGAAATCTTGTAATTCCAGAACCAGAGAAAACAACGATCAGAAGCAGGAATGCATATAATCACACAATTCAAGTTCCTTCTGGCTGGTATCTGGACAAAGAAAGCGTTCGCGAAGCATGGCACGAAGTAACGGGCTTCATGTATTTCACATATACGCTTGTAAAAAATGGCAAGAAGAGAAAACAAAAGAATCGTGATACATATTCGCTGAATCTGGAAACTGGCGAAATTGAGATCACAGAAAATCAGCAGGCGGAAAGGAACTAAAGCAATGGGATTGAATCAAGGATATTTGAAAGCAGCAAGAACAGAAGAAAGCAATGAACAGTATACGCCGTTTTATGCGGTGGATCCGATAACAAAATACATACCTAAGACGTTGAAAGTCTGGTGTCCGTTCGATTGCGAATGGTCAGCTTTTTTTCAAACATTTAAGCGGGGGGGGTGGCAAGTAGAACGAAGCAGTCTTGAAGAAGGGCAAAATTTCTTTGAATTCGAACCGACAGAATATGACGTGATTATAAGCAACCCGCCATTCACACAGAAAGACGCAGTTCTGAAAAGGCTGTATGAACTGGGGAAGCCGTTTGCAATATTGTTGCCGTTGAATTCGCTTCAAGGTGTGTCAAGATACAAATATTTCAAACAAGGAATACAGATTTTGACATTCGATAAAAGAATCGGCTTTCACAATCCAGAAAACATGAAAGAGTACAAAAAGGGCAGCAGTTTCGCGACAGCGTACTTCTGCAAAGACGTTCTTCCGAAAGATCTAATTGTGGAAGAACTAAAAGAATACCAGAAAGCATTGAAGGAAGAAGAAAAATGAAAGCAAAATTGAAAAACAGAGATACAGACGGACTGGGATTGACGCCAGAAAAATGGTATGACGTTCTGGACGTGGAATGCCACGGAGAAAAGGGCAGATTTGGAGAAGTCAAGAAAGTATTGATTCAGAGCGAGAAAAAGCGGGATCCAGAGTGGTACAAAGCAGAATATTTCATACTGGCAGCAGAAGCGCAGGCATACGCAGACAATCAAGCGGCAGCAGGCGCAGCACAGCCAGCAAGTTTGATGATAACAACAAGAAACGCTTTAGAAATGCAAGAAGGGCTGAAAAAACAGATTGAAGATTCGATCTGGAAGAAGGCAAATGCAAACTTGATGTTCGGAGCGTAGAAAGGGGGTTCAACATGTACGGAAATTTGAAACGCGGTGAAGACACTGAACAAATGGGTGTTATTGACTGGGCGAATTGGAACACGGGAAGATTCCCAGAATTAAAACTTCTTTTTCATGTTCCGAATGGCGGAAAAAGAAATGCAGCAGAAGCAGCCAGATTCAAAGCAATGGGCGTCAAAGCAGGCGTTCCAGATCTATGTTTGCCAGTAGCACGCGGCGGATATGCTGGGTTGTATATCGAAATGAAATACGAAAAAAACAAGACAACAGAGAAGCAGGAAGAATGGATTCACAGCTTGATCGAACAAGGCTATCTTGTGAAGGTATGCTGGGGCGGGCAGGAAGCAACGGCGACACTGGAAGAATACTTGCAGCAAGGAAGAACAATCATGATAGATCCGTTGAACAGCTGGAACATGACGGAAGAAACAGACTGCATGGCGGCAGCACTTGCAGCGGCAGCAGTACAAGGAAGTTGCCCGTTTGGAAGAAGTTTTGAATCTGAATTCTGTCTTCCATTTCCAGAAGAAGGCGACTGTGCAATGTGCGTAAACAAATACATGATGATCTGGCTTAAAAAAATAGCTGGAAGATTCTTGAAAGGCGAAGGCAGTGCCGAAAACACTGTTTGACTGGAAATCAAAGTCGCGGAAAGTGTCATACATGTGCATGATATGCGGGAAAAAGTATGGGACGAAGCAAGAAGCGCACACTTGCGAATGGGCTGATAAACACGGAGCGACAAGACATGCAAATGGAATAAAAAAAACAATCGAAGGAAAGAAGGAAAGAGAATGAAAACAATATCAGTGATCAACTTGAAGGGCGGAGTTGCAAAGACAACGACTTCGATCAATCTGTCAACATTGCTGGGGGATCGGTGGGGAAGACGCGTTCTTCTGATCGACAATGACAAGCAGGGAAATACAAGCCAGTTTTTCGGGAAATACATAAAAGACGCGACATGCGGATCAGCAAGGATTCTTCAAGGCGAAGAACCAGTGATTTTCACCACAAATCATGGAATTGATCTGATAAATGCAAACATGTCGCTGGAAACGGCGGAAAATAAACTGCTGAAAAGCAATGAACGGCAGGACGTAAAATTGAAACAGTTTCTGGAAGGAAAAGCAAATCAGTACGACTTCTGTATCATTGACAATCCACCAGCTGTCGGAATGTGCGTGATCAATGCGCTGTGCGCTTCTGACGAAGTAATTGTGCCAGTAAAGCTTGACAACTGGGCGATAGACGGAACGGAAATGATCACAGCAACAATCGAACAGCTGAAAGCATTAAATAAAAACTTGAAAAAAATCACAGTTCTGATCACAGACTTTATAAAAACGCCAGAAAGTGTGGCTGCGGAAGAATGGATCAGAAAAAATTGCAAAGTACCAGTTTTCAAGACGAAGATTCGATTTTCGAAGAAGGTTGATAGCGCAACATATTACAAAGAGCCACTTGACAGATATTCATTGATGTGCGCGGCAGCAGTGGACTACAGAAAACTTGCAAAAGAATATCTGGGAAAGGAATAAAAGGACATGGAAGGATTCAACATTATGGACATTCTGAACGGAACAACAACGGCAGCAGCTACAGTGGAAGTATTCAAAGACGTCAAACTGAATTATCAGTCAATCATTGTGACGAAACACAACAAGTACAGCATGGAAGAGATCGGGGAACTGGCGACGGGAATTCATATGGCAGGGGAACTGCACCAGCCGCTTGTTCTGGGAAAGATCGGCGAAGAATACTGGCTTGTATCTGGACACAGAAGGCTTGAAGCAATCAAAATGCTGGTAAACGAAGGTGAAGAAGAATTCGCGGAAATTCCTTGCAGATACAGAGACATGACAGAAACAGAATTCAGAATGCAACTTCTGATCGGCAACACATTCAACAGAAAAATGACGGACTATGACAGAATGACGCAGGCGGCAGAATGGAAAGAAGTTTTGCGGCAGGCAAAGAAGGACGGAACATTCAAGCCAGAAAAGGGATCGCGAACGCGTGACTATATTGCACAGATTCTGGGAGTTGCGCCAGCAACAATCGGAGATCTGGAAAGAATCAACAATAATGCGACTGACGCAGTAAAAGAACAGTTGAAAGAAGGCAATATGAAGTTGACGACTGCGGCAGAAGCGAGCAGGCTTCCAGAAGAAGATCAGAACAATATTGCAGAAGCCGTGGCAGCAGGCGAGGACGTGAAAAGCGAAGAGATCAAGCAGTTGGCGAAAGAAAAGAAAGAAGAAGAGCATTGCAAAGCAACAATGGATCAAATGCAAGAAACTGTGTCAGATACCGACACAACAGAAGAAGAGAAGGAAAACGCGAGACGACTTCACGTTTTAAAAATGCTTGAAAAGTATTATATATACATGAGCGAAGACGATCTGCGTTGCTTGGACGCAATGCTGGAAGATTGCAAGAGAAGAAAGCGGGAATATGCGCTGGAAGATTGTGGGGTGACTTCATGCGAATAACTATTGAAATTGACGACGGGAAGGACGTCAAAGTGACAAAGATTGAAGAGCGGGAGCAGGAGCAGCCAGAAGGAATGGAAGAACTGACGCAGGAAGAAGCAGAGAGATTTGAAACGGCTTCGGACATAGCGAGTTATTGCGAATATCTGGAAGAAAGCGAATTGATACAGTTGAAGTTGATTGCGGCGAAATGCAAAGCAAGAAAGGAACGTGAAAAATGAGAAAAGGGCTAGTGAGAGATTCAGAAGAAATTGTAAAAAAAGAATTGCAGGAAGCGAACAAAGCTTTCAGAGCGTTCGCAAGCACACATGAAGGATATGCAGTTGTACTGGAAGAATTCGAAGAATTGAAAGAAAGATTCGATCAGACAGAAGAGATCTTGAAAAACGTGTGGTTATTAACAAAGCAGAATGCAACGAAAGAAACATTCAAAGCTGTGTTGGAAGACGCGAACGCGATCACGATTCAGCTGGTGGCAGAAGCAGTGCAGACAGCAGCAATGTTCCAGAAATTTGAACAGTTCAACGGAAAGCGGGTGTGAAATGAACATGGCAGCAGCGATCGCCTTCGCGGTGGCAATCTTCATTTATGTTGAACTGGCAATTTTTGCAGGGGCTTACATGTACTTGAAGACGACGCAGAACACAGCAGAGGATGAGGACAAGAAAAAAATAAAAAAATATAGTGTAGTCGCTGGGATCTTCTTCCCAGTGACTTTCGCAATCATAGCGGCATACAAGGCAACGGAAAGGAAGTGAAGCGAATGAATACAACAGCAGTAGCAATCACGGCAATCATATGTACAACATTGGTGATCATTACTTTGATCGGTAAAATTGGAAACAAGAAGGAAAGAAAGGACAAGGGCAATGAATAAAGTCATATTGCTGGGAAGACTGACAAGGGATCCAGAATCACGCTGGACGCAGAAACAGGGTTCACAAGAACAAACATGCGTTGCCAGATTCACGCTGGCGGTAGATCGTCGCGGACGAGATCAAGGCGCAGACTTTATCACATGCGTTGTGTTCGGAAAGTCGGCAGAGAATGCAGGAAAGTATTTGAAGAAAGGTTTGAAAATTGCGTTATCTGGAAGAATTCAGACGGGAAGTTACACGAATAGGGACAATGTAAAAGTATACACGACAGACGTTGTTGTGGAAGAATGGGAGTTTGCAGAGAGCAAGGTGGCAGCAGGGCAGCAGGCGACACAAGACGACGGGTTCATGCATATTGACGACGACATGGACGAACAGCTTCCGTTCACATAAGAGACACAACAGACACGTCACAGAACACGCAGAGAGGGCGAGAACGGCAAGCTAATAAAAGATTGATAAATATATAGGCTTGTAGTATAATAATGGCGTGAACGAACGACACACACAGCAGACGACGAAAGGTTTGTTGTGTGTGTCTTTTTGTTTACATACTTTCCTTCGTGCTGGTGTTGCTACGCAGTAACACCAGCAATTTGAAAGCGTGTGATTGTATGACGATAACCGAAGACCAACTTGAAGCATGGATCCGACAACTGATCAAAGAAAATAAACTTGAAAAGTTTTATAAATGGCGCGAGTGGCGAGAGCTGTCGGAACAGATCAAGAAAGAAAATAATTATGAATGTCAGCTGTGCAAAAAGCGTGGCATTCATACACCAGCAAGAAGTGTTCATCATGTGCAGTGGGTACGGAAGCACCCGCGGCTTGCTATGTCAAGGACGTACACATACAACGGGAAAGAGTATGTCAATCTTATTCCATTATGTGAAGCGTGCCACAATGAGCAACACCCAGACAAAAGGGTGAAGACAGAGTTCAAAAAGGAACATTTCGTGAATGAAGAACGCTGGTGACAGTCCCCCCGCCTAAAAAGAATCAGATTTTCGAATATGGACGGGAATCGGGGATGAGGGTAGACAAAACGGATAATCGCGCGCACGTAAGGGGGTGGTATATATGGCAAAAAAACCAGATACAAGAAGTGAAGACGTAAAGAGGATCACAAGGTCAAAACTGTATAAAGAAATTGAAAAAGATCTTCGGGATCAGCTGGAAGCAAACGGAACATTCGGCAAATTTTTCGACGATATGATCAGCGACTACATGGCAATGTATGTCACAAAAACTTTACTTGTCGAAGATATACAAAAGCGTGGAACTATCGTGCCTTACAACAACGGCGGCGGTCAATCTGGATATAAGAAAAACGAAGCCGTGGACATGTTCAACAAGACGAATGCACAAATGTTGAAACTTCTTTCGGAACTGGGATTGAAAGCCAATGCCGCGATAGGTGGTGGCGACTATGGCGACGAATTATAGAGATATACCAGAACTTGCCGACTATATAAAAATGGTCGAAAACGAAGGCAAAAAAGGGTACAAAAAAGTATCAAAATGGCAAAAAAAACTCATTAAATTTATCAAAAAAGTCTTCGAAGGCGAAGATTTAATCATAAAAACAGAACAACTTGAAAAATACATGTCGCTACAGAAATATTTTGATTTTGGGTTGTTCGAATGGGAAAAATTCGTCTTCGCTTTGCATTGCTGCACGTTCCGTCAAGACGGACTTCCGCGTTTTCCAGATCTCATGGTTTTGGTAGCGCGAGGAGCGGGAAAAAACGGCTATCTTGCTTTTGAAGACTTCTGTCTGATCAGTCCATATTGTGAAATCAAGCAATATGATATTGATATATGCGCCACAGCCGAAGAGCAGGCGCGCACTTCTTTCGACGACATTTACAACATTCTTGAAAACCCAGCACAAACGAAGAAATTGAAAAGATTTTTCTACTGGAACAAAGAAGTGATCACTGGTAGAAAAAACAAATCAAAAATCAAATATAGGACAAACAATGCAAAATCAAAAGACGGACTGCGATCTGGAAAAGTTGATTTTGACGAAGTTCACGCATACGAAAACTACGATAATATCAAAGTTTTTACCACGGCACTTGGAAAAAAACCACACCCGCGGCGGACATACATCACAACAAACGGTGACGTATGTGACGGCGTTCTGGACGATTTAATTGAAAAAGCGAAGCGTATTCTTGACGGAGAAACAAAGGACAACGGATTTTTGCCGTTTATCTGTATGATTGACGACGAAAAAGAAGTTCACGACGAAGAATGCTGGTACAAGGCGAATCCGTCATTGCAATATTTGCCGAATTTACTTGAAGAAACGCGCAAAGAATATGTTGAGTGGTGCGAAAACAGATCTTCTTCAAGTGATTTTATGACAAAGCGAATGAACTGGCGGCAAGGAAACAGCGAAGTTGAATTGACAAGCTGGGAAAACATACTTGCGACAAAGCAGGAAGTGTCAGAACCGATTCAAGGAGAAATGGCAGTCGTGGGAATTGATTATACAAAAATCAACGACTTTGCTTCCGCAGGAATATTGACAAAGCGCGGTGCAAAATACGTCTGGAAGCAGAAAACGTGGGTGTGCAAGAACAGTGCAGATCTTTCAAGAATAAAATACCCGCTGGAAGAGCCAGAAGAAACGGGAGAACTTGAAATGGTGGACGCGCCAGAAATAGATCCGAATTTGATTGTTGACTGGATAGAAGAGCAAATGGGAACATATTCGATACAAATGACAGCACTTGACGATTACAGATACGCACTACTTAAAAACGCATTATTGCGACTAGGAATAAGCTATGAAAATAAAAATATAAAGCTTGTTAGACCTTCCGACAAAATAAAGGTCGAACCAATAATTGACAGTGCTTTCAGAAATCACAATATAGTGTACGGAGATTCGTCGCTAATGCGTTGGTATACGAATAACACAAAAAAAGTGAAGTCAAAGAAGTACGGAAATTATGAGTATCAAAAAATAGAAGCAAAAAGCAGGAAAACAGACGGTTTTTTTGCTTTTGTGGCGGCTATGACAGAACAAGAATTGATCCCAGAAGAGCAAGCAAGCAACGACATTCTTCCAGTATTCACAATGTAAGGGGGTGAGAATTTGAACGCAGGCGATTTTTTTCAAAGAGCATTCGGGAAAAACCAAAAAATAACATTAAAAATGCAAATCGAAGAAGAAATCACAGAAGTTTTCTTCAAAGAGTTGGCGACAGCGTGCGCGGTCAATATGATCGCAAGCACAATCGCAAAGTGTGAAATCAGAACATTCATAAAAAACGAACAGCAGAAAAAGGAAGAATATTTTCTGTGGAATTATGAACCGAATCAAAATGAAAACAGCAGCGACATGATTCAGAAATTCATTACAAATCTGTGCTATGACAATGAAGCACTGATTGTTGAAGTGAATGGACGACTATATGTTGCAGATTATTTTTCACGCAGACAATATGCTTTGTATGACGACGTGTTTTCAAACATTGTGATCGGAGATATGACACTACAGAAGACATTTACTTCAAGTGAAGTGATATACATGCAACTGAATAATATTGACGTAAAGCAGCGACTTGAAGGATCATACACAAGTTACGGACAAACGATCGCAAAGTCAATCAGAAATTTAATCAGATCACATGGGCAAAAAGGGATTCTGGATATTGACGCACAAACATCAGCACAGAAAGACTTCACAGAGAAACTTCAAACCCTTATGGACGATAGATTCAAGCCGTTCTTCGAAGCTTCGCAAGCCGTTCTTCCGTTGACTTCTGGCTATAAATACACAGACGTTACAAAAGACAGCGGTTCAGCACCGACGCCAGCAGATCTGAATGAAAGAATCAACTATGAATTTGAACTTGCGGGGCGGGCGTTTAGGATCCCGAAATCTTTGATACTTGGCGACGTGTCGGACGTAGAGAAGATCACGAAAAACTTTTTGACATTCGCCATTGATCCAATATCCGAAAAGCTGGGCGAAGAGATCACGCGAAAAAGATATGGCGTGAAGCAGTTTGCAAAAGGAAACTATGTTGACGTAAATACAAACTGCATTCAGCACATTGATGTATTTGAACAATCATCAAACGCAGAAGGACTTCTTCGAAGTGGTTTATATTGCATAGACGAACTTCGAACAAAACTGGGTGACACAGCTTTGAAGACTGACTGGTCACAAAAGCACTACATAACAAAAAATTACACAGAAGCAGAACAAATGGATCATCTTGGACAAGAAAGGAGTGAATAAAGTTGAAGAAACAGCAGACACAAGCGCAAGCACATTATTGTTTCAAGCAGGAAGCGGGAAGCAATATTGTAAAATTGTACATTTATGACGACGTTTCAGAATACGGCGAATTTGACTGGTGGACTTGGGAATACAAAGAAAGCGAGACTTCCGCAAAGTATTTCAAAAAAGCACTTGAAAATGTGTCGGAATCCGACACGATCGAACTTCACATCAATTCATATGGCGGATCCGTCAAAGAAGGCGTTGCAATATACAACCTTTTGAAGCAGAAAAAATGCAAAGAGATCGTCGCATATGTTGACGGGTTCGCATATTCGATCGCTTCTGTTATTTTGCAGGCAGCAGACAGACGAATCATGGGACTGGGAACAAGCCTTTTGATTCACAACATGTGGTTGAGCATTGCGGGAAATGCAGACGATCTGCGAAAGGCGGCAGACGATCTGGACGTTCTCATGGAATCAAACAGACAGATCTATCTTGAACGCGCAAACGTGACAGAAGAAGAGTTGATCGACATGATGAACAAAGAAACGTATTTGACACCAGAAAAAGCAGTGGAAATGGGATTCGCCGACGAAGTTGATAGCAGCAAAGACGCGGATCCAGAAGATGCAATGCAGGCAATGCAGCAACAGTTGCAGCAAATGCGAAGGACTATGGCAGAACAGAAGGAATTCAGAACAGAACTTCGCGAATTATACAGAACTGCAATGAAAAAGGACGACGAGGACGACACAGACGACGAGGACGACACAGACGACGAAGACGACGAGGACAACAACAGTGACGAGGACAACAACGGCGACACAGACGACACAGACGACAACAGCGACGAAGACGACACGGACGACGACAAAAAGAAGAAGCAGAAGAAAAAAACAAATCCGAAGGAAAACGGAAGAAGCCTTGCAGCTTTGCTGGCAAAGGCAGCAGCAAAAAATCTTGAAAAGAGGTAGAAAAAATGAAGAGCAAAGACGTAAAAGCATTAACAAGAGAAGAACTTGCACAGAAGTTCAATGAAGCATTAAAGTCAGAGGATCCAGAGAAGGTAGCGCAGGCAATGGCAGACATGGCAGACGGCATTCAGAGTGAGATCCTTGAACGCGCGCAGAGCATGGCAAATATTGAGCAGCTTGACGCGCAGGCATTGGCGGCAAGAGGGCTTCGCCAGCTGACTTCCTCTGAAAAGAAGTTCTATGAAAAAGTAATCGACGCAATGAAGTCAGAAGATCCGAAGCAGGCACTGGCACACCTTGACGTGACTATGCCAGAAACAATCATTGAAGACGTGTTCGAAGACTTACAGAGAGAACATGAACTTCTGGCAGCAATCAACTTCCAGAATACAACATATGTAACAGAATGGATTCTGAACAAGAATGGAAAGCAGAAGGCAGTCTGGGGAGCAATCACAGCAGAGATCACAAAGGAACTTGAAGGCGAGTTCGAAAAGCTGAATATGACAATGTTTTCTTTGACAGCGTTCCTTCCAGTTGCAAAATCTATGCTGGATCTTGGCGCAACATGGCTGGACAGCTACGTGCGCGAAGTACTGAAAGACGCTTTATATTGCGGACTTGAAGAAGCTATTGTGTGTGGTACGGGCGTAAACATGCCGATCGGAATGATGAAGGACATTTCAGCAGCAAAGAGAGACGGCGAAGTATACCCAGACAAAGAAGCAGTCAAGATCACGAAGTTCGACGCACAGCAGTACGGCGGAGTGATCGCGAAACTTGCAGTTTCCAGAAATGGTCGTCCGCGCAAGGTCGGTGCTGTGATCATGGTTGTGAATCCAGTTGACTATTTCAATAAAGTTATGCCAGCAACAACAGTGCAGCGTCCAGACGGAACATTTGCAAATGACGTTCTTCCATACCCGACAACAATCATTCAGTCAGAAGAAGTTCCGCAGGGGAAAGCAGTTGTCGGAATTGCTGAAAAGTATTTCATGGGCGTCGGAACAAGCAAAGACGGCGTGATCGAGTACGACGACAGCTACAAGTTTTTACAGCGCGAAAGAGTATACGCAGCGTTCCTTTACGGAAACGGAAAGCCAGTTGACAACAACTGCTTCGTTGTGCTTGATATTTCCGCACTTGAAGCAGCAACATACACTGTCACAGCATATTCAGAGAAACAGACAGTTGAAGTTGAGGTTGAAAAGAAAAGCTGGACTTCGGAAGAACTGAATGCAATGACAGTTGATCAGATCGACGGGCTTGCAAAATACATGAAGTATGAAATCACTGGAAGCAATAAGAGCGAAAAGATCGCTTCGTTCATTGAGAAACAGACAGCGGCGCAGGCGTAAAGAATAAGGACGGCAGCAGGGCTTGAAACCTTGCTGCCATTCATGAAGGTGGTGCAATATGGCGGAAACAGAAAAAGACGGACTTCTGGAAGACGTTCTGAATGAGTTGGATATAACGTTCAAAGACGACAGACTGGAAAAGAAAATAGCTGGGATATTAAAGCGCGGGAAAGCCTATCTGAACGACAAATTCGGATCAGAAATTGAATTTGACAAAGACGGACAAGCAATGGAACTGCTTGTTTCGTATTGCAGATACGGGCGTTCAAACGCAATCGAACAGTTCAAACACGATTTTTCGTCAGAATTGACAGCACTTGCGCTTCGTGGAGCAATTCAGTCTCAAAAATCGCCAGAGAGTGCAGAAAGCGAGGAAGAGCAGTGAAAAGCAAATTTGAAGAATTCAACGACGGGATCATGAATCTGTATTCAGAGAACGAAAACGGAAAACTGGTTCGAAAATTTGAAGACGATCTGCGATTCGGCGAAGAGAATGTGAGCATTCAAAGGCACTATGCAGCACAAGCGGCAGATCAGCAAGTGGACAAAGTGATTCATGTACCACTTTTAGAAATTTTCGAAGCACACGACGTTGTTGTTATAGGCGAAGAACAATTTGACGTTGACAAAGTAGATAATTTGAAGAGCAACCAGCCGCCGATCACAAAGCTGACATTGATCAGATTTTCGAAGCATAGAAAGAAGGAATTTGCATGAATGTAAACGCAGGGGCAGCAGTCAAGCCAGAACAACTGGAAACAACGTTGTCGGATATGCTGATTCAGTGGTATGAAACAGAAGAAAAGAAATTCTTTGAAGCGATCGACGATTCGGCGGAGAAATGCAACGAAGCAGCGAAGTCATATCTTTCAAAGGGACACGGTGTTCTGACTGGTGAATACAAGGCGCATTTTGCAGTTGGAAGCGAAATGCTGAACAAACACCACAAGCGGGCGACGTGGTATGTAGAAGAACCAGAATACAGACTGACGCACTTGCTTGAAAATGGACATGCAAAAAGAAACGGCGGAAGGACAAAGCCAGTGAAACATATTAAACACGGACGCGAGATTGCGGAAAAGAATCTGGAAGAAAAATTGAAGAACATATGGCAGGGGTGACGAAATGGAAGATCTTGTTGAAACGCTGGAAAAAGAAACACAAATTCCAACTGCGGACACGGCTTTCACGCAGCCGCAGAAATTGCCGTTCACAGTCATACTTGACAAGCCAGCAGGGGACGGCGACGACTTCAACACACGCTTTTTCAATCACGATCTTGCAGTCGAATTCTACGCAGAGAGGATTGACAAAGCAAATGAAAAAAAACTGGAAGACTTTTTCGAACGCAGGAACTGGAAATGGACACGCGAAAGAACGTGGCTTCCAGACGAAAAGTGCTTCGAAACAATTTATCAAATATCATTCATAGAAAGGGTGTAAAAAATGAAAGGATCGAAAGAAAAGGTCACAATGGGAAGCGGAGAAGTATTCATTGATGAATTCAACGGCACGCTTCCAGAGTTTGAAGAACTTATCAAAACAATGATGATAGACGAAAAGCGCGCAGGCTGGATCAAGGGCGGGGCGTCTATTGAGTACAAGCCGACAATGACAACGGAAAAAGACGATCTGGGGCATATCGTAAAAGAGGTATTAACAGACGAGGAAGCAACATTCAAGACGGGGCTTTTCACTTGGAATGGCGAAACACTTTCAAAACTTTGTTCTACAGCAAGGGTAGAAACAAAAGGGAAGTACAGAATCTTGAAGATCGGCGGAACAAATAACGACGACGGCAAGCAGTACGTTATTCTTTTTGTACATAAAGATCCAGTTGAAGGGAATTGCTATCTTGTTATCGTCGGAAGAAATTCTGCTGGATTCACGATCACATGGGCGACTGATTCAGCAACAGTGATTGACGCTGAATTCGGCTGCAAGCCGCAGGACGACGAAGGAACATTGATTCAGTTCGTGGAAGAGATCGAAGAACAGTACAAAGCGGAATACACAAGCGAAGAATTGAACGTGCTGACCATTGATAATATCAAGACCATTGCAGCAGCAAAGGGCTACAACATCACAAAAACAACGAAGCCAGAAATTATTGCTGAATTTATTGCGGCGCAGGAAGCAGCAAAAACGAAGTAATTGTTGAAAAAAGGGGCTGGCGAAATCCAGCCCTATACACACGAAAGGAAGGAAAGTGTATATGAATTATAAAGTAAATTTTCAGAAAGCAAAAAGAAATTATATGGTTCTGACGTTTGAAGTGGAAGAAGGAAAGGAAAAAACAATTCTTGTGGGTATGCCGAAGAAAAGAATTTTTGACATGCTCATGAACATGAACGACTTCATAAAAGGCGAAGAGCCAGACAATGAGAAAGAAAAAGCTGAACGCAACAGAAAGATCATTGACGAAATGTATGAACTTGTAGCAATGATTCTTTCAAACAATATGGCTGGCGAGAAAATCAGCGTTGAGTGGGTTGAAGACATGCTGGAATTCGGCGAATTAAAAGAACTTCTGGAAACATATGTGAAGTTCTGCAAAGGCGAAGCAGCAAACCCAAACTAGCACTCCCGTTCTATCCGATTGACGAAGAAAACTTCTTTGACATGCCGACGTACTGGGAACACCTTGTTCATGAGTATACGGGATTGAATGTGAATGAAATAGAAGAACTGGAATATATTGACTATTTGCAATATAGGCGGGACGCATTCGTGCATGAAATGAACAAAACGGAAGAAGGACGGGAATATCTGGAAAACGCACACAGATTGACACAGACCGAGCCAGACAGAATGAAGGCGCGTTCACTTTTCGGAAAGAAAGGGTGAAAGCATGTCGAAAGGTTTGAAAGGCATAACAGTCGAAATCGACGGGAATACGACGCCGCTGAACAAAGCGTTGTCTTCGGTAAACGCAAACGCCAAAAGCCTACAGTCTGAATTGAAGGGCGTGAATTCACTTCTGAAACTGGATCCCAAAAATACAGAACTGGCAGCACAAAAGCAAGTGATCTTGAAGCAAGCCGTTTCCGAAACAGAAGAAAAGCTGAAATTGCTGACGCAAGCTGAAAAGGAAATGGCGGAAGCAGGGAAGGACGTAAACGACGAAGGATATAGAGATTTACAAAGAGAAATCGCACTGACAAAATCAAAGCTTTCAGACTACAAAACAGAATTGAAAGCAGTAGAAGACCAGCAGAAGAAAGCAGCAAAAGAAGCTGAAACGCTGGGAACAAAAATATACAATATAGCAAGCAAAATCCCAGTGGTGAATAAACTTGCAGACGGCTTCGTGAAAGTGAAAGGGAAAATCACTGAAACAGTAAAAGAAAGCGAAGCTGTCAAAAAGATCGGAACTACTGTGGAAGGCGCAAAACAGAAAGTTGAAGCATTCAAAGACGCGCACCCAGCCGTACAGAAGGTAGCAGACGCATTCGGAAAAGTGAAGACGGCAGCGAATGACGTCAAAGAAAAGATCCCACCGCTATCAACGCAGCTGAAAGCAGTTGGCGACGTTGCAGCGTCGGCGGCAAAAGGCGGATTCACAGTACTAACGAATGTTGTCGGCGGAACAATGAAAGCTTTTGCAGGATTCACAACAGCTGTCATGGGGGCTGGCGTAGCGATAACAAAGTCAGCCGTCGAACAGTATGCAGAGTACGAACAGCTTGTCGGCGGCGTGGAAACGCTTTTCAAGGATTCCGCAGGACAAGTCGAAGGATATGCAAACAATGCATATAAAACAGCGGGAATGTCTGCAAATCAATACATGAACACTGTGACGGGATTTTCCGCGTCGCTTCTTCAAAGTCTGGACGGAGACACAAAAGCAGCCGCAGAAAAAGCGGATATGGCTATAACAGATATGTCGGACAATGCAAATAAAATGGGAACAAGCATTGACAGCATTCAAACGGCATATCAAGGATTTGCAAAGCAAAATTACACAATGCTGGACAACCTAAAGCTGGGATATGGCGGAACGAAAGAAGAAATGCAAAGGCTTCTTGACGACGCGACAAAGCTTTCTGGCGTCAAGTATGACATATCTTCATACGCAGATATTGTTGACGCGATTCACGTTGTTCAAACAGAAATGGGAATCACGGGAACGACAGCAAAAGAAGCAAGTACAACGATCGAAGGTTCGATCAATTCGACAAAGGCGGCGTGGTCAAATCTCTTGACTGGATTCGCAAATGACGAAGCAGACGTCGGCGCACTGATCACAGATCTGTGCGATTCAGTAGCAACAGCAGCAAACAACTTGATTCCGCGAGTGATTCAAGCAGTCACGTCAATCGTTGAAAATGTACCGATAATCATTCAAGGGCTTGCAGGAACACTGACGACAGTTTTTCAAGAAGGACAAGGGCTAATAACGTCGCTAATGCAACCACTTGTTGACGCGTTCTTCGGGCTGATCAATGCGGCAATAGCGTTGCTTCCGACACTTCTCCCAGAAGTGCTGAATGCGGCAATCTCATTGTTTCAAGGGATTCTGGACGGATTGAATCAGACAATCCCAAACTTGCTGGCTATGCTGCCAGTAATGATTCAAAATATAACAGATACACTCACAGCAAATCTTCCACAGATCGTAGCGTCTGGAATTGAAATTCTGGTCAATTTGATCAACGGAATCACAAACGCAATTCCTTCACTGATTCAAGCCGTGATCGACTTGTTCCCAGTGATCGTGAATTCCATCATGGAAAATCTCCCGAAAATCATTCAAGCTGGACTTGATCTGCTGATTGCACTGATTAACGGAATTGTAAGCGCAATCCCGCAGCTGATCGCCATGCTTCCAACAATTATAACGACGATTGTTTCCACGCTGACTGGTATGCTACCACAAATCATTCAAGCTGGAATCACACTTCTGCAATCTTTGATCAACGGAATCATAAGCGCGATCCCGCAGCTGATCGCGGCAGTTCCGCAGATTATCACATCAGTCGTCAATACACTCACGACAAATCTTCCGCAAATTTTACAAATGGGAATCGAATTGATCGGATCGCTGATCAGCGGATTAATTCAAGCCATTCCAGCACTGATCGCAGCAGTTCCACAGATTATTTCTGCAATCTGGGACACGATCATGAATACGGACTGGTTATCACTTGGAAGAAACATCATAGACGGAGTTATTCAAGGCGTAAGGAATGCGGCAAGCAGTTTGATTCAAGTATTCAAAGATCTGGCTTCGTCCGCATTGGACGCAGTAAAAGACTTCTTCGGAATTCATTCGCCGTCACGCGTCATGCGTGATCAAGTTGGAAAAATGATTCCAGCTGGTATGGCAGAAGGCGTTGAAGACGGAATGGACGAAGAAGAAGACAGAATCAAAGAAGCAATGCGAAAAGGTGTACCGACAACGATCGACAGTTATATCAATACAAAGTCTGGATCTGCAAGTTATGCAACACAGACGGCAGCAGGCGGATTCACGCAGAATATAACAATCAACAGTCCGAAAGAACTTTCGCCGTCAGAAGTAGCACGACAGACACGAAACCAAACACGACAAATGGTTTTGAAACTGAAAGCGGGGTGATCTAACAAATGAAGACAATAACATGCAGAAATGACGCGGGACTGGAAGCAGTCTTCACATACGATCACGACAGTTGTGAATATTTCCTTGTAAGTTGCGACGGGATCTACAGCGTGAAAAACGCTGTGTCCACGTCGCAGAACGCAACAACAGACGGAACGACATATAACGGCGAAGGATTGGAACAACGCAATATTGTGATCACAGCAAACATAAGAAGAAATCACAGACAGAATCGCGAATTTCTTTCAAGAGTTTTCAAAGTTCATTCAGAAGGAACGTTCATTCATGAAGAAGACGGCGACAGACGCGAAATCAAATACAGAGTTGAAAACATAGAAGTCGCCGAAACTGGTGTGATCCGTCCCGCAACAATATCACTGATCTGTACTGATCCGTATTTTACGGACGCAGCGGGAACTATAAAAATCGAAATGTCACAGTGGTATGACGACTGGGAATTTGAATGTGAAATCCCAGAAGAAGGAATGGAATTCGGACACAGAGAAACAGACACGATTAAACAAGTGGATAACGAAAGCACAAAAGACGTCGGAATCACTATAACACTGGAAGCGGACGACAAAGTGGTAAACCCGATCATATACAATCAGACGACAAATGAAACATTGAAACTTCTCTGCACAATGCTTCCGAACGACAAGATCACAATAAAAACCACAGAAGGCGAAATCACAGTTGAACTTCTTCGGAATGGCAAGATAATTGACTACAACTACACTGTAGACGAAGACAACGACGGATATATTCAGCTGGTAATGGGAATGAACGTGATCAAGTATGACGCGGACGAAGGCGTGGAGTATTTGAACGTCAAGTTCGAATACAAGAATCAGTATATGTTCGCATAGAAGGGGGAAAGGGAATGTCAAAAGAAAACAAAGTCATTGTTGTTTCGTATGATCAGAACTTGAACCGACTAGGAGTGATTGACGTGTTCAGATCTTTGATCTGGACACGGAAATATTATGAATGCGGAACATTCGAACTTCATGCACCGCTGAACACAAGAAATTTGCAGCTTCTGGCAGAAAACAACATTCTGTCAAAGCGGGAGTTCAAAGACAAAAACGGGCATATTGTAAAAACAACAAGCAAGGAAAGCGGAATAGTTGAGTATATAGCGATTAACGACACAGTGAATGAAATCACGGCGAAAGGGCGATTTTTACCTTCGATCATGGACAGAAGAGCAATAAAAACAGTCGTAAACTTCAACGGAAAGACAGAAGCGGGAATGCGAAAGCTGGTGCAGTCGGTGACAGCAATGCCATTCGTAGAACTGGGAGAATTAAAAGGATTCACAGAAACAGTCCGATTTCAAGTTTCGTACAAAGAACTGTATACATACATGTGCAAACTATCAAAATATAGCAATCTTGGGTTCACTATTCGTGCCGACTTCAAGGCAAAGAAGTTCTTCTTTGAAGTATACAAGGGAGTTGACAGAACAGAATCACAGAGAGAAAGAAGCCGTGTCGTTTTCTCTGAAATCTACAAGAATTTGAACGGCGTTGCATATGTATTCAGCAATCAGAACACGAAGACATGCGCAATCGTGACGGGTGAGGGAGAAGGAACAGCAAGAACGCTGGTGACAGTGGGCGGCGGCACTGGTTGGGATCTTCGCGAAGTCATTGTTGACGCGAGGGACGTCCAGAAAGACGACGACATGACAACGGCGGAATACACAGAAATTTTGAAACAGAAGGGAAACGAAAAACTGGCTGAATATGGAATTGTGGAAGCTATGGACGCACAGACAAAGCCGTTTGTCAATTTTGTATATCGTGAAGATTACGATCTGGGTGATGTTGTGACAGTGAAAAAGAAAATGTGGGGAATAGAAATGGACAAGCGAATCACGGAAATTCAAGAGATCTTTGAAAACGGCGGCTTCGATATAGTTCCGACGTTTGGCGATCCACTGCCAGAAACAGTGAATCTTGATGATAATTAGAAAGAAGGTGAAACAATGGAAATAGCAACATTCTTCAATTCGAAGGGCGGGGACAGAAAATATAATGCTACACACTGGGCGAATTATTTCAAGCCGTTGTTCAAAAGCGGAGTATTCAACGGAGATCTTCAAGTTGTTGCGAATGGCGCAATGTCAGTGACTGTGAAAGCGGGGTATGCGTGGCTTATTGGCTACGGCTACCAGAACACAGAACCACTGGTCATTGATCTGGAAGTCGCAAGCGGAAATCTGAACAGATATGACGCTATCAAGATCAAGCTGGATCTATCGGCAAGAACGATCACGGCATACGCAGACAAAGGCGGGAATGCAGCTTCACCAGCAAAGCCAGCAAACACAAGAAGCGACACTGTATTTGAAATCACAATCGCAGAAGTATACATTGCAGCAGGAACAACAGTGATCACACAGTCAATGATTACAGATACAAGAATGGACAACGCAAAATGTGGCTGGGTATCTGGGGCGGTCGATCAGATTGATTTTTCACAGATATATGCACAGTTCAATAAATATTTTGAAGAACAGAAGACAAGAATTGCATTCGACGTCGAGGACTTTGAAGAAGGAATTGACCAGAAACAGACGGCAGCGGGCGAATACTTGCAGGACTATAAGGACAGTGTTGACGACGACAAAACGGCAGCGGACGCGTTTCTGGAGAACTTCAAACAGTATTTGCAGAATTACACAAGCCAGCAACAGTCTGAATTTGAAGCATGGGTTGAAACGATCAAAGGAATTCTGGACGACGAGACAGCGGGAAAACTGCTTTTATATATTCAAGAATTGCAGGAACGCGCAGACGTAATGGAAAAAATCGCGGCAACAAACGAAGTAATTCAGAACATGGCAACAAGCGACGACGAACTGATTGTGACAGACGACGGCGAAAGAATATGCGCAAGAAAAATATTTTCGACATTGTAAGAAAGGAATGGAAAAAGAATGAGTTTACCAGAAAAAACAATCAACCAGATTGCACAGACGACAGATATTGCAGCAGACGACATTTTGATCGTTGAAAAGTCCAGCGGAACGAAGACAATCAAATATTCAGACCTTATGAATGCGGTCAAAGTGTCACTGGGGATTGTCGACACGCTTGAAATCACAGAAAAAGGATATATCCCAGAAGGCTATCTTGTAGCAAATGCACTGAATGATAAACAAGCGCAGATCCGCGCCGCATATGGCTACAATGGAAAAGAAATCAAGTTGTCATGGAACGAAATTGCAGCGAAAGCGGCAGCAGGCGACTTCACAGGGCTGAACATTGGCGATTATAAAGACATCACACTGACGACTGGTGAATCAGTCAGAATGGAACTTGCGGGAATTGATACATATTTCGGCTATCAGTCGAACAATAATCACAGATTGCACTTTATTTCGCGTGATTGCCTTGCAACAGCATACGCAATGAACAGCACAAACACAAACACTGGCGGATTCCCAGCAAGTACATTGAAGACAACACTGAACACGACAATCTTCAACACGCTTCCAGCAGATCTTCGCGCGGTAATAAAAGCAGACAAGAGACTTTGCAGCACAAAGGGAAGCTGGGCGTGGCAGGAAGATCAGAAGTTGTGGCTTCCTTCCGAAGTGGAAGTCTGGGGGCATAACTCATGGTCGGAAGTTGGATATGGCAACGGCTGCGGCGTACAGTTTCCGATCTTCACTGGATCACTTCGGCATATATGCAAAGGGCAGGGAAAAGGAAAGGCGGAGCAGGGATCCCGTTCTTATTGGTGGTGCGATTCCCCGCACGCGTCGAACACGACGGGCTTCTGTATTGTCAGCAGCGGTGGTAATGCCGGCTACGACAACGCTTCGACTGCGCTTGCCGTCCCG
>OGUN01000781.1_pt1 | contig 25907 bp, 26 predicted proteins | sample 1553621 | NCBI WGS metagenome assembly OGUN01 (sample SAMEA2580300, study PRJEB22360) | human gut metagenome | biome: human gut; feature: human-associated habitat; material: faeces | place: Denmark | collected 2008/2010
CGTATCCGGTGTATCGGCCAGCAGCGCCTGCGTGTCCATGATTTCGGACGCCACCGTGCGGCGGCTCATTTCCTTCATGTTTTTGTGGGTGTAGCCGTGGTAGCCGATCTCGTGGCCCTCGTCGAAAATCCGCTGGGTGATGTCCGGGTAATCCTTGATCCGGTAGCCGCACAGCAGAAACGTGGCCTTCACCTCCCGCTCCCACAGTCCGTCCAGAAGCCGGCGGGTATACCGCCCGGACGGCCCGTCGTCAAAGGTCAGCGCCACATATTTTGTCGTCTCCGCCGCGTCTACGGGAATCACGAGCAGACTCAGCACCGCAAGAACCGCCAGAAACCGCCGCATCATACCACCTCCGTCATTTTTTATGTTCCGTCCCAACGCTCCCATATCCGCAATTTTGATTTGACGTAGCGGCAAAAATGCGGTATACTATAGGGTGGAGGGTTGCGGAATGGATTTGATTTGCCCAATTTGCGGAAGCAAACTGAATACGTTTGACAAATCCCTCGTCTGCTCCGGGCATCACTGTTTCGACATTGCCCGGCAGGGCTATGTGAACCTGCTGACCGTTCAGCAGAAGCACTCCCTGCACCCGGGGGACACCCGCGAGCAGGTGCTTTCCCGCCGCGCCTTTCTGGAAGCGGGGTACTACGCCCCCATCGCCGAAGCCCTGATCGCTGTTGCGAAAGAGTTAACGGTTAACTCAAATGAGATAAGACCGTCCGGCGAGCTTCTGGACGTAGGCTGCGGGGAAGGATATTACTCCGCACGGCTGGCCGGGGCGCTTGGAATGCGCCTCACGGGAATGGACATCTCCCGGGAGGCTGTCCGCTGTGCCGCCGGAAAATACAAGAACGGCCTGTGGCTCTGCGCCACTGCGTCCCACATTCCCGTGGCCGACCATTCATGCCGTTTTCTCACCAGTCTGTTTGCCCTGACCATGCCGGAGGAATTCAAGCGTGTTCTGCGGCCGGAGGGATACTTTTTTCAGGTTCTGGCGGCGGAAGACCATCTGCTTGGACTGAAATCCATCATTTACGACCATCTTACCGAAAAACCCAAGGACACCGTCCCGGACGTGCCGGGCTTCACCCTTGTGAAATCCGTCCCCATCCGGTTCACCTTCACCGTGGAAGGGGAGCAGGTGGAAAATCTTCTTTCCATGACGCCCCACGTTTTCCGCATTGGCAAAGACGGCGCTCAGCGCCTGCGGGAAACCAGGTCCCTGACGGACACCGCCAGCTGCGTCTTAAATGTGTTCCGTCCTGTAGGGAACCTCTGATGAAATCGTCTTCGGCCGAGCAGCGGATCTTTTCCTCTATCCGCGCAGTTTCAAAAGCGGGAAATACATACAGTATTCCTCCGCTTTCGAAACCTTCGGCCAAAGAAAAATCTCTCGCTGTCGGCTCTCGCCGATTCCATCAGAGCTTCCCTAATAACATTCCCTTACCAGGTGGATGTATGTCTGGAAAAAAGTCGAAAATGCGTATCCGGCTGCCAGAATTGCCGATATTATAAATTTAATGGAGTAGCTATATGCTGGATAAACTACAGGCCATCTGCAATAAATACGAAGAGCTTTCCGCCAAGTCCGAGCAGCCGGATTTTTACGCCGACCCCCAGAAAGCAGCGAAGCTGCTCCGGGAAAAAAACGATCTGGAGCCCATTGTGGAAGCCTTTCACGCCTACAATCAGGCGCAGCAGGACATGGCGGACGCTCAGGAGCTGATGACCGACCCGGAAATGAAGGAGCTTTGTCAGGAAACCTACGCCGCTGCCAAGGCGCAGAAGGAGGCCCTTGCCGAAAAAATCCAGATTTTGCTCCTTCCCAAAGACCCCAATGACGAAAAAAACGTCATTATGGAGATCCGCGGCGGCGTCGGCGGCGAGGAAAGCGCCCTGTTTGCCCACAGTCTGTTCCGGATGTACTCCATGTACGCCGCGAAAATGGGCTGGAGCATTGAGCTGATGAACCTGAACGAAACGGAGCTTGGGGGCGTCAAGGAAGCGGACTTCATCGTCAGCGGCCGGGGCGCATACTCAAGGCTCAAATATGAGTCCGGCGTCCACCGTGTGCAGCGGGTCCCCGAGACGGAATCCGGTGGCCGTGTCCACACCTCCACCGCAACCGTCGCGGTTCTGCCGGAGATGGAGGAAGTGGACGTGCAGATCAACCCCGCCGACATTGAAATGCAGGTCTACCGTTCCAGCGGCGCGGGCGGTCAGCACATCAACAAAACCTCCTCCGCCGTGCGGCTGATCCACAAGCCCACGGGCATCGTGGTCGCCTGTCAGGAGGAGCGGAGCCAGATCCAGAACCGGGAGAAATGTATGCGGATGCTGGCCAGCAAGCTCTACGAAATGGAGCAGGAGCGTCTGGACAGCGAAGTCACCGGTCTGCGCCGCAGTCAGGTAGGAACGGGAATGCGCAACGAGCGCATTCGCACCTATAATTTCCCACAGGGCCGTGTCACCGACCATCGGGTTGGGCTGACCCTGTACCGCATTGACGCGATCATGGACGGTGACTTAGACGAGATCATCAACGCCCTCGCCACCGCCGATCAGGCGGAGAAGCTAAGGGAACACTGAATAAATCGTCTTCGGCTGGCGGCGAATCTTTTGCCCCATCCGTGCAGTTCTGAAAGCGGGAAATACATAGAGTATTCCTCCGCTTCCAGAACTTTCGGCTGAGCCAAAATCTCCTGCCGCCAGCTCTCGCCGATTTAATCAGATGTTCCCTGAAAAACGCCCATCAATAAGGAAGATTCACATGGAATTTATCACAAACTCCCCGGAGGAAACGGAGAAAATCGGCGCGGCGATAGGGAAGATCATCCCCGCCGGGACGGTTCTTGCCTACCGGGGCGACCTTGGGGCGGGGAAGACCGCCTTCACCCGGGGACTTGCCCGTGGGCTTGGCTTCACGGAAGCCGTCACCAGCCCGACCTACACCATCGTCAACGAATATCTTGGCGGGCGGCTCCCCCTGTTTCATTTTGATATGTACCGACTTTCCTCCGCCGACGACCTGTTCGACATCGGCTGGGAGGACTATCTCGACCGGGGCGGCGTGTGCGCCGTGGAGTGGAGCGAGAATGTGACCGAGGCCATGGAGGGCGCGGTCAGCGTCACCATCGACGTTCTGGGAGAGAACACCCGGCGAATCACCATTTCGGGAGGGGATTTTCTTGCTGATCTTAGCCTTTGAAACCAGCGCGAAAGCCGCCTCCGCGGCGCTGCTGGAGGACGAGAAACTTCTGGCGGAAAGCTACCAGAACACCGGCCTGACCCACAGCCAGACCCTGATGGTCATGGCGGAAAATCTGCTGCATCAATGCGGCAAGACCGTCACTGATGTAAGCGCGGTGGCCGTGGCCGCAGGCCCCGGCTCCTTTACCGGCGTGCGCATCGGCGTTGCCGCCGCGAAGGGTTTCGCGTGGGGCAGGGAAGTGCCCTGCTACGGCGTCAGCACGCTGGAAGCCATGGCGCTTTCCCTGGGCGAATATCAGGGTTACGTGTGTCCCGTAATGGACGCCCGGCGGAGTCAGGTGTATCATGCGCTGTTTTATGTCAACCACGGCAGTCTCGAAAGAATTACCGAAGACCGCGCCATTGCCTTGGCGCAGCTGAAGCAGGAACTTGCACACCTGACGGAACCTGTGTTTCTGGTGGGGGACGGCAGCGTCCTTACTTACAAGACCCTTTCCGGGGATATCCCCAACCTTGCTATGCCTCCGGAACACCGGATGCACCAGCGCGCCGCAGGCGTCGCCCTTCTGGCTGCACAAAAACAAGCCGCCGGGGAAACCGGCGACGGCGCCGCTCTGACCCCCAACTACCTGCGCCTGAGTCAGGCGGAACGGGAACGTCTCGAGCGGGAACAGCAAAATTCATAAATCCGGGGCCGATTCATTCAACCCTGTAAATAGAAGGAGAAATATCATGGCAAACGTACACGTCCTCGATCATCCCCTGATCCAGCATAAGCTGGCCATTCTGCGCAACAAGAAGACCTCCGTTAAGGAATTCCGCGAGCTGGTCGGCGAAATTGCCGGTCTGATGTGCTATGAGGCCACCCGCAACCTGCCCACCCGGGAGGTAGAGGTGCAGACCCCCGTCGCCACTGCCAAGTGCCGGATGCTGTCCGGCAAGAAGCTGGCCATCGTCCCCGTCCTTCGCGCCGGCCTCGGCATGGTGGACAACATGGTGGAACTGATCCCCTCCGCAAAAATCGGTCACATCGGCCTGTACCGCGACCCTGAGACCCACAAGCCCGTGGAATACTACTGCAAGCTGCCGGAGGACATCTCCAACCGGGTGGTTTATGTGGTCGATCCCATGCTGGCCACCGGCGGAAGCGCCGTCGCGGCCATTGATTTTCTGAAAAAGCACGGCTGCCGGAACATCATCATGATGAACATCATCGGCTGCCCCGAGGGCATCAAGGCCGTTCAGGAAGCCCACCCCGACGTGGAAATCTTCCTGGCCGCCGTTGACGAGAAGCTCAACGAGCACGCCTACATTGTCCCCGGTCTGGGCGACGCTGGCGACCGGATTTTCGGTACGAAGTAAAAATAGTCATGAAAAATGTGCATTTCCTTTTGGAAATGCACATTTTTTGCGTTAAAATCTTTACTTTAACCGCTTTTCCAGCGTTGCAGCGTTGAGCGCCGTCAGATGTACGCGGGAAAAGCCGTATTCCGCCGTCAGGATGAAGGACTTGGGCAGATCATCGCAGGGGATGACCTCACCCTCCCGCTCCGCCCGGTTCAGAAACTCCCGGGTGCGCTTGGAGGTGGAGGTGTTGTCCAGATCAAAAATGCCGATGATGCTCCTGTCCCGGACAGCCATGTCGTTGCCGATGGATAAAAACATATATTCCTCCTATGGTAACATCGGGCGGCAAAATTGCCGCCCGATGATCTTTCATTTACGCTTTTTCCACTCGCTGACTGCCAGCTCGTCGCAGCGGTTGTTCTTCGGGTTCTCCGCGTGTCCCTTGACCCAGTGGTAATGCACGTCGTGCTTTTGGGTCAAAGACAGGAGGATTTCCCAGAGGTCGGAATTCAGGGCGGGCTTTTTGTCGGATTTGACCCAGCCGCGCTTTTTCCAGCCCCACGCCCAGCCTTTCTCCAGCGCGTCGATGACGTACTTGCTGTCGCTGTACAGCTCCACGGTGCAGGGTTCTTTCAGCGCCTGCAATCCCTGGATGACCGCCGTCAGCTCCATGCGGTTGTTGGTGGTGCTGTCTTCCCCGCCGGAAAGCTCCTTTTCCACGCCGTTGTATTCCAGAATGGCGCCCCAGCCGCCGGGGCCGGGATTGCCGGAACAGGCGCCGTCAGTGTACAGGGTCACGGTTTTCATGCCTGTTCTCCGGTCTCTTCCTCGTCCATCTTCTCGACACGCTCCAAAGAGACCACCTGATTGCCGTCGTCAATGCGCATGACGATGACGCCCTGAACGTCCCGCTTGTAGACGTTGATAGAGGACGCGGGAATGCGGATGATGACGCCGCCGTTTTCGATGAGCATAACATCGTCACTCTCGCTCACCACACGGCAGCCGGCCACATTGCCGGTCTTGGGGGTGATGTTGTAGTTCTTAAGACCCTTGCCGCCCCGGCTTTGCGCCTGCTTTTCCCCGTTGGGGCCGGTGCGCAGGTACTCCGTCAGAGCGGTGCGCTTGCCGTAGCCGTTCTGGGTGACGGTGAGCAGAGTCTTGCCCTCCTCGGCCTTCTCCGCGCCGACGACATAGTCTCCGTCGGTTAACATAATACCACGAACGCCCGCCGCGTCACGACCCATGCAGCGCACGTCGTTCTCGTTAAAGCAGATGGCGTAGCCAAAGGCCGTGGCAAGCACGATGTCGTCGTCGCCGTTTGTGCGGATGACGTTAATCAGGTGGTCGTCCTCGTCCAGGGTGATGGCGCGGATGCCCGCCTTGCGGTTGGTTTTCAGGGAGACGAAGGGGATACGCTTGACGGTACCCTTCCGGGTGACCATCATCAGGAACTCATTTTCGTCAAACTCCCGGGTGATCACCATGGCGGTGACGGACTCGCCGGGATTCAGGGGCAGCACATTGACAATGGCAGTGCCCCGGGCAGTGCGGCCTGCCTCGGGAATCTGGTAACCCTTGCGGTGATGCACCCGTCCCTGATCGGTGAAGAAGAGCATATGGTCGTGGGTAGACGCAATGGTCAGGCTCTTGACATAGTCCTCTTCCTTCAGGTTCTGGGCGTTGACGCCCCGGCCGCCACGGCTCTGGGTGCGGTAGGTGTCCACGGGCATTCTCTTGATGTAGCCCTGATTGGACAGCGTGAAGGCGCAGGTCTCCTCCTCGATCAGATCTTCGATGTCGATCTCGTCCTCGATTTCCTGAATCTCGGTTTTCCGCTTGTCGCCGAACTTGTCCCGAATTTCGATCATCTCGCCGCGAAGGACAGCCTTGAGTTTGTTCTCGTCCGCCAGCAGTTCCAGATAATACTTGATCTTTTCTTCCAGCTCGTCATACTCGCTCTGGAGCTTTTCCCGGTCAAGACCCTGCAGGGCTTTCAGACGCATGTCCAGAATGGCCTGCGCCTGAACGTCGTCCAGTTTGAAGCGATCCATCAGGCGCTGCTTGGCGTCGTCGTAAGCCGAGCGGATGATGTGAATGACCTCGTCGATGTTGTCCTGGGCAATGAGCAGACCTTCCAGCAGATGTGCCCGCTCCTGGGCTTTTTTCAGGTCATACCGGGTGCGCCGGGTGAGGACTTCTTCCTGATGCTTCAGGTACTCGTCGATGATCTGCCGCAGGGAAAGGATCTTCGGCTGCTTCTGGTTGTCCACCAGCGCCAGCATGATAATGCCGAAGCTGGACTGCAAAGCCGTCTGCTTGAACAGATTGTTCAGTACGACCTGAGGATTGGCGTCCTTTTTCAGCTCGATGACTACACGCATACCGTTGCGGTCGGTCTCGTCCCGGAGGTCGGAAATGCCGTCCAGGCGCTTGTCCTTCACCTGCTCGGCAATGTTCTTGATGAGCTGACGCTTATTGACCTGATAGGGAAGCTCGGTAACGATGATCCGCATCCGGTCTTTGCCATGCTCCTCAAATTCCGTCCGGGCGCGGACGACCACCTTGCCCCGGCCGGTAGCATAGGCCGCACGGATGCCGCTGCGTCCCATAATGATGCCGCCGGTAGGGAAGTCCGGGCCGGAAATATGCTCCATCAGGTCGGCCAAAGTCGCTTCCGGGTCATCCAGCACGCACACACAGGCGTCGATGACCTCCGCTAAGTTGTGGGGCGGAATGTTGGTGGCCATGCCGACAGCGATGCCGGAGGAACCGTTGACCAGTAGGTTGGGGAAGCGGGAGGGGAGTACGCGGGGTTCCTTCCGGGTCTCGTCGAAGTTGGGGTCCCAGTCCACGGTGTCCTTGTCGATGTCCCGGAGCATTTCGTTGGAAATTTTGCTCAGACGGGCTTCGGTGTAACGGTAAGCCGCGGGGGGATCGCCGTCCACGGAGCCGAAGTTGCCGTGGCCGTCCACCAGCAGATACCGCATGGAAAAGTCCTGCGCAAGACGCACCATGGCGTCGTAAACCGACGCGTCGCCGTGGGGATGGTACTTACCCAGCACGTCACCGACGCAGGTGGCCGACTTCTTGAAGGGCTTGTCGGAGGTCAGGCCGCTTTCGTACATGGTGTACAAAATCCGGCGGTGAACGGGCTTCAGTCCGTCCCGGACGTCCGGCAATGCCCGCCCTACGATGACGGACATGGCATATTCAATATAGGATTTCTCCATTTCGTCCACCAGATTGGACTCTGTAATGATCTGGTCGGGGAAGCGGATATCCTCAGGTTTATAACTGCGGTTATGTCCCATAAACGCACCTCCAGTTCGGGATTGCTAGATCATACGATTTCTTAATAAAATGGTAAAACCATTTTATTCATCCATTGACATGGATGGCCGCCGAAGGCGGCAAGAAATGTATGGACTACATTTTCTGCGGCTATGCCGCTGGCCGTTTTCAAAACGGCCTATTAAAACGGTTTTCAACCGTTTTAATAAAAATTAGTTCAAATGTCGATGTTGACTGCGTATCTCGCGTTCCGCTCGATCCAGTCTTTTCTCGGCTCCACCTGTTCGCCCATGAGAACGGTGAATATCTCGTCGGCGCGGCGGGCGTCCTCCAGCGTAATACGGCGCAGGGAACGCTTTTCCGGGTCCATGGTGGTTTCCCACAGCTCGTGGGGGTCCATTTCGCCAAGGCCCTTGAACCGGGAAATGTCGATCTTGGCGTTGGGGTTGTCGCTGCGCATCTGGGAGGAGATTGCGTCCCGCTCGTCGTCGGAATAGGCGACCTTCACGCTCTTGCCCCTCGTCAGCTTGTACAGGGGCGGCACAGCGGAATAGACGTAGCCGTGCTCGATCAGCGGCCGCATATACCGGAAGAAGAATGTCAGCAGCAGCGTGCGGATATGAGCGCCGTCCACATCGGCATCGGCCATGATGATGACCTTGTGATACCGGAGCTTTTCAATGTCGAATTCGTCCCCGATGCCCGCGCCCAGCGCCACGATCAGGGGATACAGCTTGTCGTTGCCGTAAATCTTATCCGCCCGGGCTTTTTCCACGTTGAGCATCTTGCCCCACATGGCGAGGATGGCCTGAAAACGGGAGTCCCGACCCTGAATGGCGGAACCGGCTGCGCTGTCGCCCTCCACGATGTAAATTTCGCAGAGACTGGCGTCCCGCTCGTTGCAGTCCTGAAGCTTATCCGGCATCTGGCCGGATTCCAGCCCCGTCTTGCGGCGGATGGATTCACGGGCTTTCCGGGCGGCCTCCCGGGCGCGGTTGGCCATCATGGCCTTGTCCAGCACGGCCTTGGCAACGGCGGGGTGTTCCTCAAAATAGGTGGTCAGCTGGTCGTTCACCACCTGATCGACCAGAGTACGGATATAGGCGTTGCCCAGCTTGGCTTTGGTCTGACCCTCGAACTGGGCGTCGGTGAGCTTGACGGAAATAATGGCGGTGATGCCCTCCCGGCAATCCTCGCCGGAAACCTTGTCGTCGCCCTTGATGATGCCGTTTTTCACGCCGTAGGCGTTGAGAACACGGGTCAGCGCGGTCTTGAAGCCGGTCTCGTGCATACCGCCCTCCGGCGTGCGCACGTCGTTGGCGAAGGACAGCAGAAATTCGTTGTAGCCGTCGTTATACTGCACGGCGATCTCGGCGGAAGCGTCGCCCTTGCTGCCGCTCATATAGATAACGTCCTCGCACAGGGGCGTCTTGTTCCGGTTGCACCAGACGGCAAACTCCCGGATGCCGCCCTCGTAGCACATGGTCTCGGTAATCTGTTTTTCATCGTCCCGGTCGTCGGTGATGGTGATGGTCAGACCCGCATTTAGGAAGGCTTCCTCCCGCATCCGCTCGTGGAGGACTTCGTAGTCATAGACAAGACTGTCGAACATCTCCGGGTCGGGCTGGAAGGTGACCTCCGTGCCGGTCTTGTCGGTCTTGCCGACGATGCGCATTTCCTGGGTGATGCTGCCACGGGCGAATTTCATTTCGTAAATGCTGCCGTTTTTGTGAACCCGCACCCGCAGCCACTCGCTCAGAGCGTTGACGACGGACGCGCCCACGCCGTGCAGGCCGCCGGAGACCTTATAGCCGCCGCCGCCGAACTTGCCGCCGGCATGGAGCACGGTATACACGACCTCCAAGGCCGGACGTCCGGTCTGGGGCTGGATGTCCACGGGGATACCACGGCCGTCGTCGGTGACGGTGATGGAGTTGCCGGGATTGATGGTCACGGTAATATGCTTACAGTATCCGGCCAGTGCTTCATCAATGGCGTTATCCACGATCTCATAGACGAGGTGGTGCAGACCGGAGGAGGAGGTAGAGCCGATATACATACCGGGTCTTTTCCGCACCGCTTCCAGACCCTCCAGAACCTGAATCTGCTCCGCGCCGTATTCCTGTGTTACTTTCGTTTCGTCAGACATATATGCCCTCCTGCGTGATATGCTTCAATTATTCGCGAATGCTTCCCTTTTCTATCTGAATTGTTCTTCCCAGTTTGGTGAACCGTCCCGGCTCGCAGCAGGTGATGAACACCTGCCCGGAGACGATTTTATTGAGTACAAAGTCCTGCCGCCCGGGGTCAAGCTCGGACAGCACATCGTCCAGCAGCAATACCGGCTCTTCGCCCCATTCCCGCGCCATCAGCTCCCGCTGGGCAAGCTTCAAGCTGATGGCCGCCGTCCGGGTCTGACCCTGAGAGCCGTAGGCTTTCAGGTCGATGCCGGACAGGCTCACGGTAAAATCGTCCTTGTGGGGGCCTGTCAGGCACTGCGCGGTTTCCAGCTCCGCCCGGCTGTGGCTTTGCAGATGGTCTAATAGGTTTTGTGTCAGTTCCGGGACAGGGGCGAAGGGGTCAATGACCGTGGAGACGGTCTTGTAGCTGAGGGTAAAATTCTCCGCTCCACCGGAAAACTGGTTGTGGTAATTGGCCGCGGCCTTGCCCAGACTGTCGTAAAACCGCGCCCGGTAGGAGATCAGCAGCGCACCCACCTGACACAGCCGGGTATTGTATTCCGGCAGAATTTCCAGAATACCGGGATTTTCAAAATGATCTTTCAGAATGCGGCTTTTCTGCTCCAGAATCCGGTTGTACTCCGTCAATGCCGCGTCGTAATTCGGCCGGAGGGCGCACAGCGCCAGATCGCCGAACCGCCTCCGCTGGCTCGCTCCCATTTTCAGGATCATCAGATCTTCCGGGCAGAACAGCACCGTAGGCAGCACCCCGGCGATCTCCCCGGCGGTTTTCTTCTTTGCCCCGTTCAGCCACAGCTGCCGGGGACGGGAGCCGGGAAACAGAATCCATCGGATGCTCTGCTGCCGCTCCTGAGAGAATACAGAACCGTCGATTTCCCCGAAATCTTCACAAAACCGCACCATTTCCGAGGTTTTCTGCGCCCGGAAGCTTTTCCCGCTGCCAAGATAGGATATAGCCTCCAGCAGGTTGGTTTTTCCCTGGGCGTTATCCCCCACGATCAGGTTGACGCCGGGGTCAAACTGCGCCGCGATTTCCTGATAATTTCGGAAAGATCGGAGCTTCAGCTCATTCAGATTCATGGGTGATGATCTGGTACGCCTGAGAGTTGCAGACGAACCGGTCGCCGGGGCGCAGTTTCTTGCCCCGCATCTGGCAGATCTCGCCGTTGACCAGAATCTGCCCCTCCTGAATCATCAGCTTTGCTTCGCCGCCGGTTTCCGCGGCGTTCGCCAGCTTCATGGCGTCCTGTAACTTGATATATTCCGTGGTGATCGCCACGGGAATGGCGTTATCCTTCTTTTTGACGACTACCTTCATAAGCCGACTCCTTCGCTCAGCCGTTCTTGATCCGGACGGGCAGCACCATATATGCAAAGTCTTCCTTCTCGTCCACTGGGGTCAGAACAATGGGGCTTAACCCATTTGTCAGCTCCAGCGTGACCTCCTCCGAGGGGATCACCCGCAGGGCTTCCGCCAGATACCGGACGTTGAAGCCGATTTCCAGCTCCTGACCGTCCCCGGCCAGAGAGCAGCGATCCTCCGCCGCGCCGATGGTGGTGCTGGTGCGCATCAGCAGCTCCTGATTGCCGAACACACAGCGCACGGGGCTTTTGTACTTTTCGGACACGATCAGGCCGACACGTTCCACGGAAGACGCCAGATCACCAACATTTGCCACCATTTTGATGGGGCAGTTGGAAGGCACCACCCGCCGCCAGTCCAGAAATTCGCCTTCCAGCAGGCGGCATACCAGCGTGGCGTTTCCCACCTGAAACAGAATGTGCTTCGTACCCAGCGTAAAGGCCGCGTTATCCTCCACGTCCGTAAGGATTTTCTCCACTTCCTTCAATCCGGCGGCGGGAACCACGAAATTCAGCTCCCGTCCAGTGCCCTCCTCCGGGTGGAAGGTGCGCCGGGCAAGACGGAACCCGTCCACGGCCACGGCGGTGATGGCGTCATTCGTTACCTCAAATTTCACACCGGTGTGAATGGGACGCCCCTGATTTTCGCTGACAGCGAAAATAGTGCCGGAGATCAACTCCTTCAGCTTGTTCTGCGGGATATAGATTTCCCGGCCGTCGCCCACGTCCGGCAGCTCCGGATAATCCTCGGCGGACTCGGCGGAAATGGTAAAGGAAGCGTACCCTGCCCGGATGGAGACTTTGTAGTTCTCGTCCACAACCACGGTCACCGGTCCCTCCGGCAGACGGCGGATGATATCGCCGAACAGCTTCGCCGGGAGGATGCACTGACCCATGTCGGACACGTCCGCGTCGATTTCATAGGTAATGGCGGTTTCCATATTATAACCGGTCAGGCTCAGTCCCTGTCCGGCCTTGCAGAGGATTCCTTCGATGACGGACAGACTGCTCTTCTGGGCGACGGTACGACCCGCAATGTTCAGTCCCGTGACCAGCATGTTTTTTTCACAGGTAAAACGCATAGGTAAAATCCTTTCTTTCTGATTTTAATCAATATATCTCTCTATCAATAAGTTCAGGTAGTAATAACAGTGGTAGTACAAACTTATGTGGAAAAGTCCCTTTTTATTTAGTGCCGCAAGTCTTTTTTATCCACAGCCCAATGTGGATGATCCATCCCTTTTCCACAGGGCCTGTGAAGACCCAAACCGGGTGCAACTTATCCACAATCTTGTTTTCCACATTCCACAGGGCTTGTGGAGAAAATTTACAGGCAGGAATTGATGTTCGCGGTGATGTCCCGGATATTGTTCTGCATGGTGGTGTCTCCGTTTTTCAGCGCGACTTCGACTTTCCGGATGGCGTACAATACCGTCGAGTGATCCCGGGCGAATTCCTTGCCGATGTCCGGCAGACTCAGGTTGGTGAGCTTGCGGATCAGATACATGGCAATCTGCCGGGCTTCGGCGGTACCCTTGTTTTTCTGGGTGCCCCGGAGAAGCACCTCGTCAATGGAGTAGAACTTGCATACCTGACTGATGATCAGGCTGGGGGTGGGCAGGGCGTTGCCCTCGCTCTTGAACATATCGTCGATGGCCCGGGAAATGTTGGGAAGATCCAGCGGCATGTTGTTCAGATCCCGGTAAGCCAGAATTTTCTTGACAGTACCTTCAATCTGCCGGACGTTGTTGGTGACGTTGATGGCAATATAGTTGCACACATCGTCGGAAAGGTTCAGCCCAAGATTTTTGGCCTTGTTTTTCAGAATGGCCATACGGGTCTCATAATCCGGCGGCTGGATATCCGCCAGCAGGCCCCACTCAAACCGGGTCTTCAGCCGGTCCTCCAGCGTCAGCATATCGCTGGGCTTGCGGTCGGAGGTCATGACGATCTGCTTATGTTCCTCGTAGAGCTTATTGAAGGTATGGAAGAATTCTTCCTGGGTGGATTCCTTACCGGCGATGAACTGCACGTCATCGATCAGAAACAGGTCGGCTTCCCGGTATTTGCTGCGGAATTCAATATTTTTGCCGTTCTGAATGGCGGCGATCAGCTCGTTGGTAAATTGATCGCCCTTGATGTAGACGATGTTGGCGTTAGGGTTTTCCTTGCGGATGCCGTTGGCGATGGCATACAGCAGGTGGGTCTTGCCCACGCCGGGAGGGCCATAAAGGAACAGGGGATTGTACACCTGCCCCGGCGTTTTGGAAACGGCGATGGCTGCGCTGTGAGCGAAACGGTTGGAGGGGCCGACAACGAAGTTGTCAAAGGTAAACTGGGGATTGAAGTCCATGGAAGAAACGCTTTTCCCCTTCTGTTTGAAGGTGTTCAGCTCTTCGTCACCGAAGACCATCAGCTTCGCGTCGGAATTGAACACTTCCTTCAGCGCGTCCTGAATGTAATCGGTGCAGCGGCGGCGGATAATCTCCCGGCGGAAATCCGAGGGGGAGTACAGAATCAGATTGTTCTCGTTCAGCTCCACCACCTCGGCATCGTCGAACCATGCCGAAACGGTGACAGCCCCCAGCCGCTCTTCCATATGGCTCAGAACCTTTGCCCACACATAGGCAGATGAATACATAGGGCAGCTCCTTTCATAACTCTTTTGAGGAAAAAACAGTAGAAAACGCTCGATTTTTGCGCATAATCTCTCAACCTAAATTTTATCACATTTCCACAGAAAAAACAAGGCTTTTTTGTTGAAATACAATCAATTTCCGAAAGGGACACCGAAAGATAACAGAATCGGACAAAGTGTGTCCGACCCGCCGCCCAAAGCGGAAAAACCACCCATATCTGTTTTCCCAAGAAAGGCGAATTTCGTCGAATTATACCTTGACCCGTGGACAAATCTATGCTAGAATCGAAAATTAAGAACCCGGCAATGGCCGTAGGATTCAGAGGAGTTCTGTATGAAAAAGGTCTGGACATATTTAGTCATTGCCTTCATTGCGCTGCTGGCGTCTGTCAATTACGAGCTGTTTGTTTTCCCCAACCAGTTCGCCCCCTCCGGTATCAACGGTATCTGTACCATGATCCAGTACGTCACCGGCGTCAGCGTGGGTTATCTGAGCCTGTTTATCAATATCCCTCTGGCAATCTGGTGCTATTTTGAGGTCAGCAAGCCCATGGCCATCCGCAGCATGGTCTACGTGGTCACGTTCTCTCTGGGACTGCTGATTCTGGAAAAGGTGGACCTGTCTGCCTTCGCCTACGTCACGGAAAACGGCACCAGCAAAATTCTCGGCCCCATGGTCGCGGGCGTCATTCAGGGCTTTGTGTACTCCATTCTCATCAAAGCCAGCGCCTATACCGGCGGTACGGATTTCGTTTCCGCCATTGTCCATAAGCATCACCCCAACCGGCCGTTTTTCGGCATGAGCTTCGCCATTAACTCCGCCATTGCCATCGTCAGCTACTTTGTCTATGGCTGCCAGATGGAGCCGGTGATTTTGTGCATTCTCTACACCTTCATGTCCACCACGGTGGGCGACCGGCTGATGAAGTCCGGCCGGGAGGCCATCTGCTTTGAAATCATCACCAATTTCCCCCAGGAGGTTTCCAAGGAGCTGATCAGTAAGCTCCACCACACCGCGACCTTCCTCCCCGCAAAGGGCATGTACTCCGGCCGGGAAACCAGCGTGCTTCTGTGCGTGGTGAACAAGACCCAGGTGGCGCTGGTCAGCCAGATCGTCCACAAGTATCCCCATACCTTTGCCATCGTCCACCCCGTAAGCGAGATTCTGGGCAATTTCAAGAACCTCAGCTCCTCCGGCAAGGAAGTGGTGGAAGTTCTGGACGCGGGGGACAGAAAAACTTTGTAAGACAACACCGCGCAGTTGCTTTTTGGGATTGCGCGGTGCAGTTATACATTCAAGCAATCTATTTTACTATAGGAGGTCATACCAATGGCGTATTACTACCCGGAACCCAGCCACACCTTCAGCGAGTATCTTCTGATTCCCGGCTACACCTCGGAAGACTGCGTTCCCGACCATGTCAGCCTGAAAACGCCCCTCGTCAAGTACCGCAAGGGCGCGGAGGAACCGGCGATTTCCCTGAACGTGCCGCTGACGTCCGCCGTCATGCAGTCCGTCTCCAACGACACCCTTGCCATCGCACTGGCAAAGGAGGGCGGCATCAGCTTTATTTTCGGTTCTCAGTCCATCGAGAATCAGGCAGCCATGGTGGCACGGGTGAAGGGCTATAAGGCCGGTTTCGTCACCTCCGCCTCCAATCTGACCCCGGAAGCTACTCTCGCCGATGTGCTGGCGCTGAAGCAGCGCAACGGCTTCTCCACCGTGGCCATCACCGAGGACGGCACCGCCAACGGTAAGCTGCTGGGCATCGTCACCAGCCGTGACTACCGCGTCAGCCGTATGGATTCCACCGACAAGGTCAGAGACTTCATGACCCCCCGTCAGAAGCTGGTCACCGCTCCCGCGGAAACCACGCTGAAGGAAGCCAACGACATCATCTGGGAGCACAAGCTCAACAGCCTGCCCATTGTGGACGAGAATGACCACCTGCTGTATTTCGTGTTCCGGAAGGACTACTCCTCCCACAAGGACAATCCTCTGGAGCTGCTGGACAGCAAGAAGCGCTATCTGGTGGGCGCGGGCATCAACACCCGTGACTACGCCACCCGCATTCCCGCCCTGCTGGAGGCCGGTGCGGACGTGCTGGTGATCGACTCCTCCGAGGGTTACACCTGCTGGCAGGAAAAGACCATCAAATGGGTGCGGGACACCTACGGCGACACCGTGAAGATCGGCGCCGGCAACGTGGTGGACAAGGACGGATTCCGTTTTCTGGCGGAAGCCGGGGCTGACTTTGTGAAGGTCGGCATCGGCGGCGGCTCCATCTGCATCACCCGGGAGACAAAGGGCATTGGTCGTGGTCAGGCAACGGCACTGATCGAGGTCGCCGCAGCCCGTGACGAGTATTTCAAGGAGACGGGCATCTACGTGCCCATCTGCTCCGACGGCGGCATTGTCCACGATTACCACATGACGCTGGCGCTAGCCATGGGCGCGGACTTCCTGATGCTGGGCCGTTACTTCGCCCGCTTCGACGAAAGCCCCACGAACAAGGTTATGGTCAACGGTGCGTACATGAAGGAATACTGGGGCGAAGGCTCCAACCGCGCCCGGAACTGGCAGCGCTACGACCTGGGCGGCTCCGCCAAGCTCAGCTTTGAGGAAGGCGTTGACTCCTACGTCACCTACGCCGGCCCCCTGCGCGATAACGTGGAAGCGTCCCTGTACAAGGTCAAGTCCACCATGTGCAACGTAGGCGTGACGAACATCCCCGACCTGCAGAAGAACGCCAAGCTGACGCTGGTGTCCTCCGTCTCCATCGTCGAGGGCGGATATCACGACGTAACGCTGAGAAGCTCTTCTCCGGTGAAGTAAACAATGATCAAAACCTCCGGCTTCGCCGGAGGTTTTGACTTATAACGTGACAGTTTACACAATCTGATTGATTATTTGATTTATCGCTGCTATAGTAACAAAAAAGGATGTGAAATTATGGGGAAAAGTGTAGAATATTATCTGGCCAAAGGGTATGACCAGAAAATGGCAGAATATTTTGCTTCCGGGCGCAGACGGATCACTAGGGTCATTCCCAGAAATGATTTCACATTGCTGCTGAGCTTTGATAATGGCGAGACTCGACTGTACGATGCCCGCCCCTTGCTTCAGGCCGGAACCGTGTTTGCACCCTTCCGGGAATGGGATAATTTCCGCAGGGTATACCTGGACGAAGACCACAGTGTTTGCTGGGACATTGACCCTAATGTTGACAGTAATGAGGTGTGGAACAACAAGGTAGACTTGTGTCCGGACAGCTGCTATGTGGACAGCGTTCCTTTTCATTGACATAGAGCCTGTAAATCCCGCTGCTAAATTGCAGCGGGATTTACTTTTGCTTTTTCTCCTTTTGTTCCATGTATTTTCTCAGAATCAGGTTAATGTACTGCGATAGGGGGCGGCAGTCTTCGTCCGCTTTCTCACGAAGCTTCTCTAATAAATCGCTGTCAATTGTTATGCTGATTTTCTCCTTTAACGGTCGCATATATCCTATCACCTCAACGAAATTATAACATTTGGTATTATTTTATATTGACAAGTAGGTATAAGTAGGATACACTACTACCAATGAGGTGATACAATGATTGTTGTATTAAACGACCGTCAATTTGGCAAAAACCTTCGATTCCTCCGCAGACGGCACCATTACAGCCGTTGGGAGCTGGCAAATCTGATCTGCTCTTACCCCAAGGTCATCCGGGATTGGGAAACCGGCAGGAGCTTCGACGTGGATTCCGTTTGTATGCTGAATATCGGAAAACTGTTTGGTATTCCTATCGAATCCCTGATCGACGACGACCTCAGACGGATTTACAAGTCCAGAAAATGACCCCCGCTGCTTTTCAGCAGCGGGGGCATTGCTTATCTTACGAAGGATGTACTCAAATTGCAGCTCCAGCTTTCGCCCGGGTCCAGAATGGCGGCGGCGGGCTTTTCCTCCCAGCGGATGGAGCCACCCTCCGGACTGGGAAGGCTGTGCCACGGTTCGATGCATACAAACTTCGGTTCCCCTCCCGGCATCGACCAGATCAGTGTGTAGGGAAACTCCGAAATGTCACATACCACACCACGCCCGGTGCCTTTTTCGTAAATCCCCAGCTTATGGGATTTGAGATTCACCATACAGTGGCTGTCGTTTGCGAACAGCTCCCGGGTGATGGGGATGGTGCGGATGTTGCTGCCCAGCGTGTAGAAATCCCCGTGAATCAGCCCAAGCGGCTGACAGCCCAGGCAGATGGGAGACTCCGGCTCGCTGAACCGAAGCTCGTAGTCCGACAGCGTATGCTCATCGTCAAAGGGAACGGTGAAGGCGGGATGGTACCCAATGCCAAAGTACAGTTTGTCGGCATCCCAGTTTTCCACCGTCAGCTTGTGGTGCAGGGTGTCGCCGTCCAGCGTGAAGGTGGAGACCATCCGGAACGCATAAGGGAAAATCCGCAGGGTTTCCTCACTGCTGCGCAGTTCCATCACAATGGTGTCTTCCGTCTGGCGCACCAGCGTATGCTCCATCAGCCGGGCAAAGCCGTGCTGCTTCGCCTGATACACCTCGCCCTTGGTTTCGATAAGATCGTCCACGACCTTTCCGGTGTGGGGAAACAGAATGGGCGCGTGGTAGCCCCAGACGCTCTTGTCCGCTTGCCACATGTGCTCCACGTCGTCAAATTTCCGCACGACGCTTTTCACCTGCGCGCCCCATGTGGTGACGGTGACGATCAGGTACTCATTTTCAATCGCGTATTCCATGGCTTATTTTTGCTCCTTCAGCAGGTCACGGATTTCGGTCAGAAGCACCTCCTCGTTGCTGGGCTTGGGCGGCTCGGCGGGAGCGGCTTCTTCCTTCTTCTTGCCAAGCTCGGTCAGCTTGTTCAGGCTCTTCACCAGGAAAAACACCACCAGCGCCAGAATCAGGAAGTTGATAACGGCGGAAATGAAGTTGCCGTAGTTCAGGGTGTTCAGAACCACGTTTCCGGCGTCGTCCACCACAGGCTCACCAAACAGCCGGGGCAGAACGATCTTCATTTCGGAAAAATCGATGCCGCCCATGAAGATGGACACGATGGGCATGATGATATCATCGGTCAGGCTTTTGGTGATGGTGGAGAACGCCGCGCCGATGATGGTGCCGACGGCCAGCGCCATGGCGTTGCCCTTAATGGCGAAGGCGGCAAATTCGTCCCACCATGAGGGCTTTTTCACGGGATTTTTCATGGCGCGTCTCCCTTATTTCTTCTCGATGACCTCAATGCCGCCCAGGTATTTTCGCAGAACCTCGGGAACCACGACGGAGCCGTCGGCTCTCTGATTCTGCTCCACCATGGCGGGGAAGATACGGGAGGTAGCCAGGCCGGAACCGTTCAGGGTGTGGACGAACTCGGGCTTGCCGGTGGCTTCCCGGCGGAAACGGATGTTGCCGCGCCGCGCCTGGTAATCCCGGGCGTTGGACACGGAGGAAACTTCCTTATAGCCGTTCATGGAGGGAATCTGAATTTCAATGTCGTAGGTGCGGGCCATGGAAGCGGAGCAGTCGCCCGCGGCCAGCTTCACGGTGCGGAAGTGGAAGCCCAGACCCTTCACCAGATTCTCGGCCTTGCGCACCAGTTCCTCAAAGGCCGCGTCGGAATCCTCGGGGCGGGTGAACTGGAACATTTCCACCTTGTTGAACTGGTGGCCGCGCACCATGCCCCGCTCGTCGGCGTGGCCGGAACCGGCTTCCCGACGGAAGCAGGGGGTGTAAGCGAAGAACTTCCGGGGCAGCTCGGCTTCGGTGAGAATTTCGTCCCGGTAGATGGAGCACAGAGCTGCTTCCGCGGTGGGCAGCATATAGTGGACGCGGTCGTCGGTGGGATTCGAAATCTTGTAGACCTCATCGGCAAACTTGGGGAACTGACCGGCCGTCTCGCCGCACTGGTACTCCAGCATGTGAGGCGGCAGAATGAACTCGTAGCCGTCGGCAATGTGGCAGTCGATAAAGTAGTTCAGCAGCGCCCATTCCAGACGTGCGCCCATGCCCTTATACATCCAGAAGCCGGAACCCGCCAGCTTGACGCCACGGTCGTAGTCGATCAGACCCAGACCCTCGCACAGGTCAACATGGTGCTTGGGGGTGAAGTCAAACTTGTGAGGCTCGCCAAAGTAGCGCAGCGGCTCATTGTTTTCCTTTCCGCCGGGCTTCAGATCGGGGTCGGGCAGGTTGGGCAGGCTCAGCATGGCGACGCGGTATTCGTCGCTGAGGGTTTTCAGCTCGGCCAGCTCCTGCTCAATCGCCTCGGCAATCTGCACGGACTGGGCGTTGTTGGCGGCAATGGCGGCGTCCAGCTCGGATACGTCCTTGCCCTCCTTCTCGGCCTTCTTCTTCATGCCGAAGAGCTTGCCGTTTTCCTTCGCCAGCTTGTTCTTCTGGGCGGTCTGGGTCTCGGTGTTGGTCTTCAGAGTACGGATCTTTGCGTCCAGCTCCAGAATGCGGTCAACGGTGGCGTCGCAGTCCACTTCCTTTGCCCGCAGACCGGCCTTGACGGCATCGGGATTTTCCTTGATTTTCTTGATGTCCAGCATGATGTTTACCTCTCCTTAAATCGGAAATTTATTTTTGTATTTTCATCAGGGCGTCCAGCAGATTCTGCAAATCTTCCTGCCCATAGAATTCCAGTTCAAAGCGCCCCTTGCGCTTGCCATTGACGATCTTGACGCCCCGGCCAAGGTGCTTGCTCAGAGACTTTTCGCATTCGGCCACATAGTCCACCGCAAAAACTTCTTTTTTCTGGGGCACGGGCTCCTTGCTCATGTTCTTGCACAGCAGCTCCGCCTGACGGACGGACAGTCCTAACGCAACGATCTTCTGCGCGGCTTCCTGCTGCTTCTTCTCAGATTTCAGCTGCAGGATCGCCCGGGCGTGACCGGCGGACAGCTCGCCCTTGCGGACGCGCTCCTGCACCTCGGGACACAGCCCCAGCAGCCGCAGAGCATTTGCCACGGCGGGACGGGACTTCCCTACCCGACCGGCGGCTTCCTCCTGCGTCAGGCCGTACTCGTTCATTAGCGTCTGATACCCCAGCGCTTCTTCCAGAGGGTTCAGATCCTGACGCTGCAAGTTCTCAATCAGCGCCAGCTCCATGGCCTTCTTGTCGTCGGCTTCGATGATGACTGCGGGCACGTCGCTCAGGTTTGCCATCCGCGCGGCACGCCAGCGCCGTTCACCGGCGATGATCTGATAGTAGCCGTTGGGCATTTCCCGCACCGTCAGGGGCTGAATGATGCCGTGGACGGTGATGGAATCCGCCAGCGCCTGCAATTCTTCTTCGTCGAAGTCGTGCCGGGGCTGATCGGGGTTGGGTTCTACCTTGTAGATCGGCAGCAGCTGATACGCGCTTTTTTCCAGAGGCTCTTCGGTGAAATCCCCCAGAAGCGCACCCAGACCCTTGCCTAGTCCTTTCTGTGATGCCATTCTTACTCCTTTCTCCGCTTTCACAGCTTTTGCTGAATTTCTTCCGCCATCGCCCGGTAGGCGGCGGCTCCCCGGCTGATCCGGTCATAGGCGGTGATGGGAACGCCGTGGCTGGGCGCTTCCGCCAGCCGGATGTTTCGGGGAATGACCGTGGAGAACACCTTCCCGGGAAAATGCCGCCGAACCTCCTGAGACACCTGCGCCGAGAAGTTCGTGCGCCCATCGAACATGGTCAGCGCCACGCCGAAAACCTCCAGCCGGGGATTCATACGGCGCTTTACCGTGCGGAGCGTTGCCATAAGATCGCTTAGCCCCTCCAGCGCAAAATATTCACACTGCACCGGCACCAGAATCCCGTCCGCTGCGCACAGCGCGTTCAGCGTCAGCAGCTCCAATGACGGCGGGCAGTCCACGAAGATCAAGTCGTAGCGTTCCTTGATTCCGTTCAGTGCCATGTCCAGCTGCCGCTCCCGGTGCTGGGCGGAGATCAGTTCCACGGTAGCGCCCGCCAGATCGGACGCGGACGGCAGCACGTCCCCGTAGGGCGTGGAGACAATGGCGTCCTCCGCCGGAACGTCGTTGATGAGCACGTCATAGATGGAGTATTTGCACTTGCGCTTGTCCAGCCCCAGACCGGATGTGGCATTTGCCTGAGGGTCAAAGTCGCACAGAAGAACGCGCAGTCCCAGATCGTGCAGAGCGGCGGTCAGATTAACGGCGGTGGTCGTTTTTCCCACGCCGCCCTTCTGATTCACCACGGCAATTATTTTCCCCATGTTTTCATCCTCTATCTTTCTGTTATGTCCCGCAAAAAGCAAAATGTTTCACGTGAAACATCAGCTTCCCTCGGTGGCCGCAGTAGTGGTAACGGCGGAGTAATTCTGCCCCGGCAGGAGACGGTTTGCGCTCATGTACCGGAGCGTGACGACGGAAAGAACGATCAGCAGCACCACACAGACAGACAGGAGCGCGGACAGGATACGGATGCGTTTCTTCAGCGCTTTCAGCTGTTCCTCCGGCGCGGCCTTGGTGCGGCGGCGGGAATGAACCTTCTTTGAAACGGCAGCGCTTCCGCGGGACGGAAGCTGAACGGCAGTCCCGGGCTTGACCGGGTACTTTGCCATCTGCACAAGGCAGTCGTTGCAGAAAACCTGCCCCTCCTCAATTTCACGGCCGCACTTCAAACAATTCAAACGTCCCACCCCCCAAATAAACGATAGGAATATTGTACACCACTTTTCCCCGTTCGTAAAGAGGAAAGTAAAACAAGAAACCAAAAAAATTATACTGAACTCCAATTAAAATCTTTAGAGAAGATTTTAATTGCCCGAAGGGCAAGGAGTTCATATGAGACTTGTTTTGTGATTTCTTTCCTTATAAATCACAAAACTGGCAGCGCCATTAGGCGATGCCTTCCTGATTAAAATCAAAGATTTTAATCAGGAAATAGTATTAGAAATTGTTTTTGGAAAAAGAGCCGCCAGCCCCAAACGGACGTAAAAAAGCCTCCGGAGAAGAACTCCGGAGGCGGATGATCGATTTGATTACTTTGCGTATTCCACGGCTTTGGTTTCCCGGATGACGTTGACCTTGATCTGTCCGGGATATTCCAGCTCGGACTCGATCTTCTTGGCAACGTCCCGCGCCAGAAGGATCATGTTGTCTTCGGTCACGACCTCGGGCTTGACCATGATCCGCACTTCCCTGCCGGCCTGAATGGCATAAGCCTTTTCAACACCGGGATAGGAGCCGGTCAGCTCTTCCAGCTTTTGCAGGCGGCGGATATAGTTCTCCACGTTCTCACGCCGTGCGCCGGGACGGGCGGCAGAAATGGCATCGGCTGCCTGCACCAGAACCGCGATAACAGTCTTGGGCTCCACGTCGCCGTGATGGGCTTCGATGGCGTTGACGATGACAGGGTTTTCCTTGTACTTCCGGGCAAGATCGGCGCCCAGCTGTACATGGCTGCCTTCCACCTCGTGGTCAATGGACTTGCCCAGGTCATGGAGCAAGCCGGCACGCTTTGCCATGGCGACGTCCACGCCAAGCTCCGCGGCCATCAGACCGGCGATATGGGCAACCTCAATAGAGTGATTCAGAACGTTCTGACCGTAAGAGGTACGGTACTTCTGGCGTCCAAGAATCTTGACCAGCTCGGGGTTCAGATTGTGAACGCCGGTCTCATAGCAGGCACGCTCGCCCTCTTCGCGAATAGTGCGGTCAACTTCCTTGCGCGCCTTTTCCACCATGTCCTCAATGCGGGTGGGATGAATACGTCCGTCCACAATGAGCTTCTCCAGTGCCAGCCGGGCAATCTCCCGACGGACGGGGTCAAAGCTGGAAACGGTGATGGTTTCGGGGGTATCGTCGATGATCAGATCGACGCCGGTAATGGTCTCCAGTGTGCGGATGTTCCGGCCTTCCCGGCCGATGATGCGGCCCTTCATCTCGTCGTTGGGCAGCGTGACCACGGAGACGGTGGTCTCGGCGGCGTGATCAGCGGCGCAGCGCTGAATCGCGGTGGCGATGATCTCGCGGCCTTTTTCCTCGGCCTCGTCCTTCAGCTGCGCCTCGATCTCCTTGATCTTCATGGCGGCTTCGTGACGAACCTCGTCCTCAATGCTGTGAAGCAGAAATTCCTTTGCCTGATCCTGTGTCAGACCGGAAATCTTTTCCAGCTCCGTCAGCTGCTGCTGCTTGAGCTGGTCGGCCTGTGCCTGCGTCTCGGAGACCTTCTGGAGCCGCTTGGCAAGCTCCTCTTCCTTGCGTTCAAAGGCTTCAGTCTTCTTGTCCAGAGTGGCTTCCTTTTGTTCCAGACGGCGCTCCTGCTTACTCAGCTCGGCGCGGCGTTCTTTGACTTCCTTGTCGTGTTCTGTGCGAGATTTATGGATTTCGTCCTTGGCTTCCAGAAGCATTTCCTTCTTGCGGTTTTCACCGGAACGGATAGCCTCGTTGATCAAACGGGTAGCCTCTGCTTCGGCAGAGCCGATCTCCCGCTCAGCGACCTTCTTGCGGTAACCGATGCCAAGGCCGAAGCCGACGCCCAGTCCCACCAGAATGCCAACGGCGATGATGAGAAAATGATACCATTCCATAAATTTGCAGCACACCTCCTTCTTAAAAAATAAGGGCAGAAGGGGTGGCGCATTGATCCCCATGTGAAATTAAGCATAACAGCCAGCCGGAGACACCGGCCGGCAACTTTTTGTGCAAAATCAGACGCCATGAGGCGCAAACGCATACCCCGGCTCCACCGCCGGTTATCAATGAAACGCGGCACCCGGAAAGCGGCGCAGCGTACACCATACCGAATCTATTCTACTAGCATTGGGAGGGAATGTCAAGGATAAAAAGGCAAATAAACGGTATAAAATCCCATACATGCCGTTTTCTCAGGGCAGAATGGGCAAAACAGCCTGCGAAAAAAGAAAAATGAATCGGATTGACAATGACTTATGTTCGTGTTAAGATAACTCGGAAGGCCGGATGGGAAGCAGACAGCGGCGCATCCGGCGGAAATAAGCGGGCATGGTGGAATTGGTAGACTCGGTGGATTTAGGTTCCACTGCCAAAAGCGTGCAGGTTCGAGTCCTGTTGCCCGCACCAAACCAATATAATCCGAACCAGGTCTTCCCAGTGGGAGATGGGTTCGGATTATTTGTTTTCTTCAAGAGTTTTGAGGAAACGCATGTCCGCAATGGCGTCGTCAAGCGGGCGGAGTCCAAGTCGAGAGGCATAAGAAAGTAAGCAGCATTTGAGGCAGAAGAATGTGCGCACGAAAAGCTTTGAAAGCTGTACGTTCAATTACCATTCAAGGGCGTGGAATGCGTCTTCAAGTCTCTCAGCGGCAAAGGATTCCATTTCGTCTGATGGTGTCTATATTTATCTTACTGCGAGTCCTGCGTTACCTGTGGCTTGAGTCCCAAAGATATATCTGAGGAAGCGGTCTTTGAACCAAGGCACTCGGCCACGACTGGAGCAAGTGGGTGTCCAACGGCGACGGCACTCACACCCGCAAGGAGACGGTCAACTGCTCCGGCGGCACCACAACTTGTGTGGAGCAGGCGAACTGTAAGGACCGCGGCGGCAAATATGGCAAAAGGATGCCGCAAATCACACCGGCACAAAGGAACGGACGATCCCCGGCACCAGTCACGAGCAGAAATGGTCGTGCTGCAGCGATGTCGTTGCTGCCAAGGAATCCTACACCTTCGGCGACTGGGTCATCGCAAAAAAAACGACGTTCAGGTAGGCCGGAGAGAAGGCCCGCACCTGTGAGGCCTGCGATCACACTGAGGCGGCGGAGATCCCCGCCACTGGCACCGGCGGGACGGCCGCGCCCAAGGGCGGCGGGGGGGGGGGTGTCGGTGGGATTATAAAGGAACCTCGGCA